>Ga0214252_1000057_pt1 | contig 65510 bp, 58 predicted proteins | sample TroBogypolimnion_47_FD_153090 | JGI IMG/M metagenome (GOLD analysis project Ga0214252, IMG submission 153090) | Freshwater microbial communities from Trout Bog Lake, WI - 13JUL2009 hypolimnion | ecosystem: Environmental > Aquatic > Freshwater > Lake > Hypolimnion/Profundal zone | place: Trout...
GCTGCATCAATGTGTTCCGATCCACTTGCAGGTCTTGCCATGATTGCTCCTAAAAATCATGGCTATATTATTACAGTTTCTATTGCAAATTGGAATAAGGCGCGGCCCCTGGTTGTAGCCACTCGGTTGTCATCCCGGACTTGATCCGGAATCCATGCCTTCTGTAAGCGCCATGCGCACACTGGATTGCGGATCAAGTCCACAATGTCGAGAGCGGAATCCGCAAAAGCCCGACCCGCACGCGTCAATGCGATGCCTTGGCCTTGTCACCGCTCAGCAGGGTCAGCGCCAGCAGGGCTGAGGCCACCATCAGGAACAGGCTCACGGCATTGAGCACGGGTGTGGCGCCTTCGCGCATGCGGCCGTACATCATCACGGTTAGTGGCGCATCAGACCCCACCAGCATCAGCGTGGTGTTGAAGTTCTCAAACGACATCAAAAACGAGATCGCAGCCGCGCCGATCAGCGCCGGCTGCAGATAGGGCAGGGTGATGGTGGCGAAGACAGCGGCGCGCGAGGCGCCCAGGTTGTACGCCGCGTCTTCGAGCGTGCGGTCGAAACGCTTGAGGCGCGCCGTGATGGTGAGCGTGGCAATCGAGACGATGTAGGAGAACTGCCCCAGCACTACCAGCGGCAGACCGGGGCGCAGGAAATCGAGCTCGAGGCCCCACAAGTCGTCGGCGAGATTGGCCACACGACTGGCGAAGGCCAGGATCGAGATGCCCAGGATCACGCCCGGGATCACCAGCGGCGCGAGCATCAGCAGCGAGAGCGCCTGTTTGCCGCGAAAATGCGTGCGCTCGATCAGAAAGGCGTTGCTCGTGCCAACCAGCACCGACAGCAGCGTGACCCAGCCCGCCACGACGACGCTGGTCCACAGACTGCCGAGCATGGCCGGGTCGGCAAACAGGCCGCGCCGTCCGCTGCCCGGCGTGCCTGAGATAAACCAGTCGAGCGTGAAGCCGTGCCAGGGCGGCGCCGGATAGGGCGCGTCGTTGAATGCAAACACCGCCACCACCAGCAGCGGCAAAAACAAAAAGGCGAAGAAGGCCAGCGCATAGAGCACAGTGCCGGCGCGCAGCCAGAGCGGGCGGGGCAGCGAAGGAATCATGTTTGCTGCATGACCTCGCCAAAACGCTGGCCGCTGAGCTTCAAGCCGAGCAAGACGATGAGCGTGCTCAAACCCAGCAGCAGGAAGCCGAAGGCCGCGCCCTGTTCCCAGTTGAAGCGTGTGATGAACTGGGTGTAGATTTGCTCGGTGAACCACTGCGAGTTCTTGCCGCCGAGCAGCGTCGGCGTCAGGTAGTTGCCCAGCGTGAGCATGAAGACCACGATGCAGCCGGCCACGATACCCGGCGCTGCGTGCGGGATCACGATCTGGCGCAGGATGGACCAGCCGTTGCCGCCGAGGTCGTAGGCGGCCTCGATCAGCGAATCGTCCAGGCTCTCGAGCGCGCCGATTAGCGGCACCACCATGAACAGCATCGAGGTGTAGACCAAGCCGACCAGGATCGTCGCGTCGTGGTAGAGCAATTCGACCGGTGCAGGTGTCATGCCCAGGCGCACCAGCAGAGCGGGCAGTACGCCCGATTCGCGCAGCAGAATCATCCAGCCCAGCGTGCGCACGGTTTCGCTGACCCAGAACGGAATCAGGCATAGCACGAACAGCAGCGAGCGCGCACGGCTGCGCGCGATCTTGGCGATGGTCCATGCGATCGGGAACGCCAGCAGCAGCGTGGTGGCGGTGGCCAGGATCGAGATCACCGCCGTGCGCACAAAGGTGTGCCAGTAGAGCGGCTCGTCGATGAAGGTGCGGAACTGCGCCAGGCTCGGCTCGTAGACGCGCGGCGCCACCCGCGCGCGCAGCGAAAGGATGCCAAGTTCCACATGCGGCAGGAGGATCAGCGCGGCCAGCCACAATAGTGCCGGCGCCAGCAGCAGAATGGGCAGCAGCCGCGCCGGGTCGCGCGCGCCGCTGGCGTCTTTAGCTCGCATGCTCGTTGCCCGCGGCAAAGCACACGGCCAGTTGCGGGTCGAAGCTGAAGCTCACGTTCTCGCCCACCACCAGGTCTGAGAGGTGGCCGGTTTGCGGCAGGGCGATGCGAAACCCGGTACCCGAGTTTTCTTCGTGCAGCAGCACGGCCGAGTTGGCGCCGTCGAACAGCAGGCTGTCGATTCGGGCTTGGTAATGCGGCAGTCCTGAGTCGGTGAAAGGCGCAGCGCTGCGCGACAGGCTGGCCACCTCGGGACGCACAAAGGCCTGCACGGCATCACCAACGCGCAACGCGCCCATGGCGCGCGCCGAGATCACCAACCCCTTCTCGCTGGCCAGCGTCACCCTGTCGCCATGGATCTGCGTGGCGCGCCCCTGGACGGCGTTGTTGGCGCCGACAAAGCCGGCGACGAACGGTGTCTGCGGCGCGTAGTAGAGATCCTGCGGCGTGCCGATCTGCTCGAAGCGGCCCTGGTTCATCACAGCTACGTGGTCCGACAGCACCAGCGCTTCGGACTGGTCGTGCGTGATGTAGACAAAGGTCGTGCCGAAGGCGGCCTGCAACTGCTTAAGTTCGATCTTCATGTGATCGCGCAGTTTCAGGTCGAGCGCGCCCAGCGGCTCGTCGAGCAGCAGCAGCGTGGGCTCGAGCACCAGGCTGCGCGCGATGGCGACGCGCTGCTTCTGGCCGCCCGACAATTGGTCGACGCGCTTGTCCTGCGCACCGGGCAGGCTGACGCGTTCGAGCATGTCGCCGACGCGGCGTTTGATCTCGTCCTTGGCAATGCCACGGCGCGCCAGCCCGTAGCCCACGTTCTCGCCGACCGACATCATCGGAAACAGCGCGAGGTGCTGGAACACCATGTTGACCGGGCGCTTGTTGGGCGGCACGCCTTGCATCGGTTTGCCGCCGATGCGGACCTCGCCCGCATCCGGGCTCAGAAAGCCCGCGATGATGCGCAGCAGCGTCGTCTTGCCGCAGCCCGAAGGCCCGAGGATGGAGAAGAAACTGCCGCGCTCTACGCTGAACGACAGATCGTCCACCGCGCGGAAATCGCCAAAGCGCTTGCCCAGGCGCTCGACTTGCAGGTCAGGCGGCGCTGCGCTTGTCGCAGTGCCAGACGTGGCGGTCATCTGTTGATGGTTCCGAAATTCATGACCCGCCCGACAGCCCAGCTTGTCATGCCGGACTTGATCCGGCATCCATGGATTGCGAACCATGGATTGCGGGTCAGGCCCGCAATGACAATAGCGCGTCCTACCTTGTGCGTGTCGTGAGTTAAAGAAGCCTCATCAGTTCGCCGCTTTGACACGATCCAGCACGCGGCCTTCGATTTCTTCAATGCCGGCGGGCACGGCCGGGTACCACTTCACATTTTTCAGTGCGGCTTCCGGGAAGCTGGCGGCGAACTGCGCTTTGAGCTTGGCATCGGCGAGCTGATCGGCGCCCTTGGAGGCGGTGAAGTTGCCGGCCGAGGCGCCGACCTTGGCCGCGATCTCGGGGCGCATGTTGAAGTTGATCCAGGCGTAGGCGGCGGCGTCGTTCCTGCCCTTGGCCGGAATGGCGAAGGTGTCAATCCAGCCCAGTGCGCCGGACTTCGGCGAGATGAACTGGATCTCGGCCTTCTCGCCATTGAGCTTCCAGCCGCCCGTGTCCCACATCATCGCGCCGATGATCTCGCCGGTGCGCATGCCGTTGAGCAACTGGTCCTTGTTGTCCCAGAAGAACTTGAGGTTGCCCTTGCAGGCGATCAGGGTCTTGCCGACTTCGTCCATCAGCGCCGTATAGGCCTTGGCGTCGTTGTAGAGCGCGAACGGGTCCTTGCCGGCGGCGAAGGCAAAGGCCAGCAGCGTCGGGCGCTTCAGGCGCACGGCGGTCTTGCCCTTGACATCGGCGCGGCACAGGTCCGGGTAGTCGCTCATCTTGGTGAGCTTGGTGTTGACCACCAGGCCATCGGTGCCCCAGATGTGCGGCAGGCCGTAGACCTTGCCGGCAAGTGTCGTGTTCTTCTTGGTGGCGTCGAGCATCGAGGGGATGAACAGCTCGGCCTTGAGCTTGCTCAGGTCCATCGGCTTGTAGATGCCGAACTCCTGCTGCGGTCCGGTGATGCGGTCCTGTGAGGGCTGCGCCAGATCGAAACCGGCGCCGCCCGTGGCGCGCAGCTTGGAGATCATCTCCTCGTTGTTGGATAGCGTGAGTTCGACCTTGTAGCCGCTCTCCTTCTCGAACTGAGCGACGACGTCGGCCGGCGCGTAGTCGGCCCAGGTCAGCAGACGAAACGTCTTCTCCTGTGCCAGCGCGGCGCCGGTCAGCCCGAGCGCGAGAACGCCAGCGGCAACGAGGGTGGTGTGTGTCTTCATGCGTTGTTCCTTGAATGAGTGGGACAGCATTGAACCGGGACATCAGGAGTCCGGTCGGCAGCCGGGTTCGACAAGATTAATACAGGCGAATGACATTCTGATGTCAGAGGTTCAGGCAAGCTATGGTATTTTCCCTGTATGCTCAAATGGATAGACAGCCATTGCCACCTCGACGCGGCCGAGTTTGCCGCCGACGTCCCGGCGGTGCGGCAACGGGCTGCGAGTCTGCAGGTCGTGCATTGCGTGCTGCCCGCCATCGAGGTCGGCAACTTCGACGCCGTGCGAACGCTGGCGCACGCCGGTGGCGACAGTTACGCGCTGGGCATTCATCCGCTTTATGTGGCGCAGGCCGGTGATGCCGATCTGGCGACGCTCGACGCGCAGCTACTCCGTCATCGCGATGACCCGCGTCTGGTGGCGGTGGGCGAGATCGGGCTCGATTATTTCGTGCCGGCGCTGTGCGAGCCGCCGCTGCGCGCGCGCCAGGAAATCTTTTATTTCGAGCAATTGAAGCTCGCGCGCAAGCATGGGCTGCCGGTGCTGCTGCATGTGCGGCGCTCGGTCGACCAGGTGCTCAAGGGCCTGCGCGACACGGCGCAGGGCCGGGCGTGGAGCGGCATCGCCCATGCCTTCAACGGCAGCGCGCAGCAGGCGCAGGCTTTTCTGGCGATGGGCCTGAAGCTCGGCTTCGGCGGTGCATTGACCTTTGATCGCGCGCTGAAACTGCGCCGTCTCGCGGTCGTTTTGCCGCTGGACGCGATCGTGCTGGAGACCGATTCGCCCGACATGCCGCCGCACTGGCTGTACCGCACCGCGGAGCAGCGCGCCAGCGGTGGCGCTCAGGCTCGCAATGAGCCCGGTGAATTGCCGCGCATCGGCGCCGAGCTCGCGGCGCTGCGCGGCATGACAGCCGAGGCACTGGCAGGCGCAACCTGCCGCAACACGCTGGCAGCACTGCCGCGCCTGCGTGCGCTGCTGCCGACGCTCGACGCATGACAAAGCAGGGCCAGTCCGCGACAGCCGTCGCGCCGCAACGCCTGTTCGGCCTGGCGCCGATAGTGGACTCGCGCACGCGCTTGCTGGTGCGCGGCAGTTTCCCCGGCGCCGCCTCGCTGGCGCGTCAGCAGTACTACGCCCATCCGCAAAATCATTTCTGGAAGATCCTGCAGGCGCTCTGGCCTGAGCAGCCGCTGCCTGACGCCGCGAGCGACTATGCCGGTCGTTGCCGCTGGCTACTCGAGCGCGGCATCGGTTTGTGGGACGTCTACGCGTCCTGCGAACGCACGGGCAGTCTGGACAGCGCCATCCGCGCTGCGCAGGTCAACGACTTCGCCGCGCTGCTGCATCGCTGCCCGCAACTGCGCGTCATCGCGCACAACGGCGGCGAGAGTTTTCGCCAGTCGCACGGAACGATCGCGTTCGGTCTGCCGGTCTGCAGGCTGCCCTCCACCAGCCCGGCCAACGCGAGCTGGAGCTTCGCGCGCAAACTCGCCGCCTGGCGCGAGGTCGTTTGCAGTGCCGGTCTGTTGTGATCGGACGCGCCTGGCGATTGGGGATAATGCCTGCATCTTGAAAAAACGCACACCCACACTGCCTGAAGTCAATTTCTCCGATGATGGCCCGTTGCGGCATCTGCACCTTGGCACCGAATGGATTCAGGGCAGCATGGTGATGGACGACCCGACTGCGCTCTACCACGAGTACATCCAGCGGATGATGGCCTGGCTGCTGTTCGTCGAGCCCGACAGCGTGCCCCAGCGACATGCCATGCAGCTCGGCCTGGGCGCGGCCTCGCTGACCAAGTTCAGCCACAAGGTGCTGCGCATGAAGACCACTGCCATCGAGCTCAACCCGCAGGTGCTGGTGGCGTGCCGCGGCTGGTTCAAGCTGCCGGCGGAAAACAGCCGCCTGCAGGTTATGCTGGCCGACGCCGCGCAGGAGATCCAGGACGCCAAATGGTGGGGCACGGTCGATGCGCTGCAGGTTGATCTGTACGACCACGAGGCGGCCACACCGGTGCTCGACAGCCTGCCGTTCTATTCGCACTGCCGGCGATTGCTCACCGCAGACGGCTGCATGACGGTCAACCTGTTCGGCCGCGCCTCCAGTTTTGCGCGCACGGTCGAGAAGATATCGGCCGCCTTCGGCGCCGACGCGGTATGGGCCTTCAAGCCGACGCGCGAAGGCAATACCGTCGTGCTGGCCCAGCGCACGCCGCTGCGGCCCCGGCGCGATGTGCTGACGCCGCGCGCCGGCGACATCCAGACGCGCTGGGGTTTGCCCGCGACCAAGTGGGTGCGCGTTTTCAGGCCATTGCAAGCATGAAAAGCGACGATCGCCCCAAAGCATCGGCAGGCAGCTTCATCGGGCCGCTGGACTGGCGCCACCTGGTGCAGTGGCTGCAGGCCGATGGCGTCATCACTGCCGACGAAGCGCAGCGCATCACGGCGCGCTGCGCGCAGGCCGAGAGCGCGCAGCATCCGCTGCTGCGTCTGGCCAGCGTCTCGGTGCGCCGCGCCAGCGACGGCAAGGCGCTCGACCTCGAGTTGCTGACGCAGTGGCTGGCCGCTCGCGCCGGTCTCGATTATTTGCGCATCGACCCGCTCAAGGTCGACGTCAGTAAGGTGGCCGATACGCTTAGCGCCGCCTACGCCGAACGCCACAAGATCCTGCCGGTGCAGGTCAGCACCAGCGAAGTCGTGATCGCAACCGCCGAGCCCTTCGTCACCGACTGGGTCGCCGAGCTGGAACGCCAAGCGCGGCGCAGCGTGCGCCGCGTGCTTGCCAGTCCGCTCGAGATCCAGCGCTACACGGCCGAGTTCTTTGCCCTGGCCAAATCCGTCAAGGCCGCCAGCCGCTCCGGTGGCAGCGCGGGCGGCTCGAGCTTCGAACAGCTGGTGGAACTGGGCAAGAGCAGCAAGCAGATCGATGCCAACGACCAGAGCGTGGTGCAGGTGGTGGACTGGCTCTGGCAGTATGCGTTCGACCAGCGCGCCAGCGATATCCATCTGGAGCCGCGGCGCGAGCAGGCGGTGATCCGCTTTCGCATCGACGGCGTGCTGCATCCGGTCTACCAGATGCCGATGGGCGTGCTCACCGCCATGATTGCGCGCATCAAGCTGCTCGGTCGCATGGATGTGGTGGAAAAGCGCCGACCGCAGGACGGCCGAATCAAGACGCGCAACCCGGGTGGCGACGAGGTCGAGATGCGCCTGTCAACGCTGCCGACCGCCTTCGGCGAGAAGATGGTGATGCGCATCTTCGATCCCGACACCACGGTCAAGGACCTTGACGCGCTGGGCTTTTCCGAGCACGACGCGCAGCGCTGGGAGGAACTCGTCAAGCGCCCGAACGGCATCGTCCTGGTCACCGGTCCGACCGGTTCGGGCAAGACCACGACGCTGTACGCCACGCTCAAGCGCCTGGCGACCGAGGAGGTCAATGTCAGCACGGTGGAAGACCCGATCGAGATGATCGAGCCGTCCTTTAATCAGACCCAGGTGCAGGCCCATCTCGATTTCGGCTTCCCGGAAGGCGTGCGCGCGCTGATGCGGCAGGATCCGGACATCATCATGGTCGGCGAAATCCGCGACCAGCAAACGGCCGAGATGGCGGTGCAGGCGGCGCTGACCGGTCATCTGGTTTTCTCCACGCTGCACACCAACGATGCGCCGTCAGCCGTGACGCGGCTGCTCGAACTCGGCGTGCCGGCCTACCTGATAAATGCCACGCTGCTCGGCGTGCTGGCGCAGCGCCTGGTGCGCACGCTGTGCCCGCAGTGCAAGGTGGTGGACACGGTCAGCACGCGCGAGGCGCTGGCCGAGCGGGTCAAGCCGTGGACGATCAGCGGCGGCTACAAACCGTTCAAGCCGGTCGGCTGCATCGACTGCCGCATGACCGGCTTTCGCGGGCGCTCGGGCCTGTATGAATTGCTGGTGGCGAGCGACGCGTTCAAGGAGCAGGTCAACCGTGAACCCAATATCGATGCGCTCAGGCGCCAGGCCGTCCGCGACGGCATGCGCCCGCTGCGCCTAGCCGGGGCGCTGCGCATCGCGCAGGGGCTGACGGTGCTGGAAGAAGTGCTGTTGGCGACACCGCCCCTGAGTTGACGGCGGTCACACGCACGCGGCAGGTGAAATCCGGATTGCCAGCGCACGACAGGCCCATGCAAAATCGGACATCGGGGTTTCTAGGAGCGCGTGAATGAACATCAAGAGTCAAAAGGACTTTTTCTCCGGCTTGGTTTTCATGGCCATGGGTGTTGCCTTCGCCTGGGGTGCGGCCACCTACACGGTGGGTAGCGGGCGCGCATGGGGCCGGGCTACTTTCCGCTCATGCTCGGTGTGCTGCTGGCATTGCTCGGGGCCGTCATCACCTTCAAGGCCATGGTCGTCGAGACCGAGGACGGCGAAAAGGTCGGCAAATGGATCTGGCGACCGGTCGGCTACATCGTCGCCGCCAACATCGCCTTCGGCGTGCTGCTGGGGGGCCTACCCAGCCTTGGCGTGCCGGCGATGGGCATGGTGATTGCCATCTATGCGTTGGCCCTGATCGCGGCTAAGGCCGGAACCGAATTCAAGCTCAAGGAAGTGCTGATCCTGGCGACGATCCTGGTGGCGGGCAGCTATGTCACCTTCATAATGCTGCTCAAGCTGCAGATCCAGGTCTGGCCCGCTTTCATCACCGGTTGAAGAAAGAGACAAGCCCATGGACCTCATCGCCAATCTTTCGCTCGGCTTCGGTGTCGCCTTTACGCCGATCAACCTGCTCTATGCGCTGATCGGTTGCCTACTCGGCACCCTGATCGGCGTGTTGCCCGGCATCGGCCCGGTAGCCACCATCGCCATGCTGCTGCCAGCCACCTACGCGCTGCCACCCGTGTCGGCGCTAATCATGCTGGCGGGCATCTACTACGGCGCGCAGTACGGCGGTTCTACCACGGCCATCCTGGTCAACCTGCCCGGCGAATCGTCGTCGATCGTGACCTGCATCGACGGCTACCAGATGGCGCGTCAGGGTCGGGCCGGACCTGCGCTGGCGGCGGCCGGCCTGGGCTCGTTCTTTGCCGGCTGCGTCGGCACGCTGATCCTGGCGGCGTTCGCGCCGCCGCTGACCGAGCTAGCTTTCCAGTTCGGCCCGGCCGAGTACTTCTCACTCATGATCCTGGGCCTGATCGGCGCGGTCGTGCTGGCCTCGGGCTCGCTGCTCAAGGCGATTGCGATGATCATCCTCGGGCTGCTGATGGGGCTGGTCGGCACCGACGTCAATTCGGGCGTTGCACGCTACAGCTTCAACATCCCCGAGCTGACCGACGGCATAGGCTTTGTGGCCGTGGCGATGGGGGTTTTCGGTTACGGTGAAATCATCTCGAATCTGGCGTTGCCGGAGGAACACCGCGAAGTCTTCACAGCCAAAGTGCAGGGCCTGTGGCCGACCAAGCAGGACTTCAAGGACATGACGCCAGCCGTGTTGCGCGGCACCTTCCTCGGGTCCGCGCTGGGCATCCTGCCGGGCGGGGGCGCTTTGCTGGCGTCCTTTGCCGCCTATGCGCTGGAGAAGAAGATCAAGGGCAAGCCCGGCGAGGTGCAGTTCGGCAAGGGCAATATCCGCGGCGTGGCCGGCCCCGAGTCGGCCAACAATGCGGGCGCGCAGACCTCCTTCATCCCGCTGCTGACGCTGGGCATTCCGCCCAACGCCGTGATGGCGCTGATGGTCGGCGCCATGACCATCCACAACGTCCAGCCGGGGCCGCAGGTGATGAGCAGCAACCCGGAACTGTTCTGGGGCTTGATCGCCTCAATGTGGATCGGCAACGCGATGCTGATCGTGCTCAACCTGCCGCTGATTGGCATCTGGATCAAGCTGCTGACCGTGCCCTACCGCTGGCTGTTTCCGGCCATCGTGCTGTTTTGCGCCATCGGTGTCTACACCACGAACAACAGCACCTTTGACATCTGGCTGGTGGCGGGCTTCGGCTTCATCGGCTACGCCTTCAACAAGCTCGGCATGGAACCCTCACCAATGATGCTGGGCTTCATCCTCGGGCCGATGATGGAAGAAAACCTGCGCCGCGCCCTGCTGCTCTCGCGCGGCGACTGGAGCGTGTTCGTCACGCGCGGCCTGTCGGCCGGCCTGTTGCTGGCGGCCGGCGCCATGCTAGTGATCGTGCTGCTGCCGTCGATCCGCGCCAAGCGGGAAGAGGCCTTCGTCGAGGATTGACCCGGCATCGCGCAACACCGGTCTTACTGCGCTGATTGCCCAAGAAAGACGGGGAAGCCGATGCAAGCAAGGCCTTCGTAGGCATGGCGAGTGGCTGCATGGGACACCAAGGCGACATGCAACCATCGAAACTGCCTCCTCTAGACCGGTCTTTGAAAGCGTCAAGTCGCGTGTCGGCAATATGATGACTTTGACAATCATCGCAACCGCTATCGAGCGGGGCAGGTGGGCACCGCTAAAATCGCCCGCTCTGTCCGAAACGCAATTCCAGACTCTTCTGCATCTTTCGGGCCTGACGAAATGCCTCGAGCAGGACTTTGCGGTCCAGCTCATTCAATTCTTCGGGATTGATGCGGTTGTGCGGTTCTTGCCCCTGATTAAGCAGTTCATACTGGCGACGTAGCCGCAGCAGTTGGATGAAATGAAAAGCGTCCACCCAGGCAGCAGCTTCGGAACGGCTAATACCCAGCAACTCGGCAGCCGCGCTAATGCGATGCGCCGTAAGTATTGCTATGTGCGACACTGCTCTTCAGACTCAGAATGCGGGCAGCATCTACGAAGAGAGTTGCTCCAGATAGCTTCAGGTCCAGCGTATTGGGGTGAGAATGGTCCTGATCAACGACGAAATCGCGGAAAAATCCGATAGGTGGTGCGCGATCCAGCGCCTGGGGAACCAGGTTGTGAAAGAAACGATCCTGCTTGGGCGCCGCCACCATGAGCCAATCTGAGAGTTGCTTTGCGAGACCGGCGTCTCCGTAGAGAGACCGGAAATCGAAAAAGATCGTGGCATTGAGCAGAGCCTCTGGTTCTGGGCGCTCCAGCCAATTCGCGAACTTCTTGCGCCATTCAGCCAGGCTAAGGCACCATGACGGATTACTTGCCATGACGCCGCCCTTGCACAGTGGAAAGCCGCAGGCGGCAAGCGCATCGTTGATCTTCTGCGCAAGAGGCAGCAAGGCAGCACGCACTGTTTCGGGATCAAGCCCTGCCGGGTCAAAAATAATGCCGTTGTCCTGGTCCGTATAAAGAGTTTGCTCATGCCGCCCTTCGCTGCCAAGAGCGATCCAGCAGAATCGTGGCAGGAGCGCATCGTGCGCCAAGACTTCCAGTTCAATGATGCGGTGTGTGAGGTGGTCATTGAGAGAGGAGATGATGCGCATCAAAGGCCCGGCGGCAAGCCCCTGTGACATCAGGTTACCTGCCAATACGCCGATTTCGCCGGTCAGCAGTTTTAGCGCCGGCAGCCCGTTGGCCACCCGCAAACGCGACGAAAGCTGGCTCAAGGCCACGCGCTGGAGCGAGAATAGATCGCGCTCGGTGACCGCACCGATCAACCGACCATGTTCAACGATCAAGACCTGTTGAACGCCGTTCTCCGCCATCGCCAACGCCGCTTCGTAACCATCTGCGTCGGGAGGAAGGGTGACGAGTTCGGGACTCATGACATCCAGCAAAGCTTGGTCAAGGCTACCACCCTTGAGCAGCACACGCCGTAGCAGATCATGGACGGTGAATACACCTACAGGGGCGTTTTTCTTGTCAACGATGACCAGTGCGCTATCGCGACTTTCGTCCAGTTTGGCAACTGCCGTCCTCACCGTGTCGACGGTTCGGCAAGTCGCCGGCATGTGACACTTGAGCGAACCGAGGCGGGCGGCAAGAAATGCGGCAGCTTCAGTTTGTCGTGCGAAATGCGAGTGATAAAGGCGGCGAGAAGAATCCAGGAAGGATTCGGCACGACTCTCGCAGAATTCCCTGAAGATCGAACTCATGGCGACGAGTTCTGCAAACTGATCGGCGTCGAGCGTATAGCAAGTCACATCACCATCGGCTCTGAAGATCGAGAATACTGGCCGTTGTTCGTGCAGGGCCTCGATCGGAAAGCATTCTCCCTCTGTCAACTCGGCAAGAAGCTTCTTGTCCGGGGAAATAGCCTTGCCTATGGCCTCCATGCGTACGACACCCGAAACGACCAAGAAAAGCCGATCTGCTGCGTCCTTGGGCGACAGGACGACCTCTCCTGACACATATCGACTGGTTTGCACTCGCTCGACCACCCAGTCCAGATGGGCTGGGTCCATGCGAGAAAAGGGCTGGCAACCACGCAGGAAATCAAGCGCCAATGACGTTGGCACAGTGCTTCTCATGCTGTGCCGTCCTCGCCAGCAACCAGCTCATCATTCGTCTTCCATGCGATTCTGATGCCCGCAACCACGGCGGAAAAGCCAATAATCCTCTCCATGGAATACTCCAATGTCTGATTTTCGTGAAAGTTGTAAATCCTGCTTCGGGACGGGAGGCTCCAAAGACAAAGCAAGAACGAGGTTAACCAAATCACTCTTCAATCCGAAAACCTCAGTACCAGATCCTAACCCAGCAACGCCGCACCAAAGTCGAAGGTAGTGATTCAAGATAAGGAAGCATCCGGATGGGTCGGCGCAGTAAAACCCCGCGACACAAAAAAAGGGCTCCCGTGTCAGGAGCCCTTCTTTTCTTGTTTCGGGGCTGCGAGCAGCCGCGGATCAGTGCAGTTCCTGAAGCGGCGCCGGGCGCCACTTGGCGAGTTTGTTTTCAACGTGGGTCATGGCGTATTCCGCGGCTAGGGCCACGACCATGATGATGACGATGGCGGCGTACATGCCGGCCGCGTCGAACGAGCCCTTGGCCACGTTGATGAGCAAGCCGATGCCGTAACGGGCGCCGACGAATTCACCGACGATCGCACCGACGATGGCAAAACCAAAGCTCACGTGCAGCGAAGCGAAGATCCAGCTCATGGCCGACGGGATCACCACAGAGCGCGTCAGCTGCCAGCCCTTGGCGCCGAGGATCTGCGCGTTTGCCAGCAGGTTGCGGTCGGCCTCGACCACGCCCTGAAAGGCGTTCGAGAACACTACGAAGAACACCATGACGAAGGACAGGGCGACCTTGGAGGTCAGGCCAAGGCCGAAGATCATGATGAAGATCGGCGCCAGCACCACGCGCGGCACAGAGTTGATGACCTTGATGTATATCGAGAACACATCAGCCAGCATGCGGTTGCGCCCGAGCGCAATGCCGGCAATGATGCCCGCGATTGAGCCCGAGAAGAAGCCCAGAAGCGACTCTTCCATCGTGACCCAAAGGTGGAACCAGAGCGGTCCTTCCGAAGTGCCTTCTATCACCCATTCCTGCAGGCGCAGCACGATGGCCCAGGGGCTGGCGAAGAAGAACGGGTCTATTAGCTTGAAGCGCACTGCGAGTTCCCAGCCGCCGAGGAAGACGACCAGGATGAAGTAGCGCCAGAAATAGACGGTGAAGTAGCGCCGGCGCGCGGCCAGCGCGGCAGCGGCTTCGATCTCGGCGTCGGAAGTGCCGGGCTGGAAAACCGGGGCGCTGGAAGTGGTTGTATTGGTCATGGTACTCAGGAAACTTTGGCTTCGTCGCGCGCGGCGCCGCGCAGCACCTCGTCGCGCAAGTCTTCCCAGATCGTGCGCGAGATGTCGATGAAGGCCTGGTCATAGCGGATTTCGCTCACGATGCGCGGGCGGGGAATGTCGATGGTGTAGACCGACTTGACGGTGGCCGGCCCGGAGGTCAGCACATAGACCTTGTCGGCCAACGCGATCGCTTCTTCCAGATCGTGCGTGACGAACACGACCGAGGCCTTGGACTGCGACCAGAGCTTGAGCAACTCTTCGTGCATCAGCACGCGGGTCTGCACGTCGAGCGCGGAGAACGGCTCGTCCATCAGCAGGATCTGCGGCTCGTTGATGAAGGTCTGGGCCAGCGAGACGCGCTTGCGCATGCCGCCCGACAACTGGTGCGGGTACTTGGTCGCATGCATCGACAGGTTGACGCGCGCCAGCCAGTCGCGCGCCGCGGCGTAGGCCGGCTCGGGTTCCATGCCGCGAAACAGCGGGCCGGCAACGACGTTGTCGATCACGCTGCGCCAGGGAAAGAGGGCATCGGTCTGGAATACAAAACCGATGCGCGGATCGATGCCGTCCACCGGAGCGCCCATGACGCGCACCTCGCCGGCCGAGGGTTTCGCCAAGCCGGTGACCAGGTTCAGGGTGGTGGACTTGCCGCAGCCGGTCGGACCGACCACCGCTACGAACTCGCCGCGCGCGACGCTCATGTTGAAGTCGCGCAGGGCCGTCATGGACTTGCCGTCCGGCGTCAGGAAACGCCGACTGACGTTGATCAGTTCGATCGCCGGGCTGTTGGTGTCAGGTGTCATGGACGTAGTCGGTTTACTTGGCGTTCTTGACGAACTCGGTGGTGTAGGTCTTGGACAGGTCGATGGTCTTGCCCTTGACGTTCTTGGAGAACGCGGAGAGCACGGCGAGCACGGTTTCCGGTCCGCCCGCGGGCATCACGCCGTCGGGTGTGAACATGGCCTTGCCGTCGGCCAGCGCCTTGACATAGCCGTCCTTGTCACCGGCGTAGTAGTCCTTGGGCATCTTGTCAGCGATCTCTGTGGCGCTGTGTGTGTTGATGAACTTAAGCGTCTTGACGAAGGCGTTGGCGAGCTTTTGCACCAACGGCTTGTTCTTGGCCACGTAGTCGCTCGACATGTAGAGCGAGGCGGCGGGGTAGGTGCCTCCCAAGGCGGCCTTGGTCTTCTCGACCGTGCGCATGTCCACCAGGATCTGCGCTTCGCCGGTCTTGAGCATGCGGGAGATCGTGGGTTCGGTCGTCATGCCGGCCTGGATCTTGTCCTGCTGCATGGCGGCGATGAAGGTGGTGCCGGCGCCGACCGGGATGGTGCTGAATTCGCCGAGCGGCACGCCCGATTTGACCATCAGGTATTGCGACAGGAAGTTGGTCGACGAACCCAACCCGGTCACGCCCAGGCTCTTGCCGCGCAGGTCTGCCATGGTCTTGATTTCGGGGTGCTTGCTCGACACCAGTTCCACCTCGCCGGGTGCCTGGCTGAACTGCACGACCGACTGCACGAACTTGCCTTTGGCCTGCAGATCGACGCAATGGTCGTAGAAGCCAACCACGCCCTGCACGGCACCGGCCAGCATTTCATTCTCGGCGTCGACGCCGGAGGCTTCGTTGAGCAACTCGACCTCAATGCCCTCGGCCTTGAAGTAACCCAGGCCTTCGGTCAGTTTAGCGGGCAGGTAGATCTGCTTTTCGTAGCCGCCGATGATGATGGTGATCTTGTCAGCAGCAATGGCGGCCGACGAAACTAGGACCGCCGAGGCAAGGCCGAGCGCCTGCAACAGGCGTGTGAATTTGATTTTCATGATGCTTCCTGATGTGATGAAACAGGCAAGCACGAATGACGATGGAAGGTGCCTGCATTCAAATTTTAGTGAAGGAGAAGAGCGGGACTCTTATTCGAGATGGCGGAAAAAAAGGAAGCATGCCGTTTCCGGCATGCTTCCCATGCCCGCTGTCACCCCATCCTTGGAATGACGCTCGCGATAGCCTTTAGAACTTGTAGCGCATACCCACGCCAAGGTCGGTTTGTGCATTGAAGCCCTTGGCCTGCGCTGCCAGATAGCCGCCCGTGGTGCTCAGGTGGTCTGCCGCCAGATAGAACTCCGTTACGCTGTCGAGGTGATAGAACACCGAACCGTAGACGGTGCTGCGGTCACCGGAAGCGACCCCCTTGATCAGTCCGCCACCAGCACTGGTGTCCTTGTACGCATCGAGGACATATCCCGAGCTGTTGATACCCGCGTTGCTGGCGCTCATGACCTGATAGCCGAGCGCATAGTCAAAGGCTCCGCCCGGAGTCAGCTTGGTCGACAGCGTCCATGCCTTGTCCTTGCGGTCGCCGAAACCAGCGGCCTGTTGCGCCGAGTAATCGAAATAGCCAGCATTGAGGCGAATCAGCGGCGTGACTTGTACATTGCCGCCGATCGAAAGCGTCTTATGTTTCAAATCGCTGACGTTGGCGCTGGTGGCAAAGCCGGCGATCGTGTAGTTGCTGCCGTTGTAGGCGAGTGAACCAGTCATGCTGGAACCTGTTCCGAAACTGCCGGTGGTTGTGCCAAATGCATATTGAGCACCCGCCACGACGCCGTTCGAAAACGCCTTCTTCCAGACAACGCCGTTGTTGATACGCGTGCCATCGGCGCTGCCTGCGTAAAAGATGAGCTGCTTGAAGTCGTTGTTGTTGGTGTAACCGCCTTCTTCGACCGAGGCCTTGGCGCTGCCATAGGGGTCGCCGTAGGTTGCCGAGGCGGCCGGGTCGCGCGCCAGTGCATTTTGACGCCCGAACGTGAGCTTGCCCAGAGACTGGCTTTCGATGCCGAGCCAGGCGTCGCGGTTAAAGATGGTGCCGGGGGTGTCCATATTGCCGGTCTCGGATTCGAATTCACTTTCGAGCCTGAAGATGGCCTTGATCGCATCGTCGCCCGTGCCGGTTGCATGGGATCCGGTGATACCCCAGCGGTTACCACTGAACCAGGCCACCTGTGGGGATGTGACGGAATTTCCCGCCTTGTCAGCATTACTCTTGTTGACGAGGGTAATGTCGATCAGCCCGTACAGTGTGGCATTGCTCGTGCTGTTGCCGATAGTCAGACCCTTGCCGCTCAACGGCTTGCTTTCGGGTTCGGCCGCCGCCACGGCAGCGTTGCTCTTCTTGGCTTGCTCGACCGCTGCCAGGGCCTGTTCCAGTGCCGCCTGGGCCTGTTTGGCCGCCGCCTGCGCCTGCGCCGCGGCTGCTTGCGCCTGCGCCAGTGCCTGCTGCATGCTGTCCGTGCTTTGCGCCTGCGCCCCGATGGACGCCAGCCCGAGGGCCGCGCTCATGAGGATGATCTTCTTTGCTGTCATAGTGGGGTCTCCGGAAATGATTGATGGTGCGGCAGCGCGAAATGCAAGACTCTGCCCGTTGGCAGGCTTTGTTCCCTGCCAACTGCAGGCCAATGTATGGTGAGGCTGCTTTCAGTCCGCTTTCAGTTTTCCGAACCTAGGGAAAGTACCGATGGGCGTCCGCGCGACTATGATCGGCCAGGTTTTTTGGCCCGTTGCAAGCAGTACCCGACATGCGAATCCTCGTCATCGAAGACAACATCGAATTGGCCCACTGGCTGCAGCGCAACCTGCGCAAGGAGCAATACACGGTTGACTGGATCGACAACGGCGCCGACGCGGATTACGCCCTGCGGTCGGAGAAATACAACCTGGTCATTCTGGATCTGGCACTGCCAAGGATGAGCGGGCGCGAAGTCCTGCAGCGCCTGCGCGCGCGGCACGATGCGACGCCGGTGCTGGTGCTCACCGCCAACAACACGATCCAGAGCCGGGTCAGCGAGCTCGACGAGGGTGCGGACGACTACATGGCCAAGCCCTTCGAAGTCGAAGAACTGGAGGCGCGCATTCGCATGCTGCTGCGTCGCGCCGCCGGCCAGCCTAGCCCCGTGATCGCTTGCGGCGATCTGAGCTACAACACCAATACGCGGGAATTCAGGATCGATCAAAAGCCTTTGTCACTGACGCCGCGCGAGCGCGCGGTGCTCGAGGTGCTGGTGCGCAAGGCCGGCGCCACCGTTACCAAGCAGGCGCTGGCGCAAAGCCTGTTCTCGCTCGACGAAGACGTCTCCACGGACGCGATCGAAATCTACGTGCACCGTTTGCGCAAGAAGCTCGAAGCCGGCTCGGCGCGGATCATGACCCTGCGCGGCCTGGGCTACCTGCTGCGGCCGGCGGGTGATGCGTGAGCGCCGCATGAAACACGCAGCGACAGGCGTGGGGGCGCGATGAGCAGCAGCCTGCGCCGCCAGTTGCTGGCCTGGGTTCTGCTGCCGCTGGCCTGCGCGGTCGCGGTCGACACGTGGCTCACGCATCGCAGCTCAGTCGACATCGCCTCCGTCGTGCAGGACCGGCTGCTGCTGGGTTCGGCGCGCATGATTGCAGAGCAGATCAGCTTTCAGAATGGCGCGTTCGAACATGAGATTCCGCCCGCCGCGCTGGAGCTCTTCCAGTCGCAGAACGCGGACCGAATTTATTACCGCGTCACCACCGGCTCTGGCCATCTGCTGGCCGGTTATACCGATCTGCCGGTACCCAAGTTGGATGCCCTGCCGGATGTCCCGTATTTTTTCGCGACCACCATGCGCGGCGAAGCGGTGCGCGTGGTCGCGTTTTACCAACCGGTGATCGGCAACCCGTCGTTGCTGCCGGTCGTGGTCGAGGTGGCGCAGACCATACATGGCCGCGCGCAGCTGACGGACCAGCTCTGGTTGCATGCGGTGGGCCAGCAACTGCTGATCCTGGCGCTGACCACCATCTGCATCCTGTTCGGATTGCATCTGGGCCTGCGGCCCCTTATACGCTTGCGCAACGATGTGCGCTCCCGCCGGGAAGGATCGCTGCAGCCCTTGCAGACGCATGGTGTACCGGGCGAGCTGACGCCCTTGGTCGACGCCTTCAACGATTACATCGCGCGCCTCGTGAACCAGTTCCTGACCCTGTCCTCGGCGCAGGCCTTCGTCGCCAACCGAAAGTCGATGAGCACGCAGGCCTGCTGCGAAGTCATCCAGGCGGTGCTCGAAGACCTGGCGCCGCAGGCGCACGCCAAATCCATCGATCTGGGCTTCGAGCGCGTTGGCGACGCGGTCGTGATCCTGGCCGATGCAGTGGCGTTGCGCGAAATTGCGATGAACCTGATCGACAACGCGCTGCGCTATACGCCGGCCAATGGCACTGTCACCGTGCGTGTCGAATCCGGCGCGGGCAAGCTGGTGCTGGCGGTGGAGGACAACGGCCCGGGCGTGGCGAGCACGCATCGGGACAAAATCTTCCAGCGCTTCTTTCGCGTCGATACCAGCGGTGCCGTCGGCAGCGGCCTGGGCCTTGCGGTCGTCAAGGAGCTGGTTGACCAGTGCGGTGGCACGGTCCGCCTCGATGCGCCGCGCCACGGCGGGTATGGTCTGCTGCTGCTGGTTGAATTCGCGGCGGTCTGAGCCAGTACTGCCGCGCATCTTGCGCCACAATGGTGGCGGAACCGACTCATGCAAAGCCAACACCATCTTCAACAGCATCCGCAGCGCGCCGTCCTGCACAATGAAATTCATGCACGCCCGCCGCAGGCGCTCACAGCGCCGCTGGCGATTTCGCATGTGGTAATGGCTTGCGACGCGGGGCAGCGCGAGGCCAGCCGCGCCCATGTCGCGGCGCTGCTGCGCGACCACCACCTCCCACTGCCGGATCCGCAATCGAGCCACTTCCGCATGGACCTGGGCGCTTTTCATCTGCGCTGGGAACTGCACACCGAGTTTGTGACCTGGACCTTTCTCTGCGCGCTGCCCTACGCGCGCCTGGGCGAGGGCGAAATGGCACGCGCGCTCGATGCCGTGCCACAGACCTGGTTCGCCGCACTGCCGGGCCAGTGCCTGGTCAGCCTGCACCTGTGGGCGGTGGCCGGTCAGGCGTGGGGTGCGGCAAACCTGGTCAAGCAGTTGTTGCTGGACGACACGCTGGTGGCCTCCAGCGTGGCCGGCGGCGGCGCGCAGGCCTATACCGATTTTGCGATTCATGCCGACGGCTTTTCGCGCATGCTGCTGCTGGTGGGGACGCTCTCGCCGCGCCGGCTCGGGCGTCTGGTGCAGCGCCTGCTTGAGATCGAGACCTACCGCATGGCGGCGCTGCTGGGTCTGCCGGCGGCGCGCGAGGTCGGCAGCGTGCTGGCCAGCGCCGAGCGCGAACTGGCGGAGCTCGCCAGGGCGATCCGCAGCGCAGTCACGACCGACGAGCCGATGCTGCTGGACCGCCTGACCAAGCTGGCGGGCCAGGTCGAGAGCCAGCATGCGGCAACGCACGCGCGCTTTTCTGCCAGCACCGCCTACTTTGAGCTGGTGGACAAGCGCATCAGCGACATCGATGAATCGGCGCTGCCCGGCATGCAGACCATCGGCGAATTCGTGGAGCGCCGCCTGAGCCCGGCGCGCGGCACCTGCGAGTGGGCGGCGCGCCGGCAAGACGCGCTGTCGCAACGCGTCTCGCGCATCAGCAACCTGCTGCGCACGCGCGTCGAGATCGAGCAGCAGCAAAGCAGCCAGGCGCTGCTGGCCACCATGAACCGGCGCCAGGACATCCAGATCAAGCTCCAGGCCACGGTCGAGGGCCTGTCGGTGGCCGCCATCACTTATTACATCGTCGGCCTGGTCAGCTACCTAGCCAAGGGCGCGTCCAAACTCGGCTGGCCTTGGAGCGCCGAGAGCACGGCAGCACTGGCGATTCCGTTCATCGCCACCGGTGTCTGGTGGTCGCTGCGACGCCTGCACCACAAGGTGTTCAAGGACTGAGCTTCGCATTCATCAAGTACCGATTCCCCCATGCACTTCAACTACCAAAACAACTACCCCACGACGGGGCTTCCGCTGTTTGCGCGCAACGTAGTTGCGACCTCGCATCCGCTGGCAGCGCAGGCCGGTCTGACCATGCTGGCGCACGGCGGCAATGCGGTCGATGCGGCCATCGCCGCAGCCGCGGCGCTGACGATCACCGAGCCGGTCAGCAACGGCCTGGGCAGCGACGCCTTCTGCATCCTGTGGGATGGCTCGGCCTTGCACGGCCTGAACGCCTCCGGGCGCGCGCCGCAGGCCTGGACGCCGGAGTACTTCCGCTCGCGCTACGGGCAGGACGCGGCCACGCCACCGCAGCGCGGCATCGACTCGGTCACCGTGCCGGGCGCGGTCAGTGCCTGGACGGCGTTGAGCCAGCGCTTTGGCAAGCTCCCGTTTACCGATCTGATGGCGCCGGCGATCGGCTTGGCCGAGCGCGGGTACTGCGTGCCGCCCGTGGTGCAGCGCAAGTGGGTGGCGGCGCAGGTGCTTGGCAATCAGCCCGGTTTTGCGCAGTCCTTTCTGCCGCGCGGACGCGCGCCCGAAGTCGGCGAGTTGTTCACCTTTCCAGCGGCGGCGCGTGCGCTGCGCTCGATTGCAGCCAGCAGTGGCGCATCGTTCTACACCGGTGACATTGCGCAGGCGATTGCGAATTTTTGTGCGCAACACGGCGGCGCCCTGAGCCTGGCGGATCTGGCGGCGCACCGCTGTGACTGGGTCACGCCGATCGCCAAGGATTACCGCGGCTACACGCTGCATGAGATCCCGCCGAGCGGCCAGGGCATTGCCGCATTGATGGCGCTAGGCATGCTGGAACAGTTCGACCTCGGGGCCATGGCGGTCGACGGGGTCGGGTTGCAGCACCTGCAGATCGAGGCCATGAAGCTCGCGTTTGCCGACGTCTACCGATTTGTCTCGGATCCGACCAGCATGGAGGTCAGCGTCGAGCAGATGCTGGGTGGCGACTACCTGGCGGCGCGCGCGCGCCTGATCGACCCGCACCGCGCGCAGGAATTCAAGGCCGGCAGCCCGGCCGATGCGCACCGGCGCGGCGGCACGGTCTACCTCACCGCCGCCGATGCCTCGGGCATGATGGTCAGCTTCATCCAGAGCAATTACCAGGGCTTCGGCTCGGGCTGCGTCGAGCCGACGTTTGGCATCAGCCTGCAGAACCGCGGCTTCGGCTTCAGCTTGCGGCCGGACAGTACCAATGTGGTGGCGCCGGGCAAGCGGCCGTTTCACACCATCATCCCGGCCTTCCTGACGAAGGACTCTCAACCCGTCATGAGCTTTGGCGTGATGGGCGCGAACATGCAGCCGCAAGGCCACATGCAGACCCTGGTGCGCATGCTCGACCACGGCCAGAACCCGCAGATGGCGTGCGACGCGCCGCGATGGCGCTTCAACGCCGGCTTGGAGATCAACGTCGAGCCGACCATGACGCCATCCACCGTGCAGGGCCTGATCGATCTCGGACACCGGGCGAAGGTCAGCCCGGACGTCTACCAGGACTTCGGCGCCGGCCAGTTCATCTGGCGCGCCGGCGACCCCGCGACGCAGGGCTACATCGCCGCCAGCGATGCCCGGCGCGACGGGCAGGCGGTGGGGTTTTGAGGGCAGTGACAGCCCGCATGGCTGACCTTTGCTGAGGCCGCAATCGTACCCATGCCCCAAACCCCCGAAGCCCGCAAGAACCTGGCTAGCGGCATGCTGCTGGCGACCGTCGGCGCCATTGCCTTCAGCGGCAAGGCCATCATCGTCAAGTTGGCCTACCGGCACGGCGTCGATGCGGTCACGCTGATCATGTACCGCATGCTGTTCGCGTTTCCGATCTTCGTGGTGATGGCCTGGTGGGCCAGCCGCGGTAAGCAGGCGCTCTCGCGCAAGGACTGGCTGGGCATCCTCGGCCTGGGCGTCACTGGCTATTATCTGGCGAGCTACCTCGACTTCGCCGGCCTGTCCTACATCAGCGCCTCGCTCGAGCGCCTGATCCTGTACGTGAACCCGACGCTCGTGCTGCTGCTCGGTCTGCTGCTGTACCGGCGCTCGGTGCAGCGCATGCAGGCGCTGGGCATGCTGCTAAGCTATGCCGGCGTGCTACTGGTGTTCGGGCACGAGGTTACGCTGGCCGGCCCAAACGTAGCGCTCGGCGCCGTGCTGGTCTTTCTGAGCGCGATCAGTTATGCGCTGTACCTGATCTACAGCGGCGAGATGGTGCAGCGCATCGGCTCGCTGCGCCTGGTGGGCCTGGCCACCAGCGTGGCCTGCGTCCTGTGCATCACACAGTTTGTCGTCCTGCGGCCCTGGAGTGCGGCGCTGGTGGCCGCGCCGGTGATCTGGCTCTCGGTGCTCAACGCCACGCTGTGCACGGCGCTGCCGGTGCTGCTGGTGATGATGGCGATCGAGCGCCTGGGCGCCAGCGTGGTATCTCAGGTCGGCATGATCGGTCCCATGTCGACGATCCTGATGGGCGTGGTGATCCTGGGTGAGCCGTTCACGCTCTGGGTCGCCGCTGGCACGGTGCTGGTGATATCCGGTATCTTCGTCTTCAGCCGCCGAGGGCGGTAGCGCAGCTCGGCGTTAGAGAAATCCGGTCGAGATCCAGGGAAACGCGGCGACGATGGCGGTGCCGAACAGCAGGATCAGCAGGTAGCCGATGATGGGGCGAATGCCATGGTCCGGATTGACCCGCCCGATGGCACAGGCCGCGTAGTAACCAACGCCCAGTGGCGGCGCGAACAGCCCCAGGCCCATCGACAGCACGACCACCATCGCATAGTGCACTTCATGGATGTGTAGTTGCCGCGCGATGGGAAACAGCAGCGGACCAAACAGCACGATGGCCGGGATGCCTTCGAGTACCGAACCCAGCACGCCGAAGGTGACGATCGACACGGCCAGGAACATCGGTGTCCCGCCGGGCAGCCCTTGCATGACCGAGGCCAGCCAGTTGGAAAAGCCAGATTGCGTCAGTCCCCAGGCCATCGCGGTGGCGGTGCCGATGATCAGCAGGATGGAGCCGGACAGCGAGGCGGTGGCGACCAGCAAAGGGCCGAGCCGGCGCCAGTCGAACTGGCGATACACCAGCAGCCCCGCCAGAACAGCGTAGACGATGCCGATGGTCGAGACTTCGGTGGCGGTGGCCACCCCTTCGACCACGGCGGCGCGGATCACGACCGGCAGCGCTAGGGCCGGCAAGGCGATCAGGCCCAGGCGCAGCACTTGCGGCCAGGGTGTGCGCTGCACGTGGCTGACGTCCTCATCCCGATAACGGTAGCCGACCATCGCGCACAACAGCACGCCCAGCACCAGCGCTGGCAGCAGGCCGCCGGTGAACAGGGCGGCAATCGAGACGCCGGTGACCGAGCCGATCGTGATCAGGACCAGGCTCGGCGGCACGGTCTCGGTCTGGGCGCCGGTTGCCGCCAGCAGGGCTACCAGTTCGCCATCCTTGGCGCCGCGCTTGCGCATTTCCGGAAACAGCGCCGGTGCGATGGCCGCCATGTCGGCCGCCTTGGCGCCGGAAATTCCCGACACCAGGTACATCGCGCCCACCAGCACATAGGACAGGCCGCCCCGGATGCCGCCGAGAAAACTGGCGAGGAAGTTCACCATGGCCCGCGCCATGCCGGTCATCTCGATCAGCAGCCCGAGGAACACGAACAGCGGCACCGCCAGCAGGATCAGGTGCGACATGCCTTCGTCCATGCGCCCGATGATCACCGGCAACGGCGTGCCGGTGCACAGGGCCAGATAACCGAAGGTGCCCAGGCCGAAGGCGAAGGCAATTGGAATGCCGGCAAAGACACAGCTTGCCACCACGCCGACAAAGAAGATGACCAGGTTCAGCCGCCCGAGGTCTTCGAACAGGGGTTTGGCAAACCAGAAGGCGGCCGCCATCAGCGCAGTTCCCGCCAGGCCCAGCAGGGCCTGCTTAAGATCGGTGGCGCGCGCCAGCCGCAACAGGGCGAAGACGGCCATCAGGCCGATGCCGCAAGGCAGGGCGGCGGCACGCCAGACATTGGAGATTTCCAGTGCCGGCGTCGTGATGAAGGCTTCGTCCGCGGCATAGTCCCAGGCCGGCCAGGCGATCATCGCGAGAAAGGCTAGGCAGGCGCTGGTGGCCACGGCCTCCAGCAGCGCCAGGCGCTTGCCGCTGGCCTTACTTACCCACGCCGTCATGCGCATGTGCTCGCCCCGGCGCAAGGCGACCACCGAGCCGAGCATGGCGAGCCAGAGGAACAGCATCGAGGCCAGTTCATCCGACCACACCAGCGGACGGTGCAGCACAAAGCGGCAAAACACGCCGCCGAGCAGGACGGCGATGTCGGCCAGCACTAGCAGCGCCGCCGGCACTTCGACGAGCGCCCCCAGCACCGTGTCGATCCACTTCAACCAGGGACGGTTTGTTGCAACAGCTTGGTCGGGTGAGGCTGCCATGCCGTGTTCAGGACGCAGGCGGGGCTAATGTGAGCGGTGGTGCCGGCTCAGGCCAACTTGCCGGTATTGGCTTCTAGAATCGCCCAGGCCTCGTCGCCGTACTTGGCTTTCCATTCGGCGTAAAAGCCGGCCTTCTGCAAGTGCTCGCGGAACGCCTGCGTCTTGGGCTGGTTGAAGATCAGGCCCTTGGCGGCCAGGTCCTTTTGCAGCGATGCGTTCATCTCGGCCACGTCGGCGCGCTCTTTCAGGCCGGCGGCATTAATGTGCTTGGCCACGATGACCTGCAGGTCCTTGGGCAGACGCTCCCAGGCCTTGCGGTTCGACAGGAACCAGAAGCCGTCCCACATGTGGTTTGTCAGCGAGCAGTACTTCTGCACTTCGTACAGCTTGGCCGTGGCGATGATGGCCAGGGGATTTTCCTGGCCCTCGACCACCTTGGTCTGCAGGGCCGAGTAGACCTCGCCGAAGTTGATCGAAGCGGGCGACGCGTCAAAGGCCTTGAACATCGAGGTCCAGAGCGGCGACACCGGCACGCGGATCTTGAAGCCCTTCAGATCGGCCGGGCTGACGATGGGTTTGCTGCTCGATGTGATGTGGCGAAAACCGTTGTCCCAGATCTTGTCCATGGGCACCAGGCCGGCCTTGACGATCTGGGCGCGGATGTAGGCGCCGAGGTCGCCGTCCATAGCTTTCCAGACCGCGTCGTAGTCGCCAAACGCAAAGCCGATGCCGCTGATCGAGGTCGCCGGCACCAGCGTCGACAGGATCAGGCCCGACAGCGTGAAGAACTCGATGCCGCCCGAGCGCAATTGGCTCAGCATGTCGGTGTCCGAGCCCAGCTGGTTGTTCGGAAACAGCTGGATGTCGACGCGGCCCTTAGTCTCGGCGCGGATGGCATCGGCCATTTCCTTGGCGCGCAGATTCATCGGATGCGTGACCGGCAGATTGTTCGCGTACTTGTAGGAAAACTCCGCCTTCTGGGCGAAGGCCGTGCCAACGGGCAGGGTGATGGCAGTGGCGCCGGCAGCGGCCAGCAGGGAACGGCGGGATAGTGTCATGGGAGGTCTCCGGTCAATATTTTTTGTGAAAACGCGCCGGCAATGGCTGCGACGCCCGCACATTATGGCGGTAAAGTCGGGCCTCGATTACTGCTTGGGTTACACACATGACAACTGCTCTTTCCATCACCCCCGTGGCCGTTGTGACGGGTGGCGCCCGCGGCATAGGCCTTGGCATTGCGCGCTGGTTTCTGTCGCGCGGCTACCGCGTGGCGCTGCTCGACATCGATGCCGTCACCCTGGCCCTCACCGAAGCCGAGCTGAACGACACGACGCGCGTGCTGGCGCTGGTCTGCGATGTATCCAAACCGGACCAGGTGCAACAGGCGATTGCGCAGGTGGACACGTGCTTGGGTCGCATCGACTCGTTGGTCAACAACGCGGGCGTGGCCGTCTTCAAGACCATCGGCACCACGAGCTTCGAGGAATGGTGCACGGTGCTGTCGACCAACCTGGACGGCGCGTTCCTGTGCACCCAGGCCTGCGTGCCGATCATGCTGCGCAATGGCGCCGGCAGCGTGGTGAACATCGCATCCATCTCGGGGCTGCGCGCCAGCACCCTGCGCGTGGCCTACGGCACGAGCAAGGCCGCCCTGATTCACCTGACCAAGCAGCAGGCGGCCGAACTTGGAACCGTGGGGATTCGGGTCAATGCCGTGGCGCCCGGTCCGGTGGACACGGAGATGGCCAAGCTCGTGCACAGCGTGGCGATCCGATCGGACTACCACGACGTCATTCCGCTGAACCGCTACGGCCTGGTGGAAGAAATCGCGTCGGTGGTCGGCTTCCTGTGCAGCGCCGACGCCGCCTATGTCAATGGGCAGGTGCTGGCCGTCGATGGCGGCTTCGAAGCGAGCGGCGTGGGCCTGCCGACGCTGCGCAAGATGGCCGCCGGCGGTGCCTGAGTTCCGCGCGGCTCCGGCCCGCCTCTTGTGTCAATCACCGACAGTGTGCAAGCAAGCGCTCCACTTGCGCATACCGCTGGCATATCTGGATGAAGATTGCGGGATGCACCGATTGTCCGTGCGAGATCCGGTATTCAATGCCCGGCCTCTGATTCTCCAGGCTGGCATCCGCGTCACGCACGAGTTGTTCCACAGACCGGGCACTGGCCCGGCACAGGTCACTGCGGGACTCCGCCCTCGTGATGGATTCCATGGCACGGTCACGTGCCGGCACCAGTTGCATCAGCGCCTCTTTGGCCGTGATATCTGAAGCACCGCCCGTCATGCTCGATACCTGAGCGCATCCGCTGCTGTCAGACCGTGCGGTGGCGCCCTGGCTGCGCACCGTCGGTGCGGCTTCGACGAGTCCGGCGGTGAGATTGCCAATCTTGGCGTCGTCGGATGACAGGCTGAGCCGGAATTTGGCAGACTCGGTTTGCTCGCCTCGGGGGAAACCAACGCCGACCACATAGGTTCCACTGTCGGTCGCCCGCTGCTCGAAACGCCGCACTGGTTCGCTGGTGATGCGATTCGGTGGCACCACATTCTGGGCAATGAGTGCCGCTGCGCCGGGCGGGTAGAGGTGGAAGGCCACCACATTGCCCTCGGATTCGAGCGTGAGCCGGATCGTTGCGCCGGACTGGGCCGAAAAGCTGTAGTACGTCGCCTGCTTGTTCGAAGCCAGACCCTCGACAGTGCGGCCAGTTTCACCGCTCTTCGCTGGCACACCTGCAACGGACGATCCGGCTGGCTCTTGTTCCGGCCGCCGGTAGCGCACCGGTACGCTTGCGCGGATCGATTCAGCCTGCTTTTTCGCCTCCGGATCGTCGCTCCCATTGCTGCAGTCATATGAATCGATGCTCTTGATTTGCGACGCGCCGTTATTGGTCAGTTTTGCGATGGTGAGGGTTGCCTTCTGGTTCGAAGCGAGCACGATCTTGTAGCTGATGTCGACCCGGTTCTTCATGGCCTCCCATTGGGTTGGCGGATTCGCCGCCATGTGCGCGCGCAGCTGCGTTTCGCGCAGCACATAGTCGGCAATGGAGTAGCTTGCCGTGCGGTGGACTTCGAATGAATCAGGGGTTCGTACGTACATTCCTGTCATCCACATGAAGGGGATGAATTTTTCTTCCGAACTCAAAAAAGCCTGCTCCAGCAAGACGCCATCCGAAAGAAAGAAGTATCTCGATGCCGTGCCCTTGGACATCGGGCATGAAAGGATCAAGGGCAGCGGGATGGCCAGGGTTCCGTTGTCGGCATGCGCGGCCGGAGCCGGTTCCGTGGCGCCGCTGCCGGCGCGAATCCTGTGGTTCCAGACAAAACCCAGGAGCAGTGCGGCAACCAGGATGCCAGCGCCATACTTCACAGCACTTGGGAGGCCCTTGCCGTTCGCTCGCACGTCATCCGGTGCGCGCGATGGGCGGAGTCGCCGATAGCCCAGAAAGGCGAGCAGGCCGATCACGACGCCACCGAGCGTCACCAGCCAGCCAGAGGTGCTTGCAGATGATCCGGCGTCGGCGGCGCTGGCGGGCAGGGCGGCCGTGGCCCCTGCCGGCGTTGGCGCCGCAGCTTCGTTGGGCGATGAAGCCGGCAAGGCGGCCGGAGCGCTCGCTGCAACCGGCGGCGCAAGGGGCTCGGTTTGCATTGCGCTTGCTGCGGCTGTGCTGCCGGGTGAGGCGGCTTCGTCGCGCGGCGCGCTTGCGCTGATGGCCGCGCTTGCAACTGCGGCGGTTGGCACGGCGGCCGCCTGGCTGATGGCCGGTTTGTCCGTGGGCTGCGTGCTTGGCGCGGGTTTCGGCGGCTCGGTCTTCCTGACCGGATCCGGTGTCGGTTGCACGGCCTTCTGCTGACGCACGGCCGGACTTTGCTTTTCGGGTGGCGCCGTGGTCTCGAGCGAAACCGTGCAGTCGCGGTACTTCGTCTTGCCGTCAACACTGGTCAGCGTTGCCGTGCCCTCATAACGGCGATCCGAATGGGTGAGTGTCGCGCTGGTCTTCCAGGGGTTGCCCGGCTTGTCGAAGAACCAGCCCTGGCCGTCCACGCGCAAGGGCTGGCCGCGCAAAAGCTGCCCTTCGAGGTGCTCCTTGCCCTTGGCCCAGTTGCGCTCGAACACCGCTTTGTTGCCGTCGATGCGCAGCGTCACGGCTCCGGTATAGGGGGAAATCGATTTGGCATTGGGCGAGTTCTTCAACTCGCCGCAGGACATCGTGCCGTTCCACTCCGATGCCCACGTCGAGCCTGCGACGCCTGCCAGCACTGACACGAGCAGTGCGGCAACTCTGTTCTTCCAACGCATGCGATCCCCATGGTCAGCACTTCAGCGAACGCGATCGGCTGACTCGGGTGCTTGTTTCGTCAAAGTGATGATCCGGATTCCCGGACCGCGCCGTCGCCACGGATTACGCCGGTGGGGACCTGCAAAATGTAGACGATTTTGCGCAGTCCCGTGTTGTGCCCGTTCGATTCCTGGCGCCGGGACGCCGGGTGTCGCTTGCTGCCATTCCGCGTGCGCCAGTTTGCCCACTATCATCGCGGGGTTCTTTTCAACAAACGAGGGTGACGGCATGGATCTGGGCATTGTGGGTAAATGGGCATTGGTGTGTGGCGCAAGCAAGGGCTTGGGCTTTGGCTGCGCGCAGGCGCTGGTGCGGGAAGGCGTCAATGTGCTGATCGTGGCGCGTGGCGCTGACGCTCTGCAGGCCTCGAGGGCGACGCTGCTGGCCGACCCGGCGCGGCCGGCAGCGGCCGAGGTGCTGGCCGTGGCGGCCGACATCACCACGAGCGAGGGCCGCGCTGCGGTCTTTGCGCAGCGGGCGGATTTCGACATCGTCGTGACCAACGCCGGCGGCCCGCCGCCCGGGGACTTCCGCGACTGGGACCGCGCGGCCTGGATCAAGGCGCTCGACGCCAACATGCTCACGCCAATCGAACTGATTAAGGCTACTGTCGACGGCATGGCGGCGCGCGGCTTCGGGCGCATCATAAACATCACCTCCGGCGCGGTGAAGGCGCCGATCGACATCCTGGGCCTGTCCAACGGCGCGCGCAGCGGCCTGACCGGCTTCGTCGCCGGCGTGGCGCGCAGCAAGGTCGCGGCCCGCGGCGTCACGATCAACAACCTGCTGCCCGGCGCCTTCGACACCGACCGGCTCAAAGTCACGATGCAGGGCGCGGCGCAGAAGAGCGGCCAACCGGTCGAAGCCATCATCGAGGCGCGCAAGAAGACCATTCCCGCGCAGCGCCTGGGCCTGCCGGCCGAATTCGGCGCCATCTGCGCCTTCCTGTGCAGCGTGCACGCCGGCTATGTGAATGGCCAGAATGTGCTGGCCGACGGCGGCACTTTCCCCGGCACTTTCTAAAGTTTTCATCAATCCAATGGAGGTCTTCATGTCCGGTTCACGTTTCGAGCGACTGTCACGCGCGCTTCGCATCACCCTCGCGCTCGGCGCCTTCCTGCTCGGCGGCATGGCGCAGGCGCAGCCGACCCTCATCAAGGTGATGGTCGGCTTTCCGCCCGGCGGCGGCACCGATGCGATTGCGCGCATCCTGGCCGAACGGCTCAAGGACCAGCTTGGCACGACGGTGATCGTCGAGAACAAGGCCGGTGCCGGCGGCCAGATCGCGGCGCAGGCGCTCAAGGCTGCGCCGGCCGATGGCAGCACCTATTTCCTGTCGCATGACCACAGCATCTCGATCCTGCCGCTGGTGGTGAAGAACCCGGGCTTCGATCCGGCGCGTGATTTTGTCGCGGTGGCCGGCTTTGCCACCTTCGTCAACGCGTTCGCCGTCTCCGGCGGCACGCCGGCCAAGAGCATGACCGAGTACGTGGCCTGGGTTCGCAGCCAGGGCGCGGGCAAGGGCACGGTGGGCGTGCCGGCACCGGCTTCGGTGCCCGAGTTTCTGGTCAAGGTGATCGGCCAGAAATACGGTCTGGACCTGCTGGCCGCGCCCTATCGCGGCAGCGCGCCTATGATGGCCGACATGTTGGGCAACCAGATCAATGCCGGCGTCGCGTCGATTCCCGATTTCATCGAGAACCACAAGGCCGGCAAGGTGCGCGTCGTGGCCGTGCTCGGCGGCGCACGTCAGGCTTCGCTGCCCGATGTGCCGACATTCGCCGAGCTTGGCCTGGCCGGTTTTGAGGACGTTCCCTACTACGGCATCTTTGCACCCACCGGCACGCCGAAGGCCGTGATCGACCGCTTCGCCGAGGCTGTGTCCAAGGTCATTGCGCAGCCCGATGTGCGCGAACGTCTGACGGCCATGGGCCTGACGGTTGGCTACATGTCGCCGCAGCAGCTCGCGAGCCGCGAACACGCCTACGCCCAGACTTGGGCCCGCATCATCAAGGCCAGCGGCTTCCAGGCGCAGTAAAGCCGAACGCGACAGGGCAAGGCAGTTCTGTCATCCCGGACACCAAGATGCCATCCCACATACCACGGTGTCATCCCGGGCTCGACCCGGGATCCATGCCTTATGACGGCGTCACGCAGAGCATGGATTGCGGGTCAGGCCCGCGATGACCCGGAATCATCAACGCCTTGATGAAACCACGATGCCGCCCATGATCAGCGCGAAGGCAAGCACGTGGTAGACGTGCGGCGTCTCGGCCAGCACGGCGCTGGAGAGCAGGGCCGTGAAGAGCGGCGTCAGGTTGGCAAAGAAGCCGGCCGCGGCCGGGCCGGCGCGGGCCACGCCGGCGCCCCAGGCGCGAAAGGCGATCACGGCCGGGCCGACGGCGATGAAGATCAAGGTGGCGATGACGGCCCCGTTCCATTCGATATGGCCCTTGCCGAGCGCCCATTCTCCGGCGGCAAACAGGGCAGACCAGAACAGGCCGAACACCACCTGCGCCATCAGAAAGGCCGACCAGTCGGTGCGGATCGCCGTTGGCTCGGTGGTCGGATGCGCGAGCATCCAGCTGTACCAGGCCCAGCCCACTGACGCCAGCAGCACGTAGAGGTCACCTGGCACCAGATGCACGTGCAGCAGCGTCTGCAGCTCGCCGCGGCCCAGCACCAGCAGCACGCCGCTGATGGAGAGCAGCGCGCCGAGCAGCTGGCGGCGCGAGACCGGCACTGCGAAGAACAGACGTCCGACTAGCAGCATCCAGACCGGCGTGCTCGATCCGACCAGCGTCACGTTGAGCGGTGTCGACGTGCCCAGCGCCAGGTACAGCAGCGCGTTGTAGCTGCCCACACTGAGTAGCCCGAGCAGCGAGAAGCGCCGCCAGTTCGGCCATAGCCCACTGCCGCGGCGCAGCACCGGAGTGGCCAGCGGCAGCAGCAGAGCGAACGCGATCAGCCAGCGCAGGAAGTTCAGCGTCATCGGCGAGACCAGCGGGCCGATTAGGCGGCCGACCACGGCATTGCCGGCCCACAGCAGCGGCGGCACGGTCAGCAGAAGGGCGGCGGTTGGACTCAGTTTCGGATGCATGGCAGGACTTTAGCGGCTCAGGCGTGATCCGACTGATGACCCGGTGACAGCGACGGGCCTGATTTCATGGCAGGATACGGCAAATTCCACCAACGAGGACACCCCTATGAGTTCATTTCCTTCCCGCGCAATCTGCATCGACCAACACGGCGGCGTCGAGCAGATGAAGCTCGTCAACGTCACGGTCGGCGAGCCCGGAGCCGGCGAGATCCGCATCCGCCACCAAGCGGTGGGCCTCAATTTCATCGACGTCTACCAGCGCAGCGGTCTGTACCAGTTGCCGATGCCCTTGCAGCTCGGCATGGAGGCCGCCGGTGTGGTCGAGGCGGTCGGCGCCGGTGTCACGCACCTGCAGGTGGGCGACCGCGCGGCCTACGCCAGCCAGCCGCCCGGCAGCTACTGCGAGCGCCGCGTCATGCCGGCCAAGTGCGTCTGCAAACTGCCCGACGCGATTTCATTCGATACCGGCGCTGCCATGATGCTCAAGGGGCTGACGGCGCAGTACCTGCTCAAGCGCACGCTGCCGCAGGGCGGCTTGCAGGCCGGGGACTTCGTGCTGTTCCATGCCGCGGCCGGCGGTGTCGGCCTGATCGCCTGCCAGTGGGCGCGTGCCATGGGGCTGCAGTTGATCGGCACTGCGGGGTCCGACGCCAAATGTGCGCTGGCCAAGGCGCATGGCGCAGCGCACGTGATCAACTACGCGAGCGAGGACTTCCTGGCGCGTGTGAAGGAGATCACCGGCGGCAAGGGCGTCAAGGTGGTGTACGACTCGGTCGGCAAGGACACCTGGGACAAGTCGCTCGACTGCCTGTCGCCTTTCGGCCTGATGGCCAGCTTCGGCAACGCCTCTGGCCCGGTGGCGCCGTTTGCGCCCGGCATCCTCGGCCCCAAGGGCTCGCTCTACGTGACGCGCCAGACGCTGTTCACGCATATCAGCACGCGCGAGAGCACGCAGGCGATGGCCGATGACCTGTTCGAGGCCGTGACCAGCGGCAAGGTGACGATCCGCATCGACCAGCGCTACGCGCTGGAAGACGTGCAGAAGGCGCATCGCGATCTCGAAGCGCGCAAGACCACTGGCTGCACCATCCTCACGCTGTGAAGGCGGTCGCGCTTGATCCGCACTGGCTGGCCGCGCTTGCCGCGAGCGCCGAGCAGGCGCCGCTGCGTGCGCGCGTGCCCCTGCTCTGGCGCGAGCACGCCATCGGCTCGGTCGAGCCCGACTTCCTGCAACGCATCGATTGGCAGGCCGTGGATAGCGGGCCGGCGCCGCTGCAGACCGACACGCTCTCGGGCGCGCCGGTCTGGCGCGTGACCGGCGAGGCCAGCGCGTCCTTGCAGCGCATAGCACAGGTGCTGCATGATGCGCGTGCAGGGCGCGTGCGCGAGCACTGGCGCAACGAGCAGATTGCCGTCTGCAATGCCCAAGGGGAGCAACTGGCCACGGTCGAGCGTGGCATCGTGCGCCCGCTGGGCATCGCGACGCAGGCTGTACACCTGGTCGGGCGTGCGCCCGACGGCGGTGTCTGGGTTCAGCAGCGTGCGCTGGACAAGTCCAACGACCCGGGATTGTGGGACACACTGATGGGCGGCATGGTGTCGGCGCAGGACAGCGTCGAATCGGCGCTTGAGCGCGAGACCTGGGAAGAGGCGGGCTTGAAAAGGGAGAACCTGGCCGACCTGCGCCGCGGCGGTCAGATCGTGTTGCGCAAACCGAGTTCCGACGGCGCGGACGCGGGCTATGTGGTCGAGCGCGTCGACTGGTACCAGTGCACGGTGCCCGCGGGCGTGCAGCCGCTCAACCAGGACGGTGAAGTGGCGCAGTTCGCGTTGCTCGATCCGCTGGAGTTGGCGCTGCGCTTGCAGCGCCGCGAATTCACGACCGAGGCAGCTTTGATTCTGCTCGCTGCCCTGCGTTCTGCCCCTTGACCTGATGGTGGTTGTGCGAGGCGGGCTCGCGCAGGCGGTTTGGCGCGAGCACGCCGGCTGAATCGAGGATCGGGTAGGCGATCGAGCAGATGTGCGAGTTGATGCGCTTGAGGTCGCTGATCAGGTCCAGGTGCAGCGAGCTCGTCTCCATGCTCTGCAGTGTGTTGACCGACAGGCGGTCCAGATGGGTGGCGGCGTATTCGCGCTCGAGGTCGCGAAAGCGCGTCTTTTCTTCGAGCAGCTTGCGCGCGTCGCGCACATTGCCGTCCAGGAACACGCTCATGCCCAGGCGCAGGTTGTTCACCAGGCGCGAGTGCAGGTCGGTGATCTCCGTCATGCCCGCTTCCGAGAATTCGCGCCCCGGCTTGATCTTCTTGTTCTCGATGTCTTCGAGCACGCGCTCGATGATGTCGCCGATCTGCTCCATGTTGATCGTGAAGCTGATGATGTCGGTCCAGCGCTGGCCTTCCTTCTCGCTCAAGGCTTCGCGCGAGATCTTGGTCAGGTAGTACTTGATGTCGGAATAGAGCTCATCGACCGTGTCGTCCATCTTCTGCAGCGTCTGCGCCAGCACGAAGTCGTTGTTGCGGATGACGTCGATCATGCCCAGCAGCATGCTCTCGACCACGTCGGCCTGATGCATCGATTCGCGCACGGCGCACGAGATCGCCAGCGAAGGCGTTTCCAGCGCCGAGGGGTCGAGATGGCGCTGGCGTCCGGCCACGGAGCTCTTCTCCTGTTTGGGCAGCAGTTGCTCGACCCAACGCGCCACGACCTGCGTCAGGCCGATGAAGATCACGCCCACCACCAGGTTGAAGCTCAGGTGGTACAGCACGACCTGCGTGGCCGTGTCAGCCATCCAGGGCCGCATCTCACGCAGCCACAGGCCGACGAACGGCGCGCTGATGGCAACGCCGATGACCTTGAACACCAGGTTGCCCAGCGGCACCTGGCGCGTTTCGACGTTGGTGTTGAGTGTGGTCAGCACCGCCAGCAGGCCGCTGCCCAGATTCGCGCCGAGCACCAGGCCGAGCGCGACATCAATCGGCACGACGCCGGTGCTGGCCAGCGTGGCCGTGAGTAGCACCAGGGCCAGGCTGGAGTACGAGAGCACCGAGAGGATGCAGCCGACCGTGATCTCCAGCATCAGGTCGCTGCTCAGCGAGGCCAGCAGCGCCTTGATTGTGGGCGCCTGCGTCAGCACGCTGGTCGACTCGCGGACCATTTGCAGCGCCATCAGCATCAGGCCCAGGCCGATCAGGATGCGCCCGACGCGTCCTACCGTGGTCGCCTGGCGTGCGATGAACAGCACGACGCCGATGAAGATGAACAGCGGGGAGAGCCAGGACATGTCGCGCGAGAACACCACCGCCATCAGGCTGGTGCCGATGTCGGCGCCGAGCATGACGGCCAGCGCCGCCGTCAGCGTCATCAGGCCCTGGCCGACAAAGGAGGAGACGATCAGCGCCGTGGCCGTGCTCGACTGCACCAGCGCCGTCACGCCGATGCCCGACATCATGGCCGTCAGGCGATTGGCGACACTGGTGGCCAGGATGTTGCGCAGGCTGGCGCCGAATACGCGCAGGATGCCGGTGCGTACCAGTTGCGTGCCCCAGACGAGTAGGGCGATGGCGGCGAGAAGGTTGAGCAGGTGCGTCAACAGGGTTCCTTGTTCGTGTTGCGCTTAGCGCGCGCGGCGTACGCGCAGCAGTTCATCGAGTATCAGGCAGGCAGCTCCGATGGTAATCGCACTGTCGGCCACGTTGAATGCGGGAAAGTGCCAGTTGTGCCAGTGAAAGGACAGGAAATCGACGACGTAGCCATAGAGCAGGCGGTCGATCACGTTGCCGATGGCGCCGCCCAGGATGCAGGCCAGCGCAAAGGAAAACAGTGTCTGCCCGCTGTGCGACTTGAGCAGCCACAGGATCAGCGCCGCCGCCAGCACACCGATGGCGGTGAAGAACCAGCGCTGCCAGCCGGCGGAGCCGGCCAGGAACGAGAATGCCGCGCCCGTGTTGTGCCAGCGCACGAGGCTGAAGAAGCTCGTGACGGTCGTGCTGTCGCCGAGCTGGTAGAAGCCGACGATCAGCACCTTCGTGAACTGGTCGATCAGCACGATGCCAAAGGCCAGTCCCAGCCATTGCAGCATGCCGCCGGCGCCGGATTTGCGGGCCATCAGGCGAACTTCCTGGTTTCGCCGGCGCCGAACAGGTTGCTCGTGCAGCGGCCGCAGATGCCGGGGTGCGCCGCGTCGCTGTCGACGTCGTCGCGGTAGTGCCAGCAGCGCTCGCACTTGACGGCTGTGGAACCGGCGGCCGCGATCGACAGCGCCTCGCCCGCGACCAGATCGATGGCCGAGGTGATGAAGACGAACTTTAGGTCGGCGCCGAGGCTGGCGAGCAGCGCGTAATCATCGGCATTGACCGTCAGCGTCACGTTTGCCTGCAGCGAGGAGCCGACCTGGCCCTGCGCGCGCAGCGCCTCGATCTCTTTGTTGACGGCGTCGCGGATTTCGCGGATGCGGCTCCACTTGGCGAGCAGCGCATCGTCCGGTGCGGGCAGGCTCGCGTAGACGTCCATGAAGATCGACTCGCGCGTGGCCGCAGGCGTCTTGCCGGCAGCACCGAGCACGGCCCAGGCTTCCTCGGCGGTGAAGCTCAGGAACGGCGCCATCCAGCGCAGCATGGCCTGCGTGATCTGCCAGAGAGCGGTCTGCGCGCTGCGCCGCGCCAGCGAATCGGGCGCGGTGGTGTAGAGTCGGTCCTTGAGCACGTCGAGGTAGAAGGAGCCGAGGTCTTCCGAGCAGTAAATCTGCAGCTTGGCGACGACCGGGTGGAACTCGTAGACCTCGTAATGCGCGAGGATGTCGGCCTGCAGCTGCGCCGCGCGGCTCAGCGCGTAGTGGTCGATCTCGAGCATCTGCTCCGGAGCGACGGCGTCAAGCGCCGGGTCGAAGTCGCTGACGTTGGCGAGCAGGAACTTCAGGGTGTTGCGGATGCGCCGGTAGGTGTCGACCACCCGCGCCAGGATCTTGTCGTCGCCGGCGATATCGCCCGAGTAGTCGCTGGCCGCGACCCACAGGCGGATGATCTCGGCGCCGAGCTTCTTCGAGGTCTCCTGCGGATCGACGCCGTTGCCGGCGCTCTTGCTCATCTTGTGTCCCTTGCTGTCGACCGTGAAGCCGTGCGTCAGGATGCCCTTGTAGGGCGCGCGCCCGTACATGGCGCAGGCCGTGAGCAGCGAGGAGTGGAACCAGCCGCGGTGCTGGTCGTGGCCTTCGAGGTACAGATCGGCCTCGCAGCCCTCGTCGTGGCCGCTGCCGGCATGCGAGCCCTTGAGCACGGTGGTGTGGGTGGTGCCGGAGTCGAACCAGACTTCCAGGATGTCGCTGCTCTTGGTGTAGTGCTGCGCCTCCTGCTCGCCGATGATCGATTCCGTGCTGGCCTTGCTCCATGCCTCGATGCCGCCCCACTGCACCATGTCAGCTGCGATGTCGAGGATCTCCATCGTGCGCGGATGCAGTTCGCCGCTGTCCTTGTGCAGGAAGAAGGGCAGGGGCACGCCCCAGCTGCGCTGGCGGCTGATGCACCAGTCGGGCCGGCCCGCGATCATGTCGCGCAGGCGCACCTTGCCGTTTTCTGGGTAGAACGAGGTCTGCTCGATCGCGTCGAGCGCGATCTTGCGCAGCGACTTCGGCGCCTTGTCCTTGGTGAACACGCCTTCGCCCTCGTCCATGCGGATGAACCACTGGGCCGCGGCGCGATAGATCACGGGCGTCTTGTGGCGCCAGCAGTGCGGGTAGTTGTGCGTGATGGTGGCGGTGGCAAACAATCGGTCGGACTCGCCCAGCACCTCGATGATGCGCGGGCATGCCTTCCAGATGTTGAGGCCGCCGAACAGCGGCAGCGTCGCCTCGTAGGTGCCGTTGCCCTGCACTGGGTTGAGGATGTCGTCGTACTTCATGCCGTGCGCGACGCAGCTGTTGAAATCCTCCACGCCATAGGCCGGCGACGAGTGCACGATGCCGGTGCCGTCCTCGGCCGTGGCGTACTCGGCCAGATAGACCGGGGCCAGCCGGTCGTAGCCGGAGTCGATGTGCGAGAGCGGGTGGCGGAAGTTGATGCCGCCCAGGCGCTCGCCGAGCGTGGTCGCGACGACCGTGCCGGCCAGGCCGTAGCGCTCCAGGCACTTGTCCACCAGCACCGACGCCAGCACCAGCAGGCCGCGTGGCGTCTGCACCAGCGAATACTCGAGAGCCGGGTTCAGATTGAGCGCCTGATTCGCCGGGATGGTCCAGGCCGTGGTCGTCCAGATCACGGCGAAGGCGGCTCGGTCCAGTCCTGGCAGACCGAAGGCGGCGGCGAGCTTGTCCGGCTCGGCGCACAGGAAGCCGACGTCGAGCGTCTGCGACTTCTTGTCGGCGTATTCGATCTCGAACTCGGCCAGGCTCGAGCCGCAGTCGAAGCACCAGTACACGGGTTTGAGGCCGCGGTAGACAAAGCCGCGTTCGATCACGCGTTTGAAGGCGCGGATCTCGTCGGCCTCGTTGCTGAAGTCCATGGTACGGTAGGGATGATCCCAGTCGCCCAGCACGCCCAGGCGCTTGAAGTCGGCGCGCTGGATGTCGATCTGCTCGGTTGCGAAGGCGCGGCTCTTGGCCTGCATCTCGTCGCGCGGCAGGTTGCGGCCGTACTTCTTCTCGATCGCGTTCTCGATCGGCAGGCCGTGGCAGTCCCAGCCCGGGATGTAGATCGCGTTGAGGCCCTTGAGCTGGCGCGCCTTGACGATCATGTCCTTGAGAATCTTGTTGACCGCGTGGCCCATGTGGATCTGGCCGTTGGCATAGGGCGGGCCGTCGTGCAGCACGAACTTCGGCGCGCCGGCGCGCGCGGCGCGCAGCTTGGCGTACAGGCCGTTCGCTTCCCATTGCTGCACCCAGAGCGGCTCGCGCTTGGGCAGGTCGCCGCGCATCGGAAACGGGGTGTCGGGCAGGTTCAGGGTGCTTCGGTAATCAACTTTTTCGGTCATGACAAATCTCTATCTGGCAACGGGGCACGGAACTCGCCTGGCAGGCAGGCGCGGGGCATTGAGGACGCGGGGCAAGGTGCGTCGGTGCGGCCCCGTCAAATTCGTGCCGCGAGCCAGGCGCGTGCGTCGTCGCAGTCCTGCCGTATGCCGCGCGTCAGGGCATCAAGACCGTCGTATTTCAGCTCGTCGTGCAATTTGTGCAGCAGTTCCACGCGGATGATTTTACCGTACGCTCCCTCGGCGCCCAGGCTCTTGGGCCAGTCCAGGCAGTGCGTCTCCAGCAGCACGCGTCCGCCGTTGACATCGCGTGGATCGAGCGAGGGCCGGATGCCCATGTTGGCCACACCGGCCAGCGGCGCATCGGTCAGTCCGCGCACGCGCACCACGAAGATGCCGCTGGCGGCCGGTTTCCAGTGGGCAAAGCGCAGGTTCAGGGTCCGAAAACCGAGCTCGCGCCCGAGCTTGCGCCCGTGCACCACGTGGCCCGAGATGCGGTACGGGCGACCGAGCAGGCGCGCCGTGTCGAGCATGCGGCCTTGTGAGAGCGCATCGCGCACCGCCGAGCTCGACACGCGCAGGCCGTGCACTTCATAGCTGTTCATGCGCGCTACATCGAAGCCCTGTTCCGAGCCGACGCGGTCGAGCAGGTCGTAGTCGCCGGCGCGCTTGGCGCCGAAGCGGAAGTCGTCGCCGACCAGCACATACTGCGCGCCCAGCCCCTGGCGCAGCACGTCGTCGACGAAAGCCTGCGGCGACAGCGCGGCCAGGCGCGCGTCGAAGGGCAGAACTACGACTTGATCGAGGCCGCACTGCGCCAAGTCGATCAGTTTGTCGCGCAGCGTGCCGATGCGCGCGGGCGCCAGCTCGGGCTTGTGCATGACGGCGGCGAAGTAATCGCGCGGATGCGGCTCGAAGGTCAGCGCGCAGCTGGGCAGGCCGCGCTGCTGCGCTTCGCTCTTAAGCAGCGCCAGCATGGCCTGGTGGCCACGGTGCACGCCGTCGAAGTTGCCGATCGTCAGCGCGCAGGCGGCGTTCAGACCGGGGTGGTGAAACCCACGAAAAACCTTCATTGGATTGATATCTTTTTGATAGCTGGCGGCGCTCTGTCTTGATGCGCTGCAAAGCCGATTGTCACGGAAACAATGTATATTGTCTCTTAGCCGGGCGATGACGAACAGGATGTCTTTTTCAGGAGGCGTTTTTTGAAAGTCTTGAAACTGTCAGCACAGGGGCTGCCCCAATCATGGATATCCCTGGAACAGGCGGTGATCCACTACGCGGCGCAGGAAGTGCGCTGGGAGATGGGGCGGGAGATTGCGGTGTTCCATGGCGGACACAACGCGGTCACCGGCGAGCAGTCCATCATCACCATCAACAGCATCATCGGCACCAAGGGCGTGCCCAGCATCAATCCGTTCCACCTGAAGCCGGGTCTGACCAACCACAAACTGTTCGCGCGCGACCGCAACATCTGCGCCTATTGCGGCGAGCATTTCATCGAGGAAGAACTCACGCGCGAGCACATCATTCCGTTCGCGCAGGACGGCATCGACACCTGGATGAACGTGGTCACGGCGTGCCGCGCCTGCAACCACCGCAAGAGCCATCGCACGCCCGAGCAGGCCAAGATGCCGCTGCTGTACACGCCCTACGTTCCCAGCCTGTGGGAAGACTTCATCCTGCGCAACCGGCGCATCCTGGCCGACCAGATGGAGTTCCTGATGGCGCACGTGCCCAAGTCGTCACGCCTGATCGCCTGAGCTGAGCAGCGCCCGGACCTGCCAGACACCCGCAGCGCCATGCCAACACCCCAGCGCCCGGCGCTTGACCGCCTGCAGTCGTTCGGCCTGTCCTGGCCGCTGTTGGTGGCAGTGACGGTCTGCATCGGATTCCTGTCGGGCTCGACCACGCAAATCCTGGGTGACCCCGATACCTGGCTGCACCTGGCGACCGGGCATTGGATACTGCAGCATCACAGCGTGCCCGTCGTCGACCCCTTTTCCTACCCGATGGCCGGTGCCCCGTGGATCGCGCACGAATGGCTGGCGCAATGCCTGATGGCCGTCGCCTACGATTGGTTCGGCTGGACCGGTTTGGTGCTTCTGGCCGCGGGTGCACTTGCGCTGACGCTGGCCTGCTTGCTGCGTTTCATGCTTGGCGTCATGCCAGCTATCTATGCCCTACTGTTTTGTGCGCTGGCATCGTCGGCGCTGGCGCCGCACCTGCTGGCGCGGCCGCACGTGCTGGCGTGGCCGATTCTTGCGCTTTGGGCCGGCAGCCTGATCAAGGCCAGCGAGAGAAAGCGACCGCCGCCCTGGCATCTGGCGGGCCTGATGGTGTTATGGGCCAACCTGCATGGCAGCTTCACGCTCGGGCTGGTGCTGGTCATGGCCGTCGCGTTGGAAGTGGCGACCGGCAGCCCCGCAGCGGAGCGCTGGAAGACACTCAAACCTTGGTGTGCCTTCTTCTGCCTTTCAGTGCTGGCGGCCATGATCACGCCTGCGGGTTGGCGAGGGCTGTGGTTCACTTTTCATGTGGTGAACCTGAAACATCTGGACGTCATCGGCGAATGGATGCCGACCTCCTTTGCCGCCTTCAATCCTCTCGAACTGTGGCTGCTGGTATTGCTGGGGCTGGCCATGTGCGGCTATCTGCGCCTGCCTCTGGTCCGGTTGCTGTTGCTCATGGGACTGCTGCATCAGGCCCTCGCGCATGGTCGTTATCTCTCCATCTTCGGCATGCTGACGCCCTTGTTGATCGCCACTTCATTCGCAGCGCAGTATCGGAGACGCTCGGAGGACCGGCGGAATTTGTCGGCGCTCGATGACTTCTTTGATGTGCTGGCCGCGCCCGCCCGGCGGGTGATGGTTGCGACTGCCGTTCTTCTGGTGCTGCTGATAGGCCTTGCGGTGCATGGAACCGGGCAGCACCGGCCGGAGGCTTCGATATCACCGCGCGCTGCCCTGCAGGCCGCGATGGACGCCGGCGCCAAAGGCCATGTCCTGAATCAGTACAGCTTTGGCGGCTACCTGATCGATCGCGGGATTCCGGTCTTTATCGACGGGCGTGCGGACCTGTATGGCGACCGGCACATGGGTGCTTATCTCGATGGGGTGGAGTCGGGTCAGCCGGAAAAGATCCGCAAGGTGCTCGATGATTTTCAGATTGGCTGGACGCTGCTGCACCCCGATTCAGCGACCGTGCGCTACCTTGACCAGCACAACGAATGGCGCAAGGTCTACGCGGATGAAAGCGCTGTGGTCCATATTCGGCAATGAACCTGCTGACGTGATCCGACAACGCGCGGCCGGGTGCAGACCCGGTCTGTGGCGCGGCCGGGCGCCACAGACGCGCAGTCTTCGGGCTCAGGCAAAAACGCCGGCCGTGTCCTGCATGCGGCTGGCCACCTCGCCGAGGTGGTGCATCGAATCGCCGAAGCTCATTTCCATCTGCGTGAGCTTCTTGAAGTAGTGGCTCACGATGTACTCTTCCGTCACGCCGATGCCGCCGTGCAGTTGCACCGATTGCTGGCCGACAAAGCGCATGGAATTGCCGAGCTGGTACTTGGCGCGTGCCATCGCGGCGCGGCGCTCAGGCGCCGGCGCGTTGAGCTTGAGCGCGGCGTAGTAGCTCATCGAGCGCGCCAATTCGAGCTGCATCTTCACGTCGGCCATGCGATGGCGCAGGGCCTGGAAGCTGCTGATGGCAACGCCGAACTGCTTGCGCGTGTTCATGTACTCGGCCGTGATCGCCACGGTCTTGTCCATGACGCCGATGGCTTCGGCGCAGGTGGCGGCGATGCCGATGTCGATGGCGTGCTCCAGCGCGGTGAGCCCGTCGAGCGTGATCAGGCCGGCCGGCGCATTCTGCAACTTCAGCTCGGCGGCACGGCTGCCGTCCTGCGTGCCGTAGCCGCGTGTCGTCACAGCACTGGCAGACTGCTCCACCAGGAACAGCGCGAGCTTGCCGTCGACGGTCGCCGGCACGATGAAGGCCGTGGCCTTGTCGCCTGCGCTCACCACGCTCTTGCTGGCCACCAGCGTCCAGCCGTTGGCGCCTTGCGTCGCCTTGGCCTTGCAGACGTTGAGTTCGTAACGCGCGGCGCGTTCCTGGTACGCCAGCACCACCAATGCCTCGCCACTGGCGATCTTCGGCAGCCAGGCGGTCTTGACGGAGTCCGGGGCATAACCGCTGAGCACAGCACCGGCAATCAGGCTTTGCACCAGCGGCTCGAGCACGATGCCGCGACCGAGTTCTTCCATCACCACCATGCCCTCGACCGGGCCCATGCCCATGCCGTCGTTAGCTTCCGGGATATAGAGGCCGGCCAGGCCCAACTCGGCCAGCTCGGTATAGGCCTCCTGCGAAAAGCCGCCGGCCTTGACAGCCGCATTGCGGCGCTCGAAGGTGTAGCCCTTGTCAACCCATTTGCGCACCGCGTCGCGCAGTTGTTCTTGGTCGTCTGTGAAATCGAAATCCATAAAGCTCTCCTTTTTTCAGTCATCCCGGACTCGATCCGGGATCCATGGATTGCGGGTCAGGCCCGCAATGACAAAATTCTGGCAATGACAAATTCCCGGCGTCAGCCCAGAACGGTCTGTGCAACGATGGTGCGCTGCACTTCGTTGCTGCCGCCATAGATGGTGGTCTTGCGCATGTTGAAGTAGGTCGAGGTCAGCGGCGCGCACCAGACGCCGCCGCCGGGGAAGTCGCCCTGCCAGCCGGCTTCCATCGCCTCGTGGATCAGCGGCAACGCGTACGGGCCGGCAGCCAGCATCATGAGCTCGCTGTAGCGCTGTTGGATCTCGCTGCCGCGGATCTTGAGCAGGCCCGCGATGTCGAGCGAGTTCTTGCCCGACTTCTCTGCGGCGAGCACGCGCAGCACCAGCATTTCGAGCGCCACGACCTCGACTTCGAGCTTGGCGATCTCGTCGCGAAAGCGCACATTGTCATAGACGTTTTCGGCCTTGGCGATGCGCTTGAGGCGTTCGAGTTCGCGCTTGGTGCGGTTGACGTCGGCGATGTTGGTGCGCTCATGGCTGAGCAGGTGCTTGGCGTAGGTCCAGCCCTTGTTCTCTTCGCCGATCAGGTTCTCCACCGGCACTTCGACGTTGTCGAAGAAGACCTCGTTGACTTCGGGCTCGCCGTCGAGCAGCACGGTCGGGCGCACGGTGACGCCGGGTGATTTCATGTCGATCAGCAGGAAGCTGATGCCGGTCTGCGGCTTGCCCTCGTTGCTGGTGCGCACCAGGCAGAAGATCCACTCGCCGTACTGGCCGAGCGTGGTCCAGGCCTTCTGGCCGTTGACGATGTACTTGTTGCCCTGGCGCTCTGCCTTGGTCCGCACCGATGCCAGGTCCGAGCCCGAACCCGGTTCGCTGTAGCCCTGGCTCCACCACACTTCGCCGCTGGCGATGCCGGGCAGAAAGCGCTGCTGCTGCTCGGCGTTGCCGAAGGCCATGATGACGGGCGCGACCATGACCGGACCGAACGGCACCACGCGCGGCGCACCAGCCAGCGCGCATTCTTCCTCGAACAAATGCTTTTGCACCGAGTTCCAGCCCGGGCCGCCAAAGGCTGTTGGCCAGGCGTGTCCCAGCCAGCCCTTCTTGCCCAGAATCCTGGCCCAGCGTTGCATGTCCTCACGGCTCAGGCGCAGCGCGTTGTGCACCTTGTGCGAGATGTCCGCCGGCAGGTTTTCGCTGACCCAGGTGCGAATGTCCTTGCGAAACTGCTGCTCTTCGGGGGTAAATGCCAAATCCATAGAAAGATCTCCAAATTTCGGATGGATGACGTTTTAGCACGGTCGTTCGATTACGCCTGTCCAGGTTGCGACACGCCGAGTTCGGCGCACAGCTTTTGCACGGTTTCGCGCAGTTGCGCAACCTCGGCTTCCAGCCGCGCCAGGCGTTCGGTCTGACTGCCGCCGGCGCTCGCGCCGGGATCAAAGCCCTGGTTCGGGTCCACCGGCCCGCACAGCAGGTGCGCCCAGCGCTGTTCGCGCGCCCCGTGGGCGCGCGCCCGCTTGACCACGAGTGGGCCGCCCTTTTCGGTTGCCCGGTCCTGCAGCTCTTCCAGAAAGCCTTCGACCGATGAGATGTCGGCGAACTTGTACCACCGCTCGGCGTTCAGGCGCAACTCGCCGGCGGTTTGCGGACCGCGCAGCATCAAGAGGCCCAGCAGCACGGCCGCCTGCTCGTAGACGCCGATGCCGCGCTGGAAGTTGTGCTCGTAGCGCGTGCTGCGCCCGCCGCTGGATTCGCGCACCAGATTGAGCGTCCGGAGCGTGTCGAGCGCGCTGGCGACTTCGGCCTCGTCGATGTCCATCAGGGGCTCGCGGCTGGACTTCTGGTTGCAGCCCAGCAGCAGCGAGTTCAGCGTGAGCGGGTAGCTGTCGGGCACGGTGCGCGCCTTTTCCATCAGCGTGCCCAGCACGCGCGCTTCGATCGCGCTCAGGGTCGGTGTCGGGGCAATCAGGGTATCAGGGGTCGCGGTCATAATTGGCTCAGGTATGAAGAACATCGTTATTTTGATCTCTGGCGGCGGCTCCAACATGGCGGCCATCGTCAAAGCGTCGCAACGCGACGCCTGGCAAGACAAATTCGGCGCCCGCGTCGCCGCCGTCATCAGCAACAAGGCCGGCGCCGCAGGCCTTTTCTTTGCCGCCGAACATGGGCTGGCGACCGAGGTGCTGGACCACAAGGCCTTCGATTCGCGCGAAGCCTTTGACGCCGCCCTAGCAAACGTGATCGACCGCTTCGACGAACCGGGGCAGCCGGTATTGGTCGTGCTGGCCGGCTTCATGCGCATTCTCACGCCTGGTTTTGTCAATCGCTATCAGGGCCGCCTGCTCAACATCCATCCCTCGCTGTTGCCGGCCTTTCCGGGGCTGCACACGCACCAGCGCGCGCTCGATGTCGGCTGCCAGGTGGCCGGCGCCACGGTGCACCAGGTGACGGCCGAACTTGACCACGGGCCGATCCTGGCCCAGGCCGTGGTTCCGGTCCTGCCCGGCGACAGCGCCGACACACTGGCCGCGCGCGTGCTCACGCAGGAACACCGCATCTACCCGCAGGCGATTGCCGACTTGCTGCGCAAAATTCCGTAAGCCTGACAATCAGAGCCGTCATTTCGAGCCCCGACCCGCACTCCATGCTTGCGTGGCACGGATCCCGGATCAAGTCCGGGATGACAACATCCTCGACCTCATTGCATCCCCTGCGCCATTGCCCTCGGTTGTCATGGCGGGCTCGACTCGCAATCCAGGCGTCAGCATGCCATGGATCGCCACGCTGCCCTTGCGATCACCGATCCGGGCTCATGACCCGCATGCATCGTGAAGTTGATTGTTATCAACTGCCCTGCGCGGACCCCTCTGCAAGTTGATAGTTATCAAGTGCCGCTTCGGTGTGCTGGCGCACGCTACTCCCCATGCAGAAACTGAATCAATAACACGCCAACAAGGGTGCCATTGGTTGTTCTGCTAATCGGTCAGTTGCCTTCAGGAGGTGACTGGTGTTTTAGTCGAACTGGAGATTCATGATGGACAAGACATTTCTCGCAACCCGCAATTTTCTGTGTGACGAAGAGGGCGTGACCGCCATCGAATATGGACTGATCGCAGCCTTGATCGCCGTGGCGGTCATCGCCACGGTCTATCTGGTCGGACAGCAACTGAATACGGTGTTCGCCAAGATCAAGACCTGCCTCACAACGCCGGCCAGCTGCGGAACCTGATCAGTGTCTGCGCCTGAGTGGATTGGCAAGTTGTGGCGTGACGAAGGCGGCGTGACCGCCATCGAGTACGCCCTGATTGCAGCCATCATCGCGGTCGCCGTCACGGTCACCGTGCTGGCAGTCGGGCAGCAGGTGCATGCTTTCTACCTTCGCGTCCAGGCCTGCATGACCCAACCCAGCGCGTGTTGAATTCTTCGCATACATCACAGACCACAGGAACCCGTCATGGATCTCGATCTCAACCCGGCAACCTGGCAACTGTGGTGTTATGCCGCACTCGCCCTGACCTTGGTCATGGCGGTTGAATCCGATCTGCGCTCGCACCGCATCCCCAATGTTGTCGTCTTGCTGATGCTGTGCACCGGTGTGCTGCTCAACACGGTCGGACCGACCAATGGCCGTGAAGGCCTGTTCAGCCAATTCCCCGGTGCCCTGGGCGCCGGGCCAGCGCTGCTCGGTGCCGTGGTGGGCCTTGTGATCTTTCTGCCGATGTATCGGTGGCGCGCCATGGGAGCGGGTGACGTCAAGCTGCTGGCCGCGCTCGGCGCCTTTGCCGGGCCGGTCGAGATCATCAGCCTGGCGCTGTGCATTCTGGTCGCAGGCGGTGTGCTCGCGGTGGCACGCATGCTGTGGACCGGCAAATCGCGCGCGGTTCTGGGCAATGTGAAGCTGGTGCTTGGGGGTCTCGGTGGTGCGACCGGTCGCTCGTTCGATCCGGCCACGCAGTCCGCCGAGCGCATGCCGTATGCGCTGGCTTTCGCCGGTGGCGTGCTGGCTTATGCCGCCTGGCGCTCGGCTGGCGCGATGCCATTGATCGCTTTCTGATACCGGCTCGAAAAAACAAGAAGAAACACCATGCAAGCCGAACAAACATCCTTTCGCAGTGCCGCAGCGCCGTCGGACCCGATCCGCGCGGCGGGAGCTGTGACCGATGGCCTTCCCGATGCCTTCCTCATCGACCTGTTGCTGCGGCATCTGTCGCGCATGGGCGAGTTGCGCCTGTTCGAAATATCGAAGCGGCTGGGCCTGAGCCCGATGCGCATTTCGCCGCTGTTGGTGCACATGCGGGCCTTGCTACTGATCGAGATCCCGCGGCGCGGCGAAACCGAGGGCGACGTCAGTTATGCCTTGACCGAAGCCGGGCGCAAGCACGCCGCGCTGGCGTTCGAGCGATGCCAGTACGCGGGCGCCGCGCCGGTCACCCTGGCCGACTATGTGGCGCAGGTGGGCCGGCAGAGCCGCCGTCTGCAGCCGACCACGGCGCCGCGCCTGAAGGAGGCGATGGGCAATGTGGTGGTCGAAGCGGACCTGTTGCCCACCCTGGGCAGCGCGCTCAACTCTGGCAAGGCGATCTACCTCTACGGCCAGAGCGGCTCCGGCAAGTCCTATCTGGCCGAGCATCTGGTTAAGACCCTGCAGGGTGACGTCTGGGTGCCGCACGCGATTTATGTGGACGGAGAAGTCATTCAGGTCTTCGACCCGCTTGTGCACCACGTGGTGGAGCAGGCGACGCCGCAACGTCGACTGAGCCTGGACGAGGTCCCCGATGGCCGCTGGGTTCGCGTGGCGCGGCCGGTCGTCGTCACCGGTGGCGAACTCACGCTGCAGATGCTGGACCTGGAATTCGACAAGCTCAATCGCCTTTACGTAGCGCCGCCGCAGATGAAGGCGAACAACGGCATTCTGGTCATCGACGACCTGGGGCGCCAGCGCGTCAGCGCGCGCGACCTGCTCAACCGCTGGATCGTGCCGCTCGACCGTCATGTGGACTACCTTGGCCTGCACACCGGCGCCACCTTTGAAGTGCCGTTCGATGTGACGGTCATCTTTGCCTCCAACATGACGCCCGACGAGTTGACCGACCCGGCGTTTGCGCGCCGCCTGGGCTACAAGATAGAGATCGGCGCGCTCAGCCAGCAGGGCTACCGCACCGTGATTGCGCAGGCTTGCCAGCGCGTCGGCATCGAGGCCGATCCGGCGGCGATCGATTTCATGATCGATCACCTGCATCCGTCCTACGAGCAGGCCTACCTGCCCTGCGTTCCGTATGACGTGATCAGCAAGGTCAGGGACCGGGCTCTTTATTTGGGGCAGTCACCGCGCCTGACCCCCGAGTTGATCGAGTGGGCGTGGAAGACGTACTTTGGTGTGGGCGATCCGCCGCAACAAAGGCTTCGGAGTAACGGAACTGAGGAGTGTCAAAAATGAGAAGCACCCGTTCAATTGTCATGATCCTGCTATCGCTGATCGCAGGCATCGCCGCCGTGATCCTGGCCGCCCGATGGGTCGGACAGCAGGCGGCGCAAAACACCAGCCCGGTCGTGGTCGCCGCGCGCGACCTCGAGCCCGGTGCGCCGCTGACCGCTGGCATGCTGCAGCAGACGCCCTGGCCCGCCGGTGCGGTGCCGGTCGGCGCGTTCGAGGACTCCAAGAAGCTCGAAGGCCGGGTCATCCGCTCGCCGGTATTCAAGGGCGAACCGGTGCTCGAGCCCAAGCTGGCGCCCGAGGGCACCAAGGGCGGCCTGACCTCGATCATCCAGAGCGGCAAGCGCGCCATCAGCGTCAAGGTCAATGAAGTGGTCGGCGTCGCCGGCTTCGCCCTGCCGGGCAGCTTCGTCGACGTGATGGTCAACGCAACGGACAGCAAGAACAAATCGGTCTCCAAGATCGTTCTCAAACGCATCCTGGTGCTGGCGGTGGCGCAGGAGGCCAATCGCGACGAGACCAAGCCCAAGGTTGTGAGCGCGGTCACGCTCGAGGTGACGCCGGCTGAGGCCGAGAAGATCGATCTGGCGCGCAGCATCGGCTCCTTGTCCTTGGTGCTGCGCAATGCGATCGACAACAACGACACCGAAACGGCGGGCACCGATCGTGAGGATCTGCTCGGCAAGGAAGTGGCGGCGCCGGTTGCGCGGGTTGCGGCTTCCGCCGCTTCCGCTGCTGCGGCGCCGGTGCGCCGTGCCGTCAAGCCGCGTGCGGCTGCCGCGACCGCGCCGCGCCCGGCGGCGTCGGCCAGTACCAGTGTTGAAGTGATCCGCGGCGTGCAAAAAGCCAACTCTGAATTCTGATTTCGAAGGAAACCAAAATGAATACAGCATCACAATCCCTCGTCGGTATGGCGAGCTCCTGCCGGCACGGCAGAACACCTGGCTTGCGCACGCACCACTGGCTGGCTGCATGGCTGATTGCCGCCAGCGCAGGTCTGGGTCTGGCCGTATCGGCCCAGGCGCAGTCGGCGGCGCAGAAGACCACGGTCATCAAGGGCACGACCGTCGCCAGCGCGCCGGTCCCCTCCGGCAGCAGCAGCGGCTTCGCCGCGCTGGGCCCGACATTGGAACTGATCATCGGCAAGTCGACACTGATGCGCACGCCGTCACCGATCGAGCGCATCTCGGTGGGCAACCCGTCGATTGCCGACGTCTCTCTGATCAATCCGTCCGAGCTCTACCTGCTGGGCAAGGCCTATGGCTCGACCAACCTCGTGATCTGGCGCAAGGGTGCCGAGACGACGGTGATCGACGTCAACGTCAGCATCGATGCCGATCGCATGGAAAAGAAACTGCGCGACCTGTTGCCCGATGAGACCGGCATCCGCGTGCGACCGGCGGCCGACTCGGTGATCCTCACCGGCGTGGTCTCGAGCGCGACCAAGGCCAAGTACGCCGAGGACATTGCCAATGCCTTTGTGCGCGACATCAACAAGAACCTGGTGCTGCCGGTGACGGCTGGCGATGTCAAGGCCAAGGCTGGCACCGCCCTCGCCATCAGCGGTACGGCTGGAGGCTCGGCTGAGGGCAGCGCCAAGGTCGTCAATCTGCTGCGCATCGCGCAGGGCCAGCAGGTGATGCTTGAAGTCAAGATCGCCGAAGTCAGCAAGACCCTGATCGACAAGCTGGGCTCCAGCGTCGCGGTCCGGCGCACGGGCAACAACGGGGACAACGTGTTCTCGATGCTGTCGAATTTCCTGAGCAGCGGCGGTGGCCTGCTGGAGGCGCTCAATGTCGGTCGCACCGCGATCAGCATTGACGGCCAGAACGACGATGGTCTGGTGCGGGTGCTGGCCGAGCCCAACATCATGGCCGTCAGCGGACAGTCTGCCAGTTTCCTGTCGGGCGGCAAGATCTTCATTCCGGTATCCCAGACTAACAGTGGGACGGTTGGTGGTTCGACCATCACCTTGGAAGAAAAGGAGTTCGGCATCGGCGTGCGCTTCACGCCGACCGTGATGGACGGCACGCGCATCAATCTCAAGCTCGTCTCCGAAGTGTCCGACCTGACGCAGACCGGTTCACCCTTTACCACCGTCAATGGGGTCGTCTCGATCCTGCCCTCGCTCACGGTACGCCGCGCCGATACCACGGTGCAGCTCAACGACGGACAGAGCTTCGTCATCGCCGGGCTGATCAAGAACAACTCGACCGCTGCCATCAAGCGATTCCCCGGACTCGGTGACGTGCCGGTGCTCGGCGCGCTTTTCCGCAGCAGCGAGTTCCAGAAAGACCAGACCGAACTGCTGTTCGTCATCACGCCGCGCCTGGTCAAGCCGCTGGCCGAAGTCCCGGTCCTGCCAACCAGCAACCATGTCGAACCCAAGCCGACCGACGTCTTCCTCTATGGCACGGTGGAAGCGCCTGCGCCCGCACCTGCCGCCAATCAATGAAGGAAATGCCATGAACAAGATCACGCTCACATTGCTCCTCGGGCTGCTGGCTGCATGCACCAGCATCACGCCGAACTACGACGCGAAATTCGGCGATGCCGTGCGATCGGCGCGCCAGGCGCAGACGCTCAATCCCGGCGCCAAAGATATGGACCCGGTCATGGGCCTCGATGCGCAGGCTGCGGTCAAGGCGCAGGACCGCTACCAGGATTCCTTCAAGGCGCCACCCAAGACCTTTGAAGTGATCAACATCGGCGGCGCCCTTTCGGGGCAATGAGCTGGCACCCGGACCACAACCACAGCACGGATCATGAAGCCGCATTCACTTCTGCCCGGACCCCGCCACGGCACATCTGGAAGGGGCGACCTTCAAACCCATGCTTCCGTATTTTTGTACGCCGGTGTCGATTTCAGCGTTCACAAACACCTTGCCGCTTGAATCACTGGAATCAATGGACAGTGCCGGTGCGGATAACGAGGTTTGTTAATGAACATCAAAGTATCAGCCTTATGCAACTCCGAAGCCACGGCCGCGGCGCTGAATGCCGCCGCGTCGAACCGGAGCGGGGTGGTCCTGTCGGCGCAGACGGGCTCACTGCAATCGGTGGCCGGTGTGCTGCGCCGCGAGCAGCCTGATGTGATGCTGCTCGATTTCCCGAACACCGATGAGCTGGCGATGCAGCAGGTCGAATCGGCCCTGCTGAAGGCGCCGGCCACGCACATGGTGCTGGTCAGCCCGGATCGCTCGGTCGAGTTCCTGATGCGCGCGATGCGCGCCGGCGTGCGCGAAGTGCTGCCCTCGCCGCTGAGCGCGGCGACGCTGCTGCAGGTGATCGAACGCGTGCAGACCGGGCAACTGGTTCGCGCCGGCAGCCAGAACGCGGCCGCTCAGGTGATCGCCATGATCCCGGCCAAGGGCGGTGCCGGAGCGACCTTTCTCGCCAGCAACCTGGCCTATGCGCTGTCGCGCCAGGGCAACCGCGTGGCCTTGCTCGACCTCAATCTGTACTTCGGCGATGCCTCGATCTTCCTTGGCGACAAGCCGGTCGTGTCGAGCATGCTGGACCTGGCACGCCAGTCGGATCGGCTCGATGCCGCGCTGCTGAACTCCAGCATGATCAAGGTGAATGAAAACCTGCACCTGCTTGCGGCCTCGGAATCACCGGAGGAGGTGAGCGAGGTATCGGCGGCGGATGTCGAAAAGATCATTGAGCTGGCGCGAAGCCATTACGACTTCGTGCTGATGGACGTCAGCAGCACGCTCGACCCGGTGGCGGTCAAGGCGCTGGACCTGGCCGACACGGTGTGCCTGATCCTGCAGTTGAACCTGCCGTTCCTGCGCGCCGCGAAGCACATGGCCGCCGTGTTCCGTCAGCTCGGCTATCCGCGCGAGAAGGTCAGCGTGGTCGTCAATCGCTACGAAAAAATCGGAACCATCAACCTGTCGAATGTGGAGAAGACGACCCTCCTCAAGATCGGCCGGACCATCCCGAACAGCCACATCGCCGTCACGGCCTCGGTCAACGAGGGCGTGCCCTTGATCGACATGGCGCCGCGCGACCCGGTGGCGCGCGCGCTGCAGGCGTGGGTTCAGGAGCTTGCCCCGGGTTCTGACGAGACCCGCGTCAGCTGGTGGCAACGACTGATGAGTCCCTCATCCTGAAGCACAACCCATTCAAACAGAGAAAGAGAAAACATCATGAACCTGCGAGATTGGAAACAGACTGCCAAGACCGTAGCAAAGACCGGCGATTTCGGCAGCGAATCGCGTCTGGCGGCGACGACCGAATACTACGAACTCAAGGCCAAGCTGCACAGTCAGTTGCTCGGCCGCATCGACCTGGAGGTGCTCGGCAGCATGGCGCCGGATCGCCTGCGCGAGGAGCTCGGCACCATGGTCGAGAAACTGCTCAGCGAGTCGGGCGTGGCGCTCAACGCCGCCGAGCACAAGCGCATGATCGAGGACATCCAGAACGAGGTGATGGGCCTGGGCCCGCTCGAGCCGCTGCTGGCCGACCCCACGGTATCCGACATTCTGGTCAACGGTCCGGGCAAGGTCTATGTCGAGCGACGCGGCCGGATCGAGCTGACCGATGTCGTCTTCTCCGACGCCGCGCACCTGATGAAGGTGATCGACAAGATCGTCTCGCGCATCGGCCGGCGCATCGATGAATCGAGCCCGATGGTCGATGCCCGCCTGCCCGACGGTTCGCGCGTCAATGCGATCATCCCGCCGCTGGCGCTTGACGGGCCGCTGCTGTCGATCCGCCGCTTCGCCGTCGTGCCGCTGCGCGTCGAGGATCTGATCAAGAGCAAGTCGCTGACGCCCGAGCTGGCACAGCTGCTCGCCGGCATGGTGCGCGCCAAGATGAACATCCTGATCTCGGGCGGGACCGGCACCGGCAAGACCACCCTGCTCAATGTCATGTCGGCTGCCATACCGAGCGCCGAGCGGATCGTGACGATCGAGGATGCGGCCGAGCTGCAGCTGCAGCAGCCGCACGTGGTGCGCTTGGAGACGCGCCCGCCCAACATCGAAGGCAAGGGCGAAGTCAACCAGCGCGCCCTGGTGCGCAACAGCCTGCGTATGCGGCCCGACCGCATCATCCTGGGCGAGGTGCGCGGCGTCGAGGTCGTGGACATGCTGCAGGCTATGAACACCGGCCATGAAGGCTCGATGACCACGGTGCACGCCAACTCGCCGCGCGACGCGCTCACGAGGCTGGAGAACATGGCCGGCATGGGCGGCATGACGATTCCGTCCAAGGCGATGCGCCAGCAGATCAGCTCGGCCATCATGGCCATCATCCAGATCTCGCGCCTGATCGACGGCCGGCGCAAGCTGACCAGCCTGCAGGAGGTCGTCGGCATGGAAGGCGACATCATCACGATGCAGGAGATCTACGCCTTCACCCAGACCGGCATTGCCGAGGACGGCACGGTGCTCGGGCACTTCGGCGCCACCGGCGTGCGTCCGAAGTTCATGGCGCGGCTGCGCGCCTACGGCATCACGGTGTCGGACGATACCTTCGACCAAGCCCGAACCTACGAGTGACGCCATGAGCCTCATCTATACCCTGTTCGTGGTCCTCGGCTTCCTGGCGGTGGTGCTCCTGCTCGAGGGTGCTTTCATGCTGTGGTCCGACACCAGCAGCCCGGAGGTCAAGCGTATCCAGCGCCGCCTGCGCGTGATGACGGTCGGTCGCCATCGCAAGTCTGACGTCACGCTGCTCAAGCAGCGCCTGCTCAGCGCCACACCCGGTGTGCAGCACCTGCTCGTGCGCCTGCCGCAGATTCAGGAACTCGACCGGCTGCTGTTGCAGACCGGCTCGACCCAGACCGTTGCCCAACTGCTGTCGATCTGCCTGTTCACCGGCATTTCCGGCGTGGTGCTGGGCCTGCTGCTCAAGTGGTCCTTGCCGCTGAGTGTGGTGGTGGTGCTGCTGCTGGCGGTGCTGCCGGTGCTGCGCCTGACCTGGTTGCGCAAGCGGCGCGTGAACAAGATCGGCGAGCAGTTGCCCGATGCGCTGGACATGATCAGCCGCGCCTTGCGCGCTGGCCACGCGTTTCCGGCAGCGCTCGCGATGGTGGGTGAGCAGGCGCAGGAGCCGATCGCCAGCGAGTTCAAGGCGACTTTCGACGAAATCAACTTCGGCCTGTCGACGCAGACCGCGCTGCTGAATCTGGCGACGCGGGTGCCGATTGCCGATCTGCGCTACTTCGTGCTGGCCGTGGTGATCCAGCTTGAGACCGGCGGCAACCTGGCCGAGCTGCTGGCCATGCTGGCCGAGCTGATCCGCGAGCGCTTCAAACTGTACGGCCGCATCCGCGTGCTGGCGGCCGAAGGCAAGCTCTCCGCCTACATCCTGACCGCGCTGCCGTTCTTTGTCGGGGCGATGATCCAGATCGTCAACCCGGGTTACCTGAGCGTGCTGTTCATCGACCCGGTGGGAATCCGCCTGGTGATCACGGCCATCGTCATGATGGTGCTGGGTTGCCTGGTCATGTGGCGAATCATCGACTTCCGGGTCTGAGGGAGGCTCACCATGCAAATACTTCTTCTCGTCGTGGTCTTTATCTCGGTGGCGGGCCTGGTGCTCGGCGTGGGCCTCTGGCTGAGCCGCGATGATGCGCTGGGCCAGCGCCTGAACCGGCTTGCCAGCCACACCGACGTGCCCGACAAGCCGCTCGACGGCACTGACGAATGGCAGGCCAAGGTGGCGAAGATCGCCGCGCCGATCGCCTGGCTGTCGACACCCAAGGAGGGCTGGGAGTCGTCGAACTTCCGCATCCGCTTCATGCAGGCCGGCCTGCGCGGTCCCGGCTGGCCGGTGATCTTCTTTTGCGCCAAGACGCTTCTGACCCTGGCACTGCCGGCGGCCTTGCTGCTGCTGCGCGGCGCCATGAAGGCGCCTGCCGGCGGCAGCGGCACGGTGCTCTTCATCGTGCTGGTGGCAGCACTGGGCTATTACCTGCCCAACATGGTGCTGGCCCTCGTGACTCGGTCGCGCCAGCGCGAGCTGACCGAAGCGCTGCCCGACGCGGTTGACCTGATGCGCGTCTGCGTCGAAGCCGGGCTCGGCCTTGACGCCGCAATGGCCCGTGCCGGTGAGGAGATGGACTTGCGCAGCCACGCGCTGGCTGACGAGCTCCGTCTCGTGATGCTGGACCTGCGGGTCGGTTCCACGCGCGAGCGCGCGCTGCAGAACTTTGCGCTGCGCACCGGTGTGGAAGATGTTGCGACCTTCGTCACCATCCTGCTGCAGTCGGAGCACTTCGGCACCAATGTCGCCGAGTCGCTGCGCGTGCTGTCCGAAACCATGCGCGAACACCGCAAGGTGCGCGCCGAAGAACGGGCCGCCAAGATTCCGCTCAAGCTCCTGTTCCCGCTGATTTTCCTGATCTTCCCGTCCCTGTTTGTCGTGCTGATGGGGCCGGCCGTGATCAGCGTCTACCGGGTTCTGTTGCCGACCATGAGCGGTGTCGGCGGCTAGCCATTTTTGGAGACTGTCATGAAACATTACGCAAAGCTGTTGTCCCTGGTATCGGTGGGTACGCTGATGGGATGCGCGCAGCCCTGGCTGGTGCCGCCAGCGCAGCCGGAGCTGGTTGCCGCGCGCGTGCCGATACCGGCGACCGCGCGCGTGCAGCCGGTCGAGCGCATCTCGAGCGCGCTGTCACCGGTCGAGAGCCTTTTCATCCTGGGCCGTTCGGCCCAGAGCGACGGCCGGCTGGAACTGGCTGAAGAGCGCTATGCGCAGGCCTTGATCCTGCAGCCGCAGCACCCCGGCGCCCTCAACGCGATGGCGGTGCTCTACGCGCAGTCGGGTCGGGTGGATCAGGCCGTTGACCTGTTCCGGCGCGCGCTCACGCTCGAACCGAATGCCGCGCACGTGCACAACAACCTGGGCTACGCCCTGTTGCTGGCAGGGCGCCTGGACGAGTCCGGTGCTGAACTCGGGCTGGCGCGCGACCTCAATCCGTCGAACGCGCAGACCGGGCAGAACCTGGAACGGCTGGCGCGCTCGCAGGAGCAGGCCCTGGCAGGACCGCAGCTGGTGGCCATCGGCAGGAATGTCTATGAATTGCGCGATCGACCGGCGGCCGCAGCGACAGCCGTGGCGCAGGTCGTCACACCGGCCCAAGCGGTGGCCGCGGCGCGCATTGCTGCAGCGGCGCAGCCCGCCGCAGCGGCACCGGCGGCAGTCGCTGCGCAGCCTTTCGCCGCAGCCCCGATCGCCGTTGCCATGAAACCTGCTGCGCCAGCGCCGCTGGCCGTCGCGATGCCGCCGCTCGCCGCGGCACCGATGGCAGTCGCAACGCAGCCCGTTGCGCCAGTCCCGGCCGTGGCCGCGCGCAAGGAGGCGAGTGTGCTCGCTTCGCTGCCCTTGCAGGGCGTGCGGCTCGAGGTATCGAACGGTGTTGGCATTCGCCATCTGGCGCGGCGCACGGCCGAACGGCTCTCAGCCACCGGTCTGGTGCCGGCACGCCTGACCAATCAGGCGAAGTTCCAGCAGACGAAGACGGAAATTCAATTCAGTGCCGGGCAGGGGCAGGCAGCCGGTGCGCTGTCGGCGCAGTTCCCGGTGAACGTGACGACGGTGGCTTCGACGCGCCTGCTCAAGAACATCCAGCTGCGCCTGGTACTGGGCCATGACATGGCCGGCAAGGCGCTGCTGGCCTGGCTTGAAACGGTCGCTGACACGCGCGTGGCAGTGGCGGCGCAAGACGGCTGGCGCTGGAGTTGACGTATGCATGCGCACGGTCTTTCAGGAACGAAGAAACGGGTTGTCCGGAGGTTGAGAAAACGCAATCGCCTGTTCCATGGGGGAATTAGGCTGTTGTTTCAATTCTTTGGTCGTAGGCGGTTCGGTGGCGCGGTTTCTACCGAGACATTGACAGGGGCGATATTGTGAAAACGAACATGATCAGGCTTATCAACGGTTCGGCCATTCTGGTGGCACTGGCCTTGAGCGCGTGCGGCGGCGGCGGGGAACTCGCGCCGTGCGGCAGCGGCAGTGCGCAGGTCAACGCCATTCTCGACCAGGGCAAATGCAGCACGAGCGCCGCCGCCAGCGCGGCCGCGCTCGGGTCTGCAACGCTGACACTGGCGCTCACCGACGCGGGCGGGACGGCGGTGACATCGGTCTCGCCCGAGCACAGCGCAAGCGTGGTGGCAAGTTTGAGGAACAGCGAGGGTGACGCGCTGGCCGGCGCCGTCGTGACCTTCACGACGACCGACAAGACCGCCAGCTTCGTGCCCTCGTCCGGCACGGCCCTGACCAATGCCAGCGGCGTGGCCAGCGTGGCCCTGCCCGCCGGCACGCAGGCCGGTGCCTTCACGCTCACAGCCAATGCCACGGCTGGCGACAAGAGCGTCGCCGCAACGGTCGGCTACTCGGTGACGTTTCCGACACTGAGCCTGAGCACACTGAGCATGACACCGGCCACGCTGTCGGCCGGCGGCAATGCCAGCGTCAGCGTCACGGTGTCGAGCAATGCCGCGCCCTACACGGCGCCGCTGTCGGTGAGCTTCAGTTCGCCCTGTGCCGTCTCCGGCAAGGCCAGCATCGGCTCGCCGGTGCTGACGCAGAACGGCGTTGCCACCGCCAGCTACACCGACAAGGGCTGCGGCGTGGCCGACCCAATCACGGCCACGGTTGCGCTCGGTGGCGCCAGCGTCAGCAGATCAGGCACGCTGACCGTGCTGCCGGCGAGCGCCGGCTCGGTCAAGTTCGTCTCGGCCGACACGACCAACATCGCGCTCAAGGGCACGGGCGGCATCGGCCGCCAGGAGTTCTCGACGCTGAGCTTCCAGGTGTTCGATACGACCGGCAGCAAGGTGGTCGGCAGCTTGGTGGACTTCGTTTTCGCCGACAGCGCAACGGCCACGACCGTGGGCGGTCTCAAGCTCAATCCGGCCTCGGCCACGTCGGCTGCCGATGGCACGGTGACGACGCTGGTGTCGGGCGGAACCATTCCGACCTCGGTGCGCGTTGTCGCCACGATCCATGGCAGCTCGCCAGCAATCACGTCGCTGTCCAACGTGCTGGTGGTGTCCACCGGCGTGCCGGACCAGCGGCACTTCTCGCTCAGCACCACGAACGGCAATTGCGAGGGCCTGGGTTTCGACCAAGTGTGCAGCGTTGTCACGGCGACGCTGGGCGACCATTTCGGCAACCCCGTGCCCGATGGCACAGCGGTGAGTTTCAGCACCGAGGGGGGCGTGATCGATGCCTCCTGCGTCACGGGGTCGCTGCTCGGCTCAAACACAACGCCTGCTGGCCAGACCACCAATTCGAAGGTCGGTCCCGGTTCGGGCAGTTGCAGCGTCACGCTGCGCGCCAGCAATCCGCGCCCGGCCAACGGCCGCGTGACGGTGCTGGCCTTCGCATCGGGTGAGGAGGACCTTTTCGACGTCAACGGCAACAATGTGTTCGACGCTGGTGACACGTTCTTGGACAAGAAATTGGACATCTTCCGCGACGACAACGAGAACGGCCTCTGGACGGCAGGCGAGCCCTGCATCGGACCCAACAGCAACGGCAGTTGCAGCACCCCGGGCGATGGCCAGTACAACGGCGTGCTGCGCAATCCGCAGGTGCCAAGTGCGCAAACCCTGTACGTCTCCGACCAACTGGTGCAGATCTTTTCCGGCAGCCACGCCAGCGTTACATTTACGCCCGCTGCGGTCACTTGCACGGTGGGCGGAACAGCTGACGTTCAGGTGCGGGTGACCGACGAGATCGGCAACGTGATGCCGGCCGGCACCACGATTGCATTTAGCACCGTCTTCGGCTTCGGTGTCGCCAACACCAGCGTCTTCCCGGCCGTTGTCACCGTCAACAACGTCGTGCTGGCGGTAGGCCAGCCGCTGCTGATCCCGACCTACAACGTGACCGTCGCGTGCGCCGGCAGCGGCAAGCTGTTCGCCACTGTGACCACACCCGCCAAGGTTGAAACAACGGCCAGCGTGCCGATCAACTGAGGGACCGATCAACGAGATACTGCTGTTTCAGCACCGCGCTTCGCGCCACGGCGCCCAGGGACGGTGACGCGGCAACCCGTCCAACAGCCGGGTTGCCGCTTTTTTTTGAGGGCTACTCGTGCCGCAGCGCCTCGATCGGATCGAGCCGCGCGGCGCGGCGGGCCGGGAAGTAGCCGAACAGCACGCCGATGCCGGCCGAGAAAAAGAAGGACATCACGTTGACGCCGGGGTTGAACAGGTAGGGCACGTCCATCAGGCTGGCCAGTCCAATGGACGCGGCGGTGGCCAGCACGATGCCGATGACGCCGCCGAGCGAAGCCAGAACCACTGCCTCGATCAAGAACTGAAGCAGCACCTCGCGCTCCAGGGCGCCGATGGCCAGGCGCAGGCCGATCTCGCGCGTGCGCTCGGTCACGCTCACCAGCATGATGTTCATGATGCCGATGCCGCCCACCAACAGGCTCACGGCGGCCACCGCGCCCAGCAACATGGTCATGACTTTCGTGGTGCCCGAGAGCGTGTCCGCGAGCTGCTTGGTGTCGAGCACATTGAAGTTGTCCTCGTCGTCCTCGGCCAGCTTGCGCCGCTCGCGCAGCAACTGCGTCAGGCTGGACTTCACGCGGGTCGGGTCGCTGCCGTCCATCATCGACACCAGCAGCGTCTGCACGCGCGTGTTGCCCGTGATGCGGCGCTGCAGTGTCTTGATCGGCAGCAGCACCATGTCGTCTTGGTCGTTGCCGAACGCGCCCTGGCCCTTGGAGGCGAGCACGCCCACGACCTCGCATGAGATCTGCTTGACGCGCAGTTGCTGGCCGACCGCACCGTGCCCATTGAACAGTTCGCGCTGCACGGTCTCACCGATGATGCAGACGGCCGCGCCAGCGCGCAGCTCATCGTCCGAGAATTGCCGGCCGTCGCCGATTTTCCAGTTGCCCGTGATGAGCCAGGCATTGCTGCTGCCGATGGCGCTGCTCGACCAGTTGTGGCCGTTGGCCACCAGCGTGGCACCGGATCGCGCTTCGGGTGCCACGGCGGCAATGCCGCCGATCTGGGTTGCGATGGCGTCGGCGTCGGTTTCCTTGAACGGCGCGGCGCCTGCGCCGCCCATGCCTGGGCCCATGCGCTGGCCCGGACGCACCTGCAGCAGGTTGGTGCCGAGGCTGGAGATCTGGTTCTGCACCGCCAGCGTGGCGCCGTTGCCCAGCGTGACCATGGTGATGACGGCGCTGACGCCGATGACGATGCCCAGGATCGTCAGGAACGAGCGCAACAGGTTGCGCCGGATCGAGCGCAGGGCCAGCAGCAGGGTGTTGAGCAGCATCAGACGCTCGCGCTCAAGGCGCCTGCCACGCCGGCCTGCAGCCCGACCGGGTTCGGATTGGGTTTGTCGCTGGCGACCACGCCATCGACGAAGCGCACGATGCGCCGGGCGTAGGCCGCCATGTCGGCCTCATGCGTGACCATCAGCACGGTGATGCCGTGGTCGACATTGAGCCGCCACAGCAGGTCCATGATTTCGCGGCTGCGCTGGGTGTCGAGGTTGCCGGTGGGCTCGTCGGCCAGCAGCACAGCGGGTTCGGTGACGATGGCGCGCGCAATCGCCACGCGCTGCTGCTGTCCACCCGAGAGTTCGGCTGGCGTGTGGTGTTCCCAGCCGGCTAGGCCGACGGAAGCCAGCGCCTTGGCAGCCAGTGCATGCCGTGTTTTGGCGGCCTCGCCTCGGTACAGCAGCGGCAACTCCACGTTCTCCTGGGCCGAGGTGCGCGCCAAGAGGTTGAAACCCTGGAACACAAAGCCCAGAAAGCGTCGGCGCAGGCGCGCGCGCTGGTCGCGCGACAGGGCTTCGACGTGCGCGCCCTGGAAAAGATATTGGCCTTGCGTCGGCGTGTCAAGGCAGCCCAGCACGTTCATGGCCGTCGACTTGCCGGAGCCGCTGGGTCCCATGATGGCGACAAAGTCACCCGCTTCAATCTTCAGGTCAACGCCCTTGAGCGCGGCCAGCGCTGTGGCCCCCTGGCCGTAGACCTTGGTGACTTGCCGCAGCTCGATCAGCGGGCTCTCGCTCATGGCGCGCTTCCCGCCGCGCGCTGGTCCGTAATCACCAGCATGCCAATCTGCAGTTCGCCGCCGCTGACCTCGGTCATGCGCCCGTCGCTGATGCCGGTGTTGACGCCAACCGGCACCGCGTTGCCCTCGCGCAGCACCCAGACCTGCTTGGCCGTGCCGCTGCCGCCAGCGGTCTTGCGTGCGCCCTGCGGCATGCGCGGCAGCAGGCTGGAAACGATGCCGCCCTTTGCCTTGGCGGCGCCATTGAGCGAAGGTGTGAAGCGCAGCGCGGTGTTGGGCACCAGCAGCACGTCCTGGCGATCGGTGGCGGTGATGGTGGCGGATGCGGTCATGCCGGGGCGCAGGCTCAGGTCGCCGTTGTCCACTTCGAGGTAGGTGATGTAGGTCACCACGTTGTCGGTGATGGTGGAGCCATAGGCCACGCGATAGATTTTGGCCGGGTACTTGCGCGAGGGATAGGCGCTCACCGTGAAGCTGGCCTTCTGCCCGACCTTGACTGCGCCGACGTCGGCTTCGTCGACATTGACCTGCAGGCGCAGTTTGCTCAGGTCTTCGGCCAGCGTGAACAGGGTCACGGCCTGCAGCGATGCGGCCACGGCGTTGCCAGGATCCACGCTGCGCGTCAGCACCACGCCGTCGATCGGCGAGCGGATCGAGGCCTTGGACAGGTTGGTCTCATCGGTGGCGGCGGCGGCGCGCGCATCGGCCACGCTGGCGTGGGCGCTGAGTTCATCGGCTAGCGCGCGTTCCAGCGTGGCGCGGCCGCTGTCGAGCTCGGCCTGCGAAGGCACCTTGCCGCCCGACAGGCGCGCCACTTCTTCAAGCCGCGCCAGGTTGCCCTTGGCCTCCTTCACGGTCGCGGCCGCCTGCGTTACCTTGGCGTTGGCGGCGCTGAGTGCGGCGCGCGAGCGCGCCACCTGGTCGTTCAGTTTGGCGGTGTCGAGCTCAAGCAGCACCTGGCCTTTCTTGACCTTGTCGTTGACATCGACCAGCACGCGCAGTACCGTGCCCGACAGCTCGCTGCCGATGTTGACCGAGGTCGTGGGTTGCAGCGTGCCGTTGGCGGACACGCTCAGCGTCAGGTTGCCCTTGGCCGCCGGTTCGGTCACGAAGACCGGCGTGGCGCTGCTCTTGGCACTGGACTGCCAGTAGTAAAGGCCGGCGCCGATCACCAGCGCGATGGCCAGCGCGACCCAGACCACGCTGCGGCGCCACCAGACGCGTTGCGGCGCTTCTTCGATCAGGTCCTTCATGTCGGTGCTGGATGAGGCGGTGGTGGTGTTGGCGTTGCTCATGATGCGGTTTTGTAAGTGTTGGCTGCGTCAATTCCAGCCGCCGCCGAGCGCCTTGTACAGGCGTACATGGTCGGCGCTGATGTCGGCGGTGCTGCTGGCCACGCTGTCCTGCGCGGTAAGCAGCGTGCGCTGGGTTTGCAGCACGGTCTGGAAATCGATCAGGCCGCTGCTGTAGCGCTGTTGCGCCAGCAGGTCGGCATTGGCGGCGGCCGCAGCGGCGCCTTGCAGATGGGTCAGTCGGGCGCGATCGCCCGACAGCGTCACCAGCGTGTCGGCCACATCCTGCAGGGCGCTGAGCAGGACCGACTGGTAGTTGGCGCGCGCCTGCTCCAGCGCCGCTTCCTGCGCCAGCACCTGCGCACGCCGGGCGCCGCCGTCGAACAGCGGAATCGACAGGTTGGCGAGCAGGTCGCTGACCAGGCCGGCGCTGTTGCCCAGTGCGCCCAGGGTCAGCGCGTTGAGCCCGAGCGAACCGCCGATGGCAAAGCTCGGGTAGCGCGCGGCATCCGCTGCCGACACGCGCGAGATGGCCGCGCTGATGCGCAGTTCGGCGGCGCGCACGTCGGGCCGCTGGCGCAGGGTCTGGGCCGGAATGTCGAGCGCCAGATCAACTGGCGGCTGTGGAATCGGCTGGGCCTGCTGCAGTTGCGCGAGCAGGGCTTCGGGGCGCTGCCCGGTCAGCAAGGCCAGGCTGTGGCTGGTCTTGGCAATGCCCGCTTCGAGCACAGGGATCTGGGCACTGGTCTGTTCGGCGGCGGTGCGCGCCTGCTCGACCTCGAGCGAGGTGACGAGGCCGGCCTGCGCGCGCCAGTCGGTGATCTGTAGCGTTTCCTGCTGGCTCTTGAGGTTGTTGCGGGCAATGGCGAGTTGCGCCTGCTCGCCGCGCAACTGGATATAGGCCAGCGCGACCTCGGCCGCCACCGACACCTGCACATCCGCCAGCGTTGCCTGCAGCGCCTGCGCGTCGGCCTCGGCAGCGTTGAGCGCGTTGCGCTTGCCGCCGAAGATATCAGGCTCCCAGCTGGCGTCGAGCCCGGCCTGGAAGCTGTTGCTGGCGTCCGTGCCGTTGGCGCGACCGCGTTGCGCCGAGCCGGAGGCCGACAGCGTTGGCAACAGACCGGCGGCGCTGACGTCGCGCAGCGCGCGTGACTGCTGCAGCGCGGCTTGCGCCGAGCGGATGCTGGTGTTGGCCTGCAGAGCCTGCGCCACCAGCATTCCCAGCATCGGATCGTTGAAGCGCTGCCACCATTGCGTCAATGGATTGGCGGTTGGAGACGCGGCCGGCCCTGTTGTGGCCTGCGAAGCTGGCGGTGACCAGGCGGCACAGCCGCCGAGCGCGAGCGCAAGGGCCACCGCCAGAGCGCCGAGGCAAGCCGGATGAGACAGCCGTGATGGAGTTGTTGTAGTGGACATTGTTCGCGTTAGTCTACAAGGCGGTGTGGCTATTGATTGTGCGCCCGGCAACTTAGCCCGGATATTTCACGGTATAGGTAGAAACGAGGTCGGCATTCCTCTTGGAATGTCCGTTGATATTGGTGTTCATGCGCAACCAACGAGCGAGGA
>Ga0214252_1000080_pt1 | contig 54564 bp, 48 predicted proteins | sample TroBogypolimnion_47_FD_153090 | JGI IMG/M metagenome (GOLD analysis project Ga0214252, IMG submission 153090) | Freshwater microbial communities from Trout Bog Lake, WI - 13JUL2009 hypolimnion | ecosystem: Environmental > Aquatic > Freshwater > Lake > Hypolimnion/Profundal zone | place: Trout...
GCGCGAGCAATTGGATCGGAAACGTGGTGGTCAAAAATTCGATTTTTGGTCAGGCTGCGCAGGGCGCTTTTTGAAAATCGAATTTTGCACGGCCGACTACTTACTTACGCAATTTGCGGCACTCAAAAAACGCGCAATCCTGGAAAAAAGTCGAAAAGAGTGTGTTCTGAAAACTATTTGAATTGGTCCTTCGTTTTTGCACGTTTTTTGCATAGCTGCACGGCCACAAAATTTGATTTTCAGAGGGGAAACTGCCACACTGTAAGCCTGACTTTGCAACTCGCCTTAGTCAGTCTGCGAGCTAAAAAAGCGCTCTGCAAGTTTTTTTGCAACAGTGCTTTTCGGCCGCAGGTAATTCAGGGAAAAATATGGAAAAAATAAATCACTTGACTTGCACTAATCGTGCACCTTTGCTTGTCGTCATCAAGCATGTACGCAATGTTCATCGCAACGTTCATCTTCAAACTGCGTCGTGCAGCGTACATCATGCAGTCACCAGCACGCTGCAAAACTTGGGCTGGCGCAGGCGCGATTACTTTGCTGCCCTAAAGCAGTACAAAAAGTCGCGCTACGTTTCTTCAAAAGCATGTAAGCAGTAGCGCCAGCAGCGTGTCAGCAGCGCGTCAAAACGCTGCTACACGCGGCGTAAATTGACCATCAGCTAAGCTACATGCTGGCGCTGTAATCAGTCGCAAAAAAGCCCCAACAGTTGCAAAGCTGTGGGGCTATAAAGTGGGTGGGTTTCACATTGTGTTGGCGTCTAAAACCCTTTCCTGAAAGCCGCCTTATTGTTGTCCGTCAATACTCGTCCGGCAGCAGCAGGCAGGTCGAACTGCGATCTGCTTCCGTAATCACCCACACCTTGCCCTCACTGAATTTGTACGAGCTGAAAACACGTAGGTCGTGTTGGATGGCGTGCACATTTGCAGCCACGTCATCGGCATCCAAGTCGCCCCAATCACCACCAATGTGACGACCAAGCAGCAACAGCGGGTTGATCTTGTGTTGCTCGCAAAATTGCAAAGCCCCCGGTGTTGCAACGATTGATCCCAATTTGAATAGTGCCATGTGTGCTCCTGCTTCGATAGCGCAACTTTATGAGAAATGGGATGAATGGGCGACCTCTTTCATGTGCGTGGCATGTCACACCGTGGGACTTTTCCCACGATCAGTGGAATCTGCAACTGCTTTCTTAAAGAAGGCAGATTCCGGTTGTTCTCTTGTCATGATGACTACATACTTGCGTTGCTATCAACAAAGGAGCAACGAAATGACAGCACTACTGAAACTTAAACTCGTGAGCGTTCAAGCAGGTCAGAAATCTCCGACCGTCTTGCGTAGGAATAAGCTGACTGGGAAAATCGCCGACCAGATTGCTTACGCAAAAGCCGCTAACGCAGGTGGCATTTATGCTGCAAAAAAGGTGAAATTTGTAACCGATCAGGAGACCGGGGAGCGCAAGCCGGTTGAACTTGCGCGGCGCGTGAAACCGTGGTGGTTCACTGCCGCAAATGGCAAGACCGTGCTGTCACTTCGCTACGGCGCAAAGGTGCTTGAAGTGGTGAAGGGCAAGAATGCCATCGAAGTGGCAGGCATGGATGACCTGATTGCAACGCTTGAGGTCGTGAGGGAAGCAGCGCAAGCCGGTGAGCTTGACGCGCAGATCGAGCAGGCAAGCGGTGCGCTGCGTGCTGGTTTTGCCAAGAAGAAGAAATGAGGTGACGGCATGAACACTTACAAGGCAAGTGTGCGTGTCGCCCAATCCGGCGGCATTGGCAGGATGGTCATGTGGGTGCAAGTAAATGCACAGAACACGATTGCGGCCAAGTCGCTGCTGGAAGCGCAGTATGGCCGGGCTAACGTGATTGGCGTGCCAGTGCTGGCGCGGTGACAAGCCCCCATGCCCATTTGTACCTGGGCATGCAACGAACGATAGACATCTCGTGTCCCAAGCCTCACACTGTGCCAAGAGGCCGCACCTGCTGGTAACCCAGGGACAAGCATGAATCATCTCAGGCTAGCATTGGTAATAACACTTGCCGTATTAGCCGGATGCGGCGGTGGCGGTGGATCGTCACCGGTCCCTGCACCGGTGCCAGTCAGCGTCACGTGCCCCAATGGGACCACCCAGACCGCTGCAACACTGGATTTGGCAAATGGCGCCTGTCCAATGCCGCTGCTCGTGTCTGTGTCACCCACCAATGCCAATGCAGCGGTGTTAGCTGATACGTTTGCATCTGTTGATGTCGTTACCGACAGCACGCTTGACGCCACCAGCATCACAGCAACAAGTGTCACGCTCAAGGCTGGCAGTGCTGCTATTGCTGGCACCGTATCCACTGTCGGGACAAAGGGCCTCAAGTTTGTGCCGACTGCGAAACTGAGCTACGCACAGGCATACACATTTGCTGCGGCAGTGAAAGACACGCTTGGTAGGACACTTGTAATTAACAGCACGTTCACCACAGCTTCAATTTCATGTGTTCCTCCGCAAATCCCAAATAGCACGGGAACTGGGTGTGATACACCACTATTCTCGAGCACGCCAATATTATTGCCTGACCTGAAAGCAAAATATGATGCACTTTGTGGTGCACAGGTAAATGTTCAAAATGCCATTCCCATTCATTTAAATGGTCATACGCGAACGGATTTGGTTTTTAATTTATGGTGCCCGCACACTCCAACTGGTGAGGCTTATATTGGTCCCACTTTGAATACCCTTGTTGCGTTGGTGCAAAACGCAGACGGAACATTTACCGATCAGACAAAAGAAATTTTCGGATCGGATATTGTCGATGTCGGTGGCGCCGGGTATGGCTATGTTGTTGCCGACTTCAACGGTGATGGCTATGACGATATTGTATTTGCTGTGAACCATGAAGACGGACGATACCCGTCTGATGTCGCCGCGTCGAATATGAATTCGCAAGCAGTGGCATTTATGAGCAATGGTAAGGGACAGTACACAAATGTACGGTTCGGTACTCCGCGCTGGGGTGATGATGTGAGGTTGACCAAAGATGTCAATGGAAATAATCAAGTAGTCTTGCTGCCAGCCGATAGTTCTGCCGAATTATGGATATTCAATGGAGCTTGGGCGCAAGTTGCTGGGTATGATTGGCTGCAGAAGAATCCGGTTTTTATTAATTCTCCAACTGCCATCAACTCACCGACGATGATTGTCAATAAATTTAACAATGGTCAAGCATTAGAAGTTTGGAGTGACGCAAGTGCCACCTGGAGTCGCCTGATTAATTATCCATATCTGGCCCCGCTATCAGTACCATTCGTTCATAGCGATGGAACAATTGGAACAACAAATATTTTTCATATGGATGGAAACGATTATATTGATTATGGAGGGTTGTACGAAGGTTGTAGTGCCAAGCGCACATCAAATGGATCGCCTGAGGCAATCTACACCTTCTTGGGGCAACTGATCCCAGGCGGTTATAGCGGGCAAACTTTGTATGATAATTGGGCTCCTCCAACGATAAAAATAGTTTCGCTCGGAGTAAATGTTTCAAATGCAAACATAAATCCAGTCACACTTCTTACAGATAAATTGGACGGAAATTTTTATCATATTGTTTGTTTTGATATGAATGGAGATGGCCTTGACGACATCTTAATTCGAACTGCGGGAAGTCCGATTATCTACATTAACCATGGAAATGGAGGGTATGGCAAACTGAATCCCACCGCTATTCCCAAAGTCCCAAGTGGCGCTTCAGAGATTTATGTTGACATCGATGGGGATGGAAACAGGGACTTACTGTACTTTCCCATTACGGGGTGGCAATTTGAATCTGGTGGATACAGTAAGGTTCAATTTTTATTGTACAAAGGCAATAGAAATATTGTCCAATTTGATTTGATTAATGTGAATTGACAGTTCTGATGTACTGCATAGACAGTCAGTGGCAATGTGGCTTTGATGTGCCTGTACAGTGACATGCTCCCAAACCTCACGCTGTTCGAAGAAGCAGCACTTGCCCGTGGCGAAGGACCCAAATGAATAATCTCAGGCTAACCGTGGTCACAACACTTGCGTTGCTGGCTGGTTGCGGTGGGGGTGGGGGTGGCAGTGGAGCAGCACCGGTTCCGACGGCCAAAGCACCAACTGTAAACATCTCGTTGTCAGCAACGAAAGTTGCGGTGAATGTGCCATTGACGATTACTTGGACATCGACCGACTCAACAACGTGTGTTGGCTCCGAGGCGCTGCCAGCTACCCAACCTGTTAACGGCTCTGCATCGGTAACTCAAATTGCTGGCGGCCAGTTCACGTACACAATTACCTGTACGGGTGCGGGTGGCAGTGCTACCGCTAAAGCGACTGCAATTGTTCCAATGAAGGTGTTCCGGACATCGTATGAGAACAAGAACTCGATTCCGTTTGACGCTACACAAGTTCCGACTGTTCGGGCGCTTGGCATCGCCAAGGTAGTGTCCGGCGAGCAGGATTCAGTTGACAGATCAATTGCATTCGGTGACTTTTTCCAGGAAAGCAAGTATTCTGCCTTCGTGATGGCAGGCAACTCGGATGGAGCTTATGGACCTAACTTACCGGGTGATATCCCTGGCGTGGGGTATTTCCTTGCTCAAGATGCCAGTGGCAACTGGATCGATCGTTCAAGTGAATTGTTCAAGACTACAGCTGACCGCATGGGGTGCATTTCCCCGTCGTTCACGGCCGTGGCCGACTTCAATAACGATGGGAAACCGGACGTGTACATCGCTTGCACCGGGCTGGACTTCGCAATCCCCAACGCAACGCCTCAGCAGGACCAAGCAGCTGGCAGGAGCTTTGGCGTGCTTTACCTGAGCCAGCCCGATGGCTCCTACAAGAGCACGAGGATTGAAGAAACCAACCCAATGTATGGCCACAAGGCCGTGGCCCTCGACATCAATGGCGATGGGAACATCGATATCGTAACCACCGATTTCATCGACCCCAGTCAACCAAATGGGTGTGGCGCTCCATATGTTCTGCTTGGGCATGGCGACGGAACATTTACCCGCGACTACAGTTTCATCGACCAGAACTTGCTGAGAAAAACTCTGACTATGTGCGGCATGTTCGACGTCGATATCATTCCAATCGACGGACGCTACGACATCATGATTGGTGGTCTTGTAAACGATGGCACCGGCCAGGGATTATGGAATGTGTTTTGGGCCAAGGGCGTCAGCAAAGGGTTCGACTTCTCGACTGGAAAGCTGCTTCAGATGCCAGTCGACACCGTGACTTCGTCACAGTTCCAATTTCCCTTTGACATCGTGTTCGACGTAAACACTGCCGGTTTCTACATGAAGACTACAGGCAGCGCGTCTTCGACGGGTACCAATTGGGCCGTGTTGAAGTTCGACAAGAGCGGGAGTTTTGTGGGCGTTATCGACACTTGGTTCAACGCAATCGCAAACTCTCAGCCAACCTCTCCGCAATTCAAACCCTCCCAATCCAACTCTGGCTATTTGGAGGCGTACACAGGAGGGTGTTATGTGGATGTCACCAAAGGGGACTGCGGCCGAAAGGTGGCCATGCATTGATGCGCAGTCCCAGGCGAGACGTCGACTTCTGTGGTTCAATTTTGGCGACTCATTTGCGTGCAGTGACAAGCCCCCCGCCCCAGGTAAATATGTGTTTACAGGGGGCGCACATGACGCTGGAAGAAATCAAACAAAGCAACGCTGCCGAACAGCGTGTCAAACGGCTGAAGGACAATGCGAAATCGGCCAAGAACCGAGCGAAACAGATGAAGGTGCAAGCTGACACTGCGGCTGCACAGCAGGACATGCAGAAGTCGAGGCAGAAGCTGGCACAGTTGCATCGGTCAAATGTCGGTACAACGATCAAGCCGTATTCGGAGTGAGCGGCATGATGGCGAGAGAGGACGACGATGGACGAACTGCGGCGTTATCGTTGCGGAAATTGATGAATTAGTTGAACGGTACAGCTGGCAACGGCTTGCACGTCCTGGCGTCCGCCACGGGCCACAGTTTGGAACCGTTGGTTAAAATGGCGGCAGGCGTGCTGTTTTAGCTGGATAAAAACACATAGCTGCAACTGTTTGATTTAATGCAAGACATGTGACAAATTCGTCACAGCATCAAACATACTTTTTAAGTTGTTGATTTATAAGTCTTTTCTAACGAAAAGCCATGTAGAGGACTACCATGTATAAAAACCTCGTGGCCGCGCTTGCGGTCGCCTGTTGCATTTTCCCCGCTTTTTCGCAAACCGCTGCTGCGCCAGCCACCGTGGCGAAACCTCTGAAGATCGGTTTTGTCTACGTGGCGCCGCTGGCCGATACCGGCTGGGTGCGCCAGCATGAGGAAGGGCGCCTAGCGCTAGAGGCTGCTTTGGGCAACAAGGTCAAGACGACCTATGTTGAAAACGTGGCCGAAGGACCGGACGCCGAACGCGTGATCCGCGATCTGGCGGCCACCGGGCATCAGCTGATTTTCACGCCGAGCTTCGGCTACATGGAGCCCACGCTCAAGGTGGCGCAGGAATTTCCGGCAGTCAAGTTCGAATCCATCACCGGCTACAAGACCGCGCCCAACGTGGCGACGGCAAATGCGCGCTACTACGAGGGCCGCTACCTCGCCGGCATCGCGGCGGGACGCATGACCAAGACCAACGTGGCCGGTTACGTCGCGGGCTTTGCGATTCCGGAAGTGATCCAGGGCATCAACGCCTTTGCGCTGGGCATGCGCTCGGTAAACCCGAAGGCGCAGGTCAAGGTGGTGTGGCTGGGTACCTGGTTCGACCCGACACGCGAGCGTGATGCAGCCATGACGCTGTTCAACCAGGACGTGGACGTGATCGCTTTCCATACCGCTTCGTCGGCGATCATGGCGGCAGCGCAGGAGCGCGGCAAACTGGCCATCGCGTACCACTCGGACATGCGAAAGATTGCGCCCGACGCGCAGGTGCTCGCCGTCACGCACCAGTGGGGCAGCTACTACACGAAGCGGGCACGCGCCGTGCTTGATGGCACTTGGAAGAGTGGCAATGTCTGGGGTGGCGTGCGCGAAGGCATGATCCGCGTCGAAGGCTTCGGCTCCGCCGTGCCAGCCGCCGTGCAGCAGGAAGTGCTGGCGCGGCAAAAGGATATTGCCGCGGGCAAGCTGCAACCGTTTCGTGCGCGGCAGGCGGTGCTGGACAACGATGGGCGCGAAGTTATCGCGGCCGGCCAGAGCCTGACCGACCCGCAGATCCTGGGCATGAACTCGCTAGTGCAAGGCGTGCAGGGCAAGTTGCCCTGATCGGTTAACCGTTAAGCTAGGCGCCATGAAAGCCTACCGCGCCGCCATCCTGCGTTTCGACCCCGCGCGTGAAGCGGCGCACTCGGTGATTTACGACGAAGACGGTTTGCTGGTGGTGGGGCCGGACACCAATGGCAAGCAGGTGGTGCAAGCTGTGGGGTCGTACCAGGAACTTCGCGAACGCTACCAAGGCGTGCCGACTGAACATTTGCCGGGCCGCATCATCGCGCCCGGTTTTGTTGACATGCACATCCACTTTCCGCAGACCAATGTCATCGCTTCGCCGGCCGATGGTCTGCTGCCATGGCTGGACAACCATACCTATCCCGAGGAAAGCCGTTTTTCGGACCCGGCCTATTGCGCCGAGTCGGCCACGTTCTTCATCGCCGAACTGCTGCGCAATGGCGTGACCACGGCGTTGACCTTTGCCAGTTCGCACCCGGCATCGGTGAATGCGCTGTTTGCCCAGGCCCTGCAGCAGCAACTGCGCCTGATCACGGGCCTGTGCCTGATGGACCGCCATGCGCCAGCGGGTGTGCTCAATGCTGCATCGCCCGATGGTCGCGTCGACGCCACCGAGCAAAGCCTGCTCGACACGGAGGCCCTGATCCAGCAATGGCACGGCCGAGGCCGCCTGGGTTACGCGATCACACCGCGTTTTGCCCCGAGTTGCAGCGATGCCCAGTTGCGCGGCGCCGGTGAGCTCGCGGCGCGCTATAGCGATGTCTGGATTCAGTCGCATGTGGCCGAGAACCGCGAAGAAATTGAGTGGGCGCGCGCGCTGTTTCCGGGCTCCAGAAGCTATCTGGCCGTTTATGACGATTTCGGCTTGCTGCGCGCCCGTGCCGTCTACGCGCACTGCCTTCACTTCGACGAGCCGGACCGAGCGCTGATGCGTGAGAGCGGTGCGGCCGCCGCCGTCTGCCCGAGCAGCAACCTGTTCTTGGGCAGCGGTTTCTTCGATTACGCGGCAGCTGATCGCGCCGGTTTGCGCTACGGCCTGGGCAGCGACGTCGGCGGCGGCACCAGCTTCAGCCCGTTTCACACCATGCTGGTGGCCTACTACGTCGGGCGCCAGGGGCAGGGCAAGCAGGCGCTGTCGCTGTCGCCGCAACACCTCTGGTGGCAGCACACTGCCGGTGCCGCGCAGGCGCTGGGCTTGGCCGGCACGGTGGGCAACCTGCTGCCCGGTTGTGAAGCTGACTTCGTGGTGCTGAACCCGCAAGCCACACCCCTGCTCGCGCGCCGCACCGCCTGTGCAAACAGCCTGGACGAACTGCTGTTCGCCTTGATTGTGTTGGGGGATGATCGGTTGGTGGAGCGAATCGTAATTTCACAAGCAGCATCGGTCTAATGTTTCCTTGGACGGGCTATCCCTCTTGCTCCAACCAAGGCGTTGAAATGTCGCCATCCGGGGCGCTTGACTGCCGCCAAGCCGGGTAGTAAGATTTGACTACCACACGAATTTTGGAGCAAGAAATGCACGCCACTCCCATCGCGAGTAAACCCACCAGTTTGAAACTGCCCGCAGTGCTCAAAACGCAACTTGAGGATGATGCTCGGAAGGCGGGTTTAAGCCTGCATGCGTTCATGGTGCAGACTCTGGCCGACTCGGTACGCCGCACACGTCTGCGTGAAGCATTTGCGCGTGACTCTATGGCAGCATTGAGCGACATGAAAACCAGCGGGTCGGGCTACGAACTTGGTCATGTCCGTGCCTATTTTTCAGATTTGGCCAGTCACCGTAAAGGCTTACAAGCTAAGCCTCGAGACCTTGAGCCAACGCGCATGGGCTGATTGGTATGGCCGGTATATTCCTGAGCCAGGCAGCATTTGACGACCTAGTTCGGCTGGAAGAGTTTCTCGCCGAGTCAGATGATCCGATGGCTGGTGAGTTGCTGGATTTTATTTTGGACGCTTTGCAAGTTTTGACGCATCAGCCCGGAATCGGACGGCCGGTTGAAGGTGGACTGAGAGAACTCATTATTTCGCGTAGGCGCAGCGGTTATCTGGCGCGATACGAATTTGACGAGATCCGCGATCTGGTTCTTGTGGCACGCATTCGCCATCAGCGGGAATCTGGATACGCGCAGGACGAACTTTGACCACAACGCGTCGCTGGAGCAAAAGGGATACTCCGTAATTACGTACAGTGCAGGTGCAACACCAACGAATGCAACATGCAAAGGTGATTTGGCATGAATGTCTACCCTTGTCTTTGATTTATCCAGCAGTTGGTAACACGGCGTGGTCGTAGAACCTGGCACGCATGCTCTTTGCACGGGAACCGGGAGATCTCGGGTTTGACCAGCCGCGCTATTGGGCTGCTCCGCATCGGGAAGGCCACGAGCCGTAGCCGATGATGAACGGACCCGAGCAGTCAGACTCCGCCATAGTAGCGATGAAGCCTGCGAACAAGGTCGGGCGACCGACTGCGGAGTGGGCGGAGCCAAGAGCGGGGATAGGTGAGAAAAAATGCCTTGCTTACAATCCTCGAAACCCAGGAGTTGAACGCAATGAGCATCAAGAGCGATAAATGGATTCGCCGCATGGCAGAGACCACCGGCATGATCGAGCCGTTTGAGCCGGGCCAGATTCGCGAGCGCGATGGGCACAAGATCATCAGCTACGGCACCAGCAGCTACGGCTACGACATCCGTTGCGCGCCCGAGTTCAAGGTCTTCACGAATATCCACAGCACGGTGGTTGACCCGAAGAACTTCGATGAGAAGAGCTTTGTCGACTTTCATGGCGACAGCTGCATCATTCCGCCCAACAGCTTTGCGCTGGCGCGCACCATGGAGTACTTCCGCATCCCGCGCAATGTGCTCACCATTTGCCTGGGCAAGAGCACCTATGCCCGCTGCGGCATCATCGTCAATGTGACACCATTCGAGCCCGAATGGGAGGGCTATGTGACGTTGGAATTCAGCAACACCACACCACTGCCGGCGAAGATATACGCTGGCGAGGGTTGCGCCCAGGTGCTGTTCTTTGAGAGCGACGAGGTGTGCGAAACCTCGTACAAGGACCGCGGTGGCAAGTACCAGGGTCAGGTCGGGGTCACGCTGCCTCGCGCCTGAACCAGGTTAATTGGGGGATAATAGGGGTTTGCCCCAATCCACCGGGGCGATCAGCTATCGGATTGGTAGCATTTGACTTTGGCTGTGAATGACCGATTTGAACTCTGATGCGGGCGTAGACATGACCCGCCACAACCTGCCGATGGCGTTTTCCCATTTGCAGTTGGCCGCTCCTCTGGCCCGCGCCGTTGCCGAACTCGGCTACGAATCGATGACCCCGATCCAGGCCCAGGCCATTCCCATGGTCTTGCAGGGCCACGACGTCATGGGCGCTGCGCAGACCGGTACCGGCAAAACCGCGGCCTTCTCCTTGCCACTGCTGCAGCGCATGCTCAAGCACGAGAGCAGTTCGACTTCGCCCGCGCGCCATCCCGTGCGCGCCCTGGTGCTGCTGCCCACACGCGAGCTGGCCGATCAGGTGGCACAGGCGATCAAGGATTACGCCAAGTACACGCAACTGCGCTGCGCCGTGGTGTTTGGCGGCATGGACATGAAGCCCCAGACTATCGAGCTGAAAAAGGGCGTCGAGATCCTGGTGGCGACGCCGGGTCGCCTGCTCGATCACATCGAAGCCAAGAACGCGGTGCTTAATCAGGTCGAGTATGTGGTCCTCGACGAGGCCGACCGCATGTTGGATATCGGCTTTTTGCCCGATCTCCAGCGCATTCTGAGTTTCCTGCCCAAGCAGCGCACCACGCTGCTGTTTTCGGCTACGTTCTCGCCCGAGATCAAACGGCTGGCGGGAAGCTATCTACAAAATCCGGTGACGATCGAAGTCGGCGGCTCGAACACTACGGCCTCCACCGTCGAGCAGCATTTCTACAGCGTTGGTGACGAGGATAAGCGCCATGCCTTGCACCAGTTGATCAAGCAGCGCGAGCTCAAGCAGGCCTTTGTGTTTGTCAACAGCAAGCTCGGCTGCGCTCGCCTGGCGCGCTCGTTGGAGCGTGAAGGTCTCAAGACCACGGCTCTGCACGGCGACAAGAGCCAGGACGAGCGGCTCAAGGCGCTTGAAGCGTTCAAGAGCGGCGAGGTCGATCTGCTGGTCTGTACCGATGTCGCGGCGCGCGGTCTGGATATCAAGGATGTGCCCGCGGTATTCAATTTCGACATTCCGTTCAACGCAGAAGACTACGTGCACCGCATCGGCCGTACCGGTCGTGCCGGCGCAGCCGGTCTGGCACTGAGCTTTGTCTCCAAGAGCGATGCCCGCCTTGTGGCCGACATCGAGAAGCTCCTGAAGATCAAGATCGAACTCGAAGCGGTCGAGTTCGATGAAGACGTGCCCGACATCCGCAAGCAGGGTCGCATCAATGACGGCCGGCGCATGTATGCCGAAGGCGTGACCGATGACGCGCATCCAGGTCATCGTCACGGTGCACTGCGTGACGTCGCGCGCGAAGGTCAGTTCGCCCGGCCAGAGCGGCCGCTGCGCCGCGACTATACGCGGCCGACTGCGGCTTCGCGCGATCCGTTTTTTGACAAGCCCTACGAGGCACCGCCGGTTGCTGACGCGGAGGCCAAGCCTTCCTGGGAAGCGGCGGCCCGCCACGGTGCGCGCAGCATCTCGGCCAACATCAAGCCCAAGCGCCGCGTGGCAGCGCTGTTCAAGGCCGAGTAGCGCGCTAGTCGCTTTGCGTCAGCCCGGTTTCTGGGCTTGGGCGCATTTGATCTGGATGAGTTCCTGCTTCAGGCAGGTTGTGTCGTCGGATGGCGCGGCGCCACCGACGCGCACTGCGCTCAGGCAACCACCCCAGACGCAGCCGGTATCGAGCGAGAGCACATCGCTGCGACCCAACCAGCCCAGCGTCGACCAGTGGCCGAATGCCACCGTGACATCGGCCGTGCGCCGGCCCGGTACTTCAAACCACGGCATGTAACCGCTCGGCGCGGTGGCCGCACCTTCCTTGCTCTCGTGATCCATGCGCCCGCGCGCATCGCAAAAACGCATGCGGGTCAGCGCGTTGACGATCACGCGCAGCCGGTCCGCGCCGGTGAGCGCGTCGCTCCACTCGTCGGGTTCATTGCCGTACATCTGGCGAAGAAAGTCGCCGAGCGCTGCTCCGCGCAGGACGGATTCAACTTCGCCCGCCAGGGCCATGGTCTTGGTGGCGCTCCAGTCGGGCAGAACGCCGGCGTGGATCATCAGCAGCGGGTGGCCGTCGATTTGCTCTAGCATCGCCATGCGCTGCCAGCGCAGCCAGTCGAGCATGGCCTCGCGGTCGCTCGCCTGCAGGATTTCGTCGAGCGTGTCGCTGCGGCCCGGTTGGCGCACGCCCGCTGCCAGTGCCAGCAAGTGAAGGTCATGGTTGCCGAGCACCGCTTGCGCGGCTGGCCCGTATTGCATGAGGCGGCGCAGCGTGGCCGCCGATTGCGGCCCGCGATTGACCAGGTCGCCGAGCAGGTGGAGCGTGTCGCGGCTTGGCGAGAAGGAAATTACATCCAACAGTCGCTGCAATGCGTCATCGCAACCCTGGACGTCGCCAATCAAGTAAAGAGACACGTTCTACACCTCACATATACCGGCCCAACACGGGCAGCCGCTTAACTCTTGACTCAGTTTGGGACGCATCCCAGATAGACCGCCACACCGTAGATTCGCTGCAATCGAAGATATCAGCCAGCATAGGGATAGTAAACAATCCCGTTTCCCGTAGCTTGAACACCTCAAGCGCATCCTCAGAAGTCAACGCCCTAGGTTGACCACCCCACCGAACCCCCCGACTATAAGCCGCCACTTGACCCGCGATAGCCCGTTCCCGTATCAGGGACCGCTCAAACTGGCCCACAGCGCCGAGAATCTGCACGATGAATAGGCCGACAGCACTTGACGTATCTATCGGCTCAGTGAGACTCCTAAAGCCTGCGCCCGAATTGTGAATCGCCTCAAGAATATTAAGCAAGTCCTTCAAGCTACGTGCCACCCGGTCCAACTTGTACACGACTAGCACCTTACCCGGACCAAGCACCTGGAGTGCACAGCGCAGCTGCGGACGATCACCGACAGAGCTTGTCTTTTCGGAGAACACACGACGCACACCAGCCGCCCGAAGTGCATCCATTTGCAGATGCGTTTCCTGAACGCTCGATGAGACCCGCGCATATCCGACCAACATCCACAAGCCCCCATGTTTTTGACCGTACCTAGCTATCGAGCCGCTTGTCTGCAAGCTCAGTGCATAGCCACCATGAATCCCCGAAATGCCCGACCCGATGCGACACGATCACATCGCCATCGTTGACTTGAAAGCATGCCGCCACAACGTCAATCAATGTCCCGTTGAACCGGCACACGTGAACATCGGCCAGCACATCGCCATTGGACCGGCTGTACCGGTTTGACTCGCTGGGCGCATCCTCAAAATCCTTGAGAATGTACTTCGACACATAATTTGCCATCTTTGCCAATGACAACTTATGCCGCCGACCCTTACCAAATCTACCAGAACCTGCGCCAACGAAGCAGAGCCCGTTATCAGCCCCGACAACGTCGCGCCATATACGAGTACCTAATTTCCACGTTAAGACCTTGACGCCCCGATAAAGGGCCAGCTTAGGCATCTTGTGAGTGGCACAGTGCACATGCATTGAACCCCGGTCTTGACACTCAAACGAAGCACAGAACCGAAACGACCCCAGCGCCTTTTTCATACGCCGACACCATTTTTCAAAGTGGACCTTGCACAAGGCCCGATCAATCTGATTTTCCCGATAGGTCAGAGTCAACATCTCATTAAAACCCTCATGAATGATGAAACGACGGCATTGTGTTTTCGCCCTCGATGCGGACTTTTTTAGACTGTGCAACCGACGCTCCTCTAGCCACTCAGCATCCCGCACCGGATCCACCGGGTCAAGATGATCAGACCAGCCCTCACAAGTAGCCTCAGTCCACTCAATGACTGGCCGAGCCGAACGCTCCACTACCCCATTGCAGGACCACGTCCGAACATCCCAACAGTTTTCCACCCGTTGACCCTCAAACCGCATCCCGTTGATAATCCGTTCCATCGTTGAACCCCTTTTTCAATGATCACCCCCGGAACAGTGGCAACTGTTGCCGGGATTTTTTTGTTTCAGAACACCCGATTACGTAAAGTGTTCTAGTAATAAATTAGGGCGACGCCTTCGGCGTCGGCCCTGCGGCTGACGCCACGCAACGGGCCGCCGCCTAGGCATCGACCCCAACCGCTTTCCAAAATCGCTTTGTAACTCGCATACAACCTCGCTTTGCGAGGGCGCAGAGCTGGGGGGAATTTCCCCCCCGCGCTCTTGAGCGCAACACCCCCCTAATGACAACAGGTTTTCTGACACGCTTGAACACGCCACCGATCCGTCACCATGGGGTTCCCCCATACCCCGACTTCCGTTTATCAGTGAATGAGTGAGAACAGAACGCCAACTCAAACCGGAGCCGACTGGACGCCAGCCGCACCAGGAGATGGCGCAGGAGAACCTGCAGAAGACCCGGAGGAAGATTTAGAAGCCTCAGTGACCCGAAGGTATGGATTGAAACGACCATGCAGCACAAAGCCCTCGCAGACCTCACGAGGAAGGGAAATAACCACCCCTTGATTGTCCCGACACTCGCATTTATCGTCAGCACAGAAACCCGCCACAACCTGCCGCATTGAACTCACGACACGAAGATCATCGAATGCAGGCGCAGATTCTGGAAAACTTGGATCAACAGGAATAAAAGCAGCAAGAGAGAAAGGACGGCCTGCACCACCACGACCCGAAGGACGCCCCGACGCATCCAAGGGCTTACCGTCGAGCGCCTTTTGTAAGGACGGAGTAGGCGTAGCCATCTTGCCCGTAATGATCGAGTACGTACGCCACCCGAAGAAACCAAGAGCAAGAACAGCAAAAAACAGAACAACAAGCATCCAAGGAAAAGAGCGAATAGGTTTGACATGGAGGGAAGCGCTCTTATAAGAATTGAAGATAGCTTTAGGAAGCCGATACCGCTTTTTAATCGGTGCGTTGCGCCAGCCCACCGAACAATTATCGGCACACTCCGGCCACTCATACCACCAGCGGCCGAGAACCCCGATATCCCGTAAATGCACATGACGCCCAACCAAAGCCCGAATATTCTTATCGAGAAGATTAGGACCTTGACTGATGAAATAGAAATCCAGACCCCGATGCCGATGGACTTCAAACGCCTGAACTTCAAGAGGGACTTTTGTACCGGGACCACGCGGACGCCATAGCCGTTGAGTCTCATCCACCACCACCGCCGCACCATCAGGCACTTTGTTAGGCCAGTCCCGCGCCTCATCATCAGACAAAGGGATATGTTCTATCGTCAACTCATTGATGCCATTGACATAAACCGGCCTGTCCTTACCAATCAGCGCCAGAAGAGAAACCAGCGCAGCAGATTTGCCCGCACCAGGTGCACCAGTAATCAGAGTAATCATGTACCGGACTGCAAAGCAAAATGTTTCAGCACCATCCACGACAGCGCACCAATCAACCCCCCCGCAGTTATCGCCATCGCATCAAAAAAACCGGTCATCGCCATGATTTGCAAAACCTCACCACTAAGCCCCGTAACAGCCGTTTTAGCCGCAGAGAGAGCCGACCCCAAAGCGGACGACGCACCCACATATGTGACGGTCCCCAAACCCATCGACGCAAACACCCGCGACACCAAAGGCCACGCAATCGACGACAACCAAGAGCCGATATCGTCAAGCATCATTTACCCCTGGCAAAACCGAGGAACGTAAGACCCGCCGCAAGCCACGCGAGCCCAATCACCAAAGGCCGAATCATGTTCGCAAAATCACACATGTATTGGAACGAAAAGGACAACACCTTGCCACCAAGAACCGTAACTGTGCGCGGAGCAGGACACGCACCGCCAGCAGAAGGACCCCAACCTGTATCAGGTGTTAACGACATCGTGCGAGGGGTATCAACGAATGGTTGAGCCGTAACCGTACCGAGGGTGTACTCCTTTTTGCACGCCGGTATATCAGGGTGTAGCGCGCAAAGATCAGAACCCCCGCCACCATCACTGCAAACCGCCACCGAAGGATTAGCTGCACAGTACCCATCCTTGCTACCGACTGACGTCGCAGTACCAACCGCCACAGTACCGTTAGAAGCTGTGAAAGTTGTGGTCGTGGTGCATTGAGCACCGGAGCAAGTTGTGGAGGTAGATTTTCCGGTAGCACTTGCCGGCGCCATTGGATCAATCGCCGTACCCGTTGCCCCCGTAGTATTTGACACCTTTGTGTCAGCCATGATCACATTCAAATCCGCCAACGGAGCGCAGACAGACACCCCATTTACAGTCCCAGGAGCAGACCCAACTGGACACGGATCAGACTTAGCCACCGCCGCAATCCCTGAAGCTTGCGTATAGGCACTGGTAGCACTAGTCCCGAGCGAAGTAGAGTCCATAGTACAAGCAGACCCCGTAAACGTCCCCGTCCCCTGCTTTGTGTAACCACCCGCACCATCACTAGTTGCAATGTCGTAAACAACGGTCAGACCACAGCCCGGAAGAATCACGCCCTTAGACGTTGTTTGAGTACACAAGTGTGTGTAATACCCGTTCGGAGAGCCGAGAGAATCTGCACCACCTGGAACATAAGGTGCCACGTAAAGACCATCCTCGACACCCTTATACAAACCACAAGCCGCATCCGAATGGAAACCCGTACCAGCGACGACACACGTAGAATTGCCGCCTTCTTCATACCCAGAATTACAAGTGCATGTACTGGTGCCGGTTGAATTAGCCGGACACGCCGAAACCTTAGTCGTCAAGTAATAAACATAATTTGGTGCGTTGTAAGTACAGTTATATTGCGAACTACTAACAAAAGCCGCAGAGTTGTAAGTCCATGAAGGCGCCACCGCATTCTTAAATTTGATACAACTACCATCGATAGTTGCATCCTGCGACGCCATAGTAGACCCAACCCGCCAATACACAGGAACCGGAAACGATGCAAACGCCGAGACAGTGAAAACTGCCAGCACCCACGCAACGATTAATTTTTTAAGAGCAGCCATACAGCCCCCAAGACCGCCACCAGAGCAGCCCAAAATTCAGGAGTTGCCATAGTCGCCCCCGGTCTCACCGCGAAGCCCACGAGCTAAAAACATGATGCCGTACGCCGCAATCCATGCCGCCGCCACCATCCACCCAAGCTCAACCCCATCCGACACCCCCAACATGCCGCACGGCTGAGCCGTATAAGCTGTACCCACTGTGAATGATGAACCCGCCGCCACCGGTGTAAAACCGTATGTAATCATCGAACCAGTAACAGCCGACACGTTGACCATGTACGCATCGCCACCAGCCTGAACGATAGCGCCAGCCATCTTCGACGCTGAGACCTGCGCCGCCTGTAGCGCAGTCTCATAGCATGCAAGGTCTACCTGATAACTCATGAAATAGCATTACGCAAAATCTTATGCCACCGAATCACAGCCAGCGCCGCCAGCACAAGGCCAGCTATCCCCGCACCCATCAAGCCCATATCAGTAAGAATGGGAATGATGAAAGGCAGCGCCGCTGCGACCACAATCAAACGCCCTTGCGCAGAAACTTAATTGCGAAAACGACCACGATGGCCACAAGGACCACAGTAGCCACGGTCCCAGCGTCAGTGCCGATAGACGACAAAGCCGTAGTCACCTCAGCGGGCACCGCAGCCATAGCCGCACCACCGCCAACCGTTGCCAAAGTGGCAGCACCCCAATTGCGAATTTTGTTCATTTAGAACTCCTTTCAATCACCGCAAAATCGCGGTCAATAGGGCATGGTGCAATCACTGCATTGACACCCTACAGACTGAAATCTCTTAGGCCGGTTTCGCCGCCCCTTTCAGCGTTACCGGCAGCAGCCCGACGAGAGCCGCCATCACTTCACCTTTGTTCTTTCCCCATCCAGCCACTTCGAGCGCAAACGACGCTTGATAGACACCGACTTTCATGGTTTCACGCATTTTTTCCGGGATGCGCAACGCCCCGACTTTTTCAAGCACACCGTCATCCGACAGGAGCGCGCATTGCGCCGTATGAATTTCAAATTCGTTACCGTCGCGCCCCTTTTTTGTTTCCACGTCATCGACCTTAAGAACTTGCAAAAGCGATGTGAAATTCTTAGCCATGGTTTACCCCTTTAAACACCGCATAAGCGCGGCCCGTAGCCCTCAAATGAAGGCTAGAGGCTGAACTCATGCCGACACCACCACAGCACGTGCACCAGCCGCCAAGGCCCACTGACGCAGAACCGCCGCCTCATTGAGGGTATGAACAAGGAATTCCATAAATTGACCATGAAGGACGAACGACACCGACGAATACGAATCAGCCCGACGAGCCGCCGCCGCCGCCTTGAGCCGCGCAGTACGAGCCAAGGCTTCGGAGCCAGAGATAGGCAAACCAGGAGGGATGTGGACCCCCCGACCATCAACGACCGGAGCCGTCACAGCAGGAGCCGCCGAATTTACATCGGAGGGACCACAAGCAGAGTGACCACTGACAGAGCGAAAAATGCTCTGAACCTCGGCCTCATTGAAAAATTTGGACATGACGGCATCCTGTAAAGTGAAGAAACGTTAAAAAACCATGGGACCCAAAATATGGAAACAATTCTCAAAATTGCAGTAGGCGTTTTTATCGGCGCACTTGCCGCCGCCTTCACGTGGGAAGGTGTGCAAACCGTGCGAGTTGAAATTGCGCTTAAACAAGCCAGCGACAAAATGAAACAGACCGCCACGGAAATCAACGCCAGAAACCGAGCGAACCAGATAGCAGAGCAAACCGAACACGACAGAAACGCCAAAGAACAGCAACAGCGACAGCAACAAGCAGAAGAAGCCCGCCAATTGCAGAGCCTTAGAGACGACGACAAAAAAGCCGCGTTTAACCGATTCTTTCAACCGACGCCCGAATGCCAGCGAGACAGCGCACAAGCCGTCTGTGCAAACGCATACATCAAAGCCCAAACGACTTTCGAGAAGCAATACAAGCCAACGCGATAGCAAATAAGACAATTGGCACCTATGGTGATAAAGTTGCAATAACGGCAGAAATCTGTCGTCTGCACAAATATACAGACATCTTACCATTTGTGCAAATTATTTTTTAAGGAGTTGCACATGAACATCGCCGAACTAATCGCCATTGCCAGCGTCCGCAGCGAAAAAAAGAAAGGTGTTCTAGGGGAAGAAATGGGACACAGCGACGAGACCAGAATCAGCAAACTAGCCTCAGGCCGACTGAAAGCTAACGCCTCGGAAATTGTTTATCTAGCAGAAGCAGCGAAGATGCCGCCTATAGATGTACTTGCAGCGATTGAGAGCGAAAGACACCCAGAACTGGCAAAAGTATGGCAATCCGTGCTCACGAAAATGACCCATGCCGCCACTCAAGTAAAGTGACATGGTGTTTATTCTCGCTGCTGCACAATGGAATTTTTGCTGATTGTCTTCCTGACCGTTCTCAACGGAGTCTTTGCCATGTCGGAACTCGCCCTGGCGGCAAGCCGCAAGGTGCGCTTGAATGCGATGGCAGAAGACGGTGACAAGGGGGCGCAAGCGGCGCTCACGCTGCTCGGCAATCCGAACCAATTTCTATCGACCGTGCAGGTTGGCATCACCTCGATCGGTGTGCTCAACGGCATCGTTGGCGAGGCCGCCTTCAGCGCCGGTGTGGCGCGCTGGCTGCACGGCTTTGGCGTGGCTGACAAGGCGGCGGCCATTTCTGCCACAGCCATCGTGGTCACGTTGATCACCTTCACCACCATCATCTTTGGCGAGCTCGTGCCCAAGCGCATCGGGCAGTTGCACCCGGAGCCGGTGGCGCGCTGGGTTTCTCGACCGATGTTGTGGCTGGCCACGGCGGCCAAGCCCTTTGTGAAACTGCTTTCTGGAACGACTGCCGGCGTGCTCCGTCTGATGCGCATCGACACCAACGCGCTGCGTCCGGTGACCGAAGAGGAAATCAGCGCCAGCCTGGAAGAGGGCGTGGATGCCGGCGTGATCGAGCAGCACGAGCACCAGATGGTGCAGAACGTGTTCCAGCTTGACGACCGTCCGCTGACTTCGCTAATGGTGCCGCGCACCGATGTCGAATGGCTGGACGCGTCGAACAGCGTGGCGCAATGCCTGAAGTTGGCTGCCAGCGGCGGCGAAAAGGGCGCGCATTCCTGGTACCCCGTCTGTCGTGGTTCGCTCGACGACGTGGTGGGTGTGATCAGCGTCGGCCGTTTGCTGGAGTTGGGCATCGATACGCCGGGCACGATCGAGGCCTACGCAACGCCGGCGTCTTTCGTGCCCGAAACTCTCAGCGGCATGGAACTGCTCGAGCAGTTCCGCGCCAAGGCCGGCCGCTTTGTGTTTGTGGTGGACGAGTACGGCGTGGTGCAGGGCCTGCTGACGCCGCGCGACCTGCTGGAGGCGATCACGGGCGAGTTGCAGCCCGGCGCCCAGATCGACGCCTGGGCCACCGAACGCGACGACGGCTCGTGGTTGCTCGACGGCCTGATGCCGGTGAGCGAGCTTAAGGTGCGCCTGAAGATCGACGAGTTGCCGGAAGAAGATCGGGGACGCTACAACACGGTGGCGGGTTTGCTGATGTCGGTGTCGGGCCATTTGCCGGTGGTCGGCGAACGCATTGAGTGCGCGGACTGGCGCTTTGAGGTGGTGGACCTGGACGGCAAGCGCATCGACAAGGTCTTGGCCAGCGAACGGCTGTGATCTGATTTGCTCAGGCGCGCCCCGCGAGGCGATAGGCCAGCAGCCCGGCCAGTTCGTGCAAGACCAGTTGCCATTTTTCGGCTCCCAGCCAGAGCGAATATTGCGTCCAAGCCGTGCTGTCGCCGGTCCGGAAGTCCACCGGGTAGGGCGTCACGTTCCAGCCCGCTTTGCGAAAGGTGGCGATGGAGCGCGGCATGTGAAAGGCCGAGGTCAGCAATAGCCAGTGCTGCTTGGGATCGACACCCGGCAGCACGGCGCTGAACACGGCATTCTCGTAGGTGGTTCGAGAGGCAGATTCGTAGACGACCTGCTGCGGCGGCACCCCCATGCTGTCGAAGAATGCCTTGGCCAGTGCTGCTTCGGACGTTCCTTCGGCCAGCAAATTCCCTTCGCCGCCCGTGAACAACACGCGCAAGTGCGGTTCTTGCCGCAACAGGTTGATGGGCACAGTCATGCGCTCAGCGGCGTCGTTCATGGGAACCTGTCCGTGGCTCTGCCAGATCCGGGGCGACTCCAGTGCGCCGCCCAGCACCACGATGCCTGCGTAGTGGTCAAGCCGGCGATCCACCGGCGGCTCCGGGTATTGGGCCTCGAGCTGCCGCAGCACGGCGTCGGGCAGCGGCTCCCAGCCCTGCAGCAGCAGCACAACCAAGGCGAGCCAGCCCAGGCGCTGGCTCCAGTGGCGTTGGCGCGGCAGGCACAGCAGCGCGACGAACAGCAGCAGCGCAACCCAGGCCAGCGGTTGCGTGAAAAATGAGAGCAGTTTTGAAGCGAGGAACATGGGTGCGTCCTGAGACGGTCGAGTGCGGGGCTTGGTCACTATAGCGTGCAGCGCGATTGGCAGGCGCTGAAGTTTTGCCCCGCTCCTTGATGGACAGATATTGATCTCAATCAAAGGCGACTTTTTTGGTATGAGATATGATTTTGGCATATGAAAATCAGGTCAAAGAGCCTGTGCGGAGGAAATCTTTCTCAAACGCGAGAGGTGACATATGTTTCAGGTTCGGATCCATGGCCGCGGCGGCCAAGGCGTTGTGACGGGTGCAGAAATGCTTTCCATCGCAGCATTTCGGGGCGGCAAGCATGCCCAGGCATTTCCCAGTTTTGGTTCGGAGCGAACCGGTGCGCCGGTGGTGGCATTCTGCCGCATGGACGACAAGGAGATCCGGCTGCGCGAGCCCATCATGGAGCCCGACGCCCTGATCATCCAGGACCCGACGCTGCTCAACCAGGTCGAAGTGCTCAGCGGTTTGAAGAAAGACGGCTACATCCTGATCAACACCCGGCATACCTTTGAGCAAATGGGCCTGGGCGACTATGTCAAGGATTTCAATCCGGCGCATCTGCTGACCGTCGGCGCGACCGAACTCGCGGTCAAGCATGTCGGACGCGCCGTGCCCAACGTGCCCCTGCTCGGCGCCTTTGCGGCACTGAGCGGCCTTATCACCTTGGCAGCGGTCGAGTCGGCTATCGAGCAGAAGTTTGCCGGCGCGGTGGCGCGTGGCAACGTGGCTGCTGCGCGCGAGGCCTATGAACACGTGATGATGCAGAAAAAACAGATGGAGGCATTCCATGCTTGAACAATGCGAAGGCTCGCATGCCGTTGCGCAGGCCGTGGCCCTGAGCCGCCCGGAAGTCATTTGCGCCTATCCGATTTCACCGCAAACCCACATCGTCGAAGGCCTCGGCGAGATGGTCAAGTCGGGCGCACTGGAACACTGCGAATTCATCAACGTCGAGTCCGAATTTGCCGCGTTGAGCGTGGCAATCGGCGCCTCGGCAGCGGGCGCCCGCGCCTACACCGCGACCGCGAGCCAGGGGCTGCTGTTCATGGCCGAGGCGGTTTACAACGCGTCCGGCCTGGGCCTGCCAATCGTCATGACCGTGGCGAACCGCGCCATCGGGGCGCCGATCAACATCTGGAACGACCACACAGACAGCATGTCGATGCGCGATGCTGGATGGCTGCAGATCTTTGCCGAGACCAATCAGGAGGCGCTGGACCTGCACATCCAGGCCTTTCGCATCGCCGAGGAATTGTCGCTGCCGGTGATGGTCTGCATGGACGGTTTCATCCTGACGCACGCCTACGAGCGCATCGACATACCGGAGCAGGAACTGGTGGACCGCTACCTGCCGTCGTACGAACCGCGCCAGGTGCTGGACCCGAGTGAGCCCGTGACGATTGGCGCCATGGTCGGTCCCGAAGCCTTTACCGAAGTGCGCTATCTGGCGCACGCCAAGCAGATGCAGGCGCTCGAACTCATGCCGCAGATCGCGCAAGAGTTCAAGCAGGTGTTCGGGCGCGATTCGGGCGGCCTGATTAAACCCTATCGCCTTGACGATGCCGAGACCATCGTCATCGCGCTCGGTTCGGTGCTGGGCACGATCAAGGACACGGTGGATGACTTGCGCGCCGAAGGCGTGAAGATTGGCGTGCTGGGCATCACCTCGTTCCGGCCATTCCCGATCCAGGCGATCCGCGACGCAATCGCGCAGGCCAAGCGCATCGTGGTGATCGAGAAGTGCTTTGCCGTTGGCATTGGCGGTATCGTCACGCGCGATGTTCGCAGCGCCGTGCAGAACCGTCCGCAGCAGGTGTTTGCCGTGATTGCCGGACTCGGCGGGCGCGCCATCACCAAGGCTTCGCTGCACAAACTGCTGCTACAGGCCGTGGACGATCAGCTTGAACTGCTGACCTTCCTGGACCTGGACTGGGACATCGTCAACCGCGTACTCGAGCGCGAGAAGAAGCAGCGCCGCTCCGGCCCGGTGGCCGAGGGGATCCTGCGCGATATCGGCACCGTGTCGTCTCGCATAGCCTGAAAAATTGCGGGACAGGCTGCAGCGAGCAAGCCCTGCCCCCAACTGGAATAAATCATGGAACAAACAGTTGTCAAGTTCTACCAGACCGGCACCTTCACGGTCGGCAACCGGCTGCTGGCGCCGGAACAGCGCACCGTGCAGGCCAATACCCAGCGCAACAATTCGCTGAACTCGGGCCATCGCGCCTGCCAGGGTTGCGGCGAGGCGCTGGGTGCGCGCTACGCCATCGACGCCGCAATGCGCGCGACGAAAGGCCAGTTGATCGCTGCCAATGCGACCGGCTGCCTCGAGGTGTTCTCCACGCCATATCCGGAAACATCATGGCAGATGCCCTGGATCCACTCATTGTTCGGCAATACCGCAGCGGTAGCCACTGGCATAGCTGCGGCCATGCGCGTCAAGGGGCGAGAAGATGTCCGCGTGGTGGCCCAGGGCGGGGACGGCGGCACCACCGACATTGGCTTTGGTTGTCTCTCCGGCATGTTCGAGCGCAATGACGATGTGCTCTACATCTGCTACGACAACGAGGCATACATGAACACCGGCGTGCAGCGCTCCAGCGCGACACCGCCGGCGGCGCGCACGGCAACCACGATGCCTGTCGGCCCGCATCCGGGCAACGTCTTTGGCCAGGGCAAGAACCTGCCGCAGATCGCGATGGCGCACGAGATCCCCTATGTGGCAACTGCAACTGTGGCCGACCTGCGCGACCTCGAGTACAAGGTGAAGAAGGCGATGTCGATGCGCGGCGCTCGCTACATCCACATCTTTGTGCCCTGCCCGCTGGGCTGGGGCGCGGCCTCGCACGACACCATCCGCCTGGCCCGCCTGGCGACCGAAAGCGGCGTCTTCCCGGTTTTCGAGGCGGAGCGCGGCGAGGTCACGGGTGTGTCGAAGATCCGGCGCCGGGTGCCGATCGAGGACTACCTCAAGCCGCAACGGCGCTTTGCCCACTTGTTCGGCAAGACGCCGGACACCGAAACGATCGGCCGGCTGCAGGCAGCCGCTGACCGCAATATCCGCCGCTTCGGCCTGCTCGACCCCGCTTGAAAAATTGTGGACAGCGCCGGCGCACCGTGTGTTGCCGGCGTCTGTCCCTCAAGGAGTAAATCATGGAAAAACCTTTTGCCATCACGCTCGACGTCGGCAGTTCGCTGGCCAATCACACCGGCTCTTGGCGCACCGAGCGTCCGGTCTATCTGAAACGCCTGCCGCCCTGCAACAACCAGTGTCCGGCCGGCGAGAACATCCAGTCCTGGCTGTTTAATGCCGAGTCGGGAGACTACGAACAGGCCTGGCGAGTGCTGGTCGAACAGAATCCGTTCCCGGCCGTCATGGGCCGCGTCTGCTATCACTCGTGCGAGGGCGCCTGCAACCGTGGCAAGGTGGATTCGCCGGTCGGCATCAATTCGGTGGAGCGCTTCCTCGGGGACCAGGGCATCGCCCAGGGCTGGAAATTTGCACCCGTGGCCTCGCCGTCGGGCAAGCACGTGCTGGTGGTGGGTGCTGGTCCGTCGGGCCTGTCAGCGGCCTATCACCTGGCGCGCCTGGGCCACAAGGTCACGGTTCATGAGGCCGGACCGCTGCCTGGCGGAATGATGCGCTTTGGAATTCCGCAGTACCGCCTGCCGCGCCAGGTGCTCGATGCCGAAGTGCAGCGCATCGTCGATCTGGGTGTGGACATTCACTACAACAGCAAGGTCGCCGACGTGCTTGATGCCAAGCGCGAAGGCGGCTTCGACGCCGTCTTCCTCGCAGTCGGCGCGCATATCGCCAAGCGCGCTTTCATCCCGGCCGGCGACTCGGCCCGGGTGCTTGACGCTGTCGCCGTGCTGCGCTCCATGGAGGGCGAAGACAAGCCGATGCTGGGCCGCCGTGTGGTGGTCTACGGTGGCGGCAACACCGCGATCGACGTTGCGCGCACCGCCAAGCGGCTGGGCGCAACCGAGGCCATCATCGTCTACCGGCGCAACCGCGAGAAGATGCCCGCGCACGACTTTGAGGTCGAGGAAGCGCTGCAGGAAGGCGTCATGATCAAGTGGCTCTCCACTATCAAGCAGGCTGGCGAGTCCTCGATTACGGTTGAAAAGATGGCGCTCGACGAGAAGGGCTTCCCGCAGCCGACTGGCGAGTTCGAGACGCTCGAAGCCGATTCGGTCGTGCTGGCCCTAGGGCAAGACGTGGACCTGTCGCTGATCGAAGGCGTGCCGGGTCTGCTTGTGGAAGACGGCGTGGTCCAGGTCAACCCGCAGATGATGACGGGACACCCGGGCATCTTCGCCGGCGGCGACATGGTGCCCGCCGAACGCAATGTGACGGTGGCGATTGGCCATGGCAAGAAGGCGGCGCGCAACATCGACGCCTGGCTTCGCGGTGAGAACCACATTCCGCCGCCCAAGGCGGAACTGGCCACATTCGACAAGCTCAACCCCTGGTATTACAGCGATGCCCCCAAGACCGTGCGGCCGATGCTCGACATCATCCGACGGCAGTCCACGTTCGAGGAAGTGCAGGGTGGGCTCGACGAAAGCAATGCGCTGTTCGAAGCCAGGCGCTGCCTGTCATGCGGCAACTGTTTCGAGTGCGACAACTGCTACGGCGTATGTCCTGACAATGCGGTGATCAAGCACGGCCCTGGCAAGGGCTTTGATTTCAACTACGATTACTGCAAGGGTTGCGGCATCTGCGTATCCGAATGCCCTTGCGGCGCCATCAAGATGGTGCCGGAGGATATCTGAGCCAATACTGACAACAGTCAAGGTGTTGCGGCTGCGGCGAACCGATACTTGTTCAAACAAAAGGAGTTTCGTCATGTTCAAACACATACTCGTTCCAGTGGATGGCTCGTCAACGGCGCAGTTGGCGGTCGACAAGGCAATCGGACTGGCCAAGGCGTTTGGCAGCCGCGTCACGACCATCTTTGTCATCGATCCCTACCCGTTTACCGGCGTCGGGACCGACTTCGCCTACGGCCAGGCAGAGTACCTGAGCGCTGCCACGGCCGAGGCGAACGCCGCGATCAAGGCCGCCAGAACGGCTTTGGAGGCTGCCGGTGTCGATGTGAGCAGTTCAGTGGTCGAGTCGCATGCTGCCTGGCGCGGAGTGGTCGAGTCCGCTAATTCAATCCCGGCCGACCTGATCGTCATGGGCTCCCACGGTCGCAGCGGCCTGGAAAAACTGGTGCTCGGCAGTGTCACCCAAGCCGTTCTGTCGCACACCCACCTGCCGGTGCTGGTGGTACGCGACTAAGCGCAGCGTGCTTATGCAGCCTGCGTTACTTGTCGGTAAATGCCGCAGGACGTAGGGGATGTGGGTGCACGCATAGCTTGCAAGTTTTCTTCACTGTAAGTGAATCACTTCATCTCGCCCAACGTTGCAAGTTTCAGCCTACATAAACCGCAAGCATCAGCCAGTTCTTCCCTATATGCTGCAAGTCAGGACTAGCCACGGCCATTCAGCATCAAGTGTGCGGCACGAGGGTGTCCACAGCAAGAACCTCTCGGTACCCTTCCGAGTAAATGCAGCTTATGCCGTCACTACTTGCAACTTATGCTGCTGAACTTGCAGCTTATGCTGTAACCCACAAACTTTGTATGCGTGAACGCCTATTGTTCAGCCGCACTGTCCTACATAGCCACAGGCCGTACAGAAGTCGCAACCGTCCTTGTGAATGACGGTTGGATTGCCGCATTCCGGGCAGACCTTGCCAGCCATCGTGCTGACCGCTTCGTGGTCCTTCGGCGCATCAAGCACACCCATCTCGCGCAGCGGGAAGCCCTCTTCATCGAGCACGCCGAGCATGGCGTAGCGGTGGATGATGAGGCGCGCGATATAGGCGACCGTGGAAGGCCAGGTCTGCTGGCGTCGCTCGCCATGCGGCAGCCCCGGCACAAAGGCCATGAAGTGACCAAGTGGCTCGGCGTAATTGAGCAGCTTGCGCAGCTTCATGCCGATCCAGGCCGGGTCGATCACGCGCATATCGAGTGACAACAGCCTCGCCACGCCGTCGAGCGCGCGTGGATAGTTGCCGGAGAAACCGACGGCGCAGGGCCGCGTGACGATGGCGCCATCGTGGCCAGGCAGGTTCACTTCCTTGAGCGTTACCGTCAGCGCTTCGCCGGTGGCGGGGTTTTCCACGTCGACCGACCAGGCCAGCGTGCCGGACGGGCCGGTCTGCGGCTCGCCGCGGCTGAACATGGCGTCGATCACGGGTGTCTCGACCTTGGCATTGCTGCCCGGCAAGGCCTTGAGCTGATCGCTGCGCCAGCGGATCACGGCCGCCGTGGCGGCGACCACGCCGGGGAACAGGCGCTGCTCACCATGCGGCGGGAACGGCATCTCGAACGAGTGTTCTTCGGCCACCGTGGCCAGCGCGTCGAGCTTGAGCTCGAGCCACGCGGGGTCATTGGCGCGCAAGTCCATCGACAGCGTCTTGGCCAGCGCACCCAGCCCGCGCGGCTGGTCCGTGCCGTTGACCCAGACTTCGAATGGCTTCGGTGCGCCGCCTTCTTCGGGCGCGAGTTCGCCGACGAACAGGGCGAAGTCGCCGAACGGATGGTGCACCATGAAAGTCCAAGCTGGGTTGCCGCCGGGCAATTGGGGACGGCTTGGCCAGCGCAGTGAGGACAGCACCGGGACCGGCAGACGATCTAGCGACAGGCGATGGTTCGCGCCGTCGATCTGCAGCGGTGTTGCGGCGCTCGGTGCGCTGGCGCTGGGTGTAACGCTGAGCACCGAGCCCAGGATCGAGTTGGGACGATAGGTTGCCAGGCCTTTCAGGCCGGACTGCCATGCTTCCATGTACAGGTTCTGGAAATCGGCGTACGGGTAATCGGCCGGCACGTTGACGGTCTTCGAGATCGCGGTGTCGATGTAGGGCGCGACGGCGGCGACCATCGATTCATGGGCCTGCGCGCTCATCTCTAGTGCCGTGACAAAGGCCGGTGTCAGCGCGCGGTCTTCGCCGAACAGATGACGGTAAAGGCGCCAGGCGTGGTCCTCGACCGCGTATTCCTTGAAGCTGCCGTCGGTCATGCGCTTCTTGCGCGTGTAGGTCCAGCTGAAGGCCGGCTCGATGCCGTTGCTGGCGTTGTCGGCAAAGGCCAGGCTGATGGTGCCGGTCGGCGCAATCGAGAGCAGGTGCGAATTGCGCAGGCCGTGCGTGCGCACGCGCTCCTTCAGGCCCGAGGGCAGGCGCGAGGCGAAGGTCTGGCCGCTCAGATACAGGTCGGCATTGAAGAGCGGGAAGGCGCCGCGCTCGCGCGCCAGTTCGACCGAGGCGTCATAGGCGGTGTCGCGCATCCACTCCGAGATCTGGCGCGCCATGTCGCGCGCTTCCTGGGTGTCGTAGCGCAGGTTGAGCATGACCAGCGCATCGCCCAGGCCGGTGAAGCCCAGGCCGACGCGGCGCTTGCTGCGCGCTTCTTCCTGCTGCTGCGGCAGCGGCCAGACGGTGACGTCGAGCACGTTGTCGAGCATGCGGGTGGCTACGCGCGCCACCTCGGCAAATCCGGTGTGATCAAAGCGTGCGTTTTCTTCGAACGGGTCCTTGATGAAGCGTGTCAGGTCAATCGAACCCAGGCAGCAGCAACCATAAGGCGGAAGTGGCTGTTCGGCGCAAGGGTTGGTGCTGGCGATGGTTTCGCAATAGGACAGGTTGTTGTCGCGGTTGATTTGGTCCAAGAACAGGACGCCCGGTTCGGCGTGGTCGTAGGTGGAACGCATGATCTGGTCCCACAGTTCGCGCGCGGCGAGTTTGCGGTAGATCCAGATGCCGCTGTCCTTGTCCTGGTAGGCGCCGGCCGCCTTTTGTGCAACGCCCGGTTCGGCGCGATGTACCAGCGTGAACTCTTCGTTCTTCTGCACGGCTTGCATGAAGGCATCGGTGACGCCGACGGAAATATTGAAGTTCTTCAGGTCGCCGGTGTCCTTGGCGTGGATGAATTCTTCAATGTCCGGATGGTCGCAGCGCAGAACACCCATTTGCGCGCCACGACGCGCGCCAGCGGATTCGACAGTTTCGCAGGAGCGATCGAACACGCGCATGTAGCTGACCGGTCCGGATGCGCTGCTTTGCGTGCTGCCGACCCAGGCGCCGTGTGGACGGATGCGTGAGAAGTCGTAGCCGACACCGCCACCGCGGCGCATGGTCTCGGCGGCCTCGGTCAGCGCGGTGTAGATGCCAGGGTGGCCGTCTTCGATGTGGGCGATCGAATCCCCGACCGGCTGCACAAAGCAGTTGATCAGGGTTGCGGACAAGGTCGTGCCCGCGGCCGACTGGATGCGGCCGGCTGGCAGAAACCCGTTTTGCAGCGCTTGCAGAAACTTGGCTTCCCATTGTTTTTGCTGGTCCGGCGCCTCGACCGCCGCCAACGCGCGCGCCACTCGCTGGTTCACGTCCAGAATCGTCTTCTCGGTTCCCTTGCCGTATTTTTCAATCAGGACTTCTTCGCTGATTTGCTGAGGGGCGAGTGAAAGCAGGGGTCTTGTTCTCTCGGGTGTCTTTTGGTTCATGTTCTTGTTCCTGAAAAATGGTGTCGAAAGCTAACGTCGGGCAGCATGCGAAACGCTAATTTACGGCAACCTGGACAGTGAGTCTTTTATGGGTGGGGATAACTACTTGGGCACTAGGGGTAGTGGCAAATCGCTGATTTCAGCACTACATGTAGCGTATTATGACCACAAAAAGAAATCGATCTGTGTTGCTTTTTGCATTTATTTTTTTGCATATTCTTCCCCGAAATAAGAGACCCTGCAATGAATATTTCCAGTTTTGACGACCTGTTACAAGCAGCGCGGCAGCAAAGCACGCCGCAGCGCCTGCTTTTTGTGTTTGTAACGGTTGAGTTGCCGCGTGACAGCACACTGGCACAGCGGGAAAACTTCCTGGCGGGGCAGGGCGGTTCGCTGGAGCCGGTGATGAGCCTGGACCGTACGGCACAGGAACTGCGGTCATTCGCTGACCTGGTCGAAGAATCGGCCCAGTTCGGACACGACTGGCGACTGGTGTTCGTGGCCGCGCTAGCGGGCAGCACCGGCGTGATGCCGACGTCCGAGTCCGCAGAAAGGCCACTGCAGGCCATGGTCGAGGCCATCAAGGCCGGGACCTTTGGCAACTATATCCCCTTCGACCAAGAGGGATATGCCGTGCAGCTCGATCACTGAACCAGTGGCGTCTCGGCAGCGTCGAGTTCGACCCCGATGACCTCGGCCTGGCCGGCCAACAGGCTCAGGTACTGGCGCAGCGCGGTGACATAGCTGGTCTGGCGCAGGGCCATGCTGACCGCGCCATGCACCGCCTCAAAGGGCTGGTTGATGCCGCTCTGGCGCTCCAGCACTTCAACCACATGAAAGCCAAAGCGGCTGTGCACCAGACGCGGCAGCACGCCGACGTCGGTCTGCCCGAACAACTCCTTGCCGAACTCGGGCGCGCAGTCGCTGGCGCCGAGCCAGCCCAGCTCCCCGCCTTGCGCGCCGCTCGGGCAGTTCGACAGCGTGCCCGCAGCCTTGGCAAAGCCACTGTCAGCCGCGCTGCCGTCGTGGCAACGCACGTCGAGCAAGCAGCCTTCGGCACGCTGGCGCAGGGCCGCGACATCGACGCCGGGCGTGACCGCGAACAGGATGTGACGCACCCTCACCTTTTCACCGCTGCTGTAGCTGCTTTGGTGCGCCGCATGATGGCGCCGGCAGGCTGCCTTCGACGGCTCGGGGATCGTGAGCGCCTGTTCCAGCAGCATTTCGATCGCGCCGCTCGCCGCTTCGCTCAGGATGCCGTCCGGGGCGCCTGCGTCGTCGGCGTCCAGCAGGTCCTCGGCGATGGCGGCTTGGCGCAGCAATTCGGCGCAGGCGCGCTGGCGAAGCTCGTCGGCCGTGAGTGCTTCGTCCTGCGTATTGAGCGCAACACCGTTGATGCTGGCGATGGGGCTGCGAATGGCGGATTGGAGTTCCATGTTGCAGTCCTCAAACGCCGGCGCCGGGACGGCGCGGCTGGTTTTGCCCGGCGGGCACATTCAGGCGGCGTGCGCGCACGACCTGATACGGGCGGAACAGGTAGGCCACCGTGCCAAACCCGCTCCAGACGTGGACCAGGCGCGTGAACGGAAAGATCAGGAAGATGCTCATGCCCAGCAGCATGTGCGCTTTGAAGATCCAGCCGACCTCGGCCAGCAGCTCCGGCGCGCCGCTGCGGAAGGTCACGATGCGCTGCGCCCATTCGCCCAGCACCATCATCATGCCGCCGTCCAGATGCTGACCCGAAACCGGCACTGTGGCCAGGCCGAGCGCGAACTGCAGCCAGAGCAGGATCAGCAGCACGATGTCGCTGGTCTTGGAGTTGATGCGGATGCGCGGCTCCGAGAGGCGCCGGTGCAGCAGCAGGCTCGCGCCGATGAAGCCCAGCAGGCCGGCCGTGCCGCCGCTGATCATGGCCATCAGTTGCTTGTCGTGCGCAGTCGTGAAATGCTCGTAGACGAAGTGCGGTGTCAGGAGGCCGGCGAAGTGCCCCATGAACAGGAACAGCGCGCCGATGTGGAACAGGTTGGAGCCCCAGCGCAGCTGTCCGGCCTTGAGCAGCTGCGAGGAGTCGCTCTTCCACGTGTACTGGTCGCGGTCGAAGCGGATCAAGCTGCCCAGGAAAAAGACGGTCAGGCAGATGTAGGGATACAGGCCAAACAGGAAATGGTCGATTGCATTCATGGTGTTACTCCGGCGTGTGCGGCGGCGCTCGCGTTGGGGCGCGCCACCTCGTTCCTGACAAAGTGAATCGGTTGAACCTGGCCCGGCTTGGCCTGGCCCTTAATCGAGCAGCCGTCGAACACGACCGGCTCTTCCCAGCTGGTGTCAATGGCTTCATCGGGCACGACCTTGACCGCGTGCGCCTTCTCGCCGCTGAGTTCGAGCAGCGCGCCCAGCACGCTGGCATAGGCGCTCTCGCGTTGTTGCAGGGCATTGAAGATGGCGTTGAAAATGTGCGCCATCTCGCCGAGGAAGGCGCGCGCCTCTCGCGGCGGCTGGGTCGAGACGAACTCCAGCACCACGGGCAAGTAGTCCGGCAGCTCGCCCGGCGCCAGGAAGAGCCCCGCCTTTTCATAGGTCTGGGTCAGGTCGATCATGGCCGGGCCGCGGTCGCGCGAATCGCCGTGCACGTGCTCGAACAAATGCAGCGAGGTGGCATGGCCGCGGTCGAACAGTTCGACATAGACGCTCTCTGTGTCGATCGGGTTCGGACTGGCCAGTGTGCTCATCAGCGCGTCGAGCTCGACCAGTCGCGCCGGCGGCAGGTTGCGCTGACTGTGCAGTGCGTCGCGCATGTCGGTCAGGTCGGCCCGCAGCGCAGCGTCCGGGTAGGACAGCAGGCGCGCCAGCACACGCAGACTAATGGAAACGTCGGGAAGGTTGGAGCGCAATGACATGGTCAGACTCCCGCTTTAATGGGTATCGTGCGGCGTTTGGTGCCGCCGAACAGGCTGGTTTCGCTCGCGCCGTCAGAGCAGCCGTTGCCAAACGAGAAGCCGCAGCCGCCGCGCATGTCGAAGGTGTTCTCGGCGTATTCGCGGTGCGTCGTAGGGATCACGAAGCGGTCCTCGTAGTTGGCGATCGCCATCACGTGGTACATCTCCTCGACCTCGGCCTGCGTCATCTGCACCTGGTCCAGAGCCGCCGTGTTGACGCGGCCGTCGACGTGTTTCTCGCGCTGGTAGGCGCGCATGGCGAGCATGCGCTCGAGCGCGCGCTCGACTGGCTGCGTGTCGCCGGCGGTCAGCAGGTTGGCCAGGTATTTGACCGGGATGCGCAACTGCTTGACGTCCGGAATCTCGCCGTTGATGCCGATCTGGCCGGCGTTGGCCGCGGCGCTTATCGGGGAGAGCGGCGGCACGTACCAGACCATCGGCAGCGTGCGGTACTCTGGGTGCAGCGGCAGCGCCACCTTCCACTCCACGGCCATCTTATAGACCGGGCTTTTGCGCGCAGCCTGCATCCACTGGTCGGGGATGCCGTCGATGCGCGCCTGCTCGATCACTTTCGGATCGTTCGGATCGAGGAAGATGTCGAGCTGCGCCTGGTACAGGTCGCGGTCATGCTCGACGCTGGCGGCAGCTTCGATGCGGTCCGCATCGTAGAGCAGCACGCCGAGGTAGCGGATGCGCCCGACGCAGGTTTCCGAGCAGACCGTGGGCTGACCGGCCTCGATGCGCGGATAGCAGAAGATGCACTTCTCGGCCTTGCCCGATTTCCAGTTGTAGTAGATCTTCTTGTACGGGCAGGCGCTCACGCACATGCGCCAGCCACGGCACTTGTCCTGGTCGATCAGCACGATGCCATCTTCTTCGCGTTTGTAGATTGAGCCCGATGGGCAACTCGCCACACAGGCCGGGTTCAGGCAGTGCTCGCACAGACGCGGCAGGTACATCATGAAGGTGTTTTCGAACTGGCCGTAGATGTCGTTCTGGATGTCGTCGAAGTTCTTGTCCTTGCGGCGCTTGGAGAACTCGCCGCCGAGCAGTTCTTCCCAGTTTGGACCCCACTCGATCTTCTCCATGCGCTGGCCCGTGATCAGGCTGCGCGCGCGCGCTGTCGGCAGCGTCTTCGATTCGGGCGCCGACTGCAGGTGCGCATAGTCGAAGGTGAAGGGCTCGTAGTAGTCGTCGATCTGCGGCAGGTTCGGATTGGCAAAAATGCGCATCAGCAGTTTCCAGCGCGCGCCCTGGCGCGGCTCGATCTTGCCGTTGGCCTTGCGGATCCAACCGCCGTTCCATTTGTCCTGGTTCTCCCACTCCTTGGGGTAGCCGATGCCGGGTTTGGTCTCGACGTTATTGAACCAGGCGTATTCCATGCCGGGGCGGCTGGTCCAGACGTTCTTGCAGGTGACCGAGCAGGTGTGGCAGCCTATGCACTTGTCCAGGTTCAGCACCATCCCGATTTGTGCGCGTATTTTCATCAGGTTTCTCCTTAGGCGTGGGCTTTGCTGGAGGCGGCAGCCGAGGGCGCTTCCTCTTCCATCCAGTCGACCTTGTTCATCTTGCGCACGACCACGAACTCATCGCGGTTCGTGCCGATCGTTCCGTAGTAGTTGAAGCCGTAGCTGAACTGCGCGTAGCCGCCGATCATGTGGGTCGGCTTGAGCACGATGCGCGTCACCGAGTTGTGGATGCCGCCGCGCATGCCGGTGATCTCCGAGCCGGGTGTGTTGATGATCTTCTCCTGCGCGTGGTACATCATGACCATGCCCGGATTGACGCGCTGGCTGACGATGGCGCGCGCCGCAATTGCGCCGTTGATGTTGAACAGCTCGACCCAGTCGTTGTCGACAATGCCGGCGCGTTTCGCGTCGTCCTCGCTGAGCCAGATCACCGGGCCGCCACGGCTCAGGGTGAGCATCATCAGGTTGTCGCTGTAGGTCGAGTGGATGCCCCACTTCTGGTGAGGCGTGATGAAGTTAAGCGCGATCTCGGTGTTGCCGTTGGGCTTGATGCCGTGGATGCCGGCCGTGGTCTTGAGGTCAACGGGCGGGCGGTAGCTGCAAAAGCCCTCGCCGAAAGCCGTCATCCACGGGTGGTCCATGTAGAACTGCTGGCGCCCGGTCAGGGTGCGCCATGGGATCATCTCGTGCACGTTGGTGTAACCGGCGTTGTAGGAAACGGTCTCGGATTCGATGCCGCTCCAGGTCGGCGAGCTGATGATCTTGCGCGGCTGCGCCTGGATGTCGCGAAAGCGGTTCTTTTCATCCTCTCGGTACAGTGCCAGGTGCGTGTGATCAAGGCCGGTCTGCTTGCCCAGCGCCTGCCAGGCTTTCACCGCCACGTGGCCGTTGGTCTCCGGCGCGAGTTGCAAAACGACCTCGCAGGCGTCGATGTCGGTGTCGATCTTCGGCATGCCGCAGGTCACGCCTTCAGCAAGCTCCAGGCCGTTGAGTTCACCGAGTTGTTTGACTTCGGTCTGCGTGTTCCAGCCGATGCCCTTGCCACCGTTGCCGATCTTGTTCATCAGCGGGCCCAGGGCCGTGAAGCGCTTGTAGGTATTGGGGTAGTCGCGTTCCACCACCAGCATGTTGGGAGCGGTCTTGCCCGGGATCAGGTCGATCTCGCCGCGCTTCCAGTCCTGCACGCCGAAGGGCTGCGCCAGTTCCGCCGGCGAGTCGTGCATCAGGGGTGAGAGCACCATCTCGCGCTCAACGCCCAGATGGCCGACGCAGACTTCGCTGAACTTCTTCGCAAAGCCCTTGTAGATCTCCCAGTCGCTGCGCGACTGCCAAGCCGGGTCGACGGCGGTGGAGAGCGGGTGGATGAAGGGATGCATGTCGCTGGTGTTGAGGTCGTTCTTCTCATACCAGGTGGCGGTCGGCAGCACGATGTCGGAGTACAGGCAGGTCGTGCTCATGCGGAAGTCCAGCGTCACGACGAGGTCGAGCTTGCCTTCGGGTGCCTTGTCATGCCAGACCACTTCGGTCGGCTTGGCCTCATCCTGTCCTAGGTCCTTGCCCTGCACGCCATGCGCCGTGCCGAGCAGGTGCTTGAGGAAGTACTCGTGACCCTTGCCGCTGGAGCCCAGGATGTTGGAGCGCCAGACGAACATGTTGCGCGGCCAGTTGTCCGGATGGTCCGGGTCCTCGCAGCTCATTGCCAGCGACCCGTCTTTCAGGCTCTTGACGGTGTAGTCCTTGGCGTCCATGCCGGCGGCGGCGGCGTCGCGCACCACTTGCAACGGATTGGTCTTGAGCTGCGGTGCGGACGGCAGCCAGCCCATGCGCTCGGCCCGCACGTTGTAGTCGATCATGCTGCCCGCGTAGAGTTTCTTGTCGGCCAGCGGCGAGAGCACTTCTTCCATGCCGAGCTTCTCGTAGCGCCACTGGTCGGTGTGCGCGTAGAAAAAACTCGTCGAGTTCATCTGCCGCGGCGGACGAATCCAATCCAGCGCAAACGCCAGCGCAGTCCAGCCGGTCTGCGGACGCAGCTTTTCCTGGCCAACGTAGTGCGCCCAGCCGCCGCCGCTCTGGCCGATGCAGCCGCACATCATCAGCATGTTGATGACGCCGCGGTAGTTCATGTCGGCGTGGTACCAGTGGTTCATCGCCGCGCCGATGATGACCATCGACTTACCCTGCGTCTTCTCGGCGTTGTCGGCGAACTGGCGCGCCACCGTGATTAGCTGCTCGCGCGGCGTACCGGTGATGCGCTCCTGCCAGGCCGGCGTGTAGGGCGTGTCGTCGTTGAAGTCCTTGGCCGCCATCTCGCCGGGCAGGCCGCGCGCCACACCATAGTTGGCCACCTGCAGGTCGAACACTGTTGCGACCAGCGCTTCGCGCTTTTCGCCTTCCTTGCCCAGCGCGATGCGCTGCACCGGCACCGTGCGCACCAGCACGTTGTTGCTGGCGTCACCCGATGCGTTGTTCGGGAAGTGCTCGCTGACGATGCCGCCGAAGTAGGGGAAGCCGACTCTTGCCGTGTCGCTGCTCGGGTTCTCGCCCTCCATCACGGACAGCTTCAGCTTGACATCATGGCCATGGCGCGCTTCCTTGGCCTGCAGGTTCCACTGGCCTTCGTCGGCGCGGCCGTCCGCGCCCCAGCGAAAGCCGATGGCGCCGACTGGCAGCACGACCTTGCCGCTCTCGTCGAGCGCAACTGTCTTCCATTCCGGGTTGTTGGCGGCGCCGAGCTTGCCGTTGAAGTCGGAGGCGCGCAGGTATCGGTCCGGCACCAGCACCGTTTCACCACTGGGCAACTGATGCTCTTTGAGCATCACCAGCATCGGCATGTCGGTATAGCGGCGCACGTAGTTGTCGAAGTAGGCGCTTCGCGGCTTGCCACCATCGGGGAAATAGAACTCCTTAAGGATCACATGGCCCATGGCCATGGCGACGGCGGCGTCGGTGCCCTGCTTGGGCTTCATCCAGATGTCGGAGAGTTTGGCCACTTCGGAGTAGTCGGGCGTTACCGCCACCGTCTTCGCTCCCTTGTAGCGGACCTCGGTGAAGAAGTGCGCGTCTGGCGTGCGCGTCTGCGGCACATTCGAACCCCAGGCGATGATGTAGCTGGAGTTGTACCAGTCCGCCGACTCCGGCACGTCGGTTTGCTCGCCCCAGACCTGCGGGCTGGCCGGCGGCAGGTCGCAGTACCAGTCGTAAAAGCTCATGCTGACGCCGCCGATCAGACTAAGGTAGCGGCTGCCCGCCGCGTACGAGATCATCGACATGGCGGGGATCGGCGAGAAGCCGATGATGCGGTCGGGTCCGTACTTCTTGATGGTGTGGACGTTGGCCGCAGCCACCATCTCGTTGACCTCGTCCCAGCTCGAGCGAACGAAGCCGCCCAGGCCGCGCACGCTCTGGTATTCCTTGCGCTTCTCATCGGACTGTGCGATCGAGGCCCAGGCGTCGACGGGGTCGTTCGACAGGCGTGCCTCGCGCCAGAGTTTGAGCAAGCGACCGCGCACCATCGGGTACTTGACGCGGTTGGCGCTGTACAAATACCAGCTGTAGCTCGCGCCGCGGGCGCAGCCGCGCGGCTCGTGGTTGGGCATGTCCCATCGCGTGCGCGGGTAGTCGGTCTGCTGCGTCTCCCAGGTCACGATGCCGCCCTTGACGTAGATCTTCCAGGAGCAGGACCCGGTGCAGTTGACGCCGTGCGTGGAACGCACGATCTTGTCGTGCGCCCAGCGGTCTCGGTAAGCGTCCTCCCAGGTCCGGTCCTCGCCGGTGGCGATGCCATACTCGCCGGAGAACGGTTCGCGAGCGTTTGAAAAGTAACTGAGTCGATCGAGAAAGTGGCTCATTGGATGCCTCCAGGTATTTCTGAAAAATGGGTGCTCAGGGGTTCTTGATCTCGGAGCCGGCGCGCAGGTAGAACCACCAGTTCAACACCAGGCACAGGGCATAGAAGATGGCAAAGCCGTACATCGCCATCTGCGGCGTGCCGGCCTTGATCTGGTCACCGATCACGACAGGCGCGATGAAGGCGCCGTAGGCCGCAATTGCCGAAGTCCAGCCCAGCACGGGGCCGGCCTGCTGGCGGTCGAAGATGACGCCGATGGTGCGGAAAGTCGAGCCGTTGCCGATGCCGCTGGCCGCGAACAGCAGCACGAACAGCCACATGAAGCTAGAGAAGTACTGCTCTGGCGTGGCCGAGCCGAAGGCCTGCATCATCACGTAGCCGACCGACACCGAGGCCAAGACCATGACGGCCGAGATCACCTGCGTCACGATGGATCCGCCGACCTTGTCCGAGATCCAGCCGCCGACTGGGCGGATCAGCGCGCCGACGAAGGGGCCGATCCAGGCGTAGGTCAGGGCCGATGGCGCGTTTGGGTTCTTCAGCGTGTGCTGCAGCACGCCAGCGGCATCAGGCACATGGCTGATGCCGAAGATTACCGTGATGGAGAGCGGCAGTGCCATCGAGAAGCCGATGAAGGAGCCGAAGGTCACGATGTAGAGCAGGGTGAGCGACCAAGTGTGCTTGTTGCGAAAGATCGCGAACTGCTTGGCGATGTTGTCCTTCATGGTGCCGAAGGCCGCCAGTTTCATCAAGAACAGTGTGCCGACGATGATCAGCGGCATCGCGATCCACATGTTGAGCACGCCCAGGCCGGTCGGCGCCGGCATGTAGAGGTACAGGCCCAGGCCGGCCGGGATGAAGGTCAGCGTGTAGATCCAGGTGACCTTGACGAAGGCCATGATGGTGCCGCCGATGTCGGGCGAAATCGGCAACAGGTTGTTCATGCCGAACCAGCACAGTGCGGAGAGCGGAACCAGCGACAGGACCCAGGCAAAGCCGGCGTTCTGGATGTAGGTGGGCGTGCCCGCCGCGATCTTGCCGAAAATCCAGCCGCTGTCCTTGACTAAAGGCATCGGGTCGCCTCCGAACGCGCCGAACATGCCGACCGTCATCACCAGCGGAATGATGATCTGCATGCTGGTGACGCCGAAATTGCCCAGCCCGGCATTGAGGCCGAGCGCCGTGCCCTGCAGGCGTTTCGGGAAGAAGGTGGTGATGTTGGACATCGAACTGGCGAAGTTGCCACCGCCCACGCCCGACCACAGGGCCAGCATCTGGAACACCCAGAGCGGCCAGTCCTTGTGCTGCAAGGCGATGCCCGTGCCCAGCGCAGGGGCGAGCAACATGGCGGTGGTGAGGAAGATGGTGTTGCGCCCGCCGGCCAGACGGATGTAGAAGGAGGACGGGATGCGCATCGTGGCGCCGGCCAGGCCGGAGATCGCCGTCAGCGTGAACAGCTCGGCCTGTTTGAACGGAAAGCCCAGGTTGAGCATCTGCACCGTGATGATGCCCCACATGCCCCAGACCGCGAAGCCGCACAGCAGGCTCGGGATCGAGATCCACAGGTTGCGGTAGGCGATCTTTTTGCCCGTGCTTTCCCAGAACTGCTCGTCTTCCGGTCGCCAGTCGGCGATGTCGGCGCTGGAGGTTTTGTTGTTGGCCATGATGGTTTCCTCAGAGATGAAAATTGCTTTCGCTACAGGCTGAATGGTTTGGCGTTGTGGCCCATGACTTCGCGGCCGCGCACCTCGGTCCAGAACATCCAGATCAGCGAGACCCACACCACGCCGTATAGCAGCATGAAAGCGCTGGATCGGATGCCGGTCAGGTCCATCAGGCCGCCGAACATGATCGGCAGCACAAAGCCGCCCATGCCGCCGGCCAGTCCGACGATGCCGCTGATGGTGCCGATGTTGGTCGGGTAGTCGTCGCTGATGTACTTGAAGACGCTGGCCTTGCCGAAGGCGAAGGCGATGCCCAGGATGAACATCAGGGCCGTGAACAGGTAGACGTTCAGACCGATGTGGAAGGTCTTCGGACCGTTGACCGTGGCGACGGTGAAGTCGAACTGTGGATAGCTCAGCAGGAACAGGCAGACCCAGCTCACCCACAGCACCCACCAGGTGACGCTGTGCGCGCCCCATTTGTCCGACATCCAGCCGCCCACCGCGCGCAGCACGCCGCCGGGCAGGCTGAAGCAGGCCGCCAGCAAGGCAGCCGAGCGGATGTCGAGGCCGAACTCGCCCACGTAGTACTGAACCATCCAGAGCGAGAGCGCGACATAGCCGCCGAACACGATGCTGTAGTACTGGCAGTACTTGAGCACCTTAGGGTCCTTCAAGGACTTGAGCTGGTCGCTGAACTTGACATGGCTGGGTACGAGGTGCGCTGGGTCGCTGTGGCTAAAGAGCCAGAACAGAACGACCGCACCGAACATGATGGCGGCATAGACCTGCGGCACCATGGTCCAGCCGAAGGCCACGACGAGCGCTGGCGCGACAAATTTGTTAACTGCCGCGCCCGAGTTGCCCGCGCCATAGATGCCCATGGCAAAGCCTTGCTGCGACTTCGGAAACCAGCGCGCCACGTAAGGAGTACCAACCGAAAAGGCGCCGCCAGCGAGGCCGACAAAGAGGCCGATGGTCAGGAAGTGCCAGTAGCTTGTGGCGTAGCTCATGAGCCAGATGGCGGGGACGGTCAGCGCCATCAGCAGCGCCATGACGATGCGACCGCCGTACTTGTCGGTCCAGATGCCCAGCGGCACGCGGATCAGCGAGCCGGTGAGAACGGGCATGGCAGTCAGCAGACCGAATTCAGTCGCGTTAAGGCCTAGCGCCTTCTTGATCGGGATGCCGATCACGCCGAACATCATCCAGACCATAAAACACACGGTAAAAGCCAGCGTGCTGACCATCAGCACCGAGAGTGCCTGCCCCTTTTTCGTCATGTCAAAGACTCCTGTTGTCCATGCGATGACTGTAGGGAGCGCGGCTTGTGTGCGCCATCCCTCTGAGGGAGCGGAAGTGCAATTCAATGGAACTACACAGCTGACCATCCACATAGTTCGGAAGAACTATGGAGGACTCAAGCGTGCGATGGCTTGTGTTTGCTCAAAGCAGGCCGTGTTCCGTCGCGATGACGGCGGCGTGGACGCGCGAGCTGACGTCGAGTTTGCGCAGGATGTGCTGTACGTGGATCTTGACCGTGGTCTCGACGATGCCGTGCTCGCGCGCAATTTCCTTGTTGCTGGCGCCGCGCGCGATGCTGCGCAGGATGTCGAGCTCGCGCTTGGACAGGCTGGCAATGGCGGCCTCGATGGCGCTCGGTGCCGGGGTGCTGGCCGCGGGCGTGCCCGCGGCGGCGCCGCGGTAGGCTGACACCAGTTTGCTCATCATCTCGGGCGCAATGACGCTTTCGCCCTGCATGGCGCGCTGGATGGCTGCGGTCAGGGCGTCGCCCTCGATCGTTTTGAGCAGATAGCCGGCGGCTCCGCCGCGCAAGGCGGCCGCGAGGTCGGTCTCATCCTCGCTCACGGTGAGCATCAGGACGCGCGCCTTCGGCGCGGCTTCGCGCAGCGCGGGCAGGGCGTCCACGCCGTTGACGCCGGGCAGGTGGTTGTCGAGCAGGATCAGGTCGGGCTGCAGTTCCTGCGCCTTGCGCTGCGCCTGGCCGGCATCGGCAGCGTCGCCGATCACGCACAGCAGCGGGTCGCGCGCGAGCAGGGCGGTCAGGCCGCGCCGGAACAGCGTGTGGTCGTCCACCACCAGAATGCGGATGGGTGTCGGGGCTTGCATAGGCGTGCTCAGGACTTGCTCGCGCTGGTTTCGCGCGACAGCGCCGCGACCGGCGGCATCGGGTGCGCCGGGCGCGGCAGCGTCAGGATCATCGAGCTGCCGTGCCCGGGCGTCGAGATCACCTCGACAGTGGCGCCGATGCGCTGCGCTCGCTCGCTCATGATGCGCAGACCGACATGGGTTTCGTCGAGCGGGTTGTCGCTTGTGACAAAACCGATGCCGTCGTCGCGCACCTCGAAGCGCCATTCGGGCTGCTGATGCACGTCGAGCCAGACCTGCGAGGCGCGCGCGTGCTTGCGCACGTTGGACAAGGCTTCCTGGATGATGTGCAGCACCTGGATCTGCAGGTCCGGCGACAGCGGCATGCCCTGGCCCTGCATGCTGAGCGATGCTTTGAGGCCGCTCTGGTGCTCGAACTTGCGCAGGGTGGTCTCCAGCGCCGGCGCGATGTCTTCGGTGTTGGTGCGCGTGCGAAAGTGCAGCAGCAGTTCGCGCACGTCGCCATAGCTCTCGCGCACGCCGGTGTCTATTTCCTCGAGCACCTTTCCGATCTCAGCGGCGTTGCCGGACTGCACGGCGTCGCGCATCAACTGCACCTGGATCTTTAGGAAGGCCAGCGACTGCGCGATCGAGTCATGCAGCTCGCGCGCCAACAGGTGCCGCTCCTGCGACACGGCCGCTTCCTTCTCGAGCGAGTTCAGGCGCAGGTTCTCCATGGCGCCGGCCAAATGGCTGCTCAGGGCTTCGAGCAGCGAGCGCTCGGGTGGCGACAGGTTGACGCGCGCGTGGTAGAACAGGTCGACCTCGCCCATCAGGTGGTCGTGCTGGCAGATCGGGATGTTGACCACGGTCTCGAAGCCGGCCTTGGCGCAGTGCTGGAGCGAGGTATTTTCGATCTCGCGGATCGGGATCACGCGCAGCCCCGGCCCTACCGCGTCGGCGCCGCAGTGGCAGTCGCCCTTGTTGACGCACAGCTCATCATTGACCATGGAACTGGGCAGGCCGTGCGCCGCCAGCATCAGGTAGCGCTGGTTTTCCTGATCCGACCAGCGCACGGCAACGCCGTCGGCGTGCGCAATCCGGGCCACGCTTTTGGCAAAACCCTGCGCTAGTTCATCGAGCGACGTGGCCTTGGCGACCAGCGCCGTGACCTCGTACAGACTCTCCAGCCGTTCATGTTTCTCTTCAAGTTGTGCCGTTTTCTCGGCCACCTTGTGCTCCAGGTTGCGGTACATCGACTGCAGGTGTTCGGCCATGCCATTGAAGCCCTCGGCCAGGGTGCCGAACTCGTCGCTGGTGACGCGTTCGACGCGGGCCTCAAAATCCCCGCCCTGAATCTTTTCGATCGCCTGCTTAAGCTGGCCGACCGGCTCCAGCACGAACAGGTAGCCCGTGTAAAGCAGCACCGCCGCGCCCAGGATGGCCATGGCCAACATGCTCATCTGTAGCAGGTGGAGCATGGCGGTCCAGTGCGCCATGTGCGCTTCGATGCTGGAGACAAACGCGTCGATGTCCGAGGCAAAGGTCACAGTCTGCGCGCGCAGCTCCTGCAAGGCGCTGGGCTTGCCATCGATCCAGCGCGCGCGGTAGCGCACCCAGTCCTGCTCGACGCTGGCAAAGCGCGCGTGCACGGTGTCGTCCCAAGGCACAAACAGGGGGCGTTCGGGGTCGCCGGCGCGCAGTGTCGCCAGACTGTTGTTGAATTCCTGCACCTGTTGCGCCAGCGCGCCTGTCTCGCCGGTTCCGATCGAGAGCGCCATGCGGTAGGACTGCATGCGCATGCGCCCGGCTTCATTGACGGCGGCCGCGCCGCCGTCGAGCTGCCAGGAGACCCACAGCGTCGCCGCGGTCGAGAGCAGCGCCAGCAGCAGGAAGGGCAGGCCCACCAGCGCGAGCTTGGCGCCCAGACTCCAGTGCTTGGGCACGGTCATGGCGGTTCGCTGGCGCGGCGCGTTGCGATCAGGCCTGGCGCTCGAAGATCGCGGCAATGCCCTGGCCGCCGCCGATGCACATGGTCACCAGCGCGTAGCGACCGCCAATGCGCTCCAACTCGTAGAGCGCCTTGACCGTGATCAGCGCACCGGTGGCGCCGATCGGATGTCCGAGCGAGATGCCGGAACCGTTCGGGTTGACTTTGGTCGGGTCCAGCCCCAAGTCCTTGGCAACCGCGCAGGCCTGAGCCGCGAAGGCCTCGTTAGCCTCGATCACATCGAGGTCCTTGACGGTCAGTCCGGCTTTCTTGAGCGCGAGTTGCGAGGCCGGCACCGGGCCGATTCCCATGTACTTGGGGTCGACGCCGGCATGGGCATAGGCCACCAGGCGTGCCAGGGGCTTCAGACCGCGCGCCTTGGCGGTGGCCGCTTCCATCAGCACCACGGCTGCCGCGGCGTCGTTGATGCCGGAGGCATTGCCGGCGGTCACGGTGCCGTTTTCTTTCAGGAATGCGGGCTTGAGCTTGGCCAGTTCAGCCAGCGAGCAGTTGGGTCGGAAATGCTCGTCGGTGGCGTAGGCGATATCGCCCTTCTTGCTCTTGAGGATGACGGGCATGATCTGCGACTTGAAGTAGCCGGCCTCGGTGGCGCGTTGGGCCCGGTTGTGGCTCTCGACGGCCAGCGCATCCTGCTGCTCGCGCGTGATGCCCCACTTGGCGGCGATGTTCTCGGCCGTGACACCCATGTGGATGTTCTGGAACGGGTCGTGCAGTGCGCCGATCATCATGTCGATCATCTTGGTGTCGCCCATGCGCGCGCCCCAGCGCATGTTCAGGCTGGCAAAGGGCACGCGGCTCATGACTTCGGCGCCGCCGCCAATGGCAATGTCGGTGTCTCCAAGCAGGATCGACTGGCTGGCCGATACGATGGCCTGCAGGCCCGAGCCGCACAGGCGATTGACGTTGAAGGCGGGCGTGCCTTCGGCGCAACCGCCGTTGATGGCCGCCACGCGCGACAGGTACATGTCCTTCGGCTCGGTATTGACGACATGGCCGAACACCACATGGCCGACGTCGGCGCCAGCCACCTGGGCGCGTACGAGCGACTCGCGCACGACCTGCGCCGCCAGCTCGGTCGGGGCGACGTCCTTCAGGCTTCCGCCGAAGGTTCCAATGGCGGTGCGCACGGCACTCACGACAACTACATCACGGCTCATATCAGACTCCTGTTTTGAAAAGGTTGGGAATGTTTTTTTCACACGCTGGTCTTGCGCTGCGTCACCCCGCATTTTGCGCTAGCGCGCGGGCGCCGCCGCTGAATTGGCCTGCTGCCGGGCGTGCCCGCCCGCTCAGGCCAGAGCGGTGTGAGCACAGGCCACGTTATTGCGGCCCCGGTCCTTGGCCAGGTACAGGCCTTCATCGGCGGCCTTCACCAGGGCATCGAAATCCGGCATCTCCGGCGTCTTCTCAGCGACGCCGACGCTGATACTGCCCGCCCATTGCTGGCCGTTGAGCGGCACATTCAGTTTGGCAACGCCCTCGCGCATGGTCTCGGCGACGCGTAGCGAACCGCTCAGGGCGGTGCCCGGGCAGATGATCAGGAACTCGTCGCCGCCCAGCCGGCAGACGATGTCGTTGCGGCGCAAGCAGGTGCGCAGGTGGTTTGCCAGTGCGCGCAATACCTCGTCGCCTGCCGCATGCCCATGCTTGTCGTTGATCTGCTTGAAATCATCAAGGTCGACCATCATGCAGGTCAGCGGCGAATGGTCACGTTCCGATTGCGCCCAGGCTTGCCCGAGCCAGGCCATGGCTTGGCGGCGATTGGGCAAGCCCGTCAGCACATCGGTCAGGGCCAGTTGTTCGAGAAACGCATTCGTCTCTGACAAGGCGCGGGTGCGCTCAGCGACTTTGGCCTCGAGCGTGCGGTTGAGCTCCTGCAATTCGCGGTTGCGCTCGGAAACCTGCTGGAACAGGCCGTTGAGCGCGTTGAGCAGCGGGCCGGTCGCGCCCTCCTGTATCACGGCCTCTGCGGCCAGCGCGTCCTGCGGTGTCTTGCCGGCTTCGATGGCAGCGATCTGCTTGGCCATGGATTGATCGATGCCCAGGATGTGGTAGGTCAGCCAGTAGGTCAGAAATTTCAGCAGGGCCTCGGCCGTTTCCTTGCGCGCGCTGGCGCGCTCATGCAGCACGGTCACATCCTGCACGAAGTCGGCGTGGGATCGCGTGTGCTGCTGGATGTGGCGCGGATCGAGCCCGGCATGTTGCATCAGCTTCTCCTCTTCAAGGAAGTGGCGCTTTGCGTAGGCTGCCAGCTCGTTGAACAGCGTGTTGATGTCGGCGAGAGAGGCGCCCTGGGGCTGAATCAGAAGGTCGCCGAGCCGGTTGATCAGATCGACCAGGCCGCGATGCTGCATGTCAATCGTCTCGAGGCCGGTCTCAAAATACTTGCTCCAGTGGAACGAATCCATGCCGGTCTCCATCCTTTCTTTTGGTGAATAATTATGGCATCGCGCGCGTCGATGCGTCGCCAGCCGTTCGCGCGGACTGTGCCGCCCTGCGCGGTAACATCCCGCCATGGACAACATCGACTCCCTGCCTCGCGACGCCCAGAGCATCCTGGAGCTGGCCGCGCGCTCGATGTTCGAACTGTTCGCCAGCGCGAGCGAAGGCATGCTGCTGGTGGACCGACAGGCCCGCGTGGTCTGGATCAACGAGCAGTACAAGCGCTTCCTGCCGGCGCTGGGCTTCGAGCGGGTCGAGGACTTTGTCGGCCACCCGGTGGCCAGTGTTGTGCAGAACACCCAGATGCATCATGTGCTCGAGAGCGGCAAGCCGATCCTGATCGACCTGCTGACGAATCGAGCTGGCACCTTTGTCGTCAGCCGGATTCCCCTTCGTGACAGTGCCGGCGAGGTGATCGGCGCGTTGGGCATTGTGCTGTTCGACCACGCCGAGACGAGCCTGCAGCCGCTGGTAGGCAAGTTCGCGCTGTTGCAGCGCGACCTCGACGACGCCCGGCGCGAGCTCGCCAGCCAGCGCATCAGCCAGCAAAAGAGCGAGCGCAACGGGCAGCGCCAGTCGCGATACACCTTTGCCAGTTTTGTCGGCACAAGCCCGGCGGCCGTCGAGGTCAAACGCCAGGCGCGACGCGCCGCGCAGACCTCGAGCACCGTGCTGCTGCTGGGCGAAACCGGCACCGGCAAGGAATTGCTGGCGCACGCCATCCACGGCGCGTCGGCGCGCGCAGCCAGCCCCTTTATTAGCCTGAACATCGCGGCCGTGCCCGACACTCTGATGGAAGCTGAGTTCTTCGGCGTTGCCCCCGGCGCCTACACCGGAGCCGACCGCAAGGGGCGCGAGGGCAAGTTCCGCCTGGCCCATGGCGGCACGCTGTTTCTCGATGAGATCGGCGACATGCCGCTGGCCCTGCAGGCGAAACTGCTGCGCGCGCTGCAGGAGGGCGAGATCGAGCCGCTGGGTTCGAACAAACTGTTGGCCTTCGATGCGCGCGTGATTGCCGCCACCTCGCGTGACCTGGGCAAGCTGGTGCGCCAGGGCGAGTTTCGAGAAGACCTGTTCTACCGCCTCAATGTGCTGCCGATCCGGGTGCCGCCGCTTCGCGAGCGGCGCTCCGACATCGCCGCCCTGATCGAGGTGCTCGGGGAGGACATGGCGCTGCGCAACGGCGCGCAGCCACCCGAACTAAGCACCGAGGCCGTGGCCCTGCTGGCCGCGCAGGTCTGGCGCGGCAACATTCGCGAACTGCGCAACGTGCTGGAGCAGGCCACCATGCGCAGCGACTCGCATCGCATCGAGGCCGCGCAAGTGGCGGCGGTGCTGCGCGAATCAGGCGTCGAGTTGCCGCCCGCGCAGGCAAGCAGCGCGGTCACGGATAGGGCTGCGCCGGCAGCGCTGCCGCTGGCGCAGCAGCGTGCGGCACTGGAGCGCGAGGCCATCAGTGCCGCGATGGCGCAAGTCCGCGGCAACAAGGCCGCTGCGGCGCGGCTGCTTGGGATTTCCCGCGCCACGCTGTATGGACGACTGGGAAATAGTGTTCAGTAATAATGCAACATGTCTTTCTTTTGGACACATCTGAATGCATGAATTACCGACACTTTGCCAAGTCTTAAATTTTTCCCGAATGAAATCAACGGCTTGCAAGTTGGCATATTTGGTGCATAGTCAGCTCTGATCAATCAACTCATCTGGAGACAACAATGGATCGTCGTACTTGGGTCACGTGCACCGCACTGACCACCGCCGCGCTGGCTTGCACGCTGGCTTCGCCGCTCGCTTTGGCGCAGTCCAAGGAAATCAGGATCGCTCATATCTACAGCAAGACCGGACCGCTCGAAGCCTATGGCAAGCAGACCGCGACCGGCTTCATGATGGGCCTCGATTACGCGACCGGCGGCACCATGATGGTGGCGGGCAAGAAACTCGTCGTGATCGAGAAGGACGACCAAGGCAAGCCTGATCTGGGCAAGTCATTGCTGGCAACCGCCTACTCCGACGATAAGGCTGACCTGGCCGTCGGGCCGACGGCTTCGGGTGTGGCGTTGGCCATGTTGCCGGTGGCCGAAGAGTACAAGAAGATCCTGCTGGTCGAGCCGGCCGTGGCCGATTCCATCACCGGTGAAAAGTGGAACAAGTACATTTTCCGCACCGGTCGCAACAGCTCGCAGGATGCCATTTCCAACGCGGTTGCAGTCGACAAGGCCGGCGTGACGCTGGCAACCCTGGCGCAGGACAATGCCTTCGGCCGCGACGGTGTCAAGGCGTTCAAGGATGCGATCAAGAAAGCCAAACTCGTCCATGAAGAGTACTTGCCGGCAGCCACCACCGACTTCACGGCCGGTGCGCAGCGCCTGATCGACAAGCTCAAGGACCAGCCGGGACGCAAGATCATCTGGATCGTCTGGGCCGGCGCCGGCAACCCGTTCAAGATCGTCGATCTGGATCTCAAGCGCTACGGCATCGAGATCGCGACCGGCGGCAACATCCTGCCGGCCATGGCGGCCTACAAGAACCTGCCCGGCATGGAAGGGGCGGCCTATTACTACTTCGGCATCCCGAAGAACGCGGTGAATGAAGCGATGGTGGCGCGCCACTACAGCCAGTTCAAGACACCGCCGGACTTCTTCACGGCCGGTGGTTTCTCCGCGGCCATGGCGGTCGTCACCGCGCTGACCAACAGCAAGGGCGATGCCACGGCCAACACCCTAATCAAGACCATGGAAGGCATGAGCTTCGACACGCCCAAGGGCAAGATGACCTTCCGCAAGGAAGACCATCAGGCGATGCAGAGCATGTACCACTTCAAGATCAAGGTTGATCCGGCTTTTGCCTGGGGTGTGCCAGAACTGGTGCGCGAGATCAAGGCGGAAGAGATGCAGATTCCGATCCGCAACAAGCGCTAATTGCTGGGGTGCTCGGCCACTGCGAGCGCCGATAGCGGCGTTGCGCAGTGCTCGAAATCCTCACGAACCGGGGCACGTTCCGGTTTCTGCGTGCTGTGCGCCTTGCTCTAGACGCGCTCGCGACGCCGCTCCCCCCATCAACGCAGATTTTTCAATGCTTGAAACCAAAGAACTCACGGTTCGCTTCGGTGGCCACGTGGCGGTGAACGCTGTCAGTTGCGCGTTCCAGCCGGGCACGCTGACGGCCATCGTCGGCCCGAACGGAGCCGGCAAGACCACGTATTTCAACCTGATCTCCGGGCAGCTCAAGGCGACTTCGGGCGAGGTCTTTCTCAATGGCAACAGCCTGGCCGGCATGAGCCCGTCGGCACGCACGCGCGCCGGTCTCGGGCGCGCTTTCCAGCTCACCAACCTGTTTCCCAATCTCACGGTGCTGGAGAACGTGCGCCTGGCCGTGCAGGCGGCGCGTGCTGGTGCCCATTTGCGCGGTCTTAATCTGTGGTCGGTCTGGAGCGACCACAAGGCCTTGACCCAACTGGCCGAGGAAGTGCTCGACGCCGTCGCCATGAACGAGCAGCAGGACACGACCGTGGCCAGCCTGCCGCACGGCGACCAGCGCAAGCTCGAAGTCGCGCTGCTGATGGCGCTCGAGCCCGATGTATTCATGTTCGACGAGCCCACGGCCGGGATGAGCCATGACGAAGCACCGGTGATCCTGAACCTGATCCGCAAGCTCAAGGACGACAAGCGCAAGACGATTCTGCTGGTGGAACACAAAATGGACGTGGTGCGCGAACTGGCCGACCGCATCATCGTGCTGCACAACGGCAAGTTGGTGGCCGATGGCGAACCGGCGCAGGTGATCGCGTCGCCCGTGGTGCAGGAAGCCTACCTCGGGGTGGCGCCCAGCGAAGCGTCGCAAGCGGCGAGGGCGCAATCATGAGCGACGTTCTGCTCGCACTCAAAGGCGTGCACACGCACATCGGCGCTTATCACATCCTTCATGGCGTCGACCTCGCCGTGCCGCGCGGACAGCTGACGATGCTGCTGGGCCGCAACGGCGCGGGAAAGACTACGACGCTACGTACCATCATGGGCCTGTGGCACGCCAGCCAGGGTCATGTGACACTCGGTCAGCGCGACATCACGCAATTGACGACGCCCGAGATCGCCGGCCTGAACATCGCCTACGTGCCGGAGAACATGGGTATCTTTTCCGACCTCACGGTCAAGGAAAACATGCTGCTTGCGGCGCGCTCGGCCAGCCGTGCGGCACAGATGGACGCGACTCGCCTGCAGTGGATTTTTTCGCTGTTCCCGGCGGTCGAGAAATTCTGGGACCATCCGGCCGGCAAACTCTCCGGTGGACAAAAGCAGATGCTGGCGGTGGCGCGCGCCATCGTCGAGCCGCGTGAACTGCTGATCGTGGACGAGCCGAGCAAGGGCCTGGCCCCGGCCATCATCAACAACATGATCGACGCCTTTGCGCAGCTCAAGGCCACAGGCACCACCATCCTGCTGGTGGAACAGAACATCAACTTTGCCAAGCGCCTGGGCGATCACGTGGCGGTCATGGACAACGGCCGCGTTGTCCACGCAGGAGCGATGCAGGCGCTGGCCGAAGACGAAGCACTGCAGCGTTCGCTGCTGGGTTTAGCTATATGAAGAATCTTGACTTCGACTGGAAACCGCTCACGCTGGTGCCCATCCTGGCCTTGCTTGTCGCGCCCTTCATCGGCTCGGCCTCGACCTGGCTGACCCTTACCGTGGCGGGGCTAGCCATGGGCATGATCATTTTCATCATTGCGTCGGGCCTGACACTGGTGTTCGGGCTGATGGACGTGCTCAACTTCGGTCACGGTGTCTTTATCGCGCTCGGTGCCTTTGTTGCCACCACGGTGTTGGGCATGATGGGCAACTGGACCGGCTCGCCCGAACTGTGGCGCAACATGGTGGCGGTGTTTCCGGCGATGCTGGTCGCGATGGCCGTGGCCGGCGCGCTCGGATTGGCCTTCGAGCGCTTCATCGTGCGCCCGGTCTACGGTCAGCACTTGAAGCAAATCCTGATCACCATGGGCGGCATGATCATTGGCGAAGAACTGATCAAGGTGATCTGGGGCCCGCAGCAGATTCCGCTGCCCTTGCCCGAAGGCCTGCGTGGCGCGCTGCTGCTTGGCGATGCCGCGATCGAGCGTTACCGCGTGTTGGCGGTGGTGGTCGGGCTGCTGGTGTTCACACTGCTGGCCTGGACCCTGAGCCGTACCAAGATCGGCCTGTTGATCCGCGCCGGAGTGCAGGACCGCGAGATGGTCGAGTCGCTCGGCTACCGCATTCGGCGCCTGTTTGTCGGCGTCTTTGTCGTCGGCAGCGCGCTGGCCGGTCTGGGCGGCGTGATGTGGGGCCTGTACCAGCAGAACGTGACGCCGCAGATGGGCGCGCAGGTCAATGTGCTGATCTTCATCGTCATCATCATCGGCGGCCTAGGTTCGACCGGCGGCGCGCTGATCGGCGCTCTGCTGGTCGGGCTGATGGCGAACTACACCGGCTTTCTGCTGCCCAAGGTTGCGCTGTTCTCGAATATCGCGCTGATGGTCGCGATCCTGCTGTGGCGCCCACAGGGTGTGTACCCGGTGGCGAATCGTTAGGAAGCAAAGCCATGATCAACCGTATCCTTTCCCACGACCATCCGCGCAGCCGCGTGCTCGCGTTCATGCTGATCGTTCTGCTGATCGCACTGGCTGGCGCACCATTCATTTTTCCGGGCGTCAAGGCGCTCAACGTGGCGGCCAAGGTGCTGGTCTTCATCGTGCTGGTGGCCAGCTTTGATCTGCTGCTCGGCTACACGGGCATCGTCAGCTTTGCCCACACCATGTTCTTCGGCATCGGCGCCTACGGCATCGCGGTGGCGATGACGCGCCTGGGGCCGACATGGGAGGCGCTCGGACTGGGTCTGTTGGCCTCGCTGGGGTTGTCGTTTGTGCTGGCCTTGCTGGTAGGCCTGTTCTCGCTGCGCGTGCGCGCCATCTTCTTTGCCATGATCACGCTGGCCGTGGCCTCGGCGTTCCTGACGCTGGCTTCGCAGTTGTCCGACATCACCGGCGGCGAAGACGGCCTGACCTTCAAGGTGCCCGAGTTGCTTTCACCTAGCCTCGAATTCGCGGACCAGCCCATTTTGGGTGTCACGCTCGACGGCCGTCTGCTGTGCTACTACCTGCTGTTCGTAACGGCGCTGCTGCTTTTGCTCGCGCTGCTGCGCATCGTGAACTCGCCGTTCGGGCGCGTGCTGCAGGCGATCCGAGAGAACGAATTCCGGGCCGAGGCGATTGGCTACCGCGTCGTCGTGTACCGAACGACCTCGAGCATCCTGTCGGCGTTGTTCGCTTGCCTGGCCGGCACCATGCTGGCGCTGTGGTTGCGTTACAGCGGACCCGATACCTCGCTCTCGTTCGAGGTCATGATGGACGTGCTGCTGATCGTCGTGATCGGCGGCATGGGAACGATTTATGGCTCGGCCATCGGCGCCGCGCTGTTCCTGGTGGCGCAGAGCTACCTGCAGGATCTGCTGCGCTTTGGCAGCGAGGCCGCCGCCGCTTGGCCCTGGCTGTCGGCCCTGCTGTCGCCGGACCGCTGGCTGCTCTGGCTGGGCGTGCTGTTTGTGCTGTCGGTCTATTACTTTCCGACCGGCGTGGTCGGTCGTTTGCGTGCCAATGCTGCAGGAGGTCGAGCATGAAGCAAGAACCTGTTTCGCGCTACCTGATGTGCGCCGGGCGCGAGATCCACGTCACCGAGTGGGGCGCGCAGCACCGCAAGACGGTCATCGCTTGGCACGGCCTGGCGCGCACCGGGCGCGACATGGACGAACTCGCCGAGCACTTGAGCGCGCGCGGTTACCGCGTGATCTGCCCCGACACGCTTGGGCGTGGACTGAGCCAGTGGAGCCCGCTGCCGAAGCTGGAATACTGCCTAGCGTTCTATGCGCGGCTGGCGGCCGAACTGTTTGACCGGCTTGAGATTGAACAGGCGCACTGGATCGGCACTTCGATGGGCGGCGCCATCGGAACGGTCTGCGCCGGCGGTTCGCTGCAGCCGGCGATGCGTTCGCGCATCCAGAGCCTCACACTCAACGACAACGCACCAGAGCTCGCACAGACCGCGATCGATCGTATCCGCGCCTATGCCGGCAGCCCGCCGGCCTTCGATACCGTGCTCGAACTCGAAGCCTTCTTCCGTCAGGTCTACAAGCCGTATGGCTGGCTCAGCGACGCGCAGTGGCGGCGCCTCACCGAGACCTCGACGCGGCGTCTGCCCGATGGACGCGTGACACCGCATTACGACCCGGCGATGGTGCAGCAGTTCATTAGCCATCCCGACGATTACCTGATCTGGGAGCATTACGACGCGATCGGGATTCCCGTGCTCTGCCTGCATGGCGTTGAATCGGATCTGGTCCTGCCGCAAACCATCGAGGCGATGAAGGCGCGCGGCCCGGGCGCGCGCGGCGCGCTGCAGGTTATCGATGTCGCAGGCTGCGGCCACGCACCAGCGCTCAACGTGGCCGCTCAGCTCGACCCCATCGCCGCCTTTCTCGCTGCCGCTGACTGAACGCGCGCTTGGCTTGCCATGACGAAGGCGGCTTAGCCCGGATATTTCACGGTATAGGTAGAAACGAGGTCGGCATTCCTCTTGGAATGTCCGTTGATATTGGTGTTCATGCGCAACCAACGAGCGAGGA
>Ga0214252_1000082_pt1 | contig 53785 bp, 48 predicted proteins | sample TroBogypolimnion_47_FD_153090 | JGI IMG/M metagenome (GOLD analysis project Ga0214252, IMG submission 153090) | Freshwater microbial communities from Trout Bog Lake, WI - 13JUL2009 hypolimnion | ecosystem: Environmental > Aquatic > Freshwater > Lake > Hypolimnion/Profundal zone | place: Trout...
GCGTATTTTTCCTTTGTATACCCAGTGCCAAGATATTGTGAGGTTTTGAGCAGGTGGTAGTTGGAAAAATTACGCTTGAGTGTGCCGTATACAAATAAGGTGTGCATTGCAATGACCTGCGAGGGTATTTTGTGTGTGTCAACTACATGATTTTACACTTAATTATACTACAGACAAGCAAAAAGTAAACCGGTGATTTTGGGGTGGATGCTGATTTTGAAAGGTGTTGGATTACCAACAGGTTTATGTGAGATGAGATAAAATACCGATAATCGCTGATCAGGTTTATCTCAAACAGTTGTTTTCTTAAGAAATTGCACTTTGTCTTTTTTATGAAATGTGATTTAGTAAGATTATTCTATATACTTAAATTATACACACTATTCTTATATTGCTGCCAAAGGGGATCTGCACCGGAGGCAAAACCGACCAGCGCAGCGTCCCACGCGGGCTCGCCGGAATCATCCTGCATGGTATTGAGAGGAGAAGTCTCAATAAACTGCTCAATCCAATCGATAATTTGCTGCCGGGTTACGGTCGGGGTGTCGTGCATGGAGAATCCTCCGAATATAGGTTTATTTGTACCAATGTAGACATATTTATCGTAAAAAGATACTCGAACCTTCCTATCAGGACCTGAATGTTAAATTTTCGTTTGAAATTACCGGTTCGTTGAGGCAAGGTAACGATACGGTATATACTGATGTACACGCATACCCGAAAGCACTTTTGATCTCGAACGAATAAAGGATTCCTATGGGCAGAGCAATGAGTCCTGCACATCCTTCCCTCCTGAAGACGACATACAAGATAATGTTATTTCTTATCTTTTCTATTCTTCTGGGCGCAGCTCTCGCTCTTCCCTTTTTATACCAGACCGAAACACTCTGGTATAAAACAGGGATCGATAAGATTCTGCTGAGGACCGGCCAGCAGGCGGGTTTGGCGGCCTTTGTCCTCTTGCTTGCGCAGATTGTTCTTTCCTTGCGGGGGCGATTTTTCGAAAATCTTTTCGGCAATGCGGTCCTGATCCGCTGGCATCGCACAAACGGCCCCGTCGTCGCCTGTCTGGCATGTTGCCATGTGTTGCTGATACTGGCCCCGGAAGGTCTGGGCAATATCCCATTCGGAAAAAGATATTGGCCGGAAATGACGGGAGAGGGGCTCTTTGTCCTGATCGTGATTACGGTTATCCTGTCACAGTTCAGGTCCCCGCTGAAGCTGGACTATAAAAAATGGAGGGCTCTGCACAGGCCTCTGGGGTATATGATCCCAGTCCTTGCCCTGATTCACGCTCTGTATGTCAGCGACTCCTTTAGCCAGGGCGCTCCGAGGACCGTTCTGCTGGCGCTGTTTGCCGTATTAAGCCTCTATGCCGTTCTTGTAAAAGCAGGCAGGGGGAAGACCAACGCCTGAGAGGAAGACAGTCCGAACCGCTCCTGCATACCGGGGGCTTTTGTTTGGGACCGCTCTTGCACTCTCAGCTGTCAGGCCTTCCCGAAACAACATATGATATTCAACATTCAGGAGGATAGTATGAAAAAACTCTTTGGAGCAGGTATTGTGCTGGTCCTGTGTGCCGTCCTGGCTCAAAACGCCTTTGCCGCTGCCCGCGAGTGGACGCTGGACAAAGATCATTCCAACATATATTTCAGTGTGAATCATATCTATGCAAAGATTCACGGACGATTCGACGGCTTCACAGGAAAGGTCAATTTTGATCCGGCAAATCTGAAAGAGAGCCGGATTTCATTTGAGATTAAAGTGGACTCCATCGATACCGGCGTCAGCAAGCGTGACAAGCACCTCTTGTCGGCAGATTTTTTCGATGCGGGCACATATCCTTTGATCACTTTCGAGTCGACGGCAATCACCGATGCCGGAAACGGGATGTATGAGGTAGCCGGAAAATTGAAGATAAAAGGGAAGGTCTACGATCTGACGCTGCCTCTCAAGCTGGAAGGAATCAAAGACCATCCTGCCGATCAGAAAAGCCTTGTGGCCGGGTTTAACGGCACATTGATTCTGGATCGCCAGGAATACACTATCGGTGACCCGAAATTTTACGCCATGGGACTGGTCGGAAAAGATGTCGATGTCCTTGTCAGCTTTGAGGCTCTCAGTCCCAAATAAGGCCCGGCAGACCGTGTTTCATGAAAGCGTGAATCATGCAAGGATAACCTGAATTCTTACGCTGCGGTATCGTTACATAAATATAAAATTCACAGGCACCGGACAACATCTTTATCAAATCATAACATTTTCAAAACATATCTTCCTGATAATCTCCTCATACGAGTACGCATGAGAACCGGTATTTTCATACGCGGGATATAATTTTTATCAGGGATTCCCAATGGTAACGATAATTACAGCATTTTTTAAAATTCTGACAAAACCTCTTCAATGGGTCTATCGAAAGAGTCTGGGCCGCATTCAGCTGTCGATTCGAGGGCGCATCTGGCTCTTGAATGCAGTTGCCTGCGCGGCCCTTCTCTTCGTTATTGCCATCAGCCTTTTTCAGACACATCGGACAGAGGGCGCCATTCAGCACATAATCCAGCACAGCTTTCCCGGTGTCCTGCTGGTTACCGATCTGGAGTCCACCCTGGAACGCCTGCAGGCCGATGTCTCCGGCATAGCCTTGGAGAGTGACGAAACCCAATTGAACAAAGCCCAGTCCCAGGTGGATCAGGCTCATCAGAAGGTCGAGCAGATGCTTGCCAAGAGTGCGGATTTGCTGACATCCGAACGGCAGCATGGATTACTGGAGGAACTGCGGGAAAGCCTGAAAGGCTATTTCAAGGCCGTTGACAATGTCAGGAAAATGGCAGTTGCGGGGAATCTGGAGATCGCTCAGGCTGTGCTTGCAGGTTCCGTCAAGCCCTCCCTGGTCGAGGTGGAACAGGTAGTAGATACCCTTAAGATTGAAGCCGGACGAGGCCAGGAATCCGCCACCAGGGGACTTGACCGGGATATGCGCCTCGCGGCCCTGCGTTTCATCGTCCTTGCGGTGCTGATGGTCATTGCCCTGCTGAGCATAGGGGCCATTCTTCAGCAACGCATTCTTCATCCGCTCCGGCTTATGGATACGACCATACAGCAGATTACCCGGAATCTTGATTTCACCCTCCGGATTCCCCGGCAGGGAGATGATGAACTGGGGCGTTCGATGGGCGCGCTGAACCATCTTCTCGACACTTTGCAGAAAAGTCTGGCAGAGATGATCGCGGTTATTTATGACAGCATTACAGCGACTGAAATAATGCATCGGGAGGCCAAGGTCGTAGAGGTCATTGCCGAATCGGGGACGAAGGCCTCGACAGATATTCACCTTGCGGCGCAGAGTATCGCCAGCCATATCAGCCAGATTTCCCAGCATACCCGAATGGCAGCCGATATCACCCAGCAGTCAGGACAGATTGCCACCCGGAATGCCGAAATCATCCGCTCGGGAGTAGCCGAAATCGACGGCGTGGAAGGAATTGTCCGGAAGGCCGCTGAACGTATTTTTGCCCTCGTCGATGCCGGAAAAAAGATCGGAGGCGTTGTCGAGGACGTGCAGAGCATCACCAAGCAGACCAACCTGCTTGCTCTGAATGCAACCATTGAGGCTGCACGGGCCGGAGCCTTGGGACGCGGCTTTGCGGTAGTGGCTGGCGAGGTGCGTAATCTGGCTGCTGCAACCGAAAAGGCCGCCAGGGAGATCGGGACAAGAGTGGTTGACATGCAGAACATCTCATCAGCTTCGGCCACGGAGATGAATCAGATGATAGATCTTGTCAATGCCAGCATATCCGCAACGCGTCCGGCAGGTGAGGCCGTTGCCCAGATAGAGCGGGAAAGCGAGAAGGTGCTCAATGTCGTAGCCGCAATTTCCGGCGCCATCGCTGCCGGCGATCAATCCGGCGATACGATCATCCATCTTTCACAGGATATAGCCGAATTGCTGAACAAGGCACAATCCGCAGCGCACAGGACTTCTGATTCGGCGGACAATATCCAGGACATTGCAAGCCGCCTGACCGGGATCATTCGTCGATTCCGTATTGATTCCACTGCAGAAAATCAAGTTGAAAAGGAATACCCGCATACGATGCCATGCGCATATCAAGCGCAGGTACCCTCTCTTGACATGCGTCTCTCTCAGACCGCCGTCCCCGCGTCAGCCTGACCTATTCATGGAATTTCTCACTGGATTCTGCGTATAATATCCTGTCTTTCCAGTACATAATAATTCTTGCGGAAAGCATGGTGAAGGGGTAGCGTACTTTTTTGTATTGCAGAGGTTTCGAATGAACAGCCGCCCCTTGCGCTTTCCTGAATCAGGGGTTTTTCCTGTTCCGGCCCCTGATCGTCTTTCAAAGATTATGCCCTGTATGCCAGGAGGGATTGATGAAATCAGCAACCGCACTTACGTCATTGCTTGCCAAGCCGTTTTCACTTGACACATCCACTTTTAAATCTGACCTGATTGCTGGCATTACGGTTTCCCTGGTTGCCATTCCCCAGTCGCTGGCATACGCCAGACTTGCCGGAGTCCCGGCATATTATGGATTATACGCCGCTTTGATTCCCACGATTGTCGGCGCGGTTTTCGGATCATCACGGCAACTGTCCACCGGCCCGGTCGCCATGACCTCTTTACTGGCTGCAGCCAGCGTCGCCCCGCTGGCTACCCAGCACACGGAGGTGTTTTACTCCTGCGTCATCCTGCTGGCCCTGCTGTCGGGGCTGTTCCAGATCCTCTTTGGTGTGTTGCGGGTCGGGGCGTTGCTTAATTTCCTGTCGCATCCTGTCTTGATGGGATTCATCAATGCCGCAGCCCTGATCATCGGGCTCTCGCAATTGCCGACCATGCTGGGCATCCATGCTCCGCAGTCATCGCACTTCATGCTGGATATCTGGCATGTGGTCAAACATATCAACTCGCTGCACGCATTGTCCTTAGGTTTTGGTGTCACCGCGGTGGTAATGATATTGTCTCTCAAGAGGTGGGCGCCGAAATTGCCCGGAGTACTCATCACCGTCAGTTTTTTGACAGGGGTCAGCTATGTCATAGGCTTTGCCAACATGGGCGGCAAGGTGGTCGGAGAAATCCCGCAGGGCTTACCCACAATCAGCCTTCCGTCGATGGATTGGCAAACATCAATCACCTTGCTGCCGGCCGCTTTTATCATTGCGTTGGTGAGCTTTATGGAAGCAATGTCAAGTTCTAAAGTCATTGCCAACAACACACGCCAACCCTGGGATGAAAACAAGGAACTCATCGGACAGGGACTGGCCAAGGTGGCCGCGGCCTTCTGCCATTCCATGCCGGTCAGCGGTTCCTTTTCGCGTTCGGCCCTCAATCTGGCCTCCAACGCGCGTACGAGCATGTCTTCAATTATTTCTGCGGTCTGTGTGCTCCTGACCCTGCTTTTTCTGACGCCGCTTCTCTATCACCTGCCTAAGCCCGTGCTGGCTGCGATCATCATGGTAGCTGTCGTCGGCCTGATCAACTTTCCCATTATGCTGAATTCATGGCGTGTAAGCCGTGACGACGGTATCGCCTCCGTAACGACCTTTGTTGCCACTCTGGCCTTTTCTCCGAACATTCAGGATGGCATCCTGATCGGCATCGGCCTTTCCATGGGTCTCTTGCTGTATCGTATGATGAAACCCCGCATCGCCATGCTGGGAATGCATCAGGACGGAACACTGCGGGACGCGCAACGGCACAACCTGCCCCCTCTGGACTCTCGCCTGGGTATGATCCGTTTCGATGGCGCCTTGCGCTTTATCAATGTATCGGCCTTTGAAAAGGCCATATTGACGCTGGAGCGCAACAATCCCGGTATCAGCATTATTCTGGTTAAATGCAGCGGTATAAATGAGATAGACGCCTCTGGCGTGGATATGCTGTCCAAACTGATCACCCGATTCAAGGCCAGCGGGACTCCCCTGTGTTTCAGTGGATTCAAAGAACAGGCTCTGGATGTCATCGACCGGACCGGCCTGGGCAACCAGATCGGGAGTGAAAACCTGTTTACGACGGACCAGAGCGCAATTCAGACTCTGCAGAGGCGGCTATCCGGCTTCGTGGGAGACAAAACTGCTGCAACTGTTTGATGTTTGATGGCAAACCCACAATCCTGGACTGCTGAACTGCCCCTTGCCATGGTCCGGGGCCGGAGAAACATCCTGGTTTTCCAACCCCCGAAAAAGGCGCAGCCCTTATGTGAACAGGGAACTGGGGATGAGATTGACCGAAACGGAGGACACTCCCGGCATCCTTAAAACCCGGTCCTTGATGACGTTGGTGATGGCCGTATCCGTATGCATCGTGAACCTGACAGTAATTTCGACTGATTTTCCCTCTGCAATAACATCATAAACAGGAAATTCGGCTAGAAGGCTGGCTTTGATCCTGGCTGCCAGCGCCAGATTTTCAACAGCCGCTTGGGACATACAGTCAGCCTGGTATCGCGGTTGCCTCACCGCTTCACAGATCAAATCGACGGTTTTATTCACAGTCATCCTGTCAACATGGATGATCATATCATAGAGCGTCAGGTCCGCCGCCTCCTCACCATAGTACCAGCGGCTCCAGACTTTGCGTTCACGATCATCCCTTCGTAAGACTGCCGCGGCCTGCTCCTGGCTCAGATTTTTTCTCTTCATCAGCATGGCGATGCGGTCTGCCGGATTCGTCATGAGCCTCACCCTGAGAATATGGGCGACGTCCTTTGCAAAAAATTGCCCGGCCAGGCCATGATACACCACATTATCCTGTGCAAAATGGTCAAGAATTTCCGCAGCCACGTAAGCGACGTATTTTTGTTTTTCGGAGGTAAAACGCTGAAGAACCGAGGGCGCGTCATGGAGTGCCTGGCCGAGCGTATGGTGAGGAATCCGGAATTTTTCAGCTGCATCATAAATGACTTCATTGGACACACTGCGATAACCAAGCTGTTTGGCCACGTTTTCAGCTACTTCCTGGCCATTGCAGCAAAATCCTCTTGAGATGGTGATGATTGTCATGTCTATCCTGAAAAATTTGAATACCTCTTGGACTTCGGACAGGTTCGCCGGGGTGGGACGAAGGCCCTGTTCTGCAAAAACGCTGCAGGAAACGTCCATGACAGCATCACCTCCTCCTCAGATGAAGGACATCCCGGAAAATCAACAAGGGATTGAGCAATTTTTTCTTCAATCGCGGTTAAGGCAAGGGACGCTGCCACAGAGCCCAAAAAGACCCAGCTGAAATTTTGCCCAATATAACTTCAGTCTTGAAAAATGGCACTGGAATAGTGGTGCGAAAAAATCATGGTCATGGCGCTGAACACAGGGAGCCCTGCAGACCGGCCTTTGCGCGTTATCATGCTCCTTGCTTCATCAAGCAAAATACGGGAGGCCGAAGGCAGCAATGATTGCCTGCAGAATTTCATGAACGGAAGCAGGCACGAAGGAGGAGATGGAACCTCAGCAGTCACCTGCGAAGCGTTCTGATTCCTTGAAGGCGGGTTTTGTTCTGGATATCCGCTGGTCGCTCATCCAGACATGCCTGTAGGCATCTTCAATGCCATTGAGAACGAGCATTCCATCAATTTCAAGTTTATTTTCAATGGCCGCAGCTATAAACCCTGCTGTGCCGAGAGAAAAAAAACCAAAATCGAAAGGGAGCATCGTTTCGGATATCGAAAAATCGGTAGATAAACCGGTTGCATCGCTCCCGGATTTTGAATATAACCTGGCTTTGGACGGGGTTCCGATCAACCTCAGATCAACAATAACTTTCCCTTCGAAGGTTATTATTCTGTTTGCTCTGTCGAATTTGACGGTATTCTTTTTTTTCATGGGTCTATCTCCCTGAGAATAGGCTGTTCTATTGAGCACTGACTCTGATAATAGGCCGCACTAATTCAGGACCTGTTATTGTTTTGTTAGAAATTCGTTGTAATCACGGTCCATTTTCCTCTGGAAATGGTTCTGTGATACTTCCCACTCGCGGCGGTGCAGGAAGGACATGTCGCTGCGGCCTTCACTCCAGACGAGAATCGAGGAGGCCGCCGGGCGCTTTTGCCATTTTCCCTCCTCCCCTTCTTTCTGTATTGGCTAAAGGGAGAGAACGTGCATACTGTAGCTGTTTTATATGAAGTCTCTTCATACCCTGGCCGTGCCATGCTGAATTGACAAGCTTTCATGTTTCGCCCAGGCTTGCCAGTCCGATCCAGCGATGCCGGTCAACTGGAGATACAGCACAAAAAATTGCTGCACGTTATAATTTTCCCGGAACCCACTTCATGGAACCGCCTATGCCACCCCTTACATCCACGTCTTCAATGCAGGAAGGAGATCTGGGGCTTTTTCTCGACTCGCTGGGAATTGAGCTTCCGCTTGACGATCTGGTCCTTGCCGACGAGTATCTCGTCATCAGATTGAATTCTCTTGCAGCCTCCTTGCTTGAAGCCAATGAAGACAAGGCTGTTCTTCTTTCCTACAGGATTCATGGCAAGGTTTTTCCGATCTTGATCGTCTTTCTGCGAGGGGATAACGAGATCCTCTTCTGTCATTCAAGCCTTCTTCTGGAATCCTATGCTCAGGGAACGTTTATCCTGCCGATACTCCGGGGTGCCATTGAAGGATTATTTTCAAAATCCATGGATGACATGTTGCAAACCCTGGAGCCCTCCTGGGCAGACACCTCTCTCTTTGGACATCTTGATTGCGGGATTTTCTGGGACACGAAACCCGATATGAAAATTGTAACCGACATACTCCTGGAAACCCGGGGAAACGTCTGTGCGATCCCTCTGTTCCCCAGCGTCTTTTATTACAATAATCGTTATGACCAGCACCTGCTTGAGGCTGTTCTTTATGATCTCGGGGACTGCAGGAATGTTCTGGTACTGGGAGCGGGAGCAGGCCTTGAAGCGATCTGCATCGCCTTGAAATACGGAATTCAGGTGGATGCCACAGATATCAACCCTGTTGCAGTTGCCAACACCATTGCCGCCTGCAGACGGACCGGAACAGAAAATCTGGTGCATGCATGGGTCAACGACGGCCTGGACGGCATCGCGAAAACCTACGATGCTATTATATTTGAAGCCCCGCTGCCGACCAGGGACGGACTGGCGCAAGACCCCAACCGTTACGACTTCGAAGGCAGGCTCCTGACGAAGGTGCTTGCGGCATTGCCCGATCATCTTACTGCAGACGGCCGGATGTATCTGATGTCGCGTCCGGATCTCACTCCCTATTTTCCCGCGACAGGCCTGCAAGGGGAAGTGCTCCGTTACTTTGAAGAAAATAACAGTCTGGCCATACATAAGATCTGGCGGGACTGTACCTGATTGCCGCCGTAGCCGTAATTGCCGATGGCCTGCAAGGGAAAACGATCCTCAATCCCGGCCTGGCATTAGCCTGTCTATGCCTCCAGTCCCCTTGAGTCATAGACAGAATAAATCGTCAGAAACCTCAGAAAACCCCGTATCGATCGATGAATCACCGAGCCATTGAACTCCTCTCACCCGCCAGGGACTGCGCCACTGGAATTGCCGCCATAGATCACGGGGCCGATGCGGTCTATATAGGCGCCCCGAAATTCAGCGCCAGGGCGAAAGCCGCCAATAGCCTTGATCAGATCCGGCACTTGACCGACTACGCCCATCTCTTCCATGCAAAGGTCTATGTAGCCCTGAATACCCTTCTGGACGATACCGAGGTGGAAGAGGCAGCAGACATCGCCCATACACTGCACGCAATCGGCGTTGACGCACTGATTATCCATGACATGGGTCTGCTGGAGTGCAACCTGCCGCCGATTCCCCTCCATGCCAGCACCCAATGTGACAACCGGACCCCGGAAAAGGTCAAATTTCTCGAAGACATCGGCTTTTCCCAGGTGGTGCTGGCCCGCGAACTCAGCCTGGAGCAGATCGCAGAGATCAGGAAGGCGACTTCGGTGCCGTTGGAATTCTTCATCCATGGCGCGCTTTGTGTCTCGTTCAGCGGCCGATGCTTCATGAGCGAAAGAATTGCCGGCCGGAGCGCCAACCGGGGACGCTGCGCCCAGTTTTGCAGACATCGCTACACCCTCAGGGACGGCAACGGCTCCATCCTGAAAAAGGATAGCCATTTGCTCTCCCTGATGGATCTCAACCTCTCGGGCAATCTGCGGCAACTCATCGATGCCGGAATCGATTCATTCAAGATCGAAGGCAGACTGAAAGATGAATCCTCTGTGAAGAACGTCACAGCCTTCTACCGTCAGGCTCTGGACAGGATCATCGATGCCGATGATAGTCTGGAGCGCGCCTCCTCGGGCCGATGCACCTTCGACTTCCAGCCCGACCCGACTCGGACCTTCAATCGGGGCGGCACGGAATATTTTCTGAACTCTCCCAGAAACAGGCCGGGGGCGCTTGCAACTCCGAAATCCATCGGCGTAAAAATTGGGCGAGTCGGCAAGACCTGTCCGCAATTTTTTGAGATGGAGCAGCCCTCGGCAATCGCCAACGGAGACGGCCTGTGCTTTTTCGATACCAACGATACGCTTGTGGGACTGCGTGTCAACAAGGTTGAAGCTGGGCGGATTTACCCCAAGGATGCCCCCTTCATTCAACCGGGGACGATACTCTTCCGGAATTTCGATGCCGCCTTTACACGGCAGCTGAAAAGAAGCGGGAACTGCCGGAAGATACACGTCGATCTCATCCTTTCCCAAAACGCCGTTGGCCTTACTTTCACAATCCGTGATGACGATGGCTGTCTCACCTGCATCGATGCGCCTTTAAGCGGGGAAAAATCCAGAGATCCCGACAGAATGCGGGATCTCCTCATCAAACAGGCACAGAAATGCGGCAATACTGTCTTTGCGGTGCGGAATGTAGCCGTGAACCTGCAGGACATCCCTCACATTCCTGTAGCCGTTATCAATGACATTCGGAGAAGGGCCTTTGACAACCATGTAAAAACCCGCCTGCATCTCCATACTCTTTCCGCCAGGCCGCTGGCCGCAAATACTGTGCCGTGGCCGGAAAGCCTGGGAAGACCGTCGGATCTCGCCAACGCTCATGCACGGGCGTTTTATGTCCGGCATGGCCTGAATCTCTCCACTGCAGTCGTTTCCGGACCAAAAGAGGACATCGTCCTGATGACCTGTAAATACTGTCTTAAGGCGCAGTTGAACCTCTGCCCCTTTCTCGGAGCTCATCCTCCGCTCCCGGCAGAGCCCTTGACCATCACCGACGATACCGGCACCTATGAACTGGTCTTTGACTGCCGGAAGTGCGAGATGCGGGTCGTATTGCGGCCAGACGATAAAAGATGAGGCAACTTTAAAAAAGGCTCAGGTCCGCACCTAGCAGGGAGAACGGCTGCATCAGCGGCAACGGGGGCAAGGGAAAAAAGGCAGCCTCTCGGCCGAATACGGCCCGGCATAGTATTGCGTTAATGGATTCTGAATTACAAATACAGGAGTATGATTACATTTTTGAAATTGAACAAAGACAAAAATCCGGCGGATCAAGATATAAAAAAAGCCACCTTCCTGAAACACGGTTTAATTAGAGCAACTTAGAAGACATCTTTCCTGCTGCGCATAAACTGGAACGTCTCTTGCTTTATTAAAAGCGACACACTGAAGAAGCCCCCCCAACCGGATGGGATCAACGGAGTATGTTGGTTTCACCCGGTTTCTTTTTGCTCAGTACTTTCCGCCGTTTACAACGCGATGAGATTCCTCGACGCAGCCTTCAGCACCCGCGCTTGATGCAATGAACAGGCAGTTCGGAACAAGACCGCTAAATGAGATACAAGGACAGGCCGCCCAGTATGATCATGAAACTATAGGGAAGAGCCAGCATTTTCGATGAGAATTTCCGGCTGCCTTTGAGGCGCGCCATAATCCGGAAGATTGCATAGAAGGAGGCCAGCATCCCGCCCAGAACGGTGATAGCCTGGAGAACAAAGGTGGTATCCGGGCTCAGAATTCTCCGCGCCTCATAGACAGGCTCAAGCCCGATCAAGTCGAGAAAATTCGGCCAGATGCGCCAAGCCCCGCTGATAAACAGCTCAAAATGGACAGCAAGATAACAACCGAGAATCAATGGGATAAACCCGTACCCGAGAAGGGGGAGCAGGACATCCTTATTGACAGCTGTATATCTGGCCTGTATCGCAACCATCACCCCATATCCAATTTCAAAGAGCAGGATCAGGCCGAAAAACAGCACGGTGGCTGACAGCGCAAGAGGAACGTGCATGCCAATATGAAGAGACTCTGCGCCAAGCCCGGCCATGACGAAAAATTTATTCTGGAGGGCAAAGGGGAAAAAAATCGCACCCAGCGCAACAATCAGAAAACTGTCTGGCCTCCTCGGCGTTTCAAGACTCCACAGTTCCTGCGGCGCCAGGCGAAGATTCAGGTGGATGGAGTTTTCCTTGCAGCTTTTTATGCACTTTGCACAGAGAATGCAGTCTCTGTTATTATCGACCAGAAAGGGATGCCGGAACATAGGGCATCCCTCCTGCTCGTTTTCGGTGCCGAAACAGACATGCTGGCGGCACCGGTTGAGGCAGAGATGGCGGTTGGCCCGCAATTCGATGATGGAGGGCATTGCAAAGACGGCATTGATGGCGCCTAAGGGACAGACATACCGGCACCAGACCCGCCTCTTGAAGAAAATACTGAAGATAAACGAGCCCATGGTCACGGCGACAATGACCCATCCTCCGATGAAGGGGGTGTCATAGGCATCCCAGACAATCTCCACCCAAAGCACAAGAATACAGAGAGTGGCCATTATCCATCCTGAATATTTTTTAATAAATTCAGGTGTATTCCGTTCAGGCTTGACAATCGACTGGACAATTCTGCCTGGAACCGCCAGCGTACAGACACTGCACCAGAGCCTGGCCAGAAAAAAGAAGGAAAAATAGAGCAGTGGCCATCCAATCACCCAGCTCAGGGTAATGCCGATATTTCTTTCAGGATTTTTCGGTCCGAAGAAGAGCGCCAGGACTGCAGCCAGGAAAATGCATGCGACTATGGCCCGTGGAAAGGCAGGAAATATCGTGCTTTGCAGCGTGGCTTTGACCCAGGGAATACGCAGGATGTTGAACTCCCACTTCCCTTCGGTTTTCGGAAGGCCGAGAAGAATCTGATCGGTGAGGATCTCGTTCTTCTGGGCCAGCATCACCGCACGCTGAATCACACTCCCCAGTTCCGTCAAATTGCCGGGCCAGTCGTAGTTGAGGAGGATCCCCATGGAATTTGGCGAAATCTTATGGATGTTCTTGCCGAATTCCCTGCTGTAGCGGCGAAGATAGTGTTCGATCAGGCGAGGGAGATCCCTTCTGTGCTCACGAATGGGCGGCACCCTGTAATGCTGCTTTTGTAGGAGCTCAAGCATCTTGGGAAGCAGATTATCCACTGCCACCAGATTTTCCGTGCTCTCTTCGCTGACAAAAATTACCCGGCACGTGAACGGGATCTGCTTGTTTCCTCCGATCCGGGTAAAACTTCCCTCACTTATGGCCTTGAGCAGTTTCTGCTGAAGAGGAAGACTCAAAAATTCGGCATTGAGCAAAACCACAGTGCCTTCGCTGAACTGCTCGAAAGTTCCTAATTGCCTGGCATGGGTAAAGGGAAAGGCGTCCTGCTGGTTGCCGAAGAGCTTTTCCGCCATCACCTCTTCTTCCAGATCCCTCAGATCAATTTCAATGTAAGGCCCATGGGCATAGACGCTCTGGAGGTGTATCTGTTTGGCGAGAAACTTCTTGCCGGTCCCGGATTCTCCATTCAGAAAAACAGGATCCAGATTTTTTGCAAACAGGTTTGTTATACTCTGCGTCCGCTTGGCAGCGGTTGAAATTCGCAAGGCGCTGGTTTTGATTGTTCCCGCCCTTTCTTCCGCATCACCGTCAAAAAGGGAATGTTGGTCCGCCACGTTCCGCTCGATTCGGGATCGCTCATTACCATCCGCTCTATCGGCATGCTCCCGTAACGAGACCCGCAACCGTTCCGCCAAGGCAACGTTCACCCGGTCGTGAATAGCCTTATCCTGTAAAAACTCTTCAAAGAAAATCTCTCTGTCGAAGCAGACCAGAATAAGATCGCGGCTTGCCTTGGCCCCCAGGGCATGGGGTTTGCCGGTGATGAGCGATATCTCGCCAAAATGACCGCCGGGACCGATGCGGCTGACAACATTTTCTCTGCCCTTTTCTCGTACCAGGACAAGTTCCGCATCGCCCGCCGCGACCACGTATAATCCCTCAGCCCGGTCATTTTGCCGATAGATATACGTACCCTCCCTGAATGTACGTATGCGGGCGGCGGATGCAGCCTTCATCAGCCGGCTGTGGTCCAGTTGATGAAAAAGAACGGATTTCTGCAGGATACGGACTATGTTTTCCTTTTTCATGGCATTAATGCCGACCGGGATGGTATCTCCCGGAAGGAGAAAAAGAGCGGCGCACAAAGACCGCGACTAGGGACATGGAAGGAGTCATCATAGCAATTTTAGCTGCTTTTTGAGAACTCCGGCGATTAAAGGAGCTACCGAATAGATATCCAGAAGATCGTCACTGATCCGTCCCGGATAGGTGTCGGAACCGATAACCCTGGTGATAGGGCTTTCCTGAAACCGTTCTCTGGCATTTCCGGCAATCACCAGATGAGTGGCCATCACCGCCACCTCCAGGGCTCCGGCCTCCAGACAGCGCTTAGCCGTCTGAATAATCGAGCCACCGGTCCTGATCATATCGTCGCAGACAATGGCCGTCCGCCCCCGGACCACGCTGGAAACCTGGCCGACAATGGTTTTATCGACATCATAGCGGTCTTTATCCGCAGCAGTATGCGGACAATTCAGGATACTGGCCAGCCTCGCCACCCGCTTGGAAAAGCCGTAATCAGGGGAGACCAGCACAAAATCTGAAAATCCGCAGCTCTTGATCTTCTCTGCTGACAGAGTATCGGTCCAGGCATGGAACGTGCTGATTTCACCTGCATGGGCATGCAGCACCGCCTCTGAATGCAGATCGATAAAACTCACAAAATCGGGTCTTGCCCTGAAAATCTGCCGCGTCCGGGTTACCCCCTTGGGAATCTCGTTGGATCCGGGTTTAGCCCGTTCCATGGTCGAATACCCGAGATAGGGGATAATCACATTGACGGAGGCCGCGTTCCAATACCGTCCGCCCTGAATCAAATCCAGAAGTTCCTGATGCGACGCATCATCATGGGTTGTGCCGATGATAACCAGCTTCTTCCCCGCCAGGTCACTGGGAAAGGCATGATAGCACTCACCGTCGGCAAACTGTTTGCAGATCATCTCGGAGAATGGCTGGTCCAGAGCTGCCGCAACCTTGCGGGCCAGATCCGTGGAGGCCCTGTTGGCCACCATTATGATATCGTCCTGTCGATGCATAGCCATCACATCGCTCTTCTTACAGCGCCCCGGCGATGGCATCGCCCATGGCCGCCGTCCCCACAGCCTTGCTTTTATCCACAGCAATGTCTGCGGTATGGATGCCTTTTATCAAGGTCTGCTCGACAGCCCGGTCGATGGCGTCGGCAGCGCTGTCCAGACCAAAGCTGTAACGCAGCATCATCGAGGCGGACAGGATCTCGGCGATGGGATTGGCGATCCCCTTGCCGGCAATATCCGGGGCCGAACCGCCCGCAGGCTCGAAAAGGCCGAATTTCTCAGCATTGAGCGAGGCGGAGGCCAGCAGACCCATCGAGCCGGTGAGCATCGCCGCCTCATCGGAGATAATATCGCCGAACATATTGCCGCACAGCATCACGTCGAACTGATGGGGGTCACGGACAAGCTGCATGGTGGCATTGTCGATATAGAGGTGATTCAGCCGGATATCGGGATACTGTTTGCCCACTTCGACCACAACCTCGCGCCACAGGACCATGGTGGTCAGGACATTGGCCTTGTCGATGGAGGTCACCTTTCCCCGCCGCTGTCCCGCGGCCTGAAAGGCCAGATGGGCGATGCGTTCGATTTCAAACCTCGTATAGGCCATGGTGTCAAAGGCCCTCTCCTGGGGCCCCTCGCCCTCCCGCCCCTTGGGGGTGCCGAAATAGATATCCGAGGTCAGTTCCCGCATGCAGAGGATATCGAATCCATCGCCCACGATATCCGGCCTGAGCGGACAGGCGGCTGTCAGCGACTTGAAGACCTTGGCGGGACGGAGATTGCAGAAGAGATCGAAGTGTTTGCGCAGCGGCAGCAAGGCCGCCCGTTCCGGCTGCTGGGCAGGAGGCAGGCCCTCCCATTTCGGACCGCCGACCGAACCGAACAGGATGGCGTCACTCTTTTCGCAGAGTTCCAGGGTTGCGGCAGGCAGGGCCTCTCCATGCCTGTCAATGGCAAGCCCTCCCACATCGGCAGCGGTAAAGCTGAGCTCAAAGGAGAACTTCTTCTGGGCGGCAACGAGAACCTTGATTGCCTCGGCCATAACCTCAGGACCGATGCCGTCCCCTGCCAATACTGCTATTTTCTTCATTGTATTCCTCTTTTTATATATTTTTCCTGCTCTTGACGATCTGTCTTTGAATGAACAGACAGACCAGCAATCAGCAAAAACTGTGGTCTCTCATCCCGTCAATCATGTTTCGAACAAAGATTACCGGGTATCCCAGTGCTTCGGCTCTCCCCTTAGGTCAACGCACATCCGGCAAACCTGGCCTTTTTGTATCCCGGGACTCTGTTATAGCAGTTTCAGCCCCCTTTTGCCAGATCCTTCAGGACCAGAAGGGCCCTCTCCGCGCCGGAAAAAGGCAACCTGAGCAATTCCGTCCGGACAAGCGCAAGCGATCCCGCCTGAAGGGCATCGGCCGCCGCAGCCAGTTCCTGCTGCCATCGAGGTCCCTTCATGCAGATGATTTCCGGGCCGAGCGGCGCAAACCGGCTAGTCATGGCCAGAAAGGCCCCGATTTCGGTCACGGCCCGGCTGGTAATGTGGGTAAAGGGCGTCGACGACGGAAGCGTCTCCTCGTCCTCGATGCGGCAGGCCAGTACATTGATATCGCCAAGTCCCAGGGTCCTTGCAATATGCCGCAGGAAGGACACTCGCTTGAGCCGCGGTTCAACCAGCGTCAGGCCAATCTCCGGCATGGCCGCCTTGCAGACAAGCCCCGGAAATCCGGCCCCCGTTCCGATATCAAGAAGAAACGGCCTTTCCCCCAGCAGCGGCAGGATGGTCAGCGAATCAAGAAAATGATTCTCGATTATCTGCAGGTCAGTGGCTTCCCTTGCGATCAGGTTGATCTTCCGGCTCCAGCGTTTCAGCTCTTCATAGTATATGAAGAGACGCTCCGCCGCATCACCCTCAAGGGCAACACCAAGCTTCTCGCAGCCTTCCACCAGCAGCGCCCGGAAATCGACTCCGGCACCGCCCTTATCATTCTTCCTGCTTCCGGACACATCTTCTCCAAAAAACCATCAGTCCTTGAGGCGTTCGGTGACTGAGGCCGCATGGGCCGTCAGGCCTTCAAGGTTGGCCAGCAGCCGTATATGATCGCCGTCGGCCTTCAGGGCCTCCCTGGAATAGCTGATGAGGGAACTTTTCTTTAAAAAGGTCTCGACGCCCAGGGCCGAGGCGAAACGCGCTGTCCCCATGGTGGGCAGGACATGGTTGGGACCTGCCAGATAGTCGCCCGCGGCCTCCGGCGTATGGCTGCCCAGAAAAATGGCTCCGGCATGGCGGATCGACGGAATCCAGGCCCAGGGATCGCCTACCATCAGTTCCAGATGCTCCACGGCGATGTCGTTGGCCAGGCTAACGGCCTCTTCCACGTCGGCTGCAATCAGGATTACGCCCCGCTCCGCAATCGATCGTCTGGCGATATCCTGACGGGACAATCCGGCCAACTGCCGTTCAATCTCCCCGGGAATCGCCGCGGCAAGGGTCTCATCCGTGACCACCGCCACAGCCCGGGCTTGTGGATCGTGCTCGGCCTGAGCCAGCATGTCGGCGGCTATATAGGACGCCTTTGCATCCCGGTCCGCTATAATCAGCACCTCGGAGGGGCCGGCGATCATGTCGATCCGCACCATCCCGGAGACCTGACGTTTGGCCTCGGTGACATACTGGTTGCCGGGACCCACGATCACGTCTACCCGGGGAATGGAGGCAGTGCCGCAGGCCAGCGCGGCTATGGCCCAGGCGGAACCGGCCTTATAGATCTCGGTAATTCCGATCTCCTGCGCCGCAACCAGCAGATGCGGGCTGATATTCCCATTCTTATCAGGCGGGGTGACCATCACCCGCAGGCCGACCCCGGCTATTGCCGCGGGTATTCCATTCATCAGGACCGAAGAGACCAGCGGTGTCGATCCTCCCTGGCCGCCGGGTACATACAGACCTGCCGAATCCACCGGCCTGACAAGACGGCCGACAATGGTTCCGTCCTCCCTGGTCTGCATCCAGGAGTCCTCCATCTCCCGCTGGTGGAAGGTCTCGATCCGGTCGATGGCCTTGGCAAGCGTCGCCAGGAATTGGTCATCAACCTGCTCGTATGCCGCCGTCATCTCCCGCGCATTCACCTGCAGGCGGTCCAGCGTGAGCAGGGGGGAATCGAAACGCCTGCCGTATTCGATAAGGGCCTCATCCCCTCTCGCCTTTACCGCCGCCAGGATCTCTTCCACGGCCCGCTGACAGGATGAATCAGCGGCCTGGAAACGGTTCAGCAGCCCTGCGATTATCTTCTCTCCTTCCGGAGTATGTGTTTGTATTGGTACCAGAGTCATATCTTCCGACCACTATCCTTGGGAAATACAGGCCAGCCTCTCCTGTTGGTTTTTTTCTTCCTGCGTTCAAGCTGGTAGTTTACTATAAACACAATCCTGCAAAAGAGAAAGCTATTACACATTATTGTGACAAAAGAGCCACATGGCATGCAGGACGGATACGGAAACCATGACGGTGACGAAACAATCCCCGCCATCAGGTCCCCGGAGGAAATTACGCCCTGCTTCCGTCGCCATTTTGCCTGCATCTCCTGAAGCAGGATACCCTTTTCCGTTGTAAACGAAGGCAATTTCCTGTTATGATCTCTTCAGGAGTTATTCATTCCGCCCGTGTTTTCGATCCACGAAGCATGCACCTGCAGGCAGACCAAACCGCAGCCTGCGGAAAAAACGCCCATTCCCGCAACCGGACAAACAGAAAAAACCCGCTCACCAAGGATTTTCTTCAACAGCAAAGGAGGCAGCCATGCCAGATACAAGCAAAACAAGCAAGCCCTCATTTTACAAGAAAGCCAACAAACGTTATCCTGAAGTATTCAGCGCCGTTGAAAATCTCGGCACCATCATCAGGACTGCAGGCCCTCTGGATGAAAAGACCTCCCAGCTGATCCAGCTGGCCGCGGCGGCGGCAAGGCAATCGGAGGGCTCCGTCTGCTCCCACACCCGCAGGGCCCTTCAGGCCGGCGCAAGCCCTGAGGAGATAACCCATACCCTTTTGCTGCTTATTACAACAATTGGTTTTCCGCAGAGCATGGCTGCCATGTCCTGGACCCAGGAAATACTGGAGAAGAAGCCGAAAGCGAAATAACAAGGCAAGCTCCCCGTGCCGCCGCCAAAAGCAGGCGACGGCACGGGAGCAGGTTGGATATGATCGGGAAATACTGCGGCTGCATGCCATTTAAAACCGGCTTGGTGAAGGATGCTGCCATGAAGATGGATTACAGCAATCTCCCCGCCCTCTTTCTTTACAGACACCGGCGGCAACCGGGGGGCTCAGTCACGGCACAGCCGCCGGCGAGTTTTCTCAGGCCTTGCTCTCGGTCAGCCAGAAGTCGTGCAGATTGCAGAAACTGGTAACATAGAACTTACCCTTATAGCCTGCGGGAAGTTCATAGCTTGATTCCGGTTTGTCCGCCGGGGTGAAGGTCTTGGCGCCGATAAAGGTTCCGTCTTCCAGGACCAGGGTGTGCCTGACGATATAATGCTCACTGGACATCGGGTGATTTGTCACCACCTCGACCTTGGAACCGGTTACCGTCACCTGCGGCACATGAATGGCGGCTTTTCCCTCCCATCTGCCCTGATTTTCCTTGGTGAAGATAATATTCGTGTACTTGGGTTTTTCAGCAGCAAAGGCGCGGGGAACCGAGCTGATGGCCAGTACCGAGGCTGCCGCAACAGTTGTCTTTAAAAAATCACGTCGATCTTGCATGGAAATTCCTCCTCTGAATTGAGTGATGATACTTCTTTGCAAATATGAGTTTCTATCCCCTGCTGATGAATGCAGCCGGACCAAAATTCCCGGCCTGACCCGTCTGGGCGGCTACATTCTGAATAGCTATTTCTCTGACATATTTTCACATAATGATACTGCACTGAAAGCCCTCACGAAAGTCTGTTCCTGTAGTCTTCATAGCCAAAGCGCCTCACCACGGTAATTTGATCCGATCCCGGTTGAAAGGTGAGAAGCGACGGCAGTTCGACGCCGTTGAAGGTAGTGTTTTTTACAAACGAATACAAGGCCATGTCAAGGAGCACCAGACGGTCTCCGGGTTTCAAGGGACGATCGAACGAATAATCGCCGATACTGTCTCCGGCGAGACAGGAGATCCCTCCCAGTCTGTAGGTGTAGGGCAGCTCGCCGGGTTGGGCGGCGCCGATGATCTCCGGACGATAGGGCATGGCCATCACATCGGGCATATGGGTCTCGGCCGAGGAATCGACAATGGCGATCTGCAACCCGTTGTCGATGATGTCCAGAACCTTGGTGACAAAGACACCGGCATTCAGGACAACCGCCTCGCCAGGTTCCAGGTACACTTGGATATTATTGTATCTTTTCTTGAAATCGATGATAAGGGAACAGAGCAGCTCCCTATCGTAGCCGTCTCTGGTGATGTGATGGCCGCCTCCGAAATTCACCCAGCTCATCTGCGGCAGATAGGCTCCGAAACGGTCCTCGAAACTCGCAAGGACCCGCTCCAGCACGTCGGCATTCTGTTCGCAGAGGGCGTGAAAATGCAGCCCGCTTACGCCCGTCAGATCCACTCCCTCAAGATCCCGTGCCTGCAGGCCGAAACGCGAACCCGGAAGGCAGGGATTGTAGATATCATGTTCGACCTCGGAATGACCGGGGTTCACCCGCAGGCCGACCTCGATGGGTCTGCCCGCCGCTGCAATCCGCCCGCGATGCCTGTGCCACTGGGCTATGGAATTGAAGAGGATATGGTCGGAATAGCGGATCACACGCTCCATCTGCCCCTCGGTATACGCGGGCGCATAGGTATGCACCTCACGCCCGAAATCCTCGCGGCCCATCCGTGCCTCGATAGGGCCGCTGGCGCAGACCCCGTGCAGTGTCCTGCTGATCAGCGGGAAAAGGGCCGGCAGGGCGAAGGCCTTCATGGCCAGCAGGATCCTGGCCCCGGTACGCTGCTGAACACTATCCAGCAAGGCGCAGTTCCTCCCGACAACCTCTTCGCTGATAAGATAGCCGGGTGTCTCGACCTGCGCCGTGATCCGCGCCGGAAAATCGGCCAGCGCCATTTTGTCCCTGTCGGCCATCTATTCCGGCAGCCTGCCGGTGAAATCCACGACCTGCCAGGGAAGCCCGCAGACGTTCAGGGCCTCCATGAAAGCATCGGGATCGAGTTGCTCCACGTTGAAAACACCCGTTCCCTTCCAGATTCCCGTAAGCATCATCATGGCCCCGATCATCGCAGGAACGCCGGTTGTGTAGGAGACCGCCTGTGCCTGGACCTCACGGTAGGCCTCGGCGTGATCACAGACATTATAGATATATTTGCGGCTCTGTTTCCCGTCCTTGAGACCATCGTAGACGCAGCCGATTACCGCCTTGCCGGTATAGTTCTCTCCCAGGGAGCCCGGATCGGGAAGCAGGGCCTTCAAAAACTGCAGCGGCACGATCTTCCGCCCCTCGAAGTCCACCGGGTCGATCCGGGTCATCCCGACATTTTCCAGTACCTGAAGATGGGTGATATAGGGCTGCGAAAAGGTCATCCAGAAACGGATTTGTTCAAGCCCCCTGATGTGCTTGACCAACGATTCCATCTCCTCATGGTAGAGCAGATAGCTTTCCTTGGGTCCCGCCACCGGATAATCGAAGGTGAAATGGACGCAGCCATCGTTCAAGATGGCCGGGGTTTCCAGCCACTGCCCCTTCTGCCAGTGTCTGACAGTCTGGGTCACCTCCCGGATATTGATCTCGGGGTTGAAGTTGGTGGCGAAGGGATGGCCATGGTCGCCGGCGTTGCAGTCGAGGATGTCGATGGTCCGGATGGAATCGTAGAGGTGTTTCTGGGCATAGGCGCAGAAGACATTGGTCACGCCAGGGTCAAACCCGCAGCCAAGCACGGCCATCAGGCCCTTCTCGCGAAAACGCTCCTGATAGGCCCACTGCCAGCTGTACTCGAAATGGGCCTGATCCTTTGGTTCGTAATTGGCGGTATCGAGATAATTGACCCCCGCTATCAGGCAGGCGTCCATGATGGTCAGGTCCTGATAGGGCAACGCCACATTGACTACCAGCTCAGGCCTGTATTCATTGAGCAGCGCCACCAGTTCCGGCACCTTGTCGGCATCCACCCCGGCGGTGGTAATGGTAATGCCGTAGAGTCTTTTGATGTCGGCGGCTATGGCGTCGCACTTTTCCCTGGTCCGGCTGGCCAGACAGATCTCCTTGAAGACATCCGGATGCTGCGCACACTTTTTCACCACTACGTTGCCGACACCGCCTGCACCGATAATCAATACCCGAGACATGGATTTCCTCCTATTGTTTCTAACCAGCATGGCTGGACCAGAGTGACCAGCGTCAATGAAACATGAAAGCTTGTCATTTCAGTATGGCATAGCCAGGTTATAAAGAGACTTTCATATAAACCTGAAATTATTCTTATTCTTTCTCAAAATAGGTATAGCCGCGCAGACCCTCGTCAAAACTGCGAAGAATGGATTTTCGTTCCTTGGCGGTTATAAAACCCTTCTGAATGGAATCCTCAGCCAGCAGCTTGATCTTGTTCTTGATAGAACGGACATCGTATTCCACATATCCCAGGACATCCGAGACCGAATCGCCTTCAAGCTCGCGGATAAACTGATAGGAACCGTCTTCCTGGGCATGGATGGACACGACGTTTGTATCGCCGAAAAGATTATGCAGATCGCCAAGCGTCTCCTGATAGGCCCCGACCAGAAAGACCCCCAGGTAGTATTCCTCATCGTCCTTGAGATCATGCAGCATCAGGGCCTTTTTCTCATGGGAATAATCGGGAAAGGAGTCGATCTTGCCGTCGCAGTCGCAGGTGATGTCGGAGATGATCGCCGGATGGACGGGCCGTTCCTTGAGACGGTGAATGGGCATGATCGGAAAGATCTGATCAATGGCCCAGACATCGGGCAACGATTGAAAGAGGCTGAAATTTCCGTAATAGACATCATAGAGCAGCTTGCTGATCTCCGAGACATCCTTAGGGATATGATCGAGCTTTGCTCCGACCTCGGAGATCTTGATCAGGATATGGCGCACCAGGTTCTCGGCCAGCGCCCGCTCGCGGATGTTGATCTGCCCATGCTTGAAGAGCTGGCGGGCCTGATTGCGGTAGTACAGGGCATCGTTGCAGCACTCCTGGATATCCTTGGGCGACACCATCTCGTAGGTGCTGAGCAGGTTCTCCACCAGGCCGTTTGGAGACGGCAGGATATTCTCGGGGATAGGCGGCGGCACATGGGACGACACGTCCAGGATATTGAAGAGCAGCACCGAATAATAGGCGACGATGGCCCGGCCGGATTCTGTGATGATAGTCGGATGCGGGATCTTATTTTTCCCGAGTATCGTGATAATGGACTCGACGATATCGTAGCAGTATTCTTCGATGCTGTAGTTACGGCTGGAGGAGAAATTGGTCTGCGAGCCGTCGTAGTCGACGGCAAGACCGCCGCCGAAGTCGATGAAGGACATGTTCGCCCCTTCATTGACCAGCTCTTCATAGATCCGGCAGGCCTCCATTGCGCCGGCGCGGATGTCGCGGATATTGGGGATCTGCGAGCCGATGTGGTAATGGAGAAGCTGCAGGCAATCGAGCATTTCCTCCTCCTTCAGGCGATCCAGGACATCCACCACATGGCTCATGTTCAGACCGAAAACGCTGGCGTCGCCGCCGGATTCCGTCCAGTGCCCCTCAGCCTGGGTCGACAGCTTGATGCGCAGCCCCAGATACGGCTTGACGCCCAGATACTTCGCCCGTTCTATGATCAGGTCGATTTCCCCGGGGACCTCGACTACGAAGAAGCACTGAAAGCCCATCTTGATCGCGTACAGGCCCAGATCGATGAACTCTTCATCCTTATAGCCATTGCAGATCAGGCAGGAGTTGCGGTTGTTGAGCATGGAGATGGCGGCGATCAACTCCGACTTGCTGCCTGCCTCAAGGCCATGGTTGTATTCCCGGCCGAACTCCGTCACCGCCTCCAGGACCTGCTCCTGCTGATTCACCTTGATCGGGTAAACTCCTTTATACTCGCCGGTATATGCGGTCTCGCGAATCACCTTCCGGAAGGTTTCGTGCAGCAGCTTGATCTGGGAGCCGAGGATATTTTCCACCCGCAAGAGAACGGGCATGGACATCCCCCGTTCCTCCACTTCCCTGGCTATGGAGTACAGGCTGATCCCCGGCCCGTTATTCCGGCCGAAAGGCGTGACGACCACGTCCCCGCTCTCGCTGATGGTAAAATAATCGGCACCCCAGTGATTGATCCCGTAGAGCTCAGCTGCGTTGTCTATGTCCCATTTTTTCATGGGTAACTCTCCTTTGTGTACCTTGTATCCACAGGGGGATACCGCGAAAAAACAGCATCCTGTTCAGCACTTCTGAAAAAACCCTGCTCAACTCTTGACAAGTCCGCGCCGTCAGGCCTCATCTTAAAAGAAAAAACCTATTCCCCCGGATAAATCGCAAGGCAAACAGGTCAGCAATCCCCTTCTTTTATCAAGATAAAAAACCTGCAAGCGCGCGAGATGCGGCAAAACAGTTCAGACGAGTACGTCATGGAGCCACACAGCGCAGCTTTTATCACTTGATTGAGAATTGAAATAAGACAAAAAAAGCGGCTATATGCATAGTCGCTCTCTTTCCAAAAAAATATAATCCCCCTGCCAAACCGGCGTGGGCCGACAGGGGGCTAATGACTGGTATCGCCGGTCTCCAGGTTTTGGAGACATACGAACTGTCAGAAATTAAATCTTGACAACCTTCTCGGCAGCTGGGCCTTTGGCACCATCCACGACCTCAAAACGAACTCTTTCCCCTTCCTTCAAAGATTTGAAACCGTCGCCCTGAATGGCGGAATAATGGACGAAAACATCTTTGCCCCCATCCTGCTCAATAAATCCAAAGCCCTTAGAATCATTAAACCATTTTACCGTTCCTTCAGCCATTTCAACTACTCCTTTGTACGTGGTCCCCAAGGACCATTTTTAAAATACCAGGGTCCCTTCCTGTACACCCCGGTTAACAGTCCGGAAGTTGCCCGGACCGGAATTACCACTGCAAAAACGCCTACAAGTCCAGTTTGCCACTGCCGGTTCCCTAAAATGTGAGCAGCACAAGGGGCGCTCACCGAGATTGGTTGCTGATTTTCACAATCGGCAAAACACGCACTCCAATTTTCTGAACGCTTGGAGACTGTCTCCTCACTGAGCACCGGTTCCTTTTCCAGTGTTGATCAAAAGGATTGAACGGCATCAAAAAATATAAGGCATGAGCCAGAAAATTGAAGAGAGAAAACTATCTGAAACAGAAAAACTCCTCATCATTATAGAAGTGTACCCAATCCTTTTTCTTATCGCAATAAAATAGTTACACTTCTGTCGCCGTCTGCACAAAATCATCCGCACAGACGTGTCTCTGCCACCTCAAACGTCCGGATTATGAGGAAAGAAGTCTGTATTGACAAGGGCCTCAGCACATCTTAGTTTCATCTCTAGACCCCGGTGAATACCGGAAAATCATCCCCGTCGGGTCCAGTGAGAGAACCGCCTTTTCGGATTTTCCGCTGAGGCGGAGATGATATGATCTCAATCTGAAGAAAAAAGATTCATCATCACACTTTCAAAGGAGATTTCTTATGGCACATACATGCAAAAACTGTGGCGCTGTAGCCGACGACCCCGGTCATCTCTGCAATCCGACCACTGAAAAAATTTCCTGTTCCTACTGCGGAACGGACGATGTCAGCGTCAATCATGTCTGCAAAGAAAAACTTACGGCAATGAAGTTTTCCTGTCAAACATGCGGCAGAATTGCAACCGAGGAATCGGATATTTGCATGCCGAAAGCGATTGCTTGACCGGTTCCCGCCCGGAAACCCATTCCGGGCGTTTTTTCGTCTCCGCCGCGGGGCCGGTCCGCGATGCAGGATGGCGTAGAGCACGGACGGGATTGCGAAAAAAGGCAGTATCTGCTATAAAAAATCCTGTCGTATCGCAGCCAGCAGACAACCCTCAGTCTTTTCGCATCAGCGGAGCGCATATATGGAATTTGAAGCAAAATGGCTGGCCTGGGAAATTACCCGCCGGTGCAACCTGAAATGCGTGCATTGCAGGTCCTCCTCAGAGCTTACGGTGCAGAACCATCCCGACTTCAGCCTTGCCCAGGCCAAAGAAATCCTCGACGATATCGCATCGTACGCAAGCCCCGTCATCGTGTTGTCCGGCGGCGAACCCCTGCTGCGCGAGGATGTCTTCGACATCGCCCGCTACGGTACGGACAAAGGCCTGCGGATGTGCCTCGCCACCAACGGAACCCTGGTGACCGACGAGGTCTGCGGTAAGATCATTGAGACTGGCATCAAAATGGTTTCCCTGAGCCTGGACGGGGCCTGCGCCACGACGCATGACGATTTCCGCAATCAGGCCGGCGCCTTTGACGGCACCATGCGGGCCATCAGCCTCTTTCGCGAACACGGCATTCCTTTTCTGATCAACTCCTCGTTCACCTCCAGAAACAGCAGCGAGATCCCTGAGATCTTCAATCTGGTCAAAAGTCTGGGCGCCACGGCCTGGTACATGTTCATGATAGTCCCCACCGGCCGGGGAGAGGAGATTATGGATGAACTGGTCCCGGAGAAACTCTATGATGAGATTCTCGAATGGCATTACGCCCAGGAGAAGGAAGAGACCGAAATCCTGATGCGGCCCACCTGTGCGCCCCATTATTACCGGATCGTCCGTCAGAAGGCCAAGGAAGAGGGGGCGAAGTTTAAACGGCGCAATCTGAATTTCTCCACCGGCGGCTCTAAAGGCTGTCTTGCCGGCCAGTTGATCTGCCTGATCAATGTTGACGGCGACGTGCTGCCCTGCAGCTATTTCCCGAAATCGGCCGGCAATATTTTCTCTTCCTCTTTCAAGGAGATCTGGGAGAATTCAAAATTGTTCATGGAACTCCGCAACTTTAAAGGGTATAAAGGAAACTGCGGCATATGCGAATATCTGCAGGTCTGCGGCGGCTGCCGGGCCAGGGCCTATGCGATGACCGGCGACTATCTGGCCCAGGAACCTTTCTGCAGCCACAGACCCGCACACGTCGGCAGGTCCTCCGGCAACAGGGAAAACATCTCTTCCCCTTAATTATTTTTCAAGCCCAAATGGTCTTCTATGAATACAACCTTTCTGCAAGCATGCCGTGGGGAAAAGACAGACTATACGCCTGTCTGGATGATGCGCCAGGCCGGACGCTACCTGCCGGAATACCAGAAGGTCCGAGGCGGCATCTCCTTTCTCGACCTGTGCAAGACGCCTGAACTCTGCGTCGAGGTGACGCTGCAGCCCGTCAACCGCCTTGATATGGACGCAGCCATCCTGTTCTCGGACATCCTGATCCCCATGGAGGCCATGGGGGCGGGGCTTGAGTTCAACGAGGGACGCGGCCCGGTCTTCTATCAGACCATCCGGGATCAGGCTGGACTTGACCGGCTTATCATCCCGGATCCCGAGGAGGCCATGGGATTTGTAATGCAGACCATCCGGCTGCTGCGAAAGGAACTCAAGGTACCGCTCATAGGATTTGCCGGGGCCCCCTTCACCTGCGCGACCTACCTCATCGAGGGCGGCTCGTCCAAGACCTTCTGGGAGACGAAGAAGATGATGTTCACCCAGCCCCGGCTCTTCCACGGTTTGATGGAGAAGATCACCCTCTGTACGCTGTCTTACCTTAAGGCCCAGGCCGAAGCAGGGGCCCAGGCCCTGCAGATCTTCGACTCCTGGGCAGGGATTCTGGCCCCCTGCGATTTCGAGGAGTTCGCCCTGCCCTACGTGCAGCGGATCGTCGCGGGCCTCAAGGATACGGGGCTTCCCCTCATCTACTTTGCCAACAACGGTGCCACGCTGCTGGATCTAGCCGTCCTTTCCGGAGCCGATGTCCTGGGCATCGACTGGCGGATCAATATCCGGGACGCCATCAGGCGCGTCGGACGGAAGGCCATCCAGGGCAACCTCGATCCCTTTGCGCTGATGCTGCCTGCAACTGAGCTCAAGGCCCGGATAAAACGCCTGCTCGATGCCGCAGCCGATGCCCACGGCTACATCTTCAACCTCGGCCACGGCATTCACCAGTTCACCCCTCCCGACCAGGCGAGGTGCGCCGTGGACGCGGTCCATGAGCTGAGCGGCCGATGAAAAAAAACCGGAGCCGTCGCTCATGAGCGCAAGCCCATCCGTAAGCCGCTGCCTGTCCCTGATGGACGAGTTTGAAATGCTCAGCAACATTCGGGACCATTCCATCATGGTAGCCCGGACAGCACAGGCCCTGCTGGACGGCATGCATCCAGGAAAGGTATTGCCGCCCAGGGATCTGGTGATCGCAGGCGCCCTCCTGCATGATATCGCCAAGACCCAGTGCATCAAGACCTCCTGCGACCACACACTGGTCGGCAGCGCCATCTGCACGGAGCTGGGCTACCCGGAAATCAGCGACATCGTCCGTGAGCATGTGATTCTTGCCGATTTTCTGGTGGATCGATATAAAAGAGGGATTTTTTCAGCCAAAGAGGTGGTCTACTACGCCGATAAGAGGGTACTGCATGATCAGGTTGTCTCGCTTGACATTCGTCTCGAATACATAATTGAGCGCTACGGCAGCAATAACGATATCCATCACGCCCTCATCAGAAAAAATTTCCGCCGCTGTCAGGATCTGGAGGGCTTTCTCTTCGCCCATATCCGCTACCAGCCTGAAGAACTGGCCCTTCAGGTCAGCGCTTCGCCACTGCCGATGGGTTGAACTGCCGTTTGAGACGGAGAGAATGTTCTTCCTCTCCCTCTATCTCCCGGAGAATCGTGCCGTCGGCCTTCATAAAACGGAAGGAAAAGGGTGCCTGCCCGAGTGCATGGGTCGAACAGCTCAGACAGGGGTCGAAGGCCCGGATCACGGCTTCCACCCGGTTCAATGCCCCTTCGGAGACAGACGTGCCGGTGATAAAGCGTTTGGCGACCTGGAGCACGCCGCGGCTCATGGCCATGGTGTTATGACCGGTGGCGACGATCAGATTGGCCCAGGTCATCAGGCCGTTTTCATCGACGCGGTAATGATGGATCAGCGTTCCCCGCGGCGCCTCGACGCAGCCGACTCCTTCGGGGAAATTCGGCTGGGCGACGGCCCGTATCCGGGAAGCGAGGATGGCGGGATCATGCAGCAGTTCCTGCATGGTCTCGATGCAGAAAAGAATCTCGATCAGCCTGGCATAGTGATTGAAAAACGAACTCATGACCGGCCCCCGCTCCAGGTCCCTGAATTCCGCCCATTCCTGGTCGGCCAACTCCGTGCCGCAGCCGTTGCAGACATTAAGCCTGGCGGCAGGCCCCACCCGGTAGATCCCGGCTGGAAAGCCCATGGGCTTGTAATAGGGAAACTTCAGATAGGACCAAGGCTCAAAGGCCTCGGCGATATGCTCCTGATAGTCTGCAGGATCGATTCCGTCGGCCACGATATGCCCTTTGGCATCGATGATGCGAAGCCTGCCGGTGACATGCTCGAGGTTCCCCTGGTCATTGACCATGCCCATGAAGAAGGTCGGGAAATTGGCAAAGGTCTGAATTTCCTCCCGATGCTGCTCAAGGGTCTTCTTGAACATCAAAAGGGTTCCGGTAATGATATCCAAGGCCTCCGGAATCATTTGCACTATCGTCTCACGATGCTCCACACTCAGGGAGGCATTGACGCCGCCTGGGACCACCCAGGCTGAATGGATGCGCTTGCCGCTGACCATCTCGATGATCTGCTGTCCGATCTTCCGAAGCCGGATCCCGTTTTTGGCCATCTCGGGATAGGCCTCAATCAATCCGACTATATTGCGTTTTGCAGGATCGGAATCCATGCCCAGAAGCAGGTCCGGCGAGGAGAGGTAAAAAAAACTCAGCGCGTGCGACTGGATGAATTCACCGCAGTTGAGCAGACGCCTGAGCATCGTCGCGGTCTTGGGAGGATGGACGCCCAGCACGGCATCGCAGGCCTTGCCCGAGGCCAGCGAATGGCTGACCGGGCAGATGCCGCAAATCCTCTCGGTGATGGAGGGCATTTCATAATAGGGCCTGCCTTCACAGAGCTTTTCAAAACCCCTGAACTGGGTCACATGAAAGCGGGCATCGCTGACCTGGCCATCGTCATCGAGGATGATGGTAATCTTCCCATGGCCTTCTATCCGGCTTATCGGTTCGATGGTGATGGTCTCTGCCATTATTTTTCCTCCCAAAAGATACGTATCATTGCATTTCTCAGGCCCCGAAACGGGTTTTTCCGCTCATATCCGGGCTGCGCCCGGCCAGAAGTTCGGAGAGGAGATAAAGAATCGCCTCCGGCGGCGGCGGACAACCGGGAAGAAAGACATCCACCGGGACAAATTCGTGCACCGGCCTTACCTTCGAACAGAGGGCGGGAACGACCTGAAATTCAATACTCCCCTTCCCGGCCTGTGCACCGCAGCTCAGAGGTGCCGCAGGGTCGGCATTTTCGATATAGGCACGGGCAAGGACATCCGCAACCGCGTGCCTGTTGCGCATCCCCGGCACATTGGCGGTGACCGCGCAATCCCCGAAAGACACCAGGATCCTGCTGCGCTCCCGGATCATCAGAATATTTTTTTTGTCCGCCTCGCTGCCCACCGCCCCTTCCACCAGGGTCACGTCCACATGATCGGGAAAGATCTTGTTGTCCACCAGCGGACCAAAGAGGATCTCCACCTGGGCTGCAAGGCCGATGAGGGCCTCATCGATATCAAGGAGAGACATATGACATCCGGAACAGCTGTCCAGCCACGTCGTCGCAAGCGCTATTTTGTCCATGATGTATCCTGCCTCCCTCTCATCATCTGCAGATACGGCAAGAACTGGCGGCGCTTTATCATCTCCGCCACCGATTTGCCCTTCTCCGACAAGGCTCCGGTCGGACAGACCTGGACGCATTTCCCGCATCCCGTGCAGGTCTCCGAACTCCCCCAGGGCTGGTTGAGGTCGGTTATGACCTGGGACGTGATCCCGCGCCCCATGATATCCCAGGTGTGCGCCCCTTCGATCTCATCGCAGACCCTGACGCATCGCAGGCAGAGCACGCACCGATTGTGATCGACGGAAAAGCGGCTGTGCGAGGCATCGACGGCAAGGTGCGGGTAGAGATAGGGGTAGCGGACATGGGACACGCCAAGTTCCACGGCGAGATTCTGTAACTCGCAGTGTCCGTTGGAAACGCAGACGGCACAGACATGGTTGCGTTCGGTGAAGAGAAGCTCGAGAATTTTCTTCCGGTAGCCGACTACCCTCTCGGAGGCGGTGATCACCTCCATATCCTGCCGGGGAAAGGTGACGCAGGCGGGAAGCAGTTTGTTGATCCCCTTGATTTCGACGATGCACAATCTGCAGGCCCCGCGTTCCGACAGGCCGTCAAGATGGCACAAGGTCGGGATCGTTATCCCGTTCTGCCGGGCAACGGTCAGAATGGATTCATTCTCGTGGGCGCTGACATCACGATCATCGATTCTGAAGGTCAACAGACGCGACGGGTTCAGGTCCGAGCGGACATTTGTCCTGGAATGATCTTTCATTTGGCCTCCCTTAAGGACTTGCAGGCCCCTGCGAGACAATTCTTATCATGGATATGGGACAGATATTCTTCACGGAAATACTGCAAAGTCGTCAACACCGGATTGGGGGAGCTCTGCCCCAGTCCGCAGAGGCTGGTGGACTTCATCAGGTCGCAGAGATCCTCCAGCATGGCCAGATCCTCCGGGCTGCCCTGATTTGCCGTTATCTTGCTGAGGATATCGTAGATCTGCCTCGTCCCAACCCGGCAGGGCGCACATTTCCCGCAGGATTCGGACTTGCAGAATTCCATGAAAAATCTGGCCACATCCACCATGCAGGACGTCTCGTCCATCACGATCATGCCGCCCGATCCCATGATGGAGCCGACCTTGGCCAGCGATTCGTAATCAACGGGCATGTCCAGAAACCGCTCAGGGATACATCCCCCCGAGGGTCCACCGGTCTGCACTGCCTTCAGGCGCTTGCCCTGGGGAATGCCGCCGCCGATATCATAGACGATATCACGCAGGGGCGTCCCCATGGGGACTTCGATGAGCCCTGTGTTTATAATTTTCCCGGCCAGCGCGAAGACTTTAGTCCCTTTGCTCTTTTCCGTGCCAATGCCTGCAAACCATCGCCCTCCCTTCCGGATGATGGGTGGAATATTGGCAAAGGTTTCCACATTGTTGATCAGCGTCGGATGCTCCCAGAGGCCGAACTCGGCCGGAAATGGCGGCCGTGGGCGGGGACGCCCCATGCGCCCTTCGATAGAGGCGATCAGTGCGGTCTCTTCGCCGCAGACGAAGGCTCCCGCGCCGAGACGGACTTTGATAGTGAAGTTGAAGGAGGTATTGAAGATGTTGTTTCCGAGCACCCCCATGTGTTCCGCCTGGGAAAGGGCCAGCCGCACGCGCTTGACGGCCAGCGGATATTCGGCGCGGACATAGATGAAGCCCTGGCTTGCGCCGGTGGCATACCCGGCTACGGTCATGCCCTCAATCACCCGGTGAGGGTCGCTTTCCAGCACCGAGCGATCCATAAAGGCCCCGGGATCCCCTTCATCGGCATTGCAGACGATGAATTTTGTCGGACCGGCCGCCTTGGAGACGGCGGTCCATTTCAATCCGGTGGGAAAGCCGGCCCCGCCCCTACCCCGCAGACCGCTGCGGGAGACCTCCTCGATCACCTCCTGCGGACTCATCTGGCTGAGGGCAAGAGAGAGGCCCTCGTAGCCGGATTCCGCCATATACTCCTCGATGCGCTCAGGGTCTATCCTGCCGCAGTTCTCCGAGACGATCCGGACCTGACGCTGAAAAAAAGCCGTATCCACGGGGCAGACCAGGCGGCTGACGGGCTTGCCTCCCAGGGCCTCCAGAATGTCCGAGACATCAGAGATCTTCACGCTCTGGTAATAGGTTCCGGCTGTCTCCAGAGAGACCAGCGGGCCTGCAGTGCAGAGCCCCAGGCAGCCGACCCCCTTGACCTTGCACCAGTTGTCAAGCCCGCGTCTGCTGACCTCCTTCTCCAGCGCCTCTTTCAACTGGCCGCTGCCGCAGGACAGGCATCCCGCCGCAACGCAGACATTGATCCGGTGCTGGAATCCCTCCCGCTGGGTCTGTTCCATCCTGGCAATCTGATGCAGATCTTCAATATTCATGAGTCCGCCACCTCCCTATGGTCTCAAGGACGTGCGCCGAGTTCAGCTTACCGGTCACCTCACCGTCAAAGACGCCTGCCGGGGCCAGTCCGCAGGACCCCAGGCACCGGGCAACCAGCAGCGAGACTTTGCCGTCCGGCGAAGTCTCACCGGAGGCGATGCCGACCTCTTCATGGATGGCATCGATGATCGCCCCGGATCCGCCGATATAGCAGGCCGTTCCCAGGCAGATCACGCAGGTATGCTCTCCCGGCGGCTTCAGGGTAAACGAGTGATAGAAAGTCGCCACCGCATAGACCCTGCTGAGCGGGACCTTCAACGTATTCGCGACATGCTTCAGGACACCCTCTTCCAGATATCCGAAGGATTCCTGAACGGCATGCAGCGTCTCAATTAAGGCATGGGACTCGTTCCTGTACAGCTGCATGGTCCGATTCACCAGACGCAGCCGATGATCTTCTACGGGTTTCGAAGACTCCTTGCCACCGCTTTCGGGATGCACCCCCTCGTTTTTCATAGGGACTCTCCTTTTTGTACATGAGCGGAAAGACAACAGGCGACAGGTTCTCGCCGAGAGGTTTCTGACAGGCCCTGGCAGGCGCAGATTTTGCCGGACTCCTGACTGCAGGAGGATAGCGCTACAACAGGAAGGGGAAGGACGATGCTGAAGGGAAAAAGAACATTCCCTGGCGATCAGCTTCCCGGAATACGTTCCATTTCTATTGGTTTCTCTGATTTATTATATCCGTGCAGGAGATATGAATGCAAATAGTTTTCGGTCTGGTCTTCAACAATCTCCGCCCTGGCGCGGAGGACGTAATGTACCGGCGTTACAGCGGGGTAACCGCCATGGCAGGGCTAAGCAAGCCTTACGGCCAGCACCTGCCCAGGATCACCCTGATGGTCTCCTGACCACGGCACGTCTCCCTCGGCATGCCCGCACCTCCTTTTACCAGAGATCGAACAGTTCTTCGATCCCCTTGCGGGCAAGGGCTGAAAGGGCCTGGAAGGATTCATCGGAGAAAGGCGAACCCTCAGCGGTGGACTGGATCTCTATCCAGCGGCCGTCGCCGGTCATGACGAAGTTTGCATCCACTTCGGCTTTTGAATCCTCGGCGTAGTCAAGGTCGAGCATCGGCACCCCGTCCACCACACCCGCCGAGATGGCGGCAACGGGCATGATGACCGGCATCTTTTCCAGCCTGCCGTCAACCACCAGCCTGCCCAGCGCATTACGCACGGCAAGAGAAGCCCCGGTAATAGAGGCGGTGCGGGTGCCGCCATCGGCGTTTATCACATCGCAATCAATCCGCAGGGTCCTCTCTCCGATAGCGGCCAGGTCCACCATCATCCTGAGGCTGCGGCCGATCAGACGCTGAATCTCATGGGTCCGGCCCGACTTGCCGCCCACCGACTCGCGGCGGCTTCGGGTGGAAGTGGCACAGGGCAGCATGCCGTATTCGGCGGTGATCCATCCCTGACCGCTCCCTTTGAGAAAGGGGGGAACGGCCTCTTCCACGGAAACGCCGCAGACCACATGGGTATTGCCCATCTTGATCAGGATGGAGGCATCCGCCTGGGGCTGAAAATCCCGAACGATGGAGACGGGACGAAGACTATTCGGGGCACGGTTGTCGCTGCGCATAGAAAAATCCCTTACAGGGTAGAATTTGAGTTTGAGACTGCCTTACATTTACAGCCGCCGCTTGTCGATGACCCTGCTGCCTTTGCCGTCGAAACGCTCCAGGGTTTTTTCTTCCACCAGCTTGACTTCGACATGAATCCCCAACTCCGAGACAAGCCGGCGTTTGATCTGCTCGATCAAGGCCCGCTGTTTTTTCATCTCATCAAAAAAGATGGATTCGACAACCTCCACCATCACTGTGATTTTATCCTCATTATTCTCCCGCTCGACAATGATCCGGTAGTGGGGCTCGGTCCCTTCGATATCGAAGAGGACCGCCTCGATCTGGGTCGGAAAGACATTGACCCCCTTGATGATCAGCATATCGTCGGTGCGCCCCAGTATCCGGCTCATCCGGGTCAAGGTCCGTCCACAGGGACAGGGACCAGGCAGAAGCCGGGTCAGATCCCGGGTCCGGTAGCGGATCACCGGAAAGGCCTCCTTGGTCAAGGTGGTGATGACCAACTCCCCGATCTCGCCGGGAGCCACCGGTTCCAGGGTTTTGGGGTCCAGGACTTCGACCAGGAAATGGTCTTCATTGATGTGCAGGCCGTTGCATTCCTGGCATTCCCCAGCCACGCCCGGCCCCATGACCTCGGAGAGCCCATAGTTATCCGACGCTCTGATCCCCAGCCGCTCGTTGATCTCGGCCCGCATGGCCTCGGACCAGGGCTCGGCGCCGAAAAGGCCGTACCGCAGGGACAGGCCATGGGGGTTGATGCCCATATCCATCATCACGTCGGCCATCTTCAACGCATAGGACGGGGTGCAGACCAGGGCCGTGGTCTTGAAATCCTGCATGATCTGGATCTGGCGTTTGGTATTGCCCGACGAGATCGGGATGACCGATGCGCCCAGCCGTTCCGCCCCGTAGTGCAGACCGAAGCCGCCGGTAAAGAGGCCATAGCCGAAGGCGATCTGGATAACATCATCGGCAGTGACTCCGGCACAGCAGAGGATGCGGGCAACGAGATTCGACCATGTCTTGATATCGTTCCGGGTATAGCCCACCACCGTGGCCATCCCGGTGGTTCCCGAAGAGGAGTGCACCCGGACAATATCCCTGAGCGGCACCGCAAACAGGCCGTATGGGTAATTGTCGCGCAGGTCCTGCTTCATCGTAAACGGAAGCCTCCGCAGATCGTCAAGCGAGTTGAAAGATTCAAAATCAACCTTCAATGCGTTGAATTTGTTACGATAAAAAGGAACATGCGTCCCAACCCTGTACAGGGTGGACTGCAGCCTCTCCAATTGCAGCTGTTCCAGATCATCTCTGGACAGACATTCTTTTTCCGGTTCCCAAAACATGATTTTCAGTTAAAAATACTCTGTAAATTGAATTTAATATCCACGTCATCCTGTGTATCCGATGAAGATGATGGATGTTGAGAGCGGCATTCACAATCAGCAATTCAAGCTCGCGCCCTTCGTACTGTAGTATAAAAACAGCCTCAAGGCCAATTTTTCCTGTTTTACCGCCGTTCCTCGTCAATTTTATCCCGCCCCAGATAGGCCCGCTGGACATCCCTGTTCTCCAGCAGATCCGGGGACGGCCCCTGGATGATCACCTTTCCCGTCTCCAGGACATAGCCCCTGTCGGAAATCCCCAGCGCTGCCTTGGCGTTCTGTTCGATGAGCAGCACTGTGTTGCCCTCCTGGCGCAGGCGGACAATGATCTCGAAAATCCCCTTGATGATGAGCGGGGCAAGCCCGGTGGACGGTTCGTCCATCATCACCAGAGACGGCCTGGACATCAAGGCCCTGCCCATGGCCAGCATCTGCTGCTCGCCCCCCGAAAGGGTACCGGCAAGCTGTTTTCTACGCTCGCGGAGGATGGGAAAGCGGTCATATTGCTGCTGCAGGAGTTCCTGCAGGGCCCGGCTTCCTTCTCTCCTTATCACATGCCCCCCCAGCAGCAGATTTTCCTCCACCGACATGGAGGAAAAGACCTGGCGGCCTTCCGGCACCATCACGCAGCCCAAGGCCGGTATTCGGGAGGCGGACAGGGTCCGCAGATTCCGGCCCTTAAAGTCAATCTCACCGCCCACTGGCTTCAAAAGTCCTGCGATAACGGACAAAAGCGTCGTTTTCCCTGCACCGTTTGCCCCTATGATAGTGACAATCTCGCCAGAGTCCACGTGCATGGAGATGTTTTTCAACACCCTCAACTTGCCGTATCCCGCCTCCAGATTCCGAATCTTCAGCATAGGCCTTGCTTTACTCCCCCAGATAGACTTTTATGACTTCCGGGTCCTGCTGGATCATCCTTGGCGAGCCATGGGCGATAAGCTGACCGAAACTGAGGACGGCAATCTCATCGGAGATATCCATGACCAGCGACATATCGTGCTCGACCAGCAGAATAGTGATTCCCATCTCGCGGATTTTCATAATAAGGCGTCCTACCTCGGCGGTCTCATAGATATTCAGGCCGGCGGCCGGTTCGTCAAGCAGCAGCAGACGAGGCTCCATTGCCAGGGCCCGGGCGAATTCCACCGCCCGCTGCTGCCCGAAGGCCAGGCCGGCGGCATCCTTGCAGGCCAGATCCGCCACCCCGAGCAAGTCGAGAAGCGCAAGGGATTTCTTCCGGATTTCCCTCTCCTCGGGACGAGTGCCGGGCAGCGCAAACATGGAGGCGAGAAAACCCGACCGGCTGCGGACATGGCAGCCTACCATCACGTTTTCGAGCACGGTCATCCCTGAGAACATCTCGATATTCTGGAAGGTCCTCGCCATCCCCAGGGAGGCTGCCTGATGGGGCTTTTTCCCTTGAAGGTCGCAGCCGTCAAATCGGACCGCTCCCGATGTCGGGGCAAGGGCCCGCGAAATCAGATTGAAGAGGGTGGTCTTCCCTGCCCCGTTGGGTCCGATCACCGCCTTGATCTGGCCTTTTTCCACGGTAAAGGATACATCCTGCACCGCCAGCAGGCCGCCAAAACTCCTGAACAGATTCTCCACTTCCAGCAGGGCCATCGTCAATCCCCTCCCCTGCGGCGGGTCACAATCCTGCGCAGCCTGTCCACAATCCCCATCCGCAGGATACCGTCCGGAGAAAAGAGCATGATGAGAACCAATATGGCTCCGAAAACGGCATCGTCATAGGTCCCGAACACTCCCCGCAGGGAAAGAAAATTCAGGATGGTCCCCATGATCAGGGCCCCCCATATATGGGCCATGCCTCCCACGGCTACGATGGCCACGTAGCGGACCGATTTCATCACCCCCGCCTCCGACGGCCCGATCGCTCCGTTGTAATGAGTCAGGAAGACCCCGGCGATTGCTGCAAAGACTGCAGAAAGCACGAAGATATTGAGTTTATACCGAGCCGTATCCACCCCGATGGAGTCCGCAGCCCGCTCCGAGCCATGAATGGCCCGCAGGGCCCTTCCGACACGGGAGTGAATCAGGTTCTGAAGCAGCAGAACTCCTACAAGCACCAAGGTCCAGGCAATATAGTAATTGGCGACACGATGGGCTGACCCGCCCGCGACACTCAACCCCGGCAGCAGCCGGAAAGGCGGCACCTCCGAAATCCCGTCCGCCTCGCCGAAATAGGGCACGGCCATCGCTATTTTGGAGACGATAATCCCAAATCCGAGGGTGGCCATGGCGAGATAGTGCCCCTTGAGCTTCAGCACCGGGATACCGATGAGCAAGGCTATCAGGGCTGCAGCAAGGACTGCCGCCACGCAGGCCGCCCACGGCGTCACCACCAACTGGGCTGCGCCGTAAACATTCTTTCCGGCAACCAGCAGGCCGGCCGCATCAAGCAGCCTGACAGGCAGAGCATCCTGGAAACCGGCCAGATTCCTGGTGGTCAAGGCTGCGGACAGATATCCGCCGATGGCAAAGAAACCGGCATGCCCGAGGGAAATCTGCCCCGCATAGCCCATCACCACGCAGAGGCCGATGATCAGCAGCGAATAGTAGGCGGACATCGTGATCGGCGTCAGATAGAAAAGTGAGCCGGTCCAGCGGCAAAGCAGATGCACGGCCACCACCGCCGTCATCAGAAGGAAAAGGGAAAGCGTCCGCTTCATGGCTAAAAAGTCCTCGAACCGGCAGCCTCTCCGGGGCTGAACAGTCCGTTGGGTCTGACAAAGAGAATAATCAGCAGGATGGCTATGGCAATGACATCCTGGAATGCCAGCGGAACAACGGAAACCGAGAAGGCCTCAATGATCCCCAGCAGCAGCCCCGCCGCCACTGCCCCGCCCGAATTGCCCAGACCGCCCAAAATGGCCACGGTGAATCCCTTGATGGCGAGCCCGGTCCCTGTATCGTACTGGGTATAGGTGATCGGCGACATCATGCAGCCGGCCAAGGCCCCGATGCCTGCGCTTAACATAAAAGAAAGGGTTACCATATTGCGGGTATTGATGCCGCACAGTATGGCGGCCTTGCGGTTGGCGGCGCATGCCCGCATCTCGCGTCCTGCCGGAGTTACCCGGAAGAAAAACGTCAGGGCCAGCACCATCAGCCCGCAGGTACAGACCACCCAGAGCACCTGCGGCGAAATCCTGGCACCCAGCACACTCATCGCCGTGATGGCGTTTCCGGTAAAATACGGCAGGGAGCGAACGCCTTCGCCCCAGAGGTACAGGGCCGCCTCCCGGATCAGCATGGAGATGCCGATGGTGATGATGACCAGCCGCAACACGCTTGGCTCCTTGAGCCAGCGGATAAAGACAATCTCTATCAGAGCGCCGATGGCCATGGTGACGGCGACCGCCAGGATGATCGCCAGAGGCAAGGGCATGAAGGACAGCAGCGATATGGAAATCATACCGCCCAGCATCACGAACTCGCCCTGGGCAAAATTGATGATTCCTGTGGTGTTGTAGATAATATTGAAACCGATTGCCACTATGGCATAGATGCTGCCATAGGTGATCCCGGCAAACAGATACTGGATGAAAAGCTCAAGTGTCATGGAACTGAAGGACGTATCATAACCAAATATTGAAAACGGCGGGGATGTTCCGCCCTTCCGCCCGGTTGCAAAAAAAAAAGCCGAAAGCCAGATCCCGGCGCCCCATTGAGGGTTCGGTCTCTTATCTCTTATAAGGCACGAACTTGCCGTCCTTAACCGTCATCATTTCAAAGGCGTCGATGCCAAGCCCGTTATGATCCGTCGGTGAGAAATTGTAGACACCGCCGGTTCCGGGGAAATTTCTGATATTCTCAATGGCCAAGCGGATCTTGTCGCGATCGGTCCCGCCAGCCTTAATGGCTGCCACCAGGATGTTGAAGACATCGTAGCCATGCCCCCCGAAGGTGGAGGCGTTCTCTTTATATTTTGTCTCGTAGTCATGGACATACTTGACGAGCAGGGCCTTCTGAGGATGGCCGTCGGGCAAAAGTCCGGCTATCAGCAGACGGCCGGCCGGAAAGATGATTCCATCAGAGGCCGCTCCGCCCGCCTCCGCATATTTGATATTGGCAAACCCATGGCTCTGAAACAACGGCACGTTCCACCCGGCCTGGCGCATGTTCTTGGCAACGATGGCCTGGGCAGGAACGATAGACCAGTTGATCACGGCCTGGACCTTGGGGTCGGCCTTCAACTTGGCCACGATGGCGGACAGATCCGTGGCCCCTTTGTCGTAGACCTCGTTTTCAATGATCGTGATACCATATTGGGGCGCAATCTTTTCCACCTGTTCCTTGCCGGCCTGACCGAAGCCGGTATTGTCGGACAGCATGGCCACCTGAGAAATCTTCTGCCTGTTCATCTCCTGAAAGATCATCTCAGCGGCAAAGGAATCGTTCTGCGGCACCTTGAAGACATAGGATGCCAGAGGGTTGACAATGACCTCCGCCGATGCGCAGGAAAGCAGCGGGGTCTTGGCATCTTCGGCAATCTTCTTCACGGCCATTGTCTCGCCTGAGGTGGACGGCCCGAGGAGCGCCACGACATGGTCTTCTTCGATCAGCTGTTTTGCAAAAGAAACGGCCTTCTCGGGACTGCTGCCGGTGTCTTTGATGATGATGCGGAGCTTTGCTCCGTTGACCCCGCCATTGGCATTCAGCTCGTCGGCCAGCATCTCCAGGGTCCTGGCCTCGGGGCCGCCAAGAAAGGAGGCGGGTCCGGTGACGGCCAGAATCGCCCCGACGGGAATTTCATCCTTTGCCCATACGGCCGGTACCGCCAAAAGACAGATGATCGCCGCAACGCATAATGCCATTCCAGTATTTTTCATAGTCGTCCCTCAGATATAGTGTATGGGTGTTGAGTGGTATCTTAGAGCGCGCAGATCTGTTCCCCGGTCAGGATCGTAAAACCGCTGCCCTGGAGGACCTCGATGGCCCTGTCTATCTCATCGAAACGGAAGATCAGCACCGCATCCTCTCCGGTCTTATTCACAAAAGCATACATATATTCGACATTTAATCCGGCTCCTTCAACGACCTTCAGGACTCCCGCCAGCCCTCCCGTCCTGTCCGGAACTTCAACGGCGATGACAGTGGTCTTCCCGACGGTGAACCCGTTCTGTTTCAGTGCTGCTTTCGCCTTTTCCACCTTATCGACGATGAGACGAAGTATCCCGAAATCGGCCGTGTCTGCTACGGATAACGCTCGTATATTGATATCGTTCTGGGCGAGTATAGAGGTGATCTCCGCCAACCGTCCCGATTTGTTTTCCAAAAATACCGCTATCTGTTCTACGCGCATGGTCATCTCCTGGAATCAGAATTATCACTAGCTTTCAATACAACGTGTCGTGCAAAAAAAATCGGATGAAACTGATCAGATTTTTCGTTTATCAATAACCCGTTGGGCCTTCCCCTCACTGCGCTGGATAGTCTTCGGCTCAACCAGCTTCACCTTGCAAGTGACCCCCAGCAGATCTTTGATCTCCACCTGGATCTTTCGAGACAGATTCTCCAGGACTCGGATCTCATCGGAGAATAAAGTCTCGCTGACCTCGACCTGAATGGTCATGGTGTCGAGATTCCCCTCGCGCTCGACCAGGATCTGATAGTGGGGCTCAACCCCCTCAACGCCCATCAGCACGTGTTCAACCTGGGACGGAAAGACATTGACTCCGCGGATAATCAGCATATCGTCGGTGCGGCCGGTCACCTTCTCCATCCTCACCAAGGTCCTGCCACAGCTGCACTGGCCGTAGATCAGCCTGGATATATCCTTGGTCCGGTAGCGGATGATCGGGAAGGCCTCTTTGGTCAGCGTGGTAAAGACCAGTTCCCCCTTCTCTCCCGGCGGCAGGACCTCTCCCGTGTCCGGGTCAATGACCTCGGGCAGAAAATGATCCTCGAAAATGTGCATGCCCCGGTCGGCAGCCAGGCATTCCATTGCCACCCCGGGACCCATGACCTCGGAAAGGCCATAGATATCGACAGCCTTCAGGTTCAGCTTGCGCTCCACCTCCTCGCGCATGTTCTCGCTCCAGGGCTCGGCCCCGAAGATCCCGACCCGAAGCGACAGAGAATGGGGATCGACCCCCACCGCGTCCATGGCATCGGCCAGATTCAGCGCATAGGAGGGAGTGGACAGCAGCACCGTCGAGCCGAAGTCCTTCATGATGGTGATCTGGCGCTTGGTGTTGCCGCCTGAGACCGGAATCACTGTGGCGCCAAGGCGCTCCACCCCGTAGTGGGCTCCCAGGCCGCCGGTGAAAAGCCCGTAGCCGTAGGCATTATGGACAATGTCGCCCTTATGGGCGCCCGCACAGGTCAGCGCCCTGGCCATCACATTGGCCCACGTCTCGATATCCTTCTGGGTATAACCGACCACCGTGGACTTGCCTGTGGTCCCGGACGAGGCATGGACCCGGACAATCTCCTCCATGGGCACCGTAAACAGGCCAAAGGGATAATTGTCGCGCAGATCGTCCTTGACCGTGAAGGGGAGCTTGCGCAAATCGGCCAGAGTCTGGATATCCTCCGGCCTGACCCCCGCCGCCTCCATCTTGCGCCGGTAGGGCGCAACAGTCCTGTAAACCCGGGCGACAAGGTTTTTCAACCGTATCAACTGAATTGATTCGAGCCCAACCCTTGGCAAGGTCTCAATCTCTTCTTCCCAATATAATGTCTTCATAGCTGCCCCCAAAGCACTTTGAACTCTATGAACTTGCCTTGCGTCCAGCCGCAAAAGCCCGCAGATTCACCTCGCGGAATTTCTCCGGCACCCGTGTTTTGATAACCTGTTCGTAGACGGCGGCCTCTACCGGCAGGAACACCGACAGGGCGCCCACTATCACGATGTTGGCCGTCCGCACCTCGCCTGCCTCGCGGGCAAGCCCGAAGGCGTCGACGCACACCACCGATATACCGTGCCCTGTCAGGTTGTCCAGAACCGCCTCGGGATAGGCTGTCTTCCCCGTGGCCACTGAAGGAGGCAGAATTTTCTGCGTATTGACGATAACCCTGCTGTCCTTATGCAGATAGGGCAGATACCGGACCGCCTCCATCATCTCGAAGGCCACCTGAATATCGGCCCGGCCCGGCTCGATCAGAGGAGAGTACACTTTGTCGCCATAGCGAAGCTGGGCGGTCACCGAACCGCCGCGCTGCGCCATCCCGTGCACCTCGCTCTTTTTGGCATCAAAGCCTGCTGCAAGCAGACTGTAAGCGGTGATCTCACTGGCCAGCAGGATGCCTTGGCCGCCAACCCCCGAGAAGAGAATATTTCCTGTTGTTCTCATTACTCCCCCTCCTGGGTAATCGCATGGAATTTGCAGAGTGATGCACACTGGCCGCAGGCATTGCAGAGGATCTCGTCGATCCTGGAGATGCCTTTCTGGGATTTTTTATACCCCCTGGCCTCGGCCTCGCCCTCGGCAAAGGCCGTCCAGCTGATGGCGGGACAGCCCAGACGGATACAGGACATGCAGCCGACACAGTTGTCCTGCTGCGTATAGAAGGTCACGGTCTTTCTGACCTTCATCTCCGGCAGCAGCACGCAAGGGGCGCGGGAGATGACCACAGACGGCTCGGTCAGAGCGATAGCCTCCTCCAGCACCTTTTTGGTCTCCGGCACCTTATGGGGGTTGACCACAAAGACGTGTCTGACGCCCACAGCCCGGCACAGGGCTTCGATATCAATGGCGAAGGCGGGATCCCCTTTGATGTTGCAGCCCGAGGCCGGATTCTGCTGCTGGCCGGTCATGGCCGTGATCCGGTTATCCAGGATGATCAGGGTGGAGGCCGAATTATTATAGACGGTGTTGATCAGACCGGTGATGCCCGAATGCATGAAGGTGGAGTCACCGATGACGGCGACGATCTTATCATGCGCACCCTCTCCCAGGGCCTTGGCCATGCCGTGGGCGATGGGCACCGAGGCCCCCATGCAGACTGTGGAGTCTAAAGCCGACAGCGGCGGCAGAAAGCCCAGGGTATAGCAACCGATGTCCCCGGAGATGAAGACCTTCAACTTTGCCAGATTAAAGAAAATGCCGCGGTGCGGACAGCCGGGACACATGTTCGGCGGCCTGGGCGGCAGATCGATTGCGGGGAACAGAGCGGGCGCCTGTGACGGATCGATGGCCGAGCGGATAATGGCGGTGTTCAGCTCTCCCTGGTTGGGGATCAGATCCTTGCCGTGGCAGGCAATGCCCATGGCTTTAATATGCAGCTCCAGAAAGGGGTCGAGTTCTTCAACGATATACAGCTCTTCCACCGAGGCGGCAAAAGCGCGGATCTTCGCCTCCGGCAAGGGCCAGCACATGCCGAGCTTCAGGACGGCGGCATCGGGAAAGGCCTCTTTCACGTAGAGATAGGAGACGCCCGATGTGATAAAACCGCGTTTAGAAGTCCCCTCTTCCACCCGGTTGCAGGGCAGGATTTCGGCCATATCGCGGCACTTCAGCATCCGCTCTTCGACTGCCACCCGCCGCTTGCGGGCCAGAGCCGGCAGCATCACGAATTTTCCGGGGACCTTTTCAATGCCTATAGCTGTAGCCGAGGCCTCCATTTCTCCTTTTTTCACCACGCCTTTCACATGGGAGACGCGGGTAGTAATCCGGAAGAGGACAGGCGTGTCCAACTGTTCGCTGAGGGCAAAGGCAAGCTTCAGGAACTCTTTGGCCTCGGCGGGATCCGAAGGCTCCAGCATCGGCACCTTGGCGGCAAAGGCGTAGTTCCGGTTGTCCTGCTCATTCTGCGAGGAGTGCATCTCCGGATCGTCGGCGGTGACCACCACCAGGCCTCCGCGCCCGCCTGTATAGGAGGCGGTGAAGAGCGGATCGGCGGCCACGTTCAGCCCCACGTGCTTCATGGTGGCAAGGGCTCTGGCTCCGGCGAAGGAAGCGCCAATGGCAACCTCCAGACCGACCTTCTCGTTCGGAGCCCATTCGGTATAAACCCCGTCATAGCGGCAGAGGTTTTCCAATATCTCTGTTGATGGTGTGCCCGGATAGCCGGAGGCCACTTTCACCCCTGCCTCAAAGGCCCCCAGGGCGATGGCTTCGTTACCGGACAGCCACATCGATTCATCACTGATTTTCACAACCTATGCTCCTGATTTTTTCCGTCACGCTCTGAGATAATTCCCATGCTGATGCCGTATGTTTGTCGAAAATTCCCTATCGGGGAAAGAGCACAGGGGAGGATGAAGCGTTCCCCTGTGACCGATGTAAATACCCTGAAAACACACAAAGAGGCAAGGATTTTCTGCCTGCCCCAGCCTCTCTTCGTCTGTGGCTTCCGGCAGGCTGTTTCAGATGCAGGCAGGTCTCGGGGAAGGTGGAATACGGTAAAAAGTTCAGCAGATGCTACAGGAAAAAGAGATGATCCAGGCATTTTTCAGGCAGCCGACAGCGGGAAGGACGTAGTGTATTTTTTTCTTGCCAGTGTGCATCCCGTCCCATCCGGGCGATCAGGAAATATCGAGGAAGGTATGCAGCGTTTTTCCAGTCAGGGTTTTCCGCAATGAAGGAGACGGCTTCGCTCTTCAATACCCTCCAACTGGATTATATGATTCCGCTCTTCATCAATGATTCTTTTAACTTGACTGGAAGATTCCTCATCATCTAAAAGGCCCAGCAGAAATTCATAGAAGAGAATAGTATCCTCTTCAAAACTCCGGGACCTGGCAATGACCTCATCCACTGTATTGGCGTGGGCAAGCTCCTTCTTTTCCAAAAGAAAGGCGTTTCCCTTTATCATATCCGTAAGCAGCGAAGCGCCCATGGCCTCAATTTTCAGTTCTTCGTCTGTCAAGATCCTGCTGGAGGCTATTCGCCCGAACCATTGGCCATGGGCCTTCTCCTCCTCGGCCAAACGGGCAAGGATCCTGGCAATATCAGGGTCTTCTGCCGCAACACTGGCCTGGCGATAGACCTCTTCCCCGTTTTTCTCTATCTGAATGGCTATAGTGCGAATGTCAGCAATGGTGAACATCTCTTTCTCCTGTTTGGCCGGGCGGCACCGGCCGGATCTCCGGTAGCGGGAATCGTGGGCAGCCGGATCTTTCAGGTCTGCCAGTTTGAACGGCAGGCCACTTTCCCTTACGAAAAGAAGCGGGTAAAGGTTTCAACCTCTTCTCTTGGGGTCCGGTACGAATTGATCGGGGCGTCCTTATCCTCGTAGCCCAAAGCCATGCCGCAGACAAGGACGGTATCCGGCTTATACCCCAGCGCCTCTTTCACAAGGTGTGAAAAATGGCCGAGAGCGGCCTGCGGACAGGTGGCCAGGCCAACCTCCACTGCCGCAAGCATTATGGATTGCAGGAACATGCCGAAATCGAGGTAGGATCCCTTCTCCAGGGAGGGATCTATAAAAAAGAACAGGACAACCGGGGCATCGAAGGCCCGATAGTTGGCCATCCACTGCTCCAGGCGCCGGTCCTTATCCTTCCTGCCGATATGCAGGGATTCGTAGAGCTGGACGCCGCAGGCAATCCGCCGGGTTTTATAGGGTTCATGCCATTCCAGAGGATAATAGTTATAATCCGTGCCGCCGGCCCCGCTCTCTTTGAAGGCAGCCTCCATCGCTCTGGCCAGCGCATCCTTTTTCTCCCCGCTGACAACTGCCACCTGCCAGGGTTGGGCATTGCCGCCGGAAGGAGCATGGCGGGCCGCCTCCAGAATTCTGACCAGGGTCTCTCTTGCAACGGGCTTATCGAGGAATGCCCGGGTCGACTTGCGTGTTTTTAAGGCTTCAAGGACATTCATGGCGGCGGGTTCCCTCTTTTTCCGGAATAATTTTTCTTTCCTTCGACACCGCTCAGGAAAGAATGCGACCGATGTCGAACACCTGGTGGCATGACGGGCAGATAAACAACCATTTCATCTCTTCGCCTTCGCATTGTAACATGGAATGAAATCCATCCTCATAGCCGCACAGTGGGCAGATCTTGAATTCATCTTCTACCTTCACGGGGTGTATGCGATGTTCCATGGAGCCTCCTGGTCCGATCATGGTATTGTACTGCTCTGAAAATACGGGCAGGCCTGCGAAAGTTCACGGGCATCCTGTTTCCGCTCCGATCAAACCGCCAGCCTTCCTCCTCTACGATAACCCGTAAACAGCAGAGATCAACTGAAAAGATCGGATTTTGCCTGCCGCTTTCCGTTTGACTACAATGCCCTTGCCTTGACAGGCCCTTCATGGTAAGCAAAGACCTCATCAAGCAGGCCGCCGGCATATCCGCATGGCGGGCAGAACCTGTTACACCTCACCTCCCGATACAGCCGTTTCCGGCGCCAGGCCGATGAGGTACGATTTCAAAGGAGAATTGTTATGATTACAGCACTTGTTCAGTTCAATCTCCCCCGTCCGCTTTCCCGCAAAGAGGCGCAAGAGATCTTCTTGACCACAGCACCAAAATATACGAAGATTAAGGGGTTAATCAAAAAATACTACATTCTTACCGAGGACGGCGGAACAGGCGGCGGGGTATATATATGGAACTCGCGGGAGGATGCCGAGGGCATGTACACAGAGGCATGGCGGCAGTTCATCCTCGAAAAATATGGCGCCCAGCCAACGCTTACCTATTTTGAAACTCCTGTTGTCGTCGACACCATCAGTGGAGAAATCTCCACTGATAAATAAACACAGGCAAGAGAACCCTAAAAAACCGTTGCCGGCCCCCCGCTCACCGCAACCAGAGGGCTGAAAGCCGCCTTGATGGCCAGACAATCGTAGGCAACAACCCCACCCTGGTAGGAAACCGCATGGCGGCGCACTATCCGCCATCCTCCGCTCTGGAAGACGCCTTCGGCCTCAATCCTTTCCACCATGCCGGTCACCGCGTTAAGAAGTCCGGCAAGCTCAGCATTCTGGGTCAGGACAATCGCCTTGGCCCCTGCCCCGGCCACGAGCGTGACGGGTTCCATAATCAGATGGGAGAGATCCTGAGCGGGGAAGGTTTCCGTTGCAACCGTCGGCTTGGCCTGCAGCCGGATCATTCGCGCCCGCGCATCCGGCCCCACGCTTTCCTTGGTGGTGCCGATGAGGTCGAGCAGATAGTTCCGGACATCATTCAGGTCGCGGGCCTGGCGGAACTTTTCCGGATCCGTATAGGTTTCCAGGGCCTTGGCCAGGATAGAGACCTCCCGTAGAAAATGGTTGCGCTGATTGGCAGGCACCAGATACATGACAATAATAGAAACAGGCTTGCCGTCCGGAGCCCCATAATCAATACCCGAGGGACTCCACCCCACGACGCTCATCAGATCCTCGTCAGTGTCGATCCTGGCGTGCGGGCAGGCCCAGCCCTTGCCCAGGGCGGTGATGGTGGTCTGCTCCCTCTTCAAGACATGGTCGACGATATCGGTCCCGGCGGGCATTTCAGGGAAGGCCTCAATGATATGGGCAAGAAATTGCAAGGCATGGCCTTTGTCATTTTCAGGGAGTTCGAAGAGCCGGCCTTCCTGCAAGGCGTCCAATAAGGTATCCATGATCAATCACCTCCAAAACGGTTGAAAAACCAGTTCTTCACGCCACAGGTCAGGACCGCATAGCATGCCATAAAACCCCCTATCCAAACCCAGTATATGGTGGGCAGTGGGACCAGACCAAGAAGCGAGGCAAAAGGCGAGTAGGGCAGCCAGGCCCCGGCAAACATGACGCTTATCGTGGTTATAGTCATCTGAAAAGAGGCCTGACTGCCGAAGACCGGAATCTTCCTGGTCCTGATGATATGGACGATCAGGGTCTGGGTCAGCAGCGACTCGACGAACCAGCCGGTCTGAAACAGTTTTTCCGCCGCCTCATGCTGCGCCGCGCTTGCCGACGCATCAAGAAAGATATTGCACTTGAAGAAAAACCACATCAACGCAAAGGTTGCATAATCGAATATCGAGCTGATAGGTCCGACAAAGACCATAAATCTCTTGATATTATTGATATTCCATTTCAAAGGTCGGACGATGAGCTCTTCATCGACATTATCGGTGGGAATTCCGGTCTGGGAAAAATCATACAGCAGGTTGTTGGCAAGGACCTGCACCGGTTGCATGGGCAGAAACGGGAAAATGTAACTCGCCCCCACAACGCTGAACATATTGCCGAAATTGGAGCTTGCGCCCATCCGGATATATTTGACAATATTGGCAAAGACCCGCCTGCCCTCCATGATGCCCTCCTCAAGGACCAGCAGGTTCTTTTCAAGAAGCACAATGTCCGCAGCTTCCTTGGCCACATCCACCGCCGAATCAACGGAGATGCCGACATCCGCCGCCTTCAGGGCCGGGGCGTCATTGATGCCGTCGCCGATAAACCCGACCACGTGGCCCTGCCTTCGCAGCTCTCTGACCACCTGTTCTTTCTGATCGGGAGAGAGTTTGACAAAGACATCGCTCTCAGATACCACCGCAGCGAACTCCTTCTGCTCCATCCGGGCCATCTCGCCGCCGGTGACAATACGTCCTACTTCCAGGCCCACATCGTTGCAGATCTTCTCCGTTACCAGGCCATTATCTCCGGTCAGCACCTTCAGGCGAACACCTGCCGAAGTCAGGAGGGTAATGGCCTCGGAAGCAGAGACCTTGGGCGGATCGAAAAAGGCGATATAGCCCAAAAGTATCAACCTGCTTTCATCTTGAACACTGAAAGAGGTCTTGGTCCTTGGAAACTCCCTGTAGGCAATCCCCAGGACCCTGAAACCATCGCGGTTCAGCCTGTCAACCTCTTCAAAGAGATCGGCGCGGATCAGGTCGATGAGCGGGTAAACCTCTTCGTCTATCTGATAATGGCTGCAGCACCCGTATATCTCCTCCACGGCGCCTTTGCAGACAAGCACGTGATCTTCCTCATAGTCCACGACAACCGACATCCGCCGGCGCTGAAAATCGAAGGGCAGCTCATCCACCAGCCGACAGTGCTGCTCCACGGCCAGATCGGCAAACTCCAGAACCGCGCGGTCGATGAGATTGCGCAGACCGGTCTGAAAATAGCTGTTGAGGTAGGCATAGTTCAGGACCTCTTCGCTGGTGTGTCCGGTCAGATCCACATGCCGCTCAAGGACGACGCGGTCCTGCGTCAGCGTCCCGGTCTTGTCCGTGCAGAGGATATCGATGGCCCCGAAATTCTGGATCGAGGGCAGCCGCTTGACGATGACCTTTTTCTTGGCCATGGTCAACGCGCCTTTGGCCAGGTTGACGGTGACGATCATCGGCAGCATCTCCGGCGTGAGACCGACAGCCACCGACAGGCCGAAGATCAGGGCCTCCATCCAGTTGCCCTTGGTGATTCCGACAATCATGAAGACGGCGAAGACCATGACCACCATGAAACGGATCATCAGCCAGGTAAAATCGCGAATACCTGTATCAAAGCTGGTTTCTTCCCTGAGCCCTGTCAGAGACTCTGAGATGGCCCCGAACAGCGTCCGGGTGCCGGTATTCACGACCACTCCCCGCGCCGTGCCGCTGTTGACGGACGTGCCCAGAAAGCAGGCATTGCCAAGCCCCAAGGCCGTATGCACCTGGGCGGTGGCGGTTCCGGCGGTCTTCTCCACAGGCATGGCCTCGCCGGTCAGGGCAGACTCGCCGACGAAAAAGTCCTTGGCCGAAATCAGGATGAGATCGGCAGGAACGACCGAACCGGCATAGAGCAGGACGATGTCGCCGGGAACGACTTTTGAGATCCTGACCTCACACTCCGCCCCGTCCCGGATGACCAGGGTCCGCGACTGGACCCGCTTGCCCAGGGCCTCTACGGCCATGTTGGATTTGCGGTCGAGGATGGCGGCCAGGCCAACGCTGAGAACGATCATCGCACCGACAATACAGGCCGAGATCATATCGCCGGTTATGGCCGAGACAATCGCAATTACAAGGAGCTGGACCACCAGAGGGCTGGAAAACCGATGGGCCATATCGGCAAAGAAACTCAGATGTTTCAGGTGCGACAGCTCGTTGAGCCCGTATTCGCCCAACCGGCGTTCCGCCTCATCGGCTGCAAGACCGTTGACAGTAGACTCAAGGGCTTCCAGGGCCTTGGCGGGAGGCATCTGGCAGAGTTGAATCAGCTGACGCTCGTGTTCCCGTAAGCCGCGGGATATGACAGGCTGCGTATCGTTGTTTCTTGAAAATTTTTCCAGAATTTTTTTAATCATAGCCCGACACTCCATCGGCTGCCGACAGGGCCGTTTTCTGATATTTTACGATATCGCTCCCGTCCAGCAGCTGCAACTGTATCCGGCAGGGCAGAATGATAATCAGGAAAACAAAGACCGAGGCATCCGCCATCTCTATAAGAGAATGCGGAAGCACAGTTTTCTCGTAGGATAACACAGGCATCGCGGAAAGAAGTTTTCCGGAGCAGGGTCGGTACTTTCATGGTTCACCTCGCAGTCAGACCGTAGCAATATGGGGCGCGGTCCGAGGTGAACAGTCTCTCGACTAATGCAAGGGGAGGGAGGAATTCACCACAACGGCCGCAATACTCCACCACTGCGCGTCAGGTTCGTCTGGTTCGTTTTTATTCAAGATCTGGGTTGGACTTGAACTACTACTGCCATCAGGGCTGTTCACTTCTTTCCTCCGGTGATGATTATCTGAAAAGCAGGCCTGTGCCACTGCCAGCGAGAAGATACCCCAATCAGAACAGATTTACAAATAGAAATCCATTTCCTTTCTATCAGCACTCTGCAGGAGGTGCTGAAGAGTGCCCTGCCCCGGCAGCTTTGCATAGCATCCGCCTGAAAAAATGAACTTCAAAATTTCCAGACCAGATCGTGGGCGATCAGGCCGTCTGCAACCAGCCAGTCGCGCTGGGGGTCGTGCCTGGCGTCGCCGGTTCTACCCTGCACTGCCGCAGGGGATTGCCGTTGACCAGGTTGGCAAGGGGGTGGTCCGGGTTCATCCGCGCCTGCCAGTAGCCGCTCTGCGGTGCCTGCTTTTGGGCAGTCGGCCGGGCGCCCCCTTGCAGAAAGATAGAGGGCTCGGGGAGGACGCGTCGCGACTGCCCTGCGCTGGGGGCTGCGGGATACGTTGGCGGCGGGGTGTTATTGAGAACACGCACAGGACGGGCCGCTTCGATCAGGCTGTCCCGATTGCCATCCCAGGGAGGGAGCCTGGCCGGCGGCAACGGCAGGATTTTATCCAGATTGGGCAGGGTCAGACCGCTGCCCTCATACCATCCGAGAGAGTTGCCTATGCTGTCATAGCGTTCAGACCGCGACAGGTCTACGCCGAGCGGTGCAACGCTTGTTCTGCCTTGGGGATTTCTCAACTTACTTGCCAACGCATTGGCACAGTCCGCATTGCCCATCTTAACGCCTTCATGCAGCACCTTAAAGGCCTTGACTTTATCAGCCGGATTATCTTCTCCCGTTACGCCAAGTGACATCCCCAGTTCATAGGCGGCAGGCCCATAGCCTTGGGCCACCGCGCACTCCAGCATCTGACGGCCGTTCACCTCATTGCCCCAGAAGCCAGCCTTGGGGTCATCGTAAGTGGCGTCCAGCTGCTCGCCTAGAAAGGTCTGCGCCGCCGGGCTGCCCATCTCGGCTGCGCGCTGGTAAAAGGCATAGGCCTTGGTGCTGCTGGGATTGACGCCGATGCCCTGTTCATAAAAGCGCCCCATGGTCTCCCAGGCGTCGGGGATGCCGCGCGCCATTTCCGCCTCGACCTCCCGCACCGCAGCCTCGGAGTCCCGCGGCAGGCCGCATTGCTCGCCATGTCCTTCCAGGCGCAGGTTGACCAGGTTGAGCCGGGCCTTCCAGCTGCCCAACGCGGCGGCCCTGCGGTTCAGCTCGATAATGTGCGGCCAGAGCTTTTCTTTTTCCCAGTCCTGTTCATTCCACTCCACCCACTGCGCCTCCTGGACCAGCGCTTCGGCTATCGGATCGACAGGCGGGACGACAGCGTCGCGGTATACACAGATAAAGCTGGTGCGGTGGGGATTGAATAAGGGCGGTATCTGATTGCGGAGCATGGCGGTATCTCCCGATTTGG
>Ga0214252_1000091_pt1 | contig 51139 bp, 49 predicted proteins | sample TroBogypolimnion_47_FD_153090 | JGI IMG/M metagenome (GOLD analysis project Ga0214252, IMG submission 153090) | Freshwater microbial communities from Trout Bog Lake, WI - 13JUL2009 hypolimnion | ecosystem: Environmental > Aquatic > Freshwater > Lake > Hypolimnion/Profundal zone | place: Trout...
GATAGACGGTCTTCGCCCCAACGCTCAACAACTCAAGAAGGCAGCATAATATTCATGACCACCGACTCAAACCTGCAACTGCGGTCGGGACATCGCCTCATCTTGTGCGCGATAGAAGTTCAGATTGTCGACCCACATTGCAGACATAGGACGAACCACATTCTCATATCCGGTCATTCGCTGTTGAAAATCCGTCTTGTGTCCTGGACTAGTCTTCAGCAGCGTCTGGAGTCATTGGAGTTTCGGCCGGAAATGACTCTAGCGGGCTGACAGCGGAATTAGGTTCTGCCAATCAGTCATCCATAGAGCGGCCATTCCCCAACTGTTAAATCTGTGTGCACTTGAGTTAACGCAAGCATCAAAAAGATGAGCCGGGCGTATTCAAAAACTCCTGTTCCTGCGGTGTTGATTCGCGTCCTAATAAGACATTGCGATGTGGAAACCGGCCAAATCGGTCGATGATGACTTTATGTTTGCGTTCGAAGGCCCAACCATCTTCCAAGCCAGGCATGTCAAAAAGCGCCATTGCCTCTACGTGAATCATGGATGACTCGCTATGCATATAGGGCATGTACAAAAAGAAACATTCGTTCGCGGCCAGTTCCTTGTCAGCGTGGACCGCGACCGCAGTTTGTGCCAATGCCAGTGCCAGTGCCAAGGGGTCGCAGGCAAAGGCTAATCCCTGGTCGCGGTAGATGTTGCGCGAGAACTGGTCAAGCACCAAAATTTCGGCTAACCGGCCACGGGCAGTCTCACGCCACGCAAACAGTTCGCAAGCAGCGGCTGCATCGTGCAAAGTCCCGAACCGTCGGGCAATCAACTGGTCAAAGACCGGCGATTTCTCCCACCACTGGTTGGGGGTGATTTCATCAAACCAGAATGAGAGGACGATATCGGGACTGTGCTGCATAGTGCCTCTCTGTCAGTTTGATTGTTTACGCAATGATGGCATGGCAAACGGCGTGGCAATGATTGCCAAAAACCAAATGACTGGACCGCCAATCGTGCCTGCATTGAGGTCAATTACTCCGGAAGTAACCATGGCAAAAAGAAACGTAAGGTCAACAATTCCTATTACAAATAGGCCAATGAAATTGGCCGCCCACGAAGCCTGCTTCAAAATAAGCCATGCCACGACTAGGCCCAGAACGCCATAGCCGCCCACGTCGATGCAGAAGTTCAGCAAGAGTTGGCCCTGTGCGAAGACCGTGGTCGCATCAGTCGCGTGCACAAAGGCTGCGCGCGGAGCGTTGCTACCGCCCACAACCGTGTTCCACAGGCCGGGAGTGCCGCTGCTGAGGTATTGATGGATGCCTTCATATCCCACCCAGACGTGCAAAACGTCCCACAAAACGAAGAGCCAGGCTCCCACTTTCGCCGCGGTGCCTAAGGTTGTTTGACCATTGCTCGATGCCATGAAAAATCTTTGTTCAAAGTGAAGTTGACGATTGTTCAGGCTTACAGGAATGAGATGAAGCGCTTGAAATGAAATTCTTTGCTGCTTAGATGAAACGATAATAGTATGGAAGCATTCAAAAACATGCATTTGTTCGTGGAATCGAAATAGCGCGTTTCCTGACCGCCGCCGTTAGCAAGCTGACGCGGGAACTCGGTCAGCTGAAATTCTTGGGACTCTACTAAGTCTTTGTCCACTCTATCGTATTTAACCAGCGATTAGGTTCCCGATCAAGCCACCCGGTCGAACACCGCCATGCTCTCGACGTGGGCGGTGTGGGGGAACATGTTGACCACGCCGGCCGCGCTGCAGCGGTAGCCGGCCCGGTGCACCAGCAGGCCCGCATCACGCGCCAGCGTCGACGGGTTGCAGCTCACGTAGACGATGCGGCGCGGCGGCGTCCAGTCCTGCGCGCCCGGTGTCGCCGGGTTGTTGGCGCTGTCCACCTTTTGCTGATGCAAATCGGCCAGCGCCTGTACCAGCGCGAAAGCCCCTTCGCGCGGCGGGTCGACCAGCCACTTGTCGGCCACGCCATCCTGGATCAGCAGGGCGGGCGTCATCTCGAACAGATTCCTGGCGACGAATTCGGTCGGCGCCAGCGCCTGATCAGGCGCGGTCTGTTCCTGGTTCATGCGGTAATTGTCACGCGACCGGGTGATCAATTCCTCGCTGCCTTCGATGCCCAGCACGGCGCGTACCTGCGTCGCGATCGCCAAGGTGAAATTACCCAGGCCGCAAAACCAGTCGATCACGCGCTCCTGCCGGCCGGCATCGAGCAGCCGCAAGGAGCGCGCCACCAGAACGCGGTTGATGTGCGGGTTGACCTGGGTGAAGTCGGTCGGACGAAATCGCATCCGGATGCCGAACTCGGGCAGGTCGTAACTCAACTCGGCACCGCCCCTATCGAGCAGTTGCACGGTCTGCGGGCCGCCGCCCTGCAACCACCATTGCACACCGGCATGGGTATGCGCAAAGGCGCGCAGGCGCTGCAGGTCCGGGGTGCTAAGCGGCTCGAGGTGGCGCAGCACCAGCGCCGTCACGGCATCGCCGCAGGCCAGTTCGATCTGCGGGCATGTCTCGATCGCGTCCATCGAACCGATCAGGGCGCGCAGCGGCAGCAACAGGGCACTGACATGCGGCGGCAGCACCGGGCAGACCTGCATGTCGGCCACGTAGCGGCTCTTGCGTTCATGAAACCCGATCAGCACCGTGCCCTTTTTGCGCACGTAGCGCACCGACAGGCGCGCCCGGTAGCGGTAGCCCCAGGCCGGGCCTTCGATGGGACGCAGAATGGTCTCGGCCCTGACCTTGCCCAGATGCCACAAGTTGTCTTCCAGCACCCGCTGCTTGACCGCCACCTGCGCCGCCACATGCAGATGCTGCATCTTGCAGCCGCCGCAGGCGCCGGCGTGCAGGCCGAAATGGGGGCAGCCCGGCGTCACGCGCTGCGAGGACTCGCGGTGGATCGCCGTCACCGTGCCCTGCTCCCAGTTGTTCTTCTGGCGATTGACCTTGGCGCTGACCTGCTCAAACGGCAGCGCGCCCTCGATGAACACGACCTTGCCGTCAGCCCGGTGCGCCACACCCTGCGCCTCCAGGTCTAGCGATTCGACCAGCAGCCAGTCCGGCGGCATCGGCGTTTCTTTGTTGATTTCATCAGTCATGGGATTGGAGCGTGTCCGTCAAAAAAAGAACTTTGAAATGCATTCGGGGTGAACGGTGCGCCAGCCAAATACCGCATGGACACGCGTGCCCATGCCCGTTCGCAAGCCTCACAGCAGCGCTTGCTGCGTGATGCCACGCCGCTGCAGATAGCGCTTGAGTTTGGCCATGACATCGTTCTGGATCTGGCGCACGCGTTCGCGCGTCATGCCTAGGCGCAGGCTCAGCACCTCCAGCGTCTCGGGCTCGCGATCGTGCAGGCCGAAGCGACCTTCGAGGATTTCCTTCTCACGCTTGCTCAAGGTGCCAAGCCAGTCTTCGATCAGGTGTTCGACCTCGTGCGCCAGCATCACGCCGGAGGGATCGATCGTCACTTCGTCGACCAGCGAATCACCGAGTGTCTGGCTGTCGCCCGTGCGCTCGTTGGTGGCGTCGAGCGAACGCGGCGCCTCAGCCAGCGCCAGCAGTTCGGCCACGCCGGCAGACTCGCGTCCCAGCAGGGCTGCAATGTCTTCCGCGCGTATGCCATCGGGCCGGCTGGCCATGAACGCGCCATCGTTCTCCAGAGTGCGCCGTGCGCGCAAGACCTGCTGCAGCTCACGCACCACATTGACGGGCAACCGCACGGCGCGGCCCTGGCAGACCAGCCCGCGCTCCACCGCCTGCCGGATCCACCAGGTCGCATAGGTTGAAAAGCGAAAACCACGTTCGGGTTCGAACTTGTCGATCGCATGCATGAGACCGAGATTGCCCTCCTCGATCAGGTCCGACAAGGGCACGCCGCGCCCGAGGTAGGCTTTGGCAATGCTGACCACCAGGCGCAGATTGTGTTCAATCATGCTCTGGCGCGCCTCGAAATCGCCGGCACGCGCCTTGCACGCGAATTCAAACTCCTGCGCCGGTGTGAACAGGTCGGTGCGGCGCACGTTGCGCAGGTAGACAGTCAGGGCATCGGCCGACTCGCCGCTGGCTTGGGCCGAATGAAGCAGTTCCGAAAACGATTTGTCGGACCCCGGGGCGAGCGCATCGGCAGGCGCCTCGGACTCGCCGGGCTCACGCCGGGGATCGGGCTCCAGCGCACTGGCGGCTGGCAGGCCATTGCTGGTCGCTGGGCGTTTCTTCACGGAGCAGATCCATTACCTAGCGGGCAGGTACTTGGCCGGATCCACCGGTTTGCCTTGCCGGCGAACTTCAAAATGCAGCTTGACGCGATCGGTATCGCTGCTGCCCATCTCGGCAATCTTCTGGCCCTTCTTCACCGACTGGTCTTCCTTGATCAGCATGGTCTGATTATGGGCATAGGCCGTCAGGTAGGTGTTGTTGTGCTTGAGGATGATCAGGTTGCCGTAGCCGCGCAAGCCGGCCCCGACGTAGACCACGCGGCCGTCCGCCGCCGCCAGCACCGGCTCGCCGGCTGTGCCGCCGATGTCCAGGCCCTTGTTCTTGACCTCATCGAAGCCGCTGAGCACGGGTCCGCTGGTCGGCCAGATCCAGTTGATCTCGTCGTCCCCTGCTGCAGCCGCGGGCTTGCTCACGCTGGCTGTCGCTGGCGTCAACGCAGCAGCCGGCGCCGACGCGGCGGCCAGCGGTGTCACGCTGGACTGGGTCACGGGCCGGGTCACGACCCCAGTGGCGGCAACAGCCACGGGCGGTTCGACGCGCAGCACCTGACCGACCTCAATGCGGTTCGGGTTCTCAAGGGCGTTCCAGCGCGCAATATCCTTGGCGCCCTGGCCATGGTCAAGGCCGATGCGGATCAGCGTATCGCCTGGTTTGACCGTGTAATAGCCGGGCTTGCCCGCGTTCTCAAATCCCGGCAGTTGCTTGACTGCTGCCGTGTCGACCACGACCGGCGTCGCCTTGGCCGTCGCCGCGCCGCGCTCTTCCACCGGCGCATGGTTGACCGTCTTGGAGGCGCACCCGCCCAGCACCAGACCGGCCACTACGAGCATCCAAGCAGACATCATCCGAGCACTCAAACTGAACATACAAAGCCCTTTACGCGACACCCGATTTTATAGGGACAAAGTGAACCGCCTCTAGCATGGTCTGGCGCAGGCCCTGGGGCGTCTTGTCGATCACCAGCAACGCCTGCTGCCCGGCCCCTGCGCCACCCCGGTGCACCGGGGCGACGATGCGCCCGCCGACCGCGAGCTGATCGATCCAGGCCTGGGGCACGGCCTCGCCTCCGGCGGCGGCAATGATGGCCGCGTAGGGTGCGCCCTTCGGATAGCCCAGCATGCCGTCGCCAAACAGCAGATGCAGGTTAGCCAAGCGCAAATGCCGCAGGTTATGGCGCGCCTTTTCATGCAAGCCTCGCAGGCGCTCGATGCTGTAGACCTCGGTGGCCAACTGGCTGAGCACGGCAGCCTGGTAGCCGCAACCGGTGCCGATTTCGAGCACGCGCCCCAGCGGCCCCTTCACACCGTGGCGCAAAAGCTCCGCCATGCGCGCCACCACACCGGGCTTGGAAATGGTCTGGCCCAGCCCGATCGGCAGGCTCGTGTCCTCGTAGGCCTGGTTGACCAGCGCACTGTCGACGAAGCGGTGCCGCTCGATCAGGCCCATGGCCGACAACACGGCAGCATCGGTGATGCCCTGCCCCGCCAGTTTGCGCACCATGTTCATGCGCACGGCGCCGGAGTCCATCCCATGCCCCTGCGACACGGCGTTGGGTGCCGGCGCGGGCTTGGCCGTCTTGACCGCTCCAGCCGAAAAATCGAGCCGGGCGGGAAAGGATGGCCGCTTATTCATGTCGGTTCATACCGGTGGCATGCCCGGCTCTGACAGGCGCGATGCCGTCTGTGCCCAGTAGCCGAGGTTGTCATGGTCGGTCAGATCCACTTTTAGCGGTGTGATCGCCACATATCCCTGGCCGGTGGCATGGAAATCCGTCCCCTCGGCTTCGTCCAGGATCGGACCCGCTGCGCCGATCCAGTACATGGTCTCGCCGCGCGGGCTGATCTGGGTAATCACGGACTCCGCCGCGTGACGGCGACCGAGCCGGCACAGCTTGACATGGCCAAGCTGATCGAACGGCAGATTCGGTATGTTGACGTTGAGCAGCCAGGGGCTGCTGCCGATCAGCTTGTTGCGCGACATCTGCACGACCAGGTCGCGCGCCTTGCGCGCAGCGGCCTCGAGTTCGCCCCAGTTCTTCTCGACCTGCGAAAAAGCAATTGCCGGAATACCGAACAGATAGCCTTCCATGGCAGCACCGACGGTGCCCGAGTAGATCGTGTCGTCGCCCATGTTGGCGCCGTTGTTGATGCCCGAGACCACGAGGTCCGGACGGTAGCCGAGCAGTCCGGTCAGCGCAATGTGAACGCAGTCGGCCGGCGTGCCGTTGATGTAGCGAAAACCGTTGCTGGCGCGGTTCACATACATCGGCGAGTGCAGGGTCAGCGCGTTCGACTTGGCGCTGTTGTTCTGCTCCGGCGCGATGACCTCGACCTCGGCCACGTCTTTAAAGGCTTCGTACAGGGCCACAATGCCCGGCGCCTGGTAACCATCGTCGTTGGAAATAAGTATCTTCATAGGCAAACAGAGTTGATCTTCATTGTAGGGTCGGGCCCGTTTTACCGCCGTGGTCACGCGAGAGACATTTTGCCCATGTGCCACCCTCTATGATCCGGCAACTTCATTGGAGATTGCCCCATGCATGCCTGGCTTTGTGAAAACCCCGTGGGCGTTGACGCCTTGACCTGGAAAGAACTTCCGACGCCCCAGCCCAAGGCGGGCGAGGTGCTGCTCGAAATCAAGGCCGCGAGCCTGAATTTCCCCGACCTGCTGATCGTACAAAACAAGTACCAGATGAAGCCCGAGCTGCCCTTTGTCCCGGGCTCGGAATACGCGGGCGTCGTGCAGGCGCTGGGCGACGGCGTCACCCACCTCAAGGTCGGTCAGCACGTGGCCTGCCTCTCGGGCACCGGCGGCTTTGGCACGCACACACTGGCACCGGCCGCCCTGTGCATGCCGCTGCCCGACGCGTTCAGCTTCGTCGACGCCGCCGCCTTCATCATGATTTATGCCACCTCGCATCACGCTCTGGTGGACCGGGCGCAGCTCAAGGCCGGCGAAACCGTGCTGGTGCTGGGTGCCGCCGGCGGCGTCGGCACCTCGGCCATCCAGATTGCCAAGGCCTGCGGTGCCAGGGTGATCGCGGCCGCATCGACCGATGAAAAATGCGCACTGTGCAAGAGCATCGGCGCCGATGCCACCATCAACTACGGCAAGGAAAACCTGCGCGACGCCATCAAGCTGCTGACCGACGGCAAAGGCCCGGACGTCATCTATGACCCGGTCGGTGGCGATCTGGCCGAGCCGGCCTTGCGCTCGATTGCCTGGCGTGGGCGCTACCTTGTGATCGGGTTTGCTTCCGGCACCATTCCCTCGCTGCCGCTCAATCTGCCGCTGCTCAAAGGCGCGTCCGTGGTCGGCGTGTTCTGGGGCAGCTTCGCCAAGCATGAACCGAAAGCCAACGCCGCCATGATGCAGACGCTGGCGCAGTGGTACATGCAGGGCAAGATCAAGCCGGTGATCGACCGCAGCATGCCGATGGCCGAGCTCAAGGCCGCTTTCGCCCACATGGGTTCGCGCGGCGTGATGGGCAAGCTGGTGCTGGTCAACTGACACGGCACGGCCACCGATGACGCCGCACGAACTGCTGCAGCATAGCGACAGCGGCGCGCTCTGGAGCGTGCCCGCCAGCGCCGAAGCCGGCTTCGACTTGCCAGCGGCTTACCAATGCGCGCTGGCGCTGCGGCAACTGCGTGTTGCGCGCGGCGAGCAGCCGCGCGGCTACAAGATTGGTTTCACAAATCGCAACATATGGCAGCGCTATGGCGTCTACGCGCCGATCTGGGGCACGGTCTACGACAGCACCCTCACTTTCTGCGACGGCAACGGAATGGTCTCGCTGGCGCACACCTGCCAGCCGCGCATCGAACCGGAACTGGTGTTCGGCATCAAGGCCACCCCAGCAGCGGACGCATCGCTGGAACAGTTGTTTGCGGCGCTGGACTGGCTGGCACCAGGCTTCGAGGTCGTGCAGTCGCATCTGCCGGACTGGAAGTTCAAGGCCGCCGATACGGTTGCCGATGGCGGTCTGCATGCGCGCCTGCTGATCGGTCGGCGCCTGCTTATCAGCACACTGGCCGACAGCGCCGGCGAGCTCAACGACCTGCTGGCCAGCGCCCAGGTCAGCCTGCTCAAGGCCGGGCAGCTGGTCGACCAAGGTTGTGGTGCCAACGTGCTCAACGGACCGCTGCATGCGCTGCAGCACTTCCTGCTTATTTTGCGCGCATGCCCGGGCGCGCCGGACCTGCTGCCGGGAGACGTGATCACGACCGGCACCTGGACCGACGCCTGGCCGGTGCAAGGTGGCGAGCGCTGGAGTGCAGCCTTCTCCGGCCCCCTGTCGCCGCTGGAAGTCGAGTTCCAACAGGCGTGAAGCGCACGCGTGCTTTCGCGGGCATACGTCACGAATCGCGGCACGGCGATAAACTGTGGCTCACACCCACCACAAGGAATTTCCGATGGCAGCCTACCTGGTAGTTGACACCTTGCTTCACGACCCTGCGCTGTACGAAGAATACAAGCTGCAAGCCCGGCCGCTGGCCGAAAAATTCGGCGGCGAATATCTGGCGCGTGGCGGCAACATGGACATCAAGGAGTCGGACCTCTGGCATCCGACGCGGGTCGTGCTGATCAAGTTCCCGGATGCGCAGTCGGCGAATCGCTTTTACGACTCGCAGGAATACCAGGCCATTCTGCCGATCGGCAGGCAGTCGGCGCGCCGCACGGTCTTCGTGCTCGAAGGCATGTGAGCGCAACCGGACAACATGGATTGCCTTCACCCATGAAACTTGCCACTTGGAACGTCAACTCGCTGACCGTGCGCCTGCCGCAGGTGCTGGACTGGCTGGCCACCAACCCGGTCGATGTGCTAGCGCTGCAGGAGCTCAAGCTGACCGACGACAAGTTCCCGTTCGCGGCGCTGGCGCAGGCCGGTTATCAGGCACAGTGCTTCGGCCAGAAGACCTACAACGGCGTGGCCCTGCTCTCACGTACGCCGGCCACCGAGGTGGTGCGCAACATCCCCGGTTTTTCTGACGACATGGCGCGCGTCATCAGCGCCACGATCGACGACATCCGCGTCATCGGCGCCTACTTCCCGAACGGACAGGAACCGGGCTCGGAAAAATTCGAATATAAGATGAGCTGGCTCAAGGGCTTGCGCGACTGGGTCCGCGCGGAACTCGTGCAGCACCCCAAGCTGGTGCTGATGGGCGATTACAACATTACGTTTGACGACGCCGACGTCTGGGACCCGGTGTTACTGAAGGACACAATTCATTGCACGGAAGAAGAACGCTACCAGCTGCGCGCCCTCGTGGCACTGGGGCTGCACGATGCGTTGCGCCTCTTCCCGCAGCCGGGGAAGAGCTATTCGTGGTGGGACTACCGCGACTTTGCTTTCCGGCGCAACCGCGGCCTGCGCATCGACCACATCCTGGTCAGCGACGCGCTCAAGTCGAGCGTGGAGTCTTGCATCATAGACAAGACACCACGCAAGAACGAGCGCCCGAGCGACCACGCGCCGGTCGTTGTGACGTTACTCTAGACCCAGCTCCTGAATCTTGCGCGTGATGGTGTTGCGGCCGATGCCCAAGCGCTGCGCCGCCTCGATGCGACGGCCGCGCGTGGCACCAAGGGCCGCTAGGATCAGGCGCGATTCGAAGCGATGCGTGAGCTCGTCCCAGATGTCATTGCGGCCGCTTGCCAGCAAGGCGATGGCGTCCGCTTCCAGCCCCTGCTCCCAGTTGGTACCCGCAGCGGCTTGCGCTGCCGCAACCGGCTCCGACGGCGCCGCAGCGACCGCGCTTGACGCCTGCGCCGGCGATTGCGCTGCCGTCGATGGTGCTGCCGGCGGCTCGATCGCCCCGCCGACCGTCACACCGACCTCGGGCGGCAAGTCCTTGGACTCGATCAGCTGGGCCGGCGTCATCACCGTCAGCCAGTGGCACATGTTTTCCAGCTGACGCACGTTGCCGGGAAAAGCGAACTGCCCGAGCCAGTGCAGCGCGGTGTCTGAGATCCGCTTGGGCTCGACGCCGAGCTGTGCCGCGCTTTGCTGCAGGAAATGCCGTGTCAGCACCGGCACATCCTCACGCCGTTCACGCAAGGCGGGCAGGCGCAGACGAATCACGTTGAGACGGTGAAACAGGTCCTCGCGAAACGCACCATCCTTGACGCGCTGCTCCAGATTCTGGTGCGTCGCCGCGATCACGCGCACATTGGTCTTTACCGCGCTGTGCCCGCCGACCCGGTAAAAGTGACCGTCGCTGAGCACGCGCAACAGGCGCGTCTGCAGGTCGAACGGCATGTCGCCAATCTCGTCGAGAAACAGGGTGCCGCCATCAGCCTGCTCGAAGCGGCCACGGCGCATCGTTTGTGCACCCGTGAAGGCGCCGCGTTCATGCCCGAACAGTTCCGATTCCAGCAGGTCCTTCGGAATCGCTGCCGTGTTGATCGCCACAAACGGCCCGCTGGCACGCGGCGAATGCTTGTGCAGGGCGCGCGCCACCAGTTCCTTGCCGGAACCGGACTCACCGGTGATCATGACCGTGACGTTGCTCTGGCTCAGGCGACCGATGGCACGGAACACGTCCTGCATGGCGGGCGCCTGCCCGAGCATCTCGGGCGTCTGCGCCATATGCTCTTCGCTGACCTCCTCGCGCTGGCTCTCTTCGACCGCACGCCGGATCAGTTCGACCGCCTTGGGCAGGTCGAAGGGCTTGGGTAGGTATTCGAAAGCGCCGCCCTGAAATGCCGAAACGGCGCTGTCCAGGTCCGAGTAAGCGGTCATGATGATCACCGGCAACGCGGGATACTTTTCCTTGACCTTTTCCAGCAGATCCAGTCCGGAGCCGCCGGGCATGCGGATGTCGCTGACCAGCACCTGCGGTCCGTTCTCCTCGGTCGCGCTGTCGAGAGCCTGCAGGACGTCGCGCGGGTTGGTGAAACTGCGCGTCGGCAGGTCTTCACGCAGCAGCGCTTTCTCAAGGACGAAGCGGATGGACTGGTCATCATCTACGATCCAAATCGGCTTCATATGTTTTCCCTGAATTGACGCTAGCGATTAAGGTAACGGAATCATGATTTTGAAATCCGTATGGCCGGGCACACTGTCGCATTCGATCAAGCCCTGATGCTGCTGCACGAAGGTTTGCGCGAGTGTCAGTCCCAAGCCTGATCCCCCTTCGCGTCCCGACACCAGCGGATAAAAAATCCGATCCTTGATCGAGTCTGGAACACCAGGCCCGTTGTCGATGACATGCAATTCCAGTGCCAACCGGTAGCGCTTTTTTCCAAATGTCGTCTGGCGCGCAATACGGGTGCGAAATGTCAGGCGGGCATCGCCCTGCGCAATCCGTTCCGACAAGGCCTGGCAGGCGTTGTGCGCGATGTTAAGCACGGTCTGGATCAGTTGCTCGTGGTCGCCGCGAAACTCCGGAATCGAGGTGTCGTAGTCGCGCTCCACGGTCAGCCCTTTGGGGAACTCCGCTGAGATCAGCGAGCGCACGCGCTCGCACACTTCGTGGATATTGACGTCGCCCACCAGATGCGGGCGCCGGTGTGGTGCCAGCAGGCGGTCGACCAGGGCTTGCAGACGGTCGGCCTCATGAATGATGACCTGTGTGTACTCGGTGAGTTCGCGCGACTCGATCTCCATCTCCAGCAATTGCGCGGCGCCGCGGATGCCGCCAAGCGGGTTCTTGATTTCATGGGCCAGATTGCGGATCAACTCCTTGTTGGCCTGCGCCTGATCCGACAAACGTTCCTCGCGTTCCTGGCGCGCCTGCAACTCCAACGGCAGCAGTTCGACCACCACTTCATTCTCGACTTCGGTCTGCGTCACGATCACATGCACCGGTAGCGGTTCGCGGTTCAAGCGCGTCAGACGCGCGTCGTAGCGCAAGGCGGCAAACTGGTTGCCACCGACACCGAGCAATGCATTGATCAGGCTGGCGGGCTCGGCAAAGCTGTCCGGAAAATGCGAACCCACGATCGCGCGCCTTGAAATGCCCAGCGCGTCTTCCAGCGCTGCATTCGCAAACAGCACCGAGCCATCGCCATGCAGGACAGCCACCAGCGTCGCCAGCAGGTCAAACGACTGGAAGCGCAAGGCGGCTGGCGCGCTCGCCGCTGCGTCAGGAATGCCCTCGGGCGTGGTGGAAGAATTCAAGTCGCTTATTTCACCGCTGAAATCAAGGAGGTGCGCCCGAGCTCACGGCGAATGCCAGCGATATCGCTCTCATTGCGCACAAGACTGGCCTTGAGGTCGGCCACACGCGCGAGGTACTTCGATGAGGTGCGCGTCTCGTCGGCGCGCAGCGCCGGTTCGCCATTGTTGTATTCCTTCTGGAGATCAAGCTGGCGTGCCTGCGCTTTCGCGAGTTCTGCTTCCAGGATCTGGCGCGCATCGGCATCCCTTGACTTCTGCTCTGCGGCGTCCACCCGTTGCGCCCCGGAGGCACTGACGCGCGCCGGTGCCGACGCCGATGCTGCCGGCCGCGTGCCCTGCACCACGGTCACATTGCCCCCTTCAAGCAGTTTGCACCCGCCCGCCTTGCCACTGGGCACGGTGTTGGTGTACTCGTTGCCGCAGCGGTAAATCCGTTCCTGCGCGAAGCCGCTCCCGATGGATAGGGCAGCAAGCAATGGAATCAATAATGAAGTTTTCATACGTTTTCCACGCGGTAATTTCAGCATGGACCACCCCGCCGTGATGCGCCGGGCGCACACGGCACAAAAAAAGGACGGTCTGAACCGTCCTTTTTTACCACAAAGCGCGTGCGCTTACAGGGAATAGTACATCTCGAATTCGATCGGATGGGTCGCCATGCGCAAACGCGTCACTTCGGTCATCTTCAGTTCGATGTAGGCGTCGAGCATGCTGTCGGTGAAAACGCCGCCCTTGGTCAGGAAACTACGGTCAGCATCCAGGCAATCGAGCGCCTGGTCAAGGCTGTGGCAGACGGTCGGGATCTTTGCATTTTCCTCGGGCGGCAAATGGTACAGATCTTTGGTCGCTGCTTCACCCGGGTGAATCTTATTCTCGATGCCATCGAGACCCGCCATCATCAGGGCCGCGAAGCCGAGGTATGGGTTCATCAGCGGATCGGGGAAACGCGCTTCAATGCGGCGTGCCTTCGGGTTGGCCACATACGGAATGCGGATCGAGGCCGAGCGGTTCTTGGCAGAGTAAGCCAGCTTCACCGGTGCTTCGTAGCCGGGCACCAGACGCTTGTAGCTGTTGGTGCCGGGGTTGGTGATGGCGTTCAGAGCGCGCGCGTGCTTGATGATGCCGCCGACGTAGTACAGCGCAAAGTCGGACAGGCCGGCATAGCCGTCACCGGCAAACAGGTTCTTACCGTCTTTCCAGATCGACTGGTGCACGTGCATGCCGGAGCCGTTGTCGCCAACAATGGGCTTGGGCATGAAGGTGGCCGTCTTGCCGTAGGCGTGGGCCACGTTCTGCACCACGTACTTGAGGACCTGCGTCCAGTCAGCGCGCTCGACCAGCGTGCTGAACTTGGTGCCGAGTTCGTTCTGACCGGCGCCTGCCACTTCGTGGTGGAACACTTCGACCGGAATGCCCAGCGATTCGAGAATCAGCGACATCTCGGCGCGCATGTCCTGCGTGCTGTCAACCGGCGGAACCGGGAAATAGCCGCCCTTGACAGTGGGACGGTGACCCTTGTTGCCGCCGTCCATCTTCTTGCCAGAATTCCAGGGAGCTTCGCCCTCATCGATCTTGAAGAAGGTGCCAGACATGTCAGTATTCCAGCGCACGTCGTCAAAAATGAAGAACTCAGGTTCCGGACCGAAGTAGGCAGTGTCACCCATGCCGGAGGCCTTGAGGTAGGCTTCAGCGCGCTTGGCGATCGAGCGCGGATCGCGATCGTAGGCCTTGCCATCGCTGGGCTCGACCACGTCGCAGCTCAGGAACAGCGTGGTTTCTTCAAAGAACGGGTCGATGTTGGCCGTGTTCGGGTCAGGCATCAATTGCATGTCGGAAGCTTCGATGCCCTTCCAGCCAGCGACGGACGAACCGTCAAACGCATGACCGGAGCTGAACTTATCTTCATCGAAATGGGAAACCGGCACGGTCACGTGCTGCTCTTTGCCCCGGGTATCGGTGAAACGGAAGTCAACAAACTTGACTTCGTTTTCTTTCACCATCTTCATGACATCTGCGACGGTCTTGGCCATCAAATACTCCTGGTTGGAACGTTGTTGAAAAAGCTACAGGGAAACCAATGCAGTTTCTGTGCCAAAGCCCGCACAGTCACAGATATCCCGAAGCCCGTATTTTGCCCTGAGTTTGGGGCCAATTGAGAAGCCACCAGCGGAACATTGCATGCTCCGTCCTGGTGCAATTCCGAAGCGCAACACTTAAACATTGCTACTTTCGCACCAATTCAGGGCCAAATTTGGCATTAACGGTCCGCAGCCCCACCAGCAGTTCCGGATAGGCCTGATCCACTGCGGCCGGCTCGCCTTTGACACCCAACTCAATGTGGCGTCCGTATGTGGGATGGTCAACGCTGGGAAGGCTGAAGACCTTTACGCCGGGGTGGGCGCGCTCGATATCTTCCATCAAGGGCGTCAAGGCAGCCTCCATGGCGCCATAGACGACGACAGACTTCTCGATCCAGGCGGCATCTTGAAAGCGGTGGGCGTAATGCGTGTCCAGCACCCACTCAATCATCGGCCAGGCCATGACGGGAAAGCCAGGCACGAAATGCACATGGCCGCAACTGAAGCCGGGGATCTTGTTGAAGGGATTCGGGATGATGTCGGCGCCGACCGGAAACATGCCCATGTTGAGGCGGTGGATGTTTTCGGGGCGATCGGGCTCATAGACCGTGCCCTGCTCTTTGGCCATGTCCCGCATCCGCTCGCGGATCAGGGCTTCAGCCTGCGGGTGCAGCGCCAGTTCCAGCCCCAGTGCACGGGCCGCGCACTGGCGCGTGTGGTCATCCGGCGTGGCACCGATGCCGCCGCACGAAAACACGACGTCGCCCGAGGCAAAAGCGCGCTGGAGCGTGGCGGTGATGCGGCTGCGCGAATCACCGACATAGTCAGCGTAGTCCAGTTGCAGGCCGCGAGCCTTGAGCAGTTCGATGACCTTGGACAAGTGCTTGTCGGCACGTTTGCCGGAAAGGATCTCGTCGCCGATGATGATCAGGCCGAAGGCGGGCGCTGCGCTAGAGGGAGATTCTGGATTCAGGTTCTGGTTCATGCGGCAATGTTAGCGCCTGCGCGTCTATCGTCGGCGCTGACGCGGCTTTGCTCGCGGCTTCGGTACGCAAGGCTTGCAGGGCGGCCAGACAATAATGCGCGAACCAGAGCGAGGAGAAGGCAAACACCAGCGTGTAGATCCAGATCGCCAGCGGCACCAGGATCACGAATGCCGCCGCCAGCAAGGCGCCTGAGGCCCAGATCAGGCTTGGCGCCGCGCCCATGAAACCGCACAGGACACCCATGGCCAGCAGCCAGCCGCGATGGCGTTGAAAAATCTCGCGGCGCTCCTGCGCGCTGGCGTGCTCGGCCATCGCATCGAAAGCCATGACACGGTAGGTCAGCCAGCCCCAGATCAGCGGCGGCAGGATCAGAATCAGGGGCGGCACCAGCCACAAGGGGCTCGACAGCAGCATGGCCAGCAGACTCAGCAGCGTCAGACCAAGCGCGCGCAACACTCCAAGGAACAGGCTCCCGCCACGTTTGCGTTCGAGCTGCGGAAAACGCCGCTCGGCCACCAGCAGCGTCAAGGCCGGCGTCATCAGAAAAGCGACCGTCAACAGCGACAGCAGCACAATGAACGGCGTCACCGTGAAGATCACGATCAGCGGCGCGAGCACCATCTTGAGATTGCCGAAACCCACGCTCTGCAGCCAGGCGGAGATCGTGGCAATCACGGTGGTGGATTCCAGTGCGGAACGCACCCAATCGAGCGCCGCCTCCCAGTACCAGTAGCCCAGTCCCAAGGTCAGCGCCACTATCAGCACGAGCGGCAGGAAAGACAGGGCGATCACGCGCGGACGGATGCAGTACGCCACCGCGCGCCAGAAAGAATCAAGGATCAGGCTCATGCGGCAAGCATACCCCCAGGCGGTGCGACCTCAGGCCTCGATGCGCGCCAGGTCGGCTGGGCCAAGCCAGCACCACTGCCCCGGCGCCAGATCATCGGGCAGGCGAAGGCTGCCGATCTGCGAGCGATGCAGGGCCTCGACCCGGTTGCTCACCGCCGCCACCATGCGCTTGACCTGGTGATACTTGCCCTCGGTCAGAGTCAGTCGCAAATGGTGTTCGCTGACCGCCTCGCAGGCGGCGGCGCGCACCGGTTTCGGATCGTCGTCGAGCACCACGCCGGAGAGCAGTTTGGCGACCTGGGCCGCGCTGACCGGATGCTTGAGCGTGACCTCGTAGACCTTGGGCACATGGTGCCGCGGCGAGCTCATGCGATGGATGAACTTGCCGTCATCGGTCAGCAGCAGCAAGCCGGTCGTATCCTGGTCGAGTCGGCCCACCGCCTGCACGCCCTGCACCGCGCCTTTTTGCGGGCGCAGCCGCAGCGGCGACGGCAACAGCGTGTAGATGCTCGGATAGGTAGAAGGCTTTTGCGAACACTCGGTGGCAGCCGGCTTGTGCAGCATGAGGTAGGCCTTCTCGTAATAAGGCCAGTCCACGCCCTGCACCCTAAAGCGCAAGCCCGGTGCGGCGAATTCAGCGCTGCTGTCGGTGCAGGCCAGCGCCGTCGCCCCATCGGACGGATAAACCTGAACCAGCCCTTGCTGGATCAAGCCCGCGCAAACGCGCCGCGTGCCAAAGCCCTGCGAGTAAAGAATATCTTGGAGTTGCATGACCCAAGTATCGCAAAGCCGCCGGCATCAAGCGCGCCGCGTGCTTTCCCGATCGCCGCGCAACAAGGTGTTCAAATGAACGCATGGGAGCGACTTTAACGCCCAACGTTTGACGGGTTCGAGGGCGCCGGGGTGGATGGCTCCGCGAATGTCAGAAGGCCGGGGGACACGAACGGCGTTGTGTGCGACGCGGCGAGTCACCCACAAAAAAGCCGCCCGAAGGCGGCTCGTTCATGGACTCGAGGCCGATTACTTGGCGCCCGGCACCTTGCCTTCGACGCCCTTGACGAAGAAGTTCAGACCGCCGAGAAACTTGTCGTCGGCGACGGTGTCCTTGGCCACCTGCACCTTGCCAGTGTTGTCGACGATCGGACCCTTCCAGATCACGAAGCTGCCGTCGGTCAGGCCCTTCTTGACCTCGTCGATCTTGGCCTTGGTCTCGGCCGGTACATCGGCGGCGATGGAGACGATGTCGATCGCGCCTTCCTTCACGCCCCACCAGGCGGCCGTGCCACCCTTCCACGAGCCGTCAAGTGCTTCCTTGGTGGCCTTAATGTAGTACGGGCCCCAGTTGATGATGCTCGACGCCAGATGGGCCTTCGGGCCATAGGCGCTCATGTCCGAATCCCAGCCGAACGCGCGCTTGCCCTTGGCCTCTGCGGTCTTCAGGACAGCCGGGGAATCGGTGTTCTGGAACAGCACGTCAGCGCCGCCATTGATGAGCGAGGTCGCGGCTTCGGTTTCCTTGGGCGGGTCGAACCAGCCGTTGACCCATACCACCTTGGTCTTGACCTTCGGGTTGCTCGACTGCGCGCCAAGCGTGAAGCTGTTGATGTTGCGGATCACCTCCGGAATCGGCACCGAAGCCACCACGCCCAGCGTGTTGGTCTTGGTCATCTTGCCGGCGATGACGCCGGCCATGTAGGCGCCTTCGTAGGTACGGCTGTCGTAGGTGCGCATGTTCTCGGCCTGCTTGTAGCCGGTAGCGTGCTCGAACTTCACATCCTTGCTGTCGGCTGCGACCTTGAGCATGGTCTCCATGTAGCCGAAGGTGGTGCCGAAGATCAGCTTGTTCCCCTGGCCGACCATGTCGCGGATCACGCGTTCTGCGTCGGCCGACTCGGGCACGCTCTCGACGAAGGACGTCTTGACCTTGTCGCCGAATTCCTTTTCGATCGCCTTGCGGCCGTTGTCGTGCGCAAAGGACCAGCCGCCATCGCCCACCGGGCCGACATAGGCAAAGGCGATCTTCAGGGGTTCAGCCTTGGGCGCTGAAGCGGCTGCTGCCGGAGCGGGAGCGGCCGGCGCCGGCGCGGCCTCTTCCTTCTTGCCGCAGCCCAGCAACGCGGCGGATGCCACGGCGGTGAGTGCTGCGATTCTCAACAGCGAACGTTTTTGTAAATCGGTCATGTCAATTCCTTCTTGGGGGGGGGTTGCGACGGGGTTGGAGGTGCGTGAATTATGTACCGGAAAGCATCAGGCGCCGGGATAGAACGGCTTGCCGATCGAGGCCGGCATGTTGATGCGTATCCAAAGTGGATTGCGTGAAATTAGGGCGAGCACGACGATGGTCGAGAGGTAGGGCAGCATGCTCAGAAACTGGCTGGGAACTTCGACGCCGATGCCCTGCAGATGGAACTGCAGCATGGTGACGCCGCCAAACAGGTAGGCACCCAGCAGAACGCGCGCCGGACGCCAGGTGGCGAAAGTGGTCAGGGCCAAGGCAATCCAGCCTTTGCCGGCGACCATGCCCTCGACCCACAACGGCGTATAGACGATGGAGACATAGGCGCCCGCCAGTCCGCACAGCGCACCGCCGACAACGACGGCGAGCAAGCGGATGCGGCGCACCGGGTAGCCCAGCGCGTGGGCCGACTCGGGATTCTCCCCGACGCTGCGCAACACCAGGCCGGCGCGCGTGCGGTACAGAAACCAAATCAGGGCCAATGCAACAAGGACCGTCAGGTAGACCAGCGGATGCTGGCGGAACAGCGCCGGGCCAACGAGCGGGATCTCCGACAGATAGGGAACGGCAAAGCTTGGACGTTGCGGAATTCGTTCCTGCACGTACGCAATGCCAGCGAAGGCGGAAAAGCCAGCGCCGAACAGGCTCACTGCCAGCCCGGTGGCGTACTGGTTGGTGTTGAGCCAGATTACCAGCAGGCCGAACACCAGCGCCAGCAGCGCGCCCGCGCCCATGCCGGCGGCAAAACCGACCACGTCGCTGCCGGTATGAACCACCGCTGCGAAGCCAGCTATTGCCGCGCACAGCATCATGCCCTCGGCGCCGAGGTTGACGATCCCGGCACGCTCGTTGATCAGCATCCCGAGCGAGGCCAGCGCCAGCACCGTGCCGGCGTTCAGGGTGGCTGCGATCAGCAGTGCGTAGGCGTCCATCACTTGCTCCACTTCAGGCGGTAATTGACCAGCGTGTCGCAGGCCAGCAGGGTAAACAGCAGCAGGCCCTGGAAGACGCCGGTCAGCGACTTGGGCAAGCCCAGGCGCGACTGCGCCAGTTCGCCGCCGATGTAGAACATACTCATGAGCAATGCAGAGAACACCATGCCCACCGGATGCAGCCGACCGACGAAGGCCACGATGATGGCGGCAAAGCCGTAGCCGGCCGGCACGTAGGGCGTGAGTTGCCCGATCGGTCCGGCCACTTCTAGCGCGCCGGCCAGGCCGGCCGTGGCCCCTGACACCAGCAAGGCGATCCACAAGGCGCGGCGCGAGGAAAAGCCGGCGTAGCGCGCGGCCGCTGGCGCCAGGCCGCCAACCTGCTGCGCAAAGCCGGTGCGCGTGCGAAACAGGAATATCCAGGCCACCAGCACGCCGCCGAGCGCCAGAAAGACGCCAATGCTGATGCGCGAGCCATCGAACAGGCGCGGAATGCGCGTCACCAGATCGAAGTTCTTGCTCTGCGGAAAGTTGTAGCCCTGCGGGTCCTTCCACGGGCCCGACACCATGTAGCTGAGCAACTGCACGGCCACATAAACGAGCATCAGGCTGACCAGAATCTCGTTGGCATTGAAGCGGTCACGCAGCCAAGCCGTGATGCCGGCCCAGAACATGCCGCCGAGCACGCCGGCGAGCACGATGGGCACGACGATCCAGCGGCTCGTGCCCGGTCCGGCCAGCATCGCCACACCGCTGGCGGCGATGGCGCCCAGCACATACTGGCCCTCGGCGCCGATGTTCCAGACGTTGGAACGAAAACACACGGCCAGACCGAGCGCGATCAACAGCAGGGGTGTCGCCTTGACGGTCAGCTCACCCAGCGCGTAGGCGCTGCGGATCGGCTCCCAGAAAAAAACGCGCAGCCCGCTCACCGGGTCCTTGCCCAGCGCCATGAACAGCGCAACGCCGATCAGCACGGTCAGCGCCAACGCCAACACGGGCGAGGCATAGCTCCACACGCTGGAGGGCTGCTGGCGCGCTTCAAGCTTGAGCATGTGCCGGCTCCTTCTGATCCCACAGCCCGCTCATCCATTCCCCGATGCGCTCCACCGTCGCCTGCGCGATCGGCATCGAAGGTGAGAGTCGCCCCTGCGCGATGACGTGCAGACGGTCGCTAACTTCAAACAACTCTTCGAGTTCCTCGCTCACCACGAGGACGGCGCAGCCTGCATCGCGCAAGGCTAGAATCTCGCCGCGGATCTGCGCCGCCGCGCCGACGTCCACGCCCCAGGTCGGCTGCGACACGATGAACAGTTTCGGATTGGCATCGATCTCGCGCCCGACCAGGAACTTCTGCAAATTCCCGCCCGAGAGCGAGCGCGCCGCTGCGCGCGGACCGCCGGCCTTGACGTTGAAGCGCGCGATAATTTCGGCCGCATGCGCTTCGAGCTGCCCGATTCGGATCCAGCCGCCAGCGAATCGGGGATGCAGAATCGACTCGTTGCGCGTGAGCAGCAGGTTGTGCGCCAGCCCGAGCGTCGGCACGGCGCCGCGGCCAAGCCGCTCTTCCGGCACGAAATGGAGGCCGAGCTTGCGTCGCGCCCCGGGGTGCAAGGTGGCCACGTCGGTGTCGCCGATGCGGATCGAGCCCGACTTCGAACGCGTGTCCTCGCCCGACAGGGCATAGAGCAATTCCTTCTGCCCGTTGCCAGAAACACCGGCGATGCCGACCACCTCGCCGGCGCGCACGTCGAGCGTGATGCCTTGCAGGGCCACGCCGAACTGATCTTCGCGCGCGAGCGACAAGTCTTGCACACGCAGCACCGGCGCACCGGGCTTCGCATCGTGATGCGTCAACTGCGGCGGCTCGGCGCCGATCATCATGCGCGAGAGCGACGCATTCGATTCCTGCGATGGGTTGCACACACCCGTCACCTTGCCGCCGCGCAGCACGGTGCAGGCATTGCACAGCTCGCGGATCTCGTGTAGCTTGTGGCTGATGTAGAGAATGCTGCAGCCTTCGCTGGCGAGCTTCTTCAACACCACAAACAGCTTTTCCACCGCCTGCGGCGTCAGCACCGAAGTCGGCTCGTCCAGGATCAGCACCTCGGGGCGCGTCAACAGGGCGCGGATGATTTCCACGCGCTGCATCTCGCCCACGCTCAGCGTGTGCACGGGTCGCGCCGGGTCGATGTCAAGCCCGTACTCGTCCGCCTTGCCGATGATGCTGGCGCTGACCTGCTCGAGGGAATTGCGCGTCAACCCGAGCCAGACGTTTTCAGCCACCGTCATGGTGTCGAACAGGTTGAAGTGCTGAAACACCATGCTGATGCCGTTGGCCCTCGCCTCTTTCGGATTGCGGATGTGGATCGGCTGGCCATTGAGCATCATGTGCCCGGCGTCGGGCTTGACCGAGCCGTAGATGATCTTCATCAGCGTCGACTTGCCGGCGCCGTTCTCACCGAGCACCGCATGGGTTTCGCCCGGCATCAGGGTCAGCGAGACATCGCTGTTGGCGACCACACCCGGGTACCGCTTGGTGATGCCGGTAAGCTGGAGTCGGGGACTGGTCATGCTGCTGATGAATGGGTTCTTGAGTTAAGCGGGGGATCCGTGATCAACCGACGCAATGTTGATGCCAGAAGAATTCCCTGATGCCCAATGCTAGCCCAAAAGCAAGCCTGCACCGGCCATGCAGGGCCCTCGCCCTTCAACTTTCCCGGCAAAATCCGTTATGCTCGGCAGCGCGCGCAAGGAATGCGGTGATCCCGTTGCCCCTGCTGCATTGTCCGGTCAATGCGGGGCTACCCGTCACGCATTGCGCCGAGCCCGAAGAATCTGATGCAGGACACGACCTTGCAAGGAGAAAATGCCGATGCCACAGCACGAACCGCTTCGTCTGCATGTTCCTGAGCCCACCGGGCGACCAGGCCATGACACAGACTTTTCTTACCTCCCGATCTCCCCCGCCGGCGCCGTGCGCCGACCGCCCGTGGACGCGACACCCGCGCAGACCAGTGAACTAGCCTTCACGCTGATCCGCGTGCTCGACGACCAAGGCCAGGCCGTTGGCCCCTGGGCGCCGCAGGTCGAGGTGGCGCAATTGCGCCACGGCCTGCGCGCCATGATGAAGACGCGCGCCTTCGACGCGCGCATGGTCATCGCGCAGCGGCAGAAGAAGATGTCGTTCTACATGCAGTGCCTGGGCGAGGAAGCGATCGCCACCGCGCACGCGCTGGCCCTGAGCCCGGGCGACATGTGCTTCCCGACCTATCGCCAGCAGGGTCTGCTGCTGGCACGCGAGGACGTCTCGATGGTGGACATGATCTGCCAGCTATTTTCGAACGAGCGCGACCCGCTCAAGGGGCGCCAGTTGCCCGTCATGTACTCCAGCAAGAAGCACGGCTTCTTCTCGATCTCCGGCAACCTGGCAACGCAGGTGATCCAGGCGGTCGGCTGGGCCATGGCTTCGGCCATCAAGGGCGACACCAAAGTGGCATCGAGCTGGATCGGCGACGGCGCCACGGCCGAGGCCGATTTCCACACCGGGCTGACCTTCGCCCACGTCTACCGCGCACCGGTCATCCTCAACGTCGTCAACAACCAGTGGGCGATCTCGACCTTCCAGGCCATCGCCGGCGGCGAAGGAACGACCTTTGCTGCACGCGGCGTCGGTTGCGGCATTGCCTCGCTGCGCGTTGACGGCAATGATTTCCTCGCTGTCTACTCCGCATCGCAATGGGCGCTGGAACGCGCGCGCTCGAACCTCGGGCCGACCCTGATCGAATGGGTCACCTACCGCGCCGGTCCCCACTCCACTTCCGACGACCCGACCAAGTACCGCCCGGCCAGCGACGTGGCGCGCTTTCCGCTCGGTGACCCGATTGCGCGCCTTAAGCAGCACCTGATCGCTCGGGGCGTCTGGTCTGACGCCGAGCACGAAGCGACGCAGAAGGAAGTCGAAGCCCTGGTGCTGGCCGCACACAAGGAAGCCGAGAGCTACGGCTCGCTGGCCGACGGCCACATGCAAAGCCCGGCCGAAATGTTCGAGGACGTCTACAAGGAACTGCCCGAGCACCTGCGCCGGCAGCGCCAGGAATTGGGGATCTGACATGAGCAAAGAGAACAACATGAAGTCCACCCCGATGACGATGATCCAGGCACTGCGCTCGGCGATGGACGTGATGCTGGAGCGTGACGACAACGTGGTCGTCTACGGCCAGGACGTCGGCTACTTCGGCGGCGTATTCCGCTGCACCGAAGGCCTGCAGAAAAAGTACGGCACCTCGCGCGTGTTCGACGCACCGATCTCGGAGGGCGGCATCGTCGGCACCGCCGTCGGCATGGGCGCCTACGGATTGCGCCCGGTCGTCGAGATCCAGTTCGCCGACTACGTCTACCCGGCCAGCGACCAGATCATCTCGGAGGCGGCGCGCCTGCGCTACCGCTCGGCCGCCGACTTCACAGCACCGATCACGATCCGCATGCCCTGCGGCGGCGGCATTTACGGCGGCCAGACGCACAGCCAGAGCCCGGAGGCCATGTTCACGCAGGTTTGCGGCTTGCGCACCGTGATGCCGTCCAACCCCTACGACGCCAAGGGCCTGCTGATCGCCTCGATCGAGAACGACGACCCGGTCATCTTCCTCGAACCCAAACGCCTCTACAACGGGCCGTTCGACGGACATCACGACAAGCCGGTCGTTCCGTGGTCCAAGCACCCGATGGGCGCCGTGCCCGAGGGCTACTACACGGTGCCGCTCGACAAGGCGGCGATATTCCGCCCCGGCAAGGCGCTGACCGTGATCACCTACGGCACCATGGTCTTCGTCGCCGAAGCGGCCGCCAACGAGAGCGGCATCGACGCCGAGATCATCGACCTGCGCTCGATCTGGCCGCTAGACCTGGAGACCATCATCGCCTCGGTCAAGAAGACCGGCCGCTGCGTCGTGCTGCACGAAGCCACGCGCACCAGCGGCTTCGGCGCCGAGCTGATTTCGCTGATCCAGGAGCACTGCTTCTACCACTTGGAGGCGCCGATCGAGCGCGTCACCGGCTGGGACACGCCCTACCCGCATGCGCAGGAGTGGGCCTACTTCCCCGGTCCGGCCCGCGTGGCAGCGGCACTCAAACGCACGATGGAGGCATGATGGGCGTACACATAATCAAGATGCCGGACATCGGCGAAGGGATTGCAGAAGTCGAACTGGTGGCCTGGCATGTGAAGGTCGGCGACCTGATCAGCGAAGACCAGATCCTGGCCGACGTCATGACCGACAAAGCCACGGTCGAGATCCCCTCCCCTGTGGCAGGCAAAGTGCTCGCGCTCGGTGGCGCAGTGGGCCAGGTGATAGCCGTCGGTTCTCCCGTCATTCACATTGAAGTCGAGGGCGCTGGAACGCCGGCCGACAAGCCGGCGGCAGTGCGCGCCGCGGCTACGCCAGCCAAGCCGGCCGTGGTCGTCGAGCCGCCCTTTGCCGCACCAGCGCCTGCCAAGGTCGCCCCGGTCGCCACAGCCCTTGCAGCGCCGGCGCGCCCAAGCGCCGCAGCGCCAGTCGCAACCCATCTGCGCCCAAGCAGCGAGAAGCCGATTGCCTCGCCGGCGGTACGCCGGCGCGCCTGGGACCTGGGCATTGAGCTGCAGTTTGTTCCCGGCACCGGCATGGCCGGTCGCATCACGCAACAAGATCTCGATGCCTATGCGAGCCGGGTCGGACAGGCCGGCAGCGCGGCGCAGGCCGACCAGCGCTACGCGCAGCGCAGCGCTGAAAAAGTGATCCCGGTGATCGGCCTGCGGCGCAAGATCGCGCAGAAGATGCAGGAGGCCAAGCGCCGCATCCCGCATTTCACCTACGTCGAGGAAATCGACGTGACCGAGCTCGAAGCGCTGCGCGCGCGCCTGAATGCCAAGTACGGCAAGGAGCGCGGCCGCCTGACCATGCTGCCCTTCCTGGTACGCGCCGTCGTTCTGGCGGTGCGTGAGTTCCCGCAGGTCAACGCGCGCTACGATGACGATGCCGCGGTCGTCACGCGTTTCGATGCCGTGCACCTAGGCATGGCGACGCAGACCGAGGGCGGCCTCATGGTGCCAGTCATGCGCCACGCCGAGACGCGCGACCTGTGGGCCTGCGCCGCCGAAGTGCTGCGCCTGAGCGAAGCGGCGCGCAGCGGCAAGGCCACGCGCGAGGAGCTGACCGGCTCGACCATCACGATCACAAGCCTGGGCGCGCTGGGCGGCATCGTGAGCACGCCGGTGATCAACCACCCCGAAGTCGCCATCGTCGGCGTCAATCGCATGGTCGAGCGGCCCATGATCCGCAACGGCGCGGTGGTGGCGCGGCTGATGATGAATCTATCGTCCTCGTTCGACCACCGCGTGGTCGACGGCATGCACGGCGCCGAGTTTGTTCAATTGCTGCGTGGCTACCTCGAGTGCCCGGCCACCCTGTTCGTGGAGTAATCGATGGAGACCCAACACACGACGCTGCTGATCATCGGCGGCGGCCCCGGCGGCTACGTGGCCGCCATCCGCGCCGCGCAGCTCGGCATCGCCACCACGCTGGTCGAAGGTGAGCAGCTCGGCGGCACCTGCCTGAACATCGGCTGCATACCGTCCAAGGCGATGATTCATGCCGGCGAAGCCTTTGCCCGGACCTGCGCCTACGCCGGAAAATCGCCACTGGGCATCCAGGTTGACGCGTCGCGCATCGACCTGGCGCAGACCGTACGTTGGAAAGACGGCATCGTGCGGCGCCTGACGCAGGGTGTGGCGGCGTTGCTCAAGAAGAACGGCGTCACCGTCATCAAGGGCTGGGCGCGCGTGCTGGACGGCAAGACGGTCGAGGTGCAGACCGCCGACGCCGCCGCACCGTTGCGCATCGCCTGCGAACACCTGCTGCTGTCCACCGGCTCGAGTGAAGTCGCATTGCCGGGACTGCCCTTTGGAGGGCGCGTCATCTCGTCGACGCAAGCCCTGTCCCCGGCCGAACTGCCAAAGCGCCTGGTCGTGGTCGGCGCCGGCTACATCGGTCTAGAACTCGGCACGGTTTACCGCAAGCTCGGCGCCGAGGTCACGGTAGTCGAGGCACTCGATCGCATCCTGCCAGTCTACGACGAGGAACTGGTCAAGCCGGTCGCGGCCTCGCTGCGCAAGCTCGGCGTGCAGGTCCAACTCAGTTGCCGGGTGCAGGGGCTCAATGCCGCGGGCGACGCCGTGCAGGTTAGCAATGCCAAGGGCGAGATCTCTGACTTGCCGGCAGATCAGGTGCTGGTGGCGATCGGCCGCACACCGCGCACGCAGGGCTTCGGCCTCGAGGGCCTGATGCTCGACATGAGCGGCCGCGCCGTGAAGATCGACGACCAGTGCCGCACTTCCATGCGCAATGTCTGGGCGATCGGCGACATCAGCGGCGAGCCGATGCTCGCGCACCGCGCCATGGCGCAAGGCGAGATGGTGGCCGAGATCATCTCCGGCAAACGACGCCGCTTTGCGCCCGCAGCGATTGCCGCCGTCTGCTTTACCGACCCCGAAGTCGTGGTGGCGGGGTTGTCGCCGCAGCAGGCGGCTCTCTTCGGGCTCGACTGCATTGAGGCCAGTTTCCCGTTCGCCGCCAACGGACGCGCCATGACGCTGGAGGCCGGCGACGGCTTTGTCCGCGTAGTGGCGCGGCGCGACAACCACCTGATCGTCGGGTGGCAGGCGGTCGGTGTCGGCGTCTCGGAACTGAGCACGGCGTTCTCGCACTCGCTGGAGATGGGCGCTTGTCTGGAGGATGTGGCAGGCACCATCCATGCGCACCCGACACTGGGCGAAACCGTGCAGGAGGCAGCGCTACGCGCCCTCGGACACGCCCTACACATCTAGAATAACTTGGAGTTCAGATGCCGGCGAGCGTGCGCAGTCCGCCGGGATCAACCACGTTGAGCAGTCGTCCGGAGCCGCTGATTAGGCTGCGTTCGCGCAAGTGGCGCAGCACGCGGGACAGGGTTTCGGGCGCAATGCCGAGCTGTGCTGCAATCGTCCGTTTGCGCTGCTGCAGGGTCACGGCCATCGTGCCGCGGTCGCCGGTCTGAGCATGGCGCAACAGCCACTCGGCGCAGCGCGCCTCGGCATCCTTGGCCAGGCGGCTGACGGCAAACTCGGACTGATGGCGATGCGCCAGCGCCACATCGTGCAACACGGCCCGCGCCGAGTCTGGCATGTCGGCAATCGCGCGGCGGAACTCGGCCAGCGGCACGCGGCGCAGCACAACCTCGGTTTCGGCGACGGCATCCACAGCATGCGGCATGTCGAGAACGGCCGAAGAAGCTTCCAGCCAGCACGGGCCTTCAACCACTCCCAGTTGGTGCTCCATGACGCCCGCCTCCATGACACCCAGCGCCACGCGGCCCGACTCTAGGTAACTGACCCAAGGCGAGGCCACGGCGCGGCTCAGCAAACGCGCACCACGCGCCTCGACCCGGCATTCGGCGACGTGGTCAACAGTTTCAGCAAGTAGCATGGGGCAGACTTTGCCGTGCTTGCAGACCCGCGACCTTGAGCAAAATCAAACAATCTTGAGTAAAGACCTCACAACACGAGCACAGCACGGAAATCATTGACATGGGTGACAGTCGGACCTGCCCCTGTGCCGCGGCGGCTCGACACAGAACTATTTCTTGCCCAACCCGAGTCGTTGCGCACCATCGGTGTAAAGCCGCACCTTTTCCTTCATGAAGCCGTCCATCTGATCGAGCCCGATGTTGATCAGCTCAAATCCGCTCTTGGCGGCCAGTTCCTTCATCTCCGGTTCGTTGTTGATGACCGACCACATGTCGGACAAGCGCCGGGCTGCGGCGGCCGATGTGGACTTGGGTACCCCGATGCCACGGTAGGCCCCGTCAACCCAGTCGACGCCGAGTTCCCGGAACGTGGGCACGTCGGGCAGCAGCGGATGGCGCTTCTCCATCGCAATCGCCAGTGGGCGTACCCTGCCCCGATTGTTGATGGCGAATGGCGAATAGGTGATCGCACCATCCACCTGCGAGCCGAGCACGGCCGTGGCCATATCGCCGGTGCCTTTGTAGGGGATGTAATTGGTCTTGATCCCAAAGGCGGCATCCAGTCGCTCGTGGGCCGCGTGGTTGGCCGAGTTCAGCCCGGAGCCGCCCAAACTCACCTTGCCGGGCTCTGCCTTGGCTACTCTCAGGAAATCGGCAAAGGTCTTGATCGGGCTCTGCTCCGACACCACCAGAATATCGGGCGTGTAGTGGAACCAGAATACCGGCGTGATGTCCTGCGTCTTGTACTGAACCTGGCCCTCAAGCGGCTGGAACACGATGTGAGGCAAATTGATGCCGACCACATTAAGACCGTCACCCGGCAACTGATTCATCTGGCTCCACATCACGCCGCCGCCGGCACCTGCCTTGTACTGGACGATGATGTCGGTGGCCGGACACTTCTTCTTGAGCAGCATTTGCTGGTGCCGCGCCGACAGGTCGGATTCACCGCCCGGTGAAAAGGCCTGCCAGTACATCAGGTTCCTTTCGGGGCATGTGAGCTTCGGTCCGGAAGCACCGGCCTGCGCCAGCGCCATCGGCGCCAACAGCGCCAGACCGCACATCAAAAGCAGTTTCTTCATGGTTTGCTCCTGTTTTCGAACTTGTTTTCTGTTGGTTTCAGCCGGCGATACGCGCGCACATGGCGGCGGTGACATCTGCCGTTTTCGCGTTGCCGCCCAGATCCCGCGTGTGCAGCTCCGGGTCGGCGGTGACCTGCTCGATCGCCGCCATCAAGGTGCGCGCCGCCTGCGGCTCACCCAAGTGCTCCAGAAGCATGACACAGCTCCAGAACGTTCCAATCGGGTTGGCCAGCCCTTGGCCCATGATGTCGAAGGCGGAACCATGAATCGGCTCAAACATGCTTGGATACCGCCGCTCCGGGTCGATGTTGCCCGTCGGGGCAATGCCTAGACTGCCCGCCAGCGCGGCCGCTAGGTCGCTAAGAATGTCGGCGTGCAGGTTGGTCGCCACTAGGGTGTCGAGCGTGGCCGGACGGTTCACCATGCGCGCCGTGGCGGCGTCCACCAGTTCCTTGTCCCATTTCACGTCGGCGAACTCCCGGGATATCTGCAGCGCAATCTCGTCCCACATCACCATCGCGTGGCGCTGGGCATTGGACTTGGTCACCACCGTCAGGAGTTTGCGCGGACGCGCTTGCGCCAAACGGAAAGCGTAGCGCATGATGCGTTCGACGCCCGCGCGCGTCATCATCGACACATCGGTCGCAGCCTCTATCGGTTGACCCTGGTGCACGCGGCCGCCGACACCGGCGTATTCGCCTTCGGAGTTTTCACGCACGATCACCCAGTCCAGATCCTGCGGCCGACAACGCTTGAGTGGCGCGTCGATACCGGGCAGGATGCGTGTCGGACGCACATTGGCGTACTGGTCAAAACCCTGGCAGATCTTCAGGCGCAAACCCCACAGCGTGACGTGATCCGGAATATGCGGATCCCCGGCCGAACCAAACAGGATGGCGTCCTTGTCGCGCAGCGCGTCGAGTCCGTCAGCTGGCATCATCTCGCCGTGCGCCCGGTACCAGTCACCGCCCCAGCCAAAGTTCTCGAAATCGAATTTGAACGTCATGCTGGCTGCCGCCAGCGCCGCCAGCACGTTCTGACCGGCCGGCACGACCTCCTTGCCAATGCCGTCGCCCGGAATACAGGCAATCTTGTAGGTCTTCATGGGATTCAATCGAAGTTGCAACAGTGATCGACTCTACGCATTGTCCGATTCAAGGGTCGGCGCCTCAGTGAAAGCATTGTTAACTATGATTCAACAATGTCCACGCCCACGTCCGCTCCTTCCGAAATGACTTTCTTCAGCCTGCTGGTGCGCCACGGTAGCCTGTCCGCCGCCGCCCGCGAACTCGGCATCAGCACGGCAGCCGTCAGCAAGCGTCTGTCGCAGATGGAAGCGCGACTCGGTGTCGGACTGCTGCAGCGCACGACGCGACGCACCGGCCTGACCGCCGAAGGCGAACTCTATCTCGCGCATGCGCGGCGCATTCTGGCGGACATTGACGACATGGAACAGTTGGTATCGAGCACCGTCACGGCGCCCAAGGGTCTGCTGCGCGTGAATGCCACCCTGGGCTTTGGGCGCAGCCAGATGGCGCCGGTGATCTCCGATTTTGTCAACCGCTACCCCGAGGTGCAAGTGCAACTGCAGCTGACGGTCAATCCACCGGCGCTGACCGAGGATAACGTCGATGTCTGCATCCGCTTCGGTGAGCCGCCCGACGCGCGAGTGATTGCGCGGCGCATTGCCTCGAACCGGCGCCTGCTCTGCGCATCGCCAGCCTATCTGGAACGCCACGGCACACCGGTGCTGCCCCACGACCTGACGCAGCACAACTGCATCGGCATCCGCCAGGGTGACGAGGCTTACGGCACTTGGCGCCTAAGCGCGGGCAAACGCACCGAAGTCGTCAAGGTCCGGGGCAACCTGAGCACCAACGACGGCGAGATTGCTGTCAACTGGGCGCTGGCGGGCCACGGCATCCTGCTGCGCGCCGAATGGGATATCGCCAAGTACCTGCGCAGCGGGCGCCTGCAACAGGTGCTAGGGAATTGGCAGACGCCGCCGGCGGACATCCATGCCGTCTACCCGCAGCGACTGCAGGACGCGGCGCGGGTCAGGACCTTTGTCGATTTCGTGGTGGCAGCGTTCGCCGGCTCCAGTATGCCGCTTTGAGCCCCGGCGTGGCGGTCGGGGCTGCGTCCTTCACTCGCCCAGATAAGCGGCGCGCACCTTGGGATCGCTGAGCATTTGCTTAGCGTCACCGGACATGGTGACCAGGCCCGAGTCCATGACATAGCCGCGGTCGGCGATGCTCAGTGCGCGGCTCGCGTTCTGCTCGACCAGCAGCACCGTGACGCCTTGCGCCGAGACGTCGCGCACGACTTCGAAGATCTTGTCCACCATGATCGGTGACAGGCCCATCGACGGTTCATCCAGCAGCAGCACCTTGGGCCGGCTCATCAGACCGCGCCCCATGGCCAGCATCTGCTGTTCGCCGCCCGACAGCGTGCCCGCCAACTGGTCGCGCCGCTCTTTCAGACGCGGGAAGATCGTGAAGACTTTTTCGATATCGGCCAGGATGTCGGCCTTGTCGCTGCGGATGTAGGCGCCCATCTGCAGGTTCTCGACGATCGACATGCGGGCAAAGACACCGCGCCCTTCGGGCACCATGGCAAGGCCCTGCCTGACGAGGTCCCAAGGTCCCTGGCCGCGGATGCTCTTGCCCATGTACTCGATGTCGCCGTCGTTGATCGGCAGGATGCCGGTGATGGCTTTCATGGTCGTTGTCTTGCCGGCGCCGTTGGAGCCGATCAGCGACACCAGTTCACCTTCACGCACTTCAAAGTCAACGCCCTTGACCGCCTGGATACCGCCGTAAGCGACCTTCAGCCCCGTCACCTTGAGAAGAATATTCATCGTTTTTCCTTGTCAGACCGCGCTGCGGCTCAATGCCCGCCGGTGCCCAGATAGGCTTCGATCACCTTGTCATTTTTCTGCACGTCGGCCGGCGTGCCTTCAGCAATCTGCTTGCCGTAATCGAGCACGGTCACGCGGTCGCACAGGCCCATGACCAGTTTCACGTCGTGCTCGATCAACAGGATCGTGCGGTTGTCGTTTCGGATCTTGTCGATCAGTTCACGCAGCATGACCTTCTCGGTGGCGTTCATGCCGGCGGCGGGCTCATCGAGCGCGATCAGTTGCGGATCGGTCGCCAGCGCGCGGGCGATTTCCAGGCGGCGCTGGTCGCCATAGCTCAGCGTGCGCGCCTTGTAGTCGGCGAAGCGGCCGATGCCGACATACTCCAGCAGTTCCTGCGCGCGCACGGCGATGGCGCGCTCTTCGGCCTTGAAGCCCGGCGTGCGAAAGATCGCGCCGAGCAGGCCTGAATGGGTGCGGATGTGGCGTCCCACCATGACGTTCTCGAGCGCCGTCATTTCCGCAAACAGGCGGATGTTCTGAAACGTGCGCGCAATGCCGGCCTTGGCCACTTCGTGAACGGCTGTGGGCCGATAGGTTTTGCCGGCCAGCTCGAAACTGCCGCTGTCGGGTGTGTAGAGGCCGGTCAGCACGTTGAAGAAGGTGGTCTTGCCGGCACCATTGGGGCCGATCAGGCCATAGACCTGGCCGCGCTTGATGGTGATGCCCACATCGCTCAGGGCCTGCAGGCCGCCGAAGCGCTTGGAAACGCCGGCGACTTTGAGTACGGTGTCTGTCATGGTCATTCCTACTTCACGTTCTGCAACGACTTGCCATGGTCGGGCGAAGGCCACAGGCCGCGCGGGCGCGATAGCATGATGGTGATCATGGCCAGCGCAATCAGCAACTGGCGCAGGATCGACGCATCGAGCCGGCCGTCAGTCATGGTCTGCAAGGGTCCGGCAACATAGCGCAACACCTCGGGCAGGGCCGACAGCAGGATCGCGCCCAGGATGACGCCCGGCAGATGGCCGATGCCGCCAAGCACCACCATCGCCACGATCATGATCGACTCCATCAGGCTGAAAGACTCGGGCGAGATGAAGCCCTGAAAGGATGCAAACATGGCGCCCGAGACGCCGCCGAACGTTGCGCCCATGCCGAAGGCCAGCAGTTTGAGGTTGCGCGTGTTGATGCCCATGGCCTTGGCCGCGATCTCGTCCTCGCGAATCGCCATCCAGGCGCGCCCGACGCGCGAGAACTCGAGCCGATGCGAGATCAGCACGCTGAACAGCACTAGGCCCAGAAACAGGTAGTAGTAAAGCGACACCGACGCCACGTCGAAGCCGGCCACCGTCACGGGCTTGCCCAGGTTCAAGCCGAAGAAGCTGAGTGCATCGATCTGCCCGATGCCCTTGGGTCCGTTGGTGATGTTGACCGGCCTGTCGAGGTTGTTCATGAAGACGCGGATGATCTCGCCAAAGCCCAGCGTCACGATCGCCAAGTAGTCGCCGCGCAGCCGCAGCGTGGGCGCACCGAGCAGCACGCCGAATAGACCGGCCAGACCGGCCGCCGCCGGCACCACGATCCACAGCGGCGTGTGCAAGCCTTGGGGGAACATCGCAGCGAAGAACTCGAACGCTTCGGTCAGTTGCGGCGACGCCAGCAGGCCGTACATGTAGGCACCGATCGCGAAGAAGGCGACATAGCCCAGGTCCAGCAGACCGGCGTAGCCGACCACGATGTTCAGGCCCAGCGACAGCAAGACATAGAGCAGCGCCATATCGGCGATGCGAACCCAGGCATTGCCGAAGCCCTGCAGCAGCAGCGGCAAGACCAGCAAGGCAACCGCTGCCAACAGGATGACGATGATTTTCTGTTGTTGTTTCATAAAGATCCTCATTCCGTTCGATCAGGCGCGATCCGCCACGCGCTCACCCAGCAGACCGGAGGGTCGCAGCGTCAGCACGATGATCAGGACAATGAAGGCAAAGATATCGGAGTACTGGCTGCCCAGCACGCCGCCGGTCAGCGGGCCAATGTAGCCTGCGCCCAGCGATTCGATCACGCCGAGCAGGATGCCACCGACCACTGCGCCGGCTAGATTGCCGATGCCGCCGAACACGGCTGCAGTAAATGCCTTCAGACCCGGCAGAAAGCCCATGCTGTGTTGCACCGTGCCATAGTTGGCCGCCCACATGACACCGGCGATGGCCGCGAGCACGGCACCGATCAGGAAGGTGGCCGAAATCACCACGTCGGGCTTGACGCCCATCAGCGCCGCCACGCGCGGGTTCTCGGCTGTGGCACGCATGGCGCGCCCGAGCCTGGTGTAATTCACAAGCCACATCAGCGCTGCCAGCGACACCGCCGTCATCCCCAGGATCAGTACCTGCGTGGGCGTGATGACGGCACCACCGATCTCGAACGGCACGTTGGGCAGCAGGGTCGGATACGGCTTGTAGTTGGGTTTCCAGATGATCATGGCCAGCGTCTGCAGCAGCAGCGACATGCCGATGGCGGTGATCAGCGGCGCCAGCTTCGGGCTGTTGCGCAGCGGCCGGTAGGCGACTTTTTCAATGATCAGATTGAGAATGCCGGCGACGACGCAGGCAATGACCAGTGAAATCAGCAAAATGAGCCAGCCCGGCGCACCCGGCATGGCGTCCTTCATCCAGCCGATGATGGTCCAGCTGGTCAGAGCTCCCACCATCAGCACTTCGCCGTGGGCAAAGTTGATCAGGCCGATGATGCCGTACACCATGGTGTAGCCCAGCGCTACCAGGGCATACATGCTGCCCAACACCAGACCATTGATGATCTGCTGTATGAAGGTATCCATAAACTTCTCCGATTTTGGCCTCCGCCCGGAAATCAGCCGTGTGCTGACCAGCGGCGCCGCCGTGTGTCTTCTATCCGTAATCGAGCAATAAACGTACCAGCGCTGAGGCCGTGCTAACAGCGTCAGCAGATAAGTGCCCGCGATTGTAGCGAAGGGGTGAGGGAACTTTTTGGCGCAGCGACATGGGTTTACCCTCACATTAGTCGCTTAAATCACCGATTAGGCGCACGGATGCAAGCGCCACGCCAGCGCAGTCCCGATTAAACGGGGTACCAGTGCGGTCGGACAAAGCGCAGGCCGCAGACTTCGCCGACACTGGGCCCGCTCGTACGACGGGGTTTTTGCACCCGCAGTTCGCTGCTTCCAACACGAACCAGATAGTCGATGGTCTCGCCGAAGTAGGCCTTGCGCACGACTTCGCCCCGAACGCCGCCCTCGCCCACAAAGTCGATCTCGGTCGGACGAGCGGCCAGCAGGCCGACGCCGCCGGCAATCAGTTCGGCCGGTGCGGCCACACGGGCGGTCCAGTCGCAAGCCATGCCGTCGATCTGCATTCCGGCCGGTGACAGCCGGGCTTGCAGGAAACACGACAGGCCGATGAACTCGAAAGCAAAACGGTTGGCGCGCGCGCCGTAGAACTCCAGCGTGTGCCGATCTGCTGCACGACGCCGGCGCACATCACCAGGATACGGTCCGACCGCGCCATCGCCTCGGACTGGTCGTGCGTGACGTACAGGATGGCAAAGCCGAAGCGCCGCTGCAGGTCCTTGATCCCGAAGTGCATCTCCTCGCGCAGATTGGCGTCCAGATTGTTAAGCGGTTCATCGAGGTTTAGCCAAACAGCTTTTACTCGCTGGCCGCAAAGGGAAGCACCGCGATGACGATGCTGATGGCGCACAGTGAAATCAGCCTCTTGAGTCGCACAATGATTATCCCATTGGCGAAAGTGCCGGGCTACTGATGGTCTGTCGCCGCTGCAAAAATTATAGGCCTGCGCCAGACAGCCGCTATGCCGGCTGCGCTTGATTCAAGGCGCGCAACTGGCGCATCTTCTCGGCGATCTTGATCTCGAGCCCGCGCTCGACGGGGCGGTAGAAACCAGGCGCGGCCATACCTTCGGGCAGGTAGCGCTCGCCGGCGGCGACCCCCCCCTCCTCGTCATGCGCGTAGCGGTAGCCCTTGCCGTAGTCAAGTTCCTTCATGAGCTTGGTCGGCGCGTTGCGCAGGTGCATCGGCACCGGGCGCGTGCCTTCCTTCTTGATCAGCGCCTTGGCCTCGTTGAAGGCCTTGTAGACCGCGTTCGACTTGGGCGCCACGGCAAGATAGACCACGCACTCGGCCAGCGCGAGTTCGCCCTCGGGCGTGCCCAGGCGCTCGTAGACCTCGGCGGCATCGAGCGCCAGTCGCAGCGCGCGCGGGTCGGCCAAGCCGATGTCCTCGCTCGCCATGCGGATCAGGCGGCGCGCCAGGTAGCGCGGATCAACGCCGCCGTCGAGCATGCGCACGAACCAGTAGAGCGAGGCATCGGGGTCGGAGCCGCGCACCGATTTGTGCAGGGCCGAGATGGTGTCGTAGAACTGCTCGCCGCCCTTGTCGTAGCGGCGCAGCTGCTCGCCCAGCACTTTCATCAGCCAGACGTCGGTGATGGAGTCCACCTTCTGCTGCGTCGCCGCCACCGCCAATGTCTCCAGCGTGTTGAGCAGGCGCCGCGCGTCGCCGTCGGCATAGCCTATCAGTCGCTCGCGCGCCGCCTCATCGAGCGCCGACAGCACCTGCAAGGCCAACGCCTTGTCGATGATCTGCGCAAGATCGTCACTGGAGAGCGGCTGCAGCACATAGACCACGGCGCGCGACAGCAGGGCCGAGTTCACTTCGAACGAGGGGTTCTCGGTGGTCGCGCCGATGAAGGTGAACAAACCACTCTCGACATGCGGTAAGAACGCATCCTGCTGGTTCTTGTTGAAGCGGTGCACCTCGTCGACAAACACGATCGTGCGCCGCCCCTGCTGCTGCGCCAGCAAGGCCAGCTCGACCGCCTCGCGGATGTCCTTGACGCCGCCGAGCACGGCGCTGATGGTGATGAACTGGGCATCGAAGGCGTCAGCCATCAAGCGGGCAATCGTCGTCTTGCCGGTGCCAGGCGGCCCCCACAGGATGCAGCTGTGCGGCTGCCCGGACTCGAACGCCAGCCGCAGCGCCATGCCTTCGCCCAGCAGTTGCTGCTGGCCGATGACCTCGGCCAGGGTCTTGGGGCGCAGCCGCTCGGCCAGCGGCTGGTGGTTGGAGGGCATTGGCTTCATCGGACCCTATTGTGGCGCAGCCTCAAGCAGCGCTGTCTAGGGCCGGAGCGGCGCCTCGATGAGAATCGCGCGAAAGTCGTTCACGTTAGTCAGGGTTGGACCGGTCACGACCGAATCACCCAGCGCCCGAAAGAAGCCGTGGCCATCGTTGTTGTCCAGGCTTGCGCGCGGGTTGATGCCCAGCGCCCAAGCGCGCGCAAGCGTGTCGGGACCGAGGCAGGCGCCGGCGATCTCTTCGACGCCGTCGACGCCATCGGTGTCGCCGGCAATCGCATGCACGCCGCGTTGACCGTCGAGCGCGAGCCCGAGCGCGAGCAGGAATTCGACGTTGCGCCCGCCGCGCCCGTTGCCTCGCAGCGTTACCGTTGTCTCGCCACCGGAGAGCAATACGCACGGCGGCGTGAACGGCTGGCCGCGCAGCGCAACCTGCCGCGCGATGCCCGAGTGCGCCTTGCCGATGTCGCGCGCCTCGCCTTCCAGGCTGTCGCTTAGGATGAAGGGTGTGATGCCCGCATCGCGCGCGACCTGCGCCGCCGCTTCCAGCGCCATCTGCGGCGCGGTGATGATGCGCGTCGCAATGCCCGCCAGGCGCGGGTCACCGGGCTTGACTGACTCGCCCTCGCCGCTTTCCAGCAGAGCGCGCCCCGCTGCCGGCAACGCGATGGCGTAGCGCGCGACGATCGCCAGCGCATCGGCACAGGTGCTCGGGTCCGCCACGGTCGGACCGGAGGCGATGTCCAGCGGCGCATCACCCGGCACATCGGAGATCAGCAGCGTCAGCAGCCGCGCCGGATGGCAGGCGGCGGCAAGGCGCCCGCCCTTGATGGCCGAGAGGTGCCGGCGCACGCAGTTCATCTCCGAGATCGTGGCGCCACTGCGCAGCAACGCCGCATTGACCGCCTGCTTGTCGGCGAGCGTGAGACCGGGTCCGGGTGCGACCAGCAGGGAGGAGCCGCCGCCCGAGATCAGGGCGATCACCAGGTCGTCGGCCGAGAGGTCGCGCACCAGCGCAAGCATGCGTTCGGATGCGCGCTTTCCGGCGGCATCGGGAACCGGGTGCGCGGCCTGCACGATCTCGATGCGCCGGCACGGCACCTCGTAACCGTAGCGCGTGACGACGAGGCCCTGCAGCGAACCTGGCCAATGGTCTTCCATTGCGCGCGCCATCGCCGCGGAGGCCTTGCCGGCGCCAATGACGATGGTGCGCCCCTTGGGCGGCGGCGGTAGGCAGGGCGGCAGGCACATCTCGGGCTGCGCGGCCGCGATGGCCGCGTCAAACATGGCGCGCAGCAGCCGTTTGGGATCGGGAACAGTCATGCCGGGTCTTTCGATGCAGGTGGAGACGAATGGCCGCCCAGTATGCACCGCCGTGCACGCTCTTGTCGGTCAGGCAGTGGCAACTTCGTGGTTCGCCATCAGTTCCAGCGCCTTCACCAGAGCCGAGTGGTCCAGCTCGGCCATGCCGTTGGCAGCGCAAGCCTGCATCAGCTGCGCCGCGCCGGCGGTTTGCGGCAAGGACACGCCGAGCTCGCGAGCGCCCTGCAAGGCCAGGTTCAGATCCTTCTGGTGCAGGCGGATCCGGAAGCCCGGGTTGAACGTGCGCTTGATCATGCGTTCACCGTGCACTTCGAGGATGCGACTCGATGCAAAACCACCCATCAGCGCCTGACGCACCTTGGCCGGATCGGCGCCGGCCTTGCTCGCGAACAACAGGGCCTCGCCCACGGCCGCGATGTTGAGCGCGACGATGATCTGATTGGCGACCTTGGTTGTCTGGCCGTCGCCGTTGCCGCCGACCAGCGTGATGTTCTTTCCCATCTTCTCGAATAGGGGCCGCACCGTCTCGAATGCACTCTCGGTGCCGCCGCACATGATGGTCAGCGATGCGGCCTTGGCGCCGACTTCGCCACCCGAGACTGGGGCGTCGATGTATTCGGCACCCAGCGCGTTGATGCGCAGCGCGAAGGCCTTGGTGGCGATCGGCGAGATCGAGCTCATGTCAACGATGATCTTGCGCGCAACGCCCTGCAGCGCCGCGGCGACGCCACCGGCGCCGAACAGCACCGCTTCGACGTCGGGCGTATCGGGCACCATGATGAAGATGATGTCGGCCTGGCGCGTCACTTCTTCGGCGCTGGCGCAGACCGTGGCCGACGTCGCGGCGACGCTCTCGGGCATCTTGCCCGCCGTGTTGACGAACAGCTGATGCCCGTCATGGACGAGGTGCAGCGCCATGGGCGCGCCCATGATGCCCAGGCCGATAAATCCGATTCTCATATTGCGTCTTTTCTGCGTGATGCGCTGTTCGGTTGGATGGATGCGTGTTCAAGCGTTTAGTACGCGCCATTGGCCTTGGGCACTTGGCCCGCGCGAATTTTGGCAACCACGGCCTGAGCGCCCGCGGCCATCAGCCGAGCGTCGGAACTGATGGTGACGAATTGAAAGCCCTTGGCAATGCGCTTGAGCGCGGCTTCGGGGCTGCCGTTGTGGATGCCGGCGACGACACCGTGCGCCTTGGCGCGCGCCAGGATGTGATCGACCGCCTCGGCCGCCTTCGGATCGAGATCGTCGAAGGTCGGCGTGCAACCCAGCGCCAGCGACAGGTCGGACGGGCCGATATAGATCGCGTCCAGGCCCTCGACCGACAGGATAGCGTCCAGGTTATCGAGCGCGGCGGCGGTCTCGATCATCGCGAACGTGACGATCGCGTCGTTAGCGTGTTGCGGGTAGTCGGCGCCGCCATACAGCAGCGCGCGCACCGGGCCGAAACTTCTGGTCCCGCGCGGTGCATAGTGGGTATAGGCCACCAACTTCTGCGCTTCTTCGCGACTGTTGATCATCGGGCAGATGACGCCGTAGGCTCCGGCATCGAGCGCCTTCATCAGGATGCCGGGTTCCAGCCAGGGCACACGCACCACCGGGACGGTGTCGGTGGTCGAGATTGCCTGTAGCATGGTGACCATCGCCTGGTAATCTACGACGCCGTGCTGCAGGTCGATGGTGAGCGAATCCCATCCCTGGTGCGCCATGGTCTCAGCGGAAAAGCTGTTCGCAATGGCCAGCCAGCCATTGACAACGGCGCCACCGGCCTGCCAGATGCTGCGTATACGGTTTGCTCTCATGGGCGACTCCTGATGGGTGATGGACAGCGATTGTCCGCAAATAAGTCTATCGATCGAGTGCCGGACGCTTTGGGTTGAAGACCCATCCGGGAATCAGGTACTGCATGGCCGCAGCGTCGTCGCGCGCGCCTAGGCCATGCTGCCTGTAGAGCTGGTGCGCCTTTTCGACTTCGACCATGTCGAGCTCGACGCCCAGGCCCGGTTGCGTGGGCACCCGCACCAAGCCACCGACGATCTGCAGCGGCTCTTGGGTCAGGCGCTGGCCGTCCTGCCAGATCCAGTGAGTGTCGATGGCGGTGACCTTGCCCGGTGCCGCAGCGGCCACCTGGGTGAACATCGCAAGTGACACGTCGAAGTGGTTGTTCGAATGCGAGCCCCACGTCAGCCCCCAGTCACGGCAGGTCTGCGCCACTCGCACCGAGCCCGCCATGGTCCAGAAATGCGGGTCGGCTAGGGGAATGTCCACGCTTTGCAGCGACAACGAATGCGCCAACTGGCGCCAGTCAGTTGCCACCATGTTGGTGGCAGTTGGCAGACCGGTGGCACGGCGGAATTCGGCCATCACTTCACGGCCCGAGAACCCCTCCTCGGCGCCGCACGGGTCTTCGGCATAGGCCACCACACCGCGCATGTCGCGCATCAGGCGCACGGCATCCTTGAGCAACCAGCCGCCGTTGGGATCGAGCGTGACGCGCGCCTGCGGGAAGTGCTCGTGCAGCGCCGTCATGGCTTCAATCTCTTCCTCGCCGCGCAGCACGCCGCCCTTGAGCTTGAAGTCGTTGAAGCCATAGCGCTCGTGGGCCGCTTCGGCCAGCCGCACCACCGCCGCCGGCGTCATCGCCTGCTCGTTGCGCAGGCGGAACCACGCGTTGTCGGCGCCGCTTTCATCGCGGTACGGCAGGTCGGTCTTGCTGCGCTCGCCAATGAAGAACAGATAGCCCAGCATCTCGACCGCGTCACGCTGCTGGCCTTCGCCGAGCAGGGCGGCCACCGGAACGTTCAAGTGCTGGCCCAGCAGATCGAGCATGGCCGATTCAACTGCGGTGACAGCGTGAATCGTGGTGCGCAGGTCGAAGGTCTGCAAGCCGCGGCCGCCCGCATCACGATCGACAAAACGGCTGCGCATCGTATTGAGCACCGCCTGCACGTTGCCGATCGATTGCCCGATAACAAGCTGCGCCGTATCCTCCAGGGTGCCGCGGATCTTTTCTCCGCCGGGCACTTCACCGACCCCGGTGCGCCCCGCACTGTCGGTCAGGACCAGCAGGTTGCGGGTAAAGAATGCCCCGTGCGCACCGGACAGGTTCATGAGCATGCTGTCATGCCCCGCCACTGGGATGGCCCGCAGTGCAGTGATGACCGGCGCGTCTAGCTTGTTCATGAATGCCTTGTCAGTCGAATTAGTCTGCAGAGATCTTTCGCGTTTCAATCAGCTTCTTCCAGCGCCCGAATTCAGCCGCCTGATAGGCCGTAAACTGCTCGGGCGTATTGGCCACAATTTCAAAGCCAAGTTCCTGAAGCTTGGCCTTCGTCTGCGGCTCATTGAGCCCGGCCAGAATGGCGGCATGCAGTTTGGCCTTGATGTCGGCCGGCAGGCCGCGCGGTGCCGCAATCGCCTGCCATGAATAGACGTTAGCCTCCTTCACACCCACCTCTTCCATGGTCGGCACGGCCGGCAACAGGGGCGATCGTTTGGCGCTGGTGATGGCCAGCGCCCTGAGTTTGCCTGCGAGGATCTGCGGCATGGCCGTATTGACGTTCATGAATGAGGCGTCGACCTGGGCGCCGAGCAAATCGGCCATGACAGGGCCACCGCCCTTGTAAGGCACGTGAATGCCGCTGGTTCCGGTTTGCAGCCAGAACAGTTCGGCGGTCAGATGGTCGCTGCTGCCATTGCCGGACGAGGCAAAACTCATCTTGCCCGGGTTCGACTTTTCATAGGCGATGACATCGGCCATGGACTTGTGCGGCGACCTTGCGGGCACCACCAGCACATTGGGTGCCTGCACCGCGACGGTGATGTAGTCAAAGTCCTTGAGTGCGTCGTAGGAGACCTTGGTCAGCAGGTGCGGTGCAATGACCAAGGGGCCAAGCGAAGTGACCAGGAGCGTGTGACCGTCAGGCGCCGCGTGTGCAACGAGGCCCGCACCAATCGTGCCGGTGGCTCCGCCACGGTTGTCGACCATGAAGGTGCCGCCCAACTTTTCCTGCAACTTCGGAATGAGGGTTCGGGCAATGAGGTCGGTTGAACCACCCGGCGGAAACGGCACAACCAGCGTGACGAGCCTGTCGGGCCAAGCCATGGCCGAGGCCATCGCGACGGATGCAATGAGCGCGCAAAGCAGTTTCTTCATTTCATTTCTCCTGTGGATCGGTGAATGGCCGGTGCGCGTTCCAGGTGGCAAGACAGGCTCGCAAAACCTCTGGGTGGCGGAATGATGAGGCTACCTTGAATGGTAGCGGTACCAAATTTGAACGTCAATGGATTTTGATCAGGGTTTACCCTTGTCACGTTGTGTCGCGCTCCACGATCGCGAAGCCCACATCAAGCACACGGGGATCTATCGGCCGCCCTTGCGCCCGCTCGATCAGGAAATGCGCGGCCTGCTTGCCGATTTCCGCCCCATTGATCCGCACCGTACTCAAGGCCGGCACCATTTCAGCCAGAAAAGGCACGTCGCCAAAGCCGATAACCGCCATGCGATCCGGAACAGCAACGCCCTGCGCCCGCGCCTGCGTCACCACGCCTAATGCCAGCAGATCCGAACTGCAGAAGATGGCATCGACATCGGGCGCCTCCCACACAATCCGCGCCATCGCTTCACGCCCGCTCTTGAGCGAACGCGAATCACCGACATTCACAACAAAGACATCGGGCAGGCCGCGCGCACGCACGGCCTCGGTGAAGGCCGCGGCGCGGCGCGCCGCCCGTTCATCATCGGCCCTGACCAGCGCCAGACGCTTGCGCTTGCGGCTCATCAGAAAATTGGCGACCGCGCGCCCAATGTCCGAGTGGGAAAAGCCGACCAGCATATCGATCGGCGTCGGCGTCAAATCCCAGGTCTCGACCACCGGAATGCCCGATGCCAGCAGGCGCGTGCGGCTCTTTCCTGGTGGCAGGATGCCGGTCAGGAAGATGCCGTCGGGGCGCCGTCCGATAACGGCTTCGAGCAGCAGTTCTTCGCGCGCGGCGGAGTAGCCCGACTGGCCCAGCATCAGTTGATAACCGGCGTCGAACAGGCTGGCGTTGAGGGACTCGATGGTCTCCATGAAGACGGACATCACCGTGCTCGGCACCACGGCAGCGATCAGGCGGCTGCGCGACGAGGCAAGCCCCCCGGCGATGCGGTTCGGAACATAGCCGGTGCGCTGAACCGCATCGAGCACCTTCTTCAGTACATCAGGCGAAACCTGCTCGGGCGTGTTGACCGCGCGTGATGCGGTGATGGGCGCCACGCCCGCCAGTTTGGCCACGTCGCGCAGGGTAATGGCCCCACTGCCACGTCGGGAACGTTTGATGTTGTTTTTGTTGTTCATGGATGCCGGATAATGGTACCGCTACCATTCAGTTTACAATTATTTCAGAATCGAAGCCAGTAGCGCACCCGCATGATAGGAGATATCGATGCCATCAGCCCCGGAAAAATCGGCCAGCGCGCCCGTCACGATCCGCATCAACGAATGCGACAACGTCGCCATCATCGCCAACACCGGCGGACTGCCGCCGGGCGCGGTGCTGGCTTCGGGCCTCGTTTTGCGCGAACATGTACCGCAGGGTCACAAGGTCGCGCTCACGGACCTTGTCATGGACATGCCCGTGCTGCGCTACGGTGTTCCGATCGGATTTGCGGTCCAGCCGATTCCTGCCGGGAGCTGGGTACACGAACGCCTGCTGCGGATCCCCGACGCGCGCGGGCTTGAGAGTCTGCCGCTTGCCACCATCAGGCCCGCCCCCCTGCCGGCTCTGGAGGGCTTTACCTTCGAGGGTTATCGAAACTCCGACGGCTCGGTCGGCACCCGCAACATCTTGGCCATCACACAGACAGTTCAATGCGTGGCCGGCGTCACGGCATTCGCTGTGCAGCGCATCAAGGCCGAGCTGTTGCCGTTGTTTCCCCATGTCGACGACGTGGTGGCGCTGGAGCACGGCTACGGCTGCGGCGTGGCCATCGATGCGCCGGACGCCATCGTGCCGATCCGCACGCTGCGCAACATCAGCCTGAATCCGAACTTCGGCGGCGAAGTCATGGTGGTCAGCCTAGGCTGCGAAAAGCTTCAGCCTGATCGACTGCTGCCGCCCGGCAGCAATGCGTTGCTCGATGCGCGCCAGGGCGGCAAGGATCCGCTCGACGTAGTGTGTCTGCAGGACGATGGCCACGTCGGTTTCATGTCCATGGTCGAATCGATCATGCGGCACGCCAGCACGCATCTGCAGCGGCTCAACGAGCGCCGGCGCACAACCGTTCCAGCCAGCGAACTGGTCGTAGGCCTGCAGTGCGGAGGTAGCGACGCGTTTTCCGGCGTCACGGCCAACCCGGCGGTGGGCTTCTGCACCGACTTGCTGGTGCGCGCCGGAGCCAGCGTGATGTTCTCCGAGACCACCGAGGTGCGCGACGGCATCGCCCAACTCACGGCACGCGCGACGACAACTGAAGTCGCGCAGGCCATGGTCCGCGAGATGGCGTGGTACGACGCCTACCTGCGCCGCGGCGGCGCGGACCGCAGCGCCAACACCACCCCCGGCAACAAGCAAGGCGGCTTGTCCAACATCGTCGAGAAAGCGATGGGCTCGATCGTCAAGTCCGGCACGGCGCCGATTTCCAACGTGCTCGCGCCGGGTGAAAAGCTCACGGCAAAAGGCCTGACTTATGCGGCAACACCCGCCAGCGACTTCATCTGCGGCACCCTGCAACTGGCGGCCGGCATGAACCTCCACGTGTTCACGACAGGCCGTGGCACACCCTACGGCCTAGCGCAGGTGCCGGTGATCAAGGTCGCCACGCGCACCGAGCTGGCGCGGCGCTGGCACGACCTGATGGATGTGAATGCCGGAACGATCGCAGACGGCTCGGCCACTATTGAAGAGGTGGGCTGGGAATTGTTTCGCCTGATGCTCGACGTGGCCAGCGGCCGCAAGAAGACCTGGGCCGAGCACTGGAAACTGCACAACGCGCTGGTGCTGTTCAACCCAGCGCCCGTGACCTGACTCGTTCACCGGCATGCGGACATGGACGGGCGCCTCAGGTCCGCCGCATCACGATGGTGTGCCGCTCACTGCCGGATGACATCGGCGCCGGAGGGCGCCTTGAACTCAAAGCTGCTGGCCGGCAAGGCGGCGTTGCCCTCGAAGCGGTTGAATGTCAGGACCGAACGCTGGCCGAAGCTGTCTAAGATCTCCAGCACCGCCAGTTCCGGGATCGCATCGGCCGCTGGCGTGCGCGAACGAAAACCCACGCGCACTGACTGCAGTTGCCCGTCCTTCGATTTGGGTGTCGCCAGAACCCATTGCAAGCCGTCCTTGTCCGGCGCGTCGCTCAGGCTGAAATCAGCCTGCAGGGCGCGCAGGTCAGGCGCGGCTGCAATCAGCGCGGCCGGCGTCGAGCCCAGCGCCTGCGACTGCTTGCGCGATGTCACTTGGTTCAGGTCGACGTCGTATAGCCACAGCGTCTGTCCGTCGGCGAAGATGCTTTGCTCGAACGGCTTTCGGTATATGAACTTGAAACGGTTCGGCCGGGCAAACTCGAAACTGCCGCTGGAGGTCTTGGCTCGCACCGCCTGCCCTTCTTTCGCCGGCGCGGTCACGACCTGCGTGAACTCGGCCCGTCCGCTCTTGACGCCCTTGACAAAAGCGTCAAGGCTTTGCAGTCCGCTTGCGCCGGCCGACGCGGCGCCCAGTGCCAGCAGCACGGCGGCAATTCGCTTCATGATGTTCCTCATTCGGCGCGCGGCGGCACCAGGATGTCGCGCTGGCCGCTGGTGCTCATGGAACTCACGAGGCCGGCCCTTTCCATGTCCTCGACCAGGCGCGCGGCGCGGTTGTAGCCGATCTTCAGATGCCGCTGCACCAGCGAAATGCTGGCCTTGCGGTTCTTCAGCACGACTTCGACCGCCTGGTCGTACATCGGGTCTTTTTCACCGGCGCCGTTGCCGCCCTCGCCCAGCATGTCGCCCTCGCCGTCGGCAGTGCCGCCTTCGAGCACGCCCTCGATGTAATTGGGTTCGCCCTGCGACTTGAGGTAGCTCACCACACGGTGCACCTCGTCGTCGCTGACAAAAGCGCCGTGCACGCGGATCGGCAAGCCGGTGCCGCTGGGCATGTAGAGCATGTCGCCCATGCCAAGCAGCGCTTCGGCGCCCATCTGATCAAGGATGGTGCGGCTGTCGATCTTGCTGCTGACCTGGAACGCAATGCGCGTCGGGATGTTGGCCTTGATCAGGCCGGTGATCACGTCAACGCTGGGTCGCTGTGTGGCCAGGATCAGGTGGATGCCGGCAGCGCGCGCCTTTTGCGCCAAGCGCGCAATCAGTTCCTCGATCTTCTTGCCGATCACCATCATCAGGTCGGCCAGTTCGTCGATCACGACCACGATATGCGGCAGGCGCGCCAGTGGCTCCGGCGCCTCGGGCGTCAGGCTGAACGGGTTGTAGATGAATTCGCCGCGCGCCTTGGCCTCGTCGATCTTGGTGTTGTAGCCGGCCAGGTTGCGCACGCCGAGCTTGCTCAGCAATTTATAGCGCCGCTCCATCTCGGCCACGCACCAGCTCAGGCCATAGGCGGCCTGCTTCATGTCGGTGACGACCGGTGCCAGCAGGTGCGGAATGCCTTCGTAGAACGACATTTCCAGCATCTTCGGGTCGATCATCAAAAAGCGCACGTCGCTCGCCTCGGCTTTGTACAGCAGGCTCAGGATCATGGCGTTGATGCCGACCGACTTGCCCGAACCGGTCGTGCCGGCCACCAGCACGTGCGGCATCTTGGCCAGATCCACCACCACCGGGTTGCCGACGATGTCCTTGCCCAAGCCCATGGTGAGCATGGACTTGGCCTCGTTGTAGACCTGCGAGCCGAGAATCTCGGACAGCTTGATGGTCTGGCGCTTGGCGTTGGGTAGTTCCAGCGCCATGTAGTTCTTGCCGGGGATCGTCTCAACCACGCGGATGGAAACCAGGCTCAACGAGCGCGCCAGATCCTTGGCCAGGCCCACGATCTGCGAGCCCTTGACGCCGATGGCGGGCTCGATCTCGTAGCGCGTTATGACAGGCCCGGGCTGCGCCAGCACGACGCGCACCTCCACACCGAAATCCTTGAGGCGCTTTTCGATCATGCGGCTGGTCATCTCGAGTGTCTCAGGCGACACGGTCTCCTGGCGCAACAACGCGCCATCGAGCAGATCAACCTGCGGCAGATGACTGTCGGGCAGTTCCTTGAACAGCGGCTTCTGGCGCTCCTTGGCCACGCGCGTGCTCAGTGGCACATCGGCCAGCACCGGCTCGATGCGCACCGGCACCGGTGGCTGCGCCGCCACCTCCTCGCGCTCTTCGATCACGACTTCTTCACGCTCACGCGCCGCCTGTTGTCCGAGCACCAGGTCCTGTTCCAGTTCGCGCTTCTCGCGCCGCGAATCGACCAGCAAGTAAAGCCAGCCGCCGAGCCGCTCGGCCACCTGGCCCCAGGAAAACCGGAACACCAGCGCCGAGCCGGCCAGCCCCAGCGCGATGGCGAGCAGACCGGAGCCAGAAAAACCCAGCCATTTGACGCTCAACGGACCGACCAGATATCCGAGCACGCCGCCGGCGTAGCCCGGCAAGCGGGCTTCCAGACTGTAGAGACGCGACCATTCGAGGGCCGCACTGGCGCACAACAGCAACAGCAGGCCGACCCAGAACGCGCTGCGGCCCTTCACCCAGCGCGAGAGCATCGAGTCGTCGCCTTGCGCTGCGGGCAACACGCCGTCATGCCCGCGCAGCCACTGCGCCAGACCGGCGAGCCAGACGCGCACGCCGGCCGCCACACACCACCAGACCGAAAAGCCGAGCAGGAAGTAGCTCGTATCAGCCAGCAAAGCACCGAGCCGGCCGGCGCGGTTGAGCACGGCCGAACCGCCGCCCGAAGTCGACCAGGCGCCGTCCTGCGGCGAGTAGCTCAGCAACGCCAGCAGCCAGAACAGCAAGAGCACCAGTCCAACGAAAAGGCCCAGTTCATCGGTAAAGCGGCGCCAGCCGGGGCGCGCCGTGGCAGGCTGGCCCGTCGAGTTCAAGGTATTGAGCGAATAAGTCATACTATGGCGAACTGTACACGGCAGCCGCCGTTTTTTTCGAGGAAAGCGTTGACAATGACAAATCCCAGACATGCCCGGGTCCTGATTCTCGGTTCTGGCCCGGCCGGCTATACGGCCGCCATTTATGCGGCGCGGGCCAACCTCAAGCCGCTCCTGATCACCGGCATCGCCCAAGGCGGCCAGTTGATGACGACGACCGAAGTGGACAACTGGCCGGCAGATGTCGATGGCGTGCAGGGGCCGGACCTGATGCAGCGTTTTCTGGCCCACGCCGAGCGCTTCAAGACCGAAATCCTGTTCGATCACATCAATGCCGTCGATTTCAGCAAGCGCCCGTTCACGCTCAAGGGCGACAGCGGCGAGTACACCTGCGATGCGCTGATCATCGCCACCGGCGCCTCGGCCAAATACCTGGGCCTGCCCAGCGAGACGGCGTTCATGGGGCGCGGCGTCTCTGGCTGCGCCACCTGCGACGGTTTCTTTTACCGCGATCAGGTCTGCTGCGTCGTGGGCGGCGGCAATACCGCCGTGGAGGAAGCGCTCTACTTGTCCAATATCGCAGCGAAGGTCATCTTGGTGCACCGGCGCGACAAATTCCGCGCCGAGCCGATCATGATCGACAAGCTCATGGAAAAAGTCGCCGCCGGCAAGATCGAGCTCAAGACCTTCTCGATGCTCGATGAAGTGCTGGGTGACGCCAGCGGCGTCACCGGCGTGCGCCTGAAGAACGTCAACAGCGGCGCCACCGAGGACCTGAAGTTGCAGGGCTGCTTTATCGCCATCGGCCATGCGCCCAACACCGAGATCTTCCAGGGACAGATCGAGATGGCCGGCGGCTACATCGTGACCCAGGGCGGACTCAAGGGTTTCGCTACCATGACCAGCGTGCCCGGCATTTTTGCCGCCGGCGATGTGCAGGACCACATCTACCGTCAGGCCATCACCAGCGCCGGCACCGGCTGCATGGCGGCCTTGGACGCCCAGCGTTTCCTCGAGCAGGGCTGAAACAGCTATAATCCAAGGCTTTTCCGGCATTCCCCAAACCTGTCCATGCCAGGCTTGGGGCGGTCGGCGAATCTCTTTACCGCCACGCAGCAGTGTGGCGAGGTGCGGCGAAAGCTGTTAATTTTCTCTGGAGTGTCCAAATGGCACGCGTATGTGAAGTCACGGGCAAAGGCCCGATGGTCGGGAACAAGGTTTCCCACGCCAACAACAAAACCAAGCGCCGGTTCCTGCCGAACCTGCAATACCGCCGTTTCTGGGTCGAGACCGAGAACCGCTGGATCCGTCTGCGGATTTCCAACGCCGGCCTGCGTTTGATCGACAAAAACGGTATTGACTCCGTGCTCGCAGACCTGCGCGCACGCGGCCAAGCCTGAAACCATTAAGGAATAATCATGGCAACCAAAGGCGGACGCGAAAAAATTAAGCTTGAATCGACGGCTGGCACCGGTCACTTCTACACGACCGACAAGAACAAGAAGACCATGCCCGAGAAGATGCTGATCAAGAAATTTGATCCCAAGGCTCGCAAGCATGTGGACTACAAGGAAATGAAGCTCAAGTAAATACGAGCTTTCAGACATAAAAAAACCCGGCTCATTGGCCAAGCCGTTAACCTTTTCTGTTGAAAAGGTCCAAAAAAGCCTTTATTGACGCGGGTTTGCACAGGGTAGCCTGCCGGAAAATTTTTCGGCAGGCTTTCTCATTTAGGTAAACAATTTTTTGCGTGGCGCGTTATACATAGGTATGCCTGCCAACGCTCCTGCTCCCAATTCCGTTCCGCCCACCCCACCAGCAGTAGCACGCTCGATCCCTCGGGTTCCAGCAGCCGTTCATGGGGTTCAGGTCAATCATTGCAAGAATCCCACTTGCCAAAACTTCGGTGTTGCGGTGGCGGAGGAGGCTGAGAAGGGTCCCCAAGCCAAGAATGCCTATGCCATCGTGGCCACCGGGGCGAAACTTCCTGCCGCCAAATGCAATAGCTGCGGCGAGATTTTTGGACTGAAAAGCAACCAAGGCGTGTTCGAAGAGGCTTACCGCATACTGGCACCGCTCTACGGAGCCGCCTCATGCCCTGATGCCGAATGCCAGAACCACCGGATACCTACTCACGTCGTGGGGGCGTACCATGAGTTCGGCAAGACTTCTGCTGGGAGCCAGCGATACCGCTGCAAGATTTGCAGCAAGACCTTCTCCGTTAAGCCCAAAGGCTTGAATCCGATCTCCAAACAAGTTCAGTCGGACAAGAACAGAACCATCCTCTCCATGCTCATGGGCAAGATGCCCTTGCGGCGGATATGCGAAGCTGCCGAAGTGAGCCCACCGGTGCTTTACGACAAGATTGACTTCCTGCACCGACAGGCCGTCGCCTTCTTGGCTGACCGGGAGCGGGCACTGCCAGGCATGAAGATTGAACGCCTGTATGTGGGCGTGGACCGGCAAGACCATGTGATCAACTGGTCGCGCAGGTCGGACAAGCGCAACGTGACCCTTTCATCGGTTGCGGCGGCAGACAATGCCACCGGCTACGTGTTCGGCATGGTGCCCAACTTCGATCCGGGTCCCCCGAGTTGTAATGATTCGGTGAACCCATAGGGGTGCGCAGAAATCGCTGGACACAATCATTTTTTTCACTTACCGTTGCACTCATGCGTGCAACTT
>Ga0214252_1000097_pt1 | contig 49029 bp, 53 predicted proteins | sample TroBogypolimnion_47_FD_153090 | JGI IMG/M metagenome (GOLD analysis project Ga0214252, IMG submission 153090) | Freshwater microbial communities from Trout Bog Lake, WI - 13JUL2009 hypolimnion | ecosystem: Environmental > Aquatic > Freshwater > Lake > Hypolimnion/Profundal zone | place: Trout...
TGGGTGGCGGTTCAGTCCAACGTGGTTTATCTGACGCCGGCCAACTGTCGTGCCATCGGCAAACATCTTTGCGGCGTCCGATAAACGCTATTCGTTTCCCACCACTGGAGTGCTGCTTGGGCACAAGGCCCAGCCACGCCGCCACTTGCCGGCCACTGTCAAAGTTCTTGGCATCACCAAGAGACGCCACCAATGCGCTGGCGGTGATGGGGCCGATGCCAGGAACTTGCGCCAGTTTATTGCTGGCTGCACTCTGTCGATGCCACCTCACGATTTGTGATTCCAGTTCATCAACTTGGGTATCGAGCTCTTTGAGATGATTAAGCAAGCGCTGCACAAGCAAGCGAAATGATCCAGGCAATTCGTTGCTGGCATCTTCAATCAGCTCAGGCACTCGGTTTGCGATATGCCCAATGCCTTGGGGAATGATCAAACCAAACTCCGAGAGCAGGCCACGGATCTGATTGGCCTGTGCAGTACGGGCTTTCACAAAACCCTGACGTACACGGTGCAGAGACAGCACGCTTTGCTGCTCAATATTTTTGATTGGCACAAAGCGCATGTTTGGTCGTGCCACCGCCTCACAGATCGCCTCAGCATCGGCTGCATCGTTTTTGTTTGTCTTGACGTAGGGCTTGACAAACTGGGGGGATATCAATTTGACGGTGTGACCAAAACCCTCCAGTTTTCGAGCCCAGTAATGAGCACTGCCGCATGCCTCCATACCGATCAGGCAGAGCGGCAGATTGATAAAGAATGCAGCGACCTGGTCACGGCGCAGCTGCTTCTTGATGACGGGCCTGCCGGCCTCGTTGACCCCATGGAGTTGAAACACATTCTTGGCCAAATCGATGCCAACTGTTGTAACCTTCATATTGGACGCTCCTGTCTGGTTTAAGTGGTTGATCGCATCGCCACTTTGGCACATCGCGATGCCGTTAGGGTGGGAGCGTCCATCCCATTGCAATCTGGCGGTCAATTTGAGCTTCTGTATTTCCGGACTCGCTGCCTTGCGGGTCTACGATTCGCTCCGAAGCTGACTTTCATTTAGGCTGGCCCTGGTCGACATCTCCTGCAGGCAGTTTGACCGCCTCCCGCAACGCTTTTCCAACCTTGAATGCGCTTGCCGCCTCTCTGGAATATCCACGGCAGCGCCACTGCGCGGGTTGCGACCTAACCGTGGTGCACGGTGAATAACGGTGAAACTACCGAAACCCCTGATCTCAATCCGGTGCCCACGCACCAGCGCGTTATTCATCGTATCCAAGATGGTCGAAACGGCAGCTTCAGCATCCTTCTGCGTCAACTGACTGAACCGGTCGGCGAGAAGTTGAATGAGGTCTGATCGGTTCATTTGCACCGGAGGATAAAGCAGTTTTTTCAGGATTCGCCAAAAAAGCGCGTTCAAAAGCCATTTAAGCGCGCTTTTGGACCGCCACTAACAACGGCTTCCGACACGGCTGCAAATAGAGCCTCGGCGGCCTTCAACGCAACGTCGATGTCCAACTCAACGCCGAGCCAGTTGAAGACGGCTCCATCCCATGTACTGCACTGAAGTTCGCCGCGATTGACCTCCTTGTGTCGCCTCTTCGGGCTCCCGTGCACATAATCGTCGAGATGCTCGCCAACGTTGCGCATTCTGGTAAGGCCGGGCAGACGTCGATCGAACTCTGCGATCGACGCTTGCAAGTTGGTCGAGACAGCCGAAACGCCGGCAGCCAACGCAGCCGAGCGGCGTAACCGGCGAAGTGCCATGATCAGGAACTGCAGATCCGCATGCCAGCGGAACACAAAGGTCTCGTCCTCGGGCTCTGTTGTCTTCAGGCGCCTGTGCTGCAGCGCGACGGTGAAACAGGCCTCGTTGCAGAAGGACTTGGCGCGCTCGAGGATCACGGCATCTGAAGGCGGTAGCGTGCGGCCCTGTTCGTCGAAGTCCAGCGCGACACCGCTCGCAAGCGATTGCCGGTCGACAGCGACGTCCAGCGGAACAGGATCAGGCGAGGGAAACTCCCCTCCATGTTGCTCGGGCTTGAACGCCGAAAGCATGGTTGCCAAAGGCGTGTCGGCGGGCGTCCTCACGCGCAACCAGGCACCTAAGGTGTCGCGCAGACACGGCTCGCACAAATCGATCTCGACCCGATTCCCATCGCCAAAAATCGAGTCATAGCCCGCGTCGAGGCCGATCGAGGTCATCTCCTGAAAGCCAGCCTCGCCGCGCTCAGCTTCTTTGCCGCACCGATCGCATCGGATCTGATGCACCACGCTCACCACCTCCATCGTCCTGAGTTGCATCATGCGCCCCTTGGGAAATAACAGCTCACATCATCCGCCATCTGGGACTCCTTAAGGTGTCCGCTTCGACCGGTTAGCCTTGGCGATGCCGGCAGAGTTGACCTTCACCGGACGCACCCGCGCCGTCTTCGCCGCAGACAGACTCTCCAAGAGTAACCTCAGTCCGTCCATGTCCCGAAGAAGCTGGTCGCGCTGCCCTCGCAATTCAGACACACTGCCTTCGAGCTCGCCATTGCGCTGCCGAAGCCCTTCAGCCTGCTGCTGCTTCTCCGAGATTTGCTGGCGATGCAGTTCAGTCAGATCGGCGAACATGCGTCGTGCTTGTTCCAACTCCTTTTGAAATTTGGTCACATTTACCCGCTCGCGGTCCACATCAAGCAGCATGCGTTTCATTTCGGCAGCGTGACGTTCCTCGGCCGCTGTGGCCGCCGCACGTTGCTGTTCGAGTTCATGGGTGAGGCGCTGCTGCGCAGCATTGAATCCGTCCTGAAGCTCCCGGCGCTGTGCCGTACCGGCATCGACTTGGCGCTGCAAGGCGGTGACCTCACCCTGAGCCCGGGCGAGGTCAGCTTGGGCGTCAATCCACTGCTGCTGCATCGTTTGCAGTTCCTGCCGTGCCACGCCCAGCGCCTGCTCAATCTCCTGCGCCCGTGCTGTCGCAGCTTGGGCAACGCCTTCGGCGGCCAGCACTTTCGCCCGAGCCTCTTCGCGCAACTGCTCCAGCGCATCCTGCGCTGCGGCCTGGGCGCGTTGCCATAGTGCGCCGATCATCTCGCCGGCCGCATCGCGAAGAGGTTCCGGCAAATCGGGGTGCTCTATCCGGATACGGCTTTTCTCGCGTAGCGTCTCCCAGAAGCGGGTCAATGCCTCTGCCGGGGCGCTCATGCTGCCTTTGCGTACCAGTTGGTACAGTTTGTTGGCGGTGGGTGTGATGCCGTGGCGAAAAAACAGAACGACACACACCTCGCGGTACAGGTCCTGCGTGTCAGGATATTGCGCGCGCAGAGCGTCGATTTCGGCCTGCAGACGGGCTTCAGCGATTGCGGGGGTGTCCATGGTGATTTTTCTCAAATAAGTTAAATAAATAATACAACGTAATACGTTGCAAAACTATCTATTTTCTTTATTCTATGGACATAACTAACATAATGTCCATAATATTGGTCAATGCCATGTTTTAGATGTAGCTCGTCATGAATGCACTCGTTCGTCTGGATAAATTGACCATTCCTGCCCACCTCGACGGCCGCCGCGGGCGCAATCGCGCGGCCTCGCCGGGCCAGTTGGCGGCCGTGGATGATCGCGCCGCCGTGCTGGCCTGGCTGGCCCGCTATGCCGACTCGCCAGCCACCCTGGCCAGCTACCGCAAGGAAGCCGAGCGGCTCCTGCTCTGGTGCACGCTGCAGCACAGCGTGGCCATATCCGATCTCACGCACGAGGATTTGCTGGTCTACCAGCGCTTCCTCGCCGACCCCCAGCCTGCCGAGCGCTGGGTGATGAAGCCTGGCCAGAAACAGGGGCGGGCTTCCTTGTTGTGGCGCCCATTTGCGGGGCCGCTGGGAACATCGAGCCAGCGCCAGGCGCTGTCGATCCTGAATGCGATGTTTTCCTGGCTGGTGGAAGCTGGCCATCTGGCCGGCAACCCCCTGGCGTTGAGTCGGCGCAAGCGCAGGACTGTGGCGCCACGCGTGAGCCGTTTCTTGCCAATGGAGCATTGGGAGGTGGTCAAGGCCACCATTGAAGCCATGCCCGTTGTGAGCCATCGCGAGAAGTTGCATGCTTCGCGCTGCAGATGGCTGTTTTCGCTGCTGTATATCGGGGGCCTGCGCGTCTCAGAGATCTGCGGCACGGCCATGGGCGGATTCTTCAGCCGGCGCAGCGCCGACGGGCGCGAACGCTGGTGGCTGGAGGTTACCGGCAAAGGCGAGAAAACCCGGCTGGTGCCAGCCACTGGTGAGTTGATGTCTGAAGTGATTCGGTACCGGACAGCTTGCGAACTCAGCCCATTGCCCTCGGAAGGAGATGAGACGCCCTTGGTCAGACCCTTGATCGGGCCCAACAAACCCGTGGCCCGTAGCGCCATCCACGAGATCGTCAAAACCGTTTTCCGAGAGAGCGCAACTCGCTTACGGCGACAAGGCCCCGAGTTCGAGGCGGCGGCCGCACATCTGGAGCAGGCTTCGACCCACTGGATGCGCCACACGGCCGGAAGTCACCTGAGCGGAAAGGTGGATTTAAAGGTGGTAAGAGACAATCTGGGCCATGCGAATATCAGCACGACCAGTATTTACCTGCATTCGGAAGATGACGCCCGCCATGATGCAACAGCATCCGTGCACCGCGTGGGATGGCGAACCCAATGATGGTCGGTGAGGATTTTCGATCCCCGGAAAGCACAATGCCGTCTTACGACGGCATTGGCTCTATTACCAGAAAGGGCTTCACCGGCTTTAGGTACCTGCAAGCAGGTGCGGGAGTGGGATCCTTTTAGGTCTACGTGGGCATTATAACAAGCAACAGGGAATTGCGTCAAATGAACCAATACAAGGTATTTCTGGACGGGATGTCACAGCCTCGGGTGCATGCCTATGCCACTCTTTTCAGGCCCGCCAACGACACGGAGCTGCTTGGGGCCTATCTGTGGGGCCAGGCCATCTCCGCGGGCTTGCAGCCCTTTATCAGCGTGTTCGAAGTGGCATTCCGAAACGCTATCCATACCAGCCTGTCGCTCACCAGCTCCGGCTATAAAAACGCCTCTTACCCTTGGTATGACATGACCCAGCCGGGAGCCTTGCAATTGATAGGGCCCACACTGGACCAGGTCAATGATTTGCTATTCGCTTCCCAAGTCAAGGGAGGAGCGAGGCTCGTGCCGGCACCTTCACCCGATGCAGTTGTATCACGCTTGTCTTTCGGGGTTTGGCCAGACATACTGGCGCGGCAGGTGCCCAAATCCCAGTTGCCAAGGACCTTTGAGGACATCTTCCGTCAGCACCCCAGCAGCAGCCGCAAGCATTGGTCAGTTCCCCAGAACCGCCATAACGTGCTTCTTTTGTGCAAGAACATGCAGCGCCTGCGTAATCGGGTTTCCCACGCCGAACCGATCTGGAAGCCGTCTTGGCTGCAGAATGTCCAGGGCAAGCACTGGTCTCATGCGGTTCAGGGCTTGCAGTTGTTTCACAAAGACATGGTTGAACTGTTGGGGTGGATCTCCTATCCAGCCAGCGAGATATACAGGCAAAGTTTCAGCCGGAGTTGGTTTGTCAGCCTGTGCACGACGAACGCTGTAAAGGCATTCATGTTGGATCCGCTGAATACCGGGCACATGGCGCCGATTGCACTACCCGCAGTAGCAGCGGCACCCGTTCCAACGGCACCCCCTGGGTCGGTGTAAGCATAGGAGAAAGTTCAAGCATGACTAGAAAAATACCCGCAGACTTGCTTCAACAGATCTATGACGCGCTTTCGGAGAGAAATCGCCGATTTTCAGTCTTCGGGCAGACCATGCCTGTCAGTGAAGACATCATTGCGCGCGGGTGGATCTACAGCAGTGAGCTGGAAGACCTATTGCTGGAGACGGATTCCCGGGTTGGTCGTCTGCCCCTGGACCAGATGACAGACTATCTGGAATTGCCATGGCGCGCGGTGTTCAAGCGCCCCAGATACCTTTCTGCAAGTGCCGCCGCCTTCAACGCGCTCACGCTGGCCGATGCAGCATGTCTATTGGTGCGGATGGAAGAAATGGGGTTCGACAGCCATCCGGAACGTCTGGTCCAACATGGCCTTCACGCTCAAAAGGAACTGACACACATCACGGATAGCGAATGGACGCTTCTGTCCTACTCTAAGCGACGCTTAAAAGAGGAATTCACGGCGCGATCAGATGCCCGGAATGACGATGGGGAATGGACCCCGCGGAACTGGAAGGACGCGCAGGGCCGCCGAATCGAATTCACGCTGGTTGGCGATCAGCCGCACTTGCTGACGGTGACTGGCCCCAAGTACAGAAAACCCAAGCCACGGGTAAGCACCACCTGCGAAGCCTGCGGGTGCACCTATACGAAAGGTGACCCGGAGGGGGTGCTGTACCACCGTTCAGAACACGCCAGGGTAATGCGTTTCATGGCCCCGCGCCCCTTGCCAGCATTCCAGGCAAGGCTTCAGATTCACCCCGATCCCGAACTGGTGGTTGCCGAATCACCGATGTGGATGCACCGGGAAGTCCATCAGCGCGCTCGCCAATTCAAGCATGAATTGCAATTTGACTTCTGCCAATGGGAAGGGTCGTCAAAATCCAAAAACCTCTCTCCTGAGAGCCATGGCTACCTGTTTGCAGACCATACCGAAACACCTGGGCAAGGAGCCGCTGTAGGTGCATGCGCCTTTTGGTGCGATCAAGGCAACTGGCGATTACGCTGGGTGTGGGTCTGCCCAAAAATGCGACGCTCCGGCGTTTTGAAACACCGGTGGGCTCAATTCATTTCTCGGTATGGGGACTTTGAAATAGAGACGCCACTATCGGATGGCATGCAGGCTTTCGTTCTCAAACACGGCACGAGGGAGCAGAAAAAGAGACTGACGTTGCCTCAGCATACGCAGGCAGATTATTAAGGGTTTACCCGCATATCAAACCGGGGCAAATGGCACGGAAACCGAGATTACCCCAGGCTGGGAGAACTACCGCAAGATGCTGCTGGGCACCTACCCGGCACGCGACGAGCGGACCAACTTCGAGCACGCTGCGCGTCAGGCCTACATCGGCCTGGGTGCGGCGCTGATCGCTGCCGCCTATGAAGAAGTGGACGCGACGCCGATGGAAGGCTTCGACGCCAAGGCGCTCGACGAGATCCTGCACCTGCCCGCGCGCGGCCTGCGCAGCGTCGCCATCCTGCCGCTGGGCTACCGTGAAGAAGACAAGGACTGGCTCGTCAACCTCAAGAAGGTGCGCCGTCCGCGCGAGGAGTTTGTAACCGAGCTGAACTAAGCGCGGCGACGAAAGCATGCTTGTCATGCCGTCCCCGGATTAGGTCCCGACCTGATCCGGCATTCATTGCCATGCGCACCATCCGTCGATAATCGCAGGCATGAGCATCACCCAATCCCTCTTTCCTCTGGGCTGGCAGCACTACCTGCTCGGCGGCCTGACCATCGGCGCCGGCGCGGCGCTGCTGTTCGTCATGACCGGCCGCATTGGCGGCATGAGCACGGTGTTTTCCTCGACCTGGTCGTATCTGCTGCGCCGCCCCTTCTTTCAGCAGCGCCGCTTTGTTGATTCACGCGGCTGGCGTCTGGTCTATGCGGCCGGGCTGATCCTGGGTGCGCTGGTCTGGTGGCTCGGCTTTGCCGGCGGCAAGCCGGAGGCAACGGCTGTGCCGGTCTGGCAACTGCTGGTGGGTGGATTCTTCGTCGGCTACGGCGCGCGCCTGGGCAATGGCTGCACATCGGGCCATGGCATCTGCGGCCTGGGCTCGCTGCAACTGCCCTCGCTGCTGGCGGTGCTGACCTTCATGGCCACCGCCTTCCTGACGGCAAACCTGGTCGCGAGGGTCTTGTCATGAACGCGGGTCGTGTGTTGGCCACGCTGGCCGCGGGCATGCTGTTCGGCTTCGGTCTGTCTTACTCCACGATGATCCGGCCCGAGGTCGTGCTGAGCTTTCTGCGTTTTCAGGACTTTGGCCTGATGCTGGTAATGGGCGGCGCCGTGGTCGTCGTGCTGCTGGCCTACAAGCTGGTACCGCGTCTGTTGGTGCGGCCGCTGCTGGACGACCACTTCCACGAACACCCGAGCGTCTGGAACCGCGACACGGCTGTCGGCGCCGCCCTGTTCGGCGTCGGCTGGGGCTTGTGCGGTGTCTGTCCGGGCCCGGCCATCGCGGGCCTCGGCGCCGGCAACTGGAACCTGCTCTGGGCCCTGACGGGCATTGCGCTGGGCGCACTGATGCAGGGTCTGCGCGCCAAATGAGCAAGCTGCCCTGCAGCGCCGCCGCCGAACGCAACAAGCAAGCGATAACCGAGAAGCTGCACGAACTGCTGCCGGAACAGGGCAGCGCGCTGGAGATTGCCTCGGGCACGGGCCAGCATGTGGCCTACTTTGCCGCCGCCCTGCCGCAGTGGACCTGGCAGCCAACCGACTACCAAGGCGACGCCCTGCACGTGATCGCCGCGCGCATTGAACAGAACGCCCTGGACAATGTCCGCGCGCCACGGCAGCTCGATGTCATGAGCGCCCCCTGGTTTGCCGACGTCCAACCGGCGCCGCGCTTCGACCTGATCTTCTGCGCCAACATGCTGCACATCTCCCCTTGGGCAACCTGTGCCGGCCTGATGCAGGGCAGCGCGCGGCATCTTGCGACTAACGCGGTGCTGATCACTTACGGGCCGTATTTGGAAGACGAGTTCGCCACTGCGGGCAGCAATCTAGAGTTTGATCGCAGTCTGCAAGCGCAGAATCCGGCTTGGGGCATTCGTCACCGTGCCGAGGTGCAAGCGCAGGCCCGCAAGGCCGGGCTGCGCCTGTCGGCGCGGCATTCGATGCCGGCCAACAACCTGCTGCTGGTCTGGCGCGTCGCGCCCGACCTGAGCTGACCTATTCCGGTGCGACTTCGGGTGGCGCAACGTCCATGCGCGCGGCGCGCCCGAGCGTGCTGTCGATCAAGCGATTGAGCTTGTCGGCGGCGCCAGTCACGCTCAGGTACAGGGTCTGCGCGTGCTCGGTCACCGCCAGCGGCTGACGGCCTTGCAGCCGGACCTCCATGACGCAGCGCTTGTCATTGCCGCCGCTCTTGTGGCCGTTCTCGTCGCCAAGGTGGACTTCCACGCGCATGACGTGCGCGCTGTGATGACTCAGCGCGTTCTTGATCTCGCCGGTAGCCCATGTCACAAGAGCCTCGTGACCTTCGATGTGATGGTCGGTATGGATTTGAATTTGCATGGCTCATTATTGGCCTATATTGGGAGCTGTCGCGCGTACGAAATGAATCTTTACGTGAGTTACATCAACTGAAAGCCACCCATGAAAGCCATCTGGAACAACACTGTCATCGCCGAGAGCGATGACACCGTCCTGGTCGAGGGCAACCACTACTTCCCGGCCAGCGCGCTCAAGCGCGAATTCGTCACCTTCAGCAACCACCGGACAAGCTGCGCCTGGAAAGGCCAGGCGAGCTACTACTCGCTGCTCATCAACGGCGAACTCAACCCGGACTCCGTCTGGTACTACCCGGATCCGAAACCGGAAGCCGCCATGGTGCGCGACCGTGTCGCCTTCGGCAACAGCGTCAAAGTCTCGTCATGAGCGCCCTGCCCGCGCCGCAGGTGCTGGCATTCGATGTCTTCGGCACCGTGGTGGACTGGCACAGCGGCATTGCTCGCGAGGTGCAGGCGCTGCGACCGGACGTGGACGGCGGCGCCTTCGCGCTGGCCTGGCGCGCCGGCTACCAGCCGACAATGCAGCGCGTGCGCTCGGGCGAGCTTGGCTGGACACGCCTGGACGAGCTGCACCGCCTGATCCTCGACGGCATCCTCGAGAACTTCGGCCTGGGCGACCTGAGCGAGGCACAAAAGCAGCACCTGAACAAGGCCTGGCACCGACTCGATCCCTGGAGCGACGTGTTGGCCGGTTTGCAGCGGCTCAAGACGCGTCACACCATATGCACACTGTCCAACGGCAACATCGGCCTGCTGACCAACATGGCCAAGCGCGCCGGTCTGCCCTGGGACTGCGTGCTGTCAGCTGAGGTCTTTCGCGCCTACAAGCCGGACCCCGCAACCTACCTCGGTGTGGCGGGTGTCTTTGATATGGCGCCGCAGCAGGTGATGCTGGTGGCTGCGCACCATGATGACTTGGCCGCTGCGCACGCCTGCGGGCTGCAGACGGCCTACATCGAACGACCCTACGAGTTCGGCCGCGCACAGCCGAAGGATGTGTCACCGGTTGCAACGAACACGCGGCACGCGCGCGATTTTCTGGCGCTGGCCGATCAACTGGGCTGCTAACTTCAGGGTGCTGCCGTCTCGGCTGCGATCTGGCGGAATGCCTGCTCGAACACCGCCGCCGGCTGGCCGCCCGAGATCAGGTGCCGCTCGTTAATGATGACGGCCGGCACCGAGTTGATGCCGTGGCTGGTGTAGTAGGTCTCGGCTTCCCGTACCTCGGCGGCAAATTCATCGCCCTGCAGAATCGCCTGCGCCCGCGCCACATCAAGGCCGGCCTGCGCCACGGCGGCGAGCAGCACCGCGTGCGATTCCATGTCCTCGCCCCGACTGTGGCAGGCCGCCAGCAGCGCCTTCTTCAGCGCCGTCTGGCTGGCAGGCGATTCGATCCTGGCCCAATGCAGCAAGCGGTGTGCGTTGAAGGTGTTGTAGATGCGGCCGCGCCCTCCCGCGTTGAAGCTAAACCCCACGTCGGCGCCGCGCTGCGCAATGGTCGCGCGGATCTGCGCCTGCTGCTCCGGTGTCGAGCCGTACTTTTGCGTAAGGTGCTCGACAATGTCCTGACCACCGGCCGGCATCTGCGGGTTCAGCTCGAAGGGTTGGAAGTGCAGCTCGGCGCTGACCTCCCCCTGCAGCTGCGCCAGCGCCTGCTCCAGAGCCGACAAGCCGATGGCGCACCAGGGGCAGGAGATGTCGGACACAAAATCGATTTTCAGGGATTGGGTCATGGGCTGGCTCATTAAACGGTCCCGAAACGGCCGCTGAGCAGTTCAGGCAGGCGCGCAATACCCATCTTGAAACCACAGGCCTGGGCGTGACCGCCACCGCCCATGCTCTCGGCCAGCGGGATGCAGTTGAAACTGCGCTGCGCGCGCAGACCGGCCTTGACGATGCCGTCTTTCTCGGCGCTCCAGATCAGGGCGAAGGTACCGCTGCGTTCACTCAGGATGTCGCCGACCAGGCTGTGAAACGCGCCGGGTGCATTGACCATCAAGCCGGTCACACCGTTGAAGACCAGCGGCTGCGCGCCGTCGGCGATGTCACGCGCGAGCTTGCTGAACTTTTCGTCCATGGCCTCGCCGCGTTCGACATAAGCGGCCAGCGCCGCAGCGTCAAAACCGGCGATTTCGCGCCAGCGCGCCAAGTCGAACGACTCCATGTCCAGTGCTGCCAGGAAACCCGCGCTCTCGGGGTACTGCCAGACCCAGATGTCGCGGTCTTCGATGAAGCGCACCATGTCCGGCAGTGTCTTGTCGCTGTAGAAAAACTCCCAGGCCAGGCGCGCGCCCGACTTGTGCATGTCGAAGTGCACCACGCCGGCACGGCAGACAAAGCCGACAAGTTGATCGGCTGCGCTCTTGTGGTGATCCAGCAGCACGAACTTGGCCGCACGCTGCTCGATCTGGCGCAAGATCTCGGCGGGGAACGAAAAATCCAAGATATAGACCGCGCGGCCATCGAGCACCGGCAGGTCCGCAATCGACTTCACATCGCCATGGTCGAGCGCCAGAAGCTCGGCCTGGCCGTCGTAATAGAGCCACGCCGCCAGCGCTGATGCAAAGCCGTCGGGACAGCGCCGACCGTGGTAGATCACCAGCGGTTGAGGGTCGTTTTTGTCCGGGCCAATCGGCAGATTCAGGGCAGAGCTGGTGTTATTCATTCAAGGGCAAGGTCGTAGTTAGGGGCGATGGTAGCTGATGCCGCAAATACAATGCGCCCATGAGTGACTCTGGCGCTTCGCCCTTCTTCATCGCTCGGGTCGAGCCCGAGGGCGCGCAGTTCGACGCCTGGTCGAAGCAGTCGCTGCTGCAATCTCTCGAAGCGGGCGGCATTGACTGGCCCAGTTCCTGCCGCAACGGCACCTGCCGCACCTGCATCGGGCATCTGGTGCAAGGCAATGTGCACTACCAGATCGACTGGCCGGGCCTGAGCGCAGAGGAAAAGGCGCAGGGCTGTGTCCTGCCCTGCGTTGCCTTTCCGGAGTCCGACCTGACGCTGGCGCGCGGCGGTCTGTGAATCGGTTGAATCTAGGTTGAACGCGGTGGCCGCGGGATCTGCTTGAAGCGAATCTTGCGGTCCAGCTCGATCGCATCTTTCTTGACCTGACGCTCGGCGTCGAGCTTCTTCCCGGCCGCCAGCCACTGGGCAAATTCCTCGGGGGTTTCGAGCGTGACGCGCCCGACCGCCGCCGCGCGGAAGTCGTGGATCACGATCTCGGCAGCCTTTTGCAGGTTCACGCGCTGGCCGCCCTGCAGCGCGCCGCGCTTGCGTCCGATAGCTTCGAGCAGCTGCTCATCGCTGAGGCCCGCCACTTGATCAAGCTTGAAACGCGCCGCCAGCAGCACCGGGTAAGCGTCCTTGAGGTAGTCCAGCAGCTCCATCGCCACCTCTTCCTCATTGAATGCGTTGCGACCGATGGCGCCGCTTGCCGCCAGGTTGTAGCCGCTCTTGGCGACGATGATGCGCGGCCACAGCATGCCCGGCGTATCGTACAGGTAGAAGTCGTCGGCCAGCACGATGCGCTGCTCGGTCTTGGTGATGCCCGCCTCGTCGCCCGTCTTGGCCGCGCGCTTGCCCTTGAGCGTGTTGATCAGCGTCGACTTGCCAACATTCGGAATCCCGCAGATCAGCACGCGCATCGGCTTGACCATGCCGCCGCGATTGGGCGCCAGCTCGAAGCAGGCCTGCGCCAGCGCCTTGGCCGGGGCGCTCACGCTGGCGTCGAGCGCGAGCGCCCGCGTGCCGCTCTGAGCGTTGTAATGCGCGAGCCACAGCGCGGTGCGCGCGGGGTCGGCCAGGTCCTGCTTGTTGAGCACCTTGAGCGCGGGTTTGGCCGCCGTCAGTTCGGCCAGCATCGGGTTCGCGCTGGAGCCGGGCAGGCGCGCGTCGAGCAGCTCGATCACCACGTCGATGTTCTTGATGCGTTCGACGATGGCCTTCTTTGTCAAATGCATATGCCCCGGAAACCACTGAATCGCCATGTCGTCCTTCTTGCTTGCGTCGCTGCCGCGTGCCAACTGCCCGGCACGGGCTGAGCGCATTATGGGTCAGACCGGCAGCGCATAAACTGGGCGCTTGTCAAAACACGCACGCCATCTTTCATGACCCACGACGAAATCATCCGCCAGTTCAACCTGCACCGCCCGGCCTGCATTCAGACGCTCAATGGCGAGGTGCTGGCGTTCTCGCCCGAAAAAGGCGAGCTGGCTATGCAGTTCGAGCCGGGGCTGAACTGCTGCCATTCAGTCGATATCGTGCAGGGCGGCTTCATCACGGCGATGCTCGACGCCGCCATGGCGCACGTGGTGCTGGCCGTCGAGAAGTTCCAGGTCACGGTCTCGTCGATCGACATCAACGTGAGCTTTCTGCGCCCGACCCGCGCCGGCAAATACGTCGCCGTCGGCAGCATCGTCAAGCTCGGCAAGAACATAGCCTACCTCAAGGCCGAGCTGCTTGACGCGCAGGGCGAATTGACGGCCAGCGCCACTTCCTCGGCCTATTTGAGCCGCAAGACCGAGAAGAAGTCAGTCGGTGACGCGGGCGCGTAGCGCCTTGGTTTCCGAGCGCTGGCTCTTGGCTGCGCGCGCCCGTTGCCTGGAGCCATAGCTGGGCTTGGTTGCGCGCCGGGGCTTGGGTGGCACGGCCACGCTGTTGACCAGTTCGTGCAGTCGCAGCAGGGCGTCGAGGCGGTTCATCTCCTGCGAGCGCTGCTGCTGCGCCTTGATCACGAGCACGCCGTCCTTGGTGATGCGGCTGTCATGCAAGGCCAGCAGACGCTCCTTGACATCCAGCGGCAGCGAGGACGTCGGGATGTCAAAGCGCACGTGGATCGCCGTCGAAACCTTATTGACGTTCTGCCCACCCGCGCCCTGCGCCCGGATCGCCGTCAGCTCAACCTCGTCTTCGTTGATCTGCAGCACTGGCGCGGCGGCGTCTGCCATGACGGATTGCCTCAGGCCTGGATGGCCTCGGCCTCTGGCGCTGTCAGGTAACGAGCGACAAAGGCACCGACCGTGCTAGCCGGCAGCGGCAGCCAGACCGTGTGGCCACTGCCCGGCGCCACGGTCATGGGCTCGGCCTCGGTGTTTTCCATCTGCGTGAGTTGCACATCGGTATTGCCCGCAGGCTGGATGATCTCCAGCCAGTCGCCGACGGCAAAGCGGTTCTTGACGATGACTTCGGCCAGACCGCGCACGGGGTCGAACGAGACCACGTCGCCGACGTACAGGCTGCGGCCGGACTCGGAATAGCCGCGCAGGTAGTTCTGCGTTTCCTGCGGCGTGTGGCGCTGGAAGAAGCCCGATGTGTAGCCGCGGTTCGCCAGGCCTTCGAGCTGCCCGAGCAGTGCCGGATCAAGCTCGCGCCCGGCAACAGCGTCGGCAATGGCGCGGGCATAGCTCTGCACCGTTCGCGCGACGTAATACGGGCTCTTGGTGCGGCCCTCGATCTTGAGCGAGTCGACGCCGATCTCGACCAGGCGCTGCACATGCTCGATGGCGCGCAGGTCCTTCGAATTCATGATGTAGGTGCCGTGCTCGTCTTCCTCGATCGGCATGTAACTGCCGGGGCGCTGGCTCTCCTCGATCACATAGACCTCGGCGCGCTCGCGCTCGGCTGCGGCCTGCGGCGCCAGGATGTCGCCCGACGCATCGACCACGCCGGGCTGCGTCTTGTAGTCCCAGCGGCAGGAATTGGTGCAACTGCCCTGGTTGGCGTCGCGGTGGTTGAAATAGCCCGACAGCAGGCAGCGCCCGGAATAGGCGATGCACAGCGCGCCGTGCACGAAGACTTCCAGCTCAGTATCCGGGCATTCCTGGCGGATCTGCGCCACCTGATCGAGCGAGAGTTCGCGCGACAGGATGACGCGCGCCACGCCCACGCTCTTCCAGAAACGCACGGCGGCGGAATTGACCGTGTTGGCCTGCACCGAGAGATGGATCTCCACCTCGGGCCAGGTCTCGCGCACCATCATGATCAGGCCAGGGTCAGACATGATCAGCGCATCGGGCTTGAGCGCGATGACCGGCGCCATGTTCTGCAAATAGCTCTTGATCTTGTTGTCGTGCGGGATGACGTTGGAGACCAGGTAGAACTTGTTGCCGAGCCGGTGCGCCAGGGCTATGCCCTGCCCCAGCAATTCGAGGCTGCCGAAGTCGTTGTTGCGCACGCGCAGCGAATAGCGCGGCTGGCCCGCATAAATGGCGGTCGCGCCGAAGGCAAACGCCGTCTCCAGCATCTTGAGCGATCCGGCCGGCGCCAGCAGTTCAGGGGTTTTCAAAGTCATGGCCGGATTATCGATGTTGTCCTGTTCCGGACAAGTTGCAGGGCCTTCCATGCCGCACAATAGCCGACCCGTGAAAACCAAATACTTTGCGCAGCTGATTGCGCTGTCCGCCCTGTGGGGCGCCTCCTTCATGCTGATCCGCATTGCCAGCCCGCTGCTCGGGCCCACTGTGCTGGCGGCCCTGCGCATCGGTGTGGCCACGCTGACGCTCACGGTCCTGATGCGCGCCATGCAGCACCGCTGGCCGCTCAAGCACTGGCGCGAGCTGGCCGTGCTCGGCGCGCTCTCGGTGGCTTTGCCCTTCCTGCTGTTCGCCTGGGCTGCGCTGCAGCTGCCGGCCGGCTACAGCGCCTTGCTCAACACCACGGCCGTCCTGTTCGGCATCTTCTCTGCGGCCTGGCTCAAGGAAGACACGCTGACGCTGCGCAAGCTCGTAGGCTGCGCCTGCGGCTTTGCCGGTGTGGCGCTGATCGTGGGCCTCGGCCCCGTCAAGCCTTCGCTGCCAGTGATTCTGGCGGCGCTGGCCTGCATCGCGGCGTCGGCCTGCTACGGCATTTCGACGCCGCTGATGAAGCGCGCCATCGGTCGCATGCAGCCGCTGGAGATCGCCGCCGGCATCCATGCCATGTCGCTGCTGATGCTCACGCCCGGCGCGATCTGGAACTCGCCGCAGGCGCAGTTCACGCCGGTGGCACTCGCCGCCGTAGCCGTGATGGGCGTGGTGACATCGGGACTGGCCTATTGGCTGCACCTGCGCATCCTGGTTCATGTGTCGCCGGTGGCTGCGATGAGTCCGACCTTTCTGATCCCGGTCTTCGGCGTCAGCTGGGGCCACCTGTTCCTCGGAGAGCAGCTGAGCAGCGGCATCTACCTCGGCGGCGCGCTGGTGCTGGTGGCCAGCGCGCTGGTGACCGGCTTCAACCCGTGGCGGCAGGCGCTGGACGTGGTTGACGCGGAGCTCTGAGGCCCGGACTAAATCGAAGCCTTGATCGGCTTCAAGCTGACCGCCACATCGCCGCACTGGGCCCGGTGATTGAGCGCGTGCTCGATGACGACGAGCGCCAGCATGGCCTCGGCAATCGGTGTGGCGCGGATACCCACGCAGGGGTCGTGCCGGCCCTTCGTGGTGACCTCGGTCGGCTGACCCGCCGTGTCGATGGATGCGCGCGGGGTCAGGATCGAACTGGTGGGCTTCACGACGATCGACACTTCCAGGTCCTGCCCGCTGCTGATGCCGCCGAGCACGCCGCCGGCATTGTTCGCGGCAAAGCCCTGCGGTGTGAGCGAATCGCCGTGTGTGCTGCCGCGCTGGGAGACGCTGGCAAAGCCGGCGCCGATCTCGACGCCCTTGACGGCATTGATGCCCATCATGGCGTAGGCGATGTCGGCGTCCATCTTGTCAAACAGCGGCTCGCCCAGACCCACTGGCACATTGCTCGCGCAGACGCGGATGCGCGCGCCGCAGGAGTCGCCGGCCTTGCGCAGCGCTTCCAGATAGCTCTCCAGCGCGGAGACATCGGCGACCGGCGCGAAGAACGGATTGGCCGGCACATGGTCCCAGGATTCGAAGGCGATCGGCAGTTCGCCGATCTGCGTCATGCAGCCGCGAAAGACGGTGCCGTAGCGCTCGAACAGCCACTTCTTGGCCACAGCGCCCGCTGCCACCATGGGCGCCGTCAGGCGCGCGCTGGAGCGGCCACCGCCGCGGGGGTCGCGGATGCCGTATTTCTGGAAATAGCTGTAGTCGGCGTGGCCGGGACGAAACGTGGCGACGATGTTACTGTAGTCCTTGCTGCGCTGGTCGGTGTTCCTGATCATCAAGCAGATCGGCGTGCCGGTGGTCTTGCCTTCATAGACGCCGCTGAGGATTTCCACGGTGTCGGGCTCGTTGCGCTGCGTCACGAACTTAGAGGTGCCGGGGCGGCGGCGATCGAGATCGCCCTGGATGTCGGCCTCGCTGAGCAACATGCCCGGCGGGCAGCCGTCGATCACGCAGCCAATGGCCGGGCCGTGGGATTCACCGAAATTGGTGACCGCGAAAAGATGTCCGAAGGTGTTGCCGCTCATGCGGCGGATTATCCCAGAGGATTGAGTCGGGCCGCGCCCCGCGCCGGGTCGGGATAATAGCGGCCGTCACACAAGAAAAGAGGACCACCATGTCTGGCTATTCAGATCCCGGTTTTGACACGCTGTCGCTGCACGCCGGCAGCGCACCCGACCCGGCCACCGGCGCGCGCGCCGTGCCGATCCACCTGACCACCTCATTCGTCTTCGAATCGAGCGAGCACGCCGCCGCGCTGTTCAACCTGGAACGCGCCGGTCATGTCTATTCGCGCATCAGCAACCCGACCAACGCGGTGCTGGAGCAGCGCGTCTCGGCGCTCGAAGGCGGCATCGGCGCCATCACGACCGCCAGCGGCCAGGCCGCGCTGCACCTCGCCATTGCCACGCTGATGGGCGCGGGCTCGCACATCGTGGCTTCGACCGCGCTGTACGGCGGCTCGCAGAACCTGCTGCACTACACGCTGCGGCGCTTCGGCATCGAGACCACGTTTGTCAAGCCCGGCGACATCGACGGCTGGCGTGCTGCCGTGCGCCCCAACACCCGGCTGTTCTTCGGCGAGACCGTCGGCAACCCCGGGTTGGACGTGCTCGACATCGCCCCCGTCTCGGCAATTGCGCACGAAGCCGGCGTGCCACTGCTGGTGGACTCGACCCTGACTTCGCCCTGGCTGATCAAGCCTTTCGAGCACGGCGCCGATCTGGTGTATCACTCGGCCACCAAGTTCCTAAGCGGGCACGGCACGGTGATCGGCGGCATCGTCGTCGACAGCGGCGCGTTCGACTGGGAGAAGTCGGGCAAATTTCCCGAACTCACCAGCCCGTACGAGGGCTTTCACAACATGGTGTTCAGCGAGGAGTCCACTGTCGGCGCCTTTCTGCTGCGCGCGCGCCGCGAAGGCCTGCGCGACTTCGGCGCTTGCATGAGCCCGCACTCGGCCTGGCTGATCCTGCAGGGCATCGAGACGCTCTCCTTGCGCATGGAGCGCCACATGAGCAACACGCGCAAGGTGGTAGAGTTTCTCGCGGCCAACGCCTTCGTCTCCCGCGTGGGGCATCCGATGCTCGAGAGCCATCCGAGCCACACGCTGGCGGCGAAACTCCTGCCACGCGGCGCCGGCTCCGTCTTCAGCTTCGACCTCAAGGGCAGCCGTGAGCAGGGCAAGAAATTCGTGGAAAGCCTCAAGGTCTTCAGCCACTTGGCCAATGTCGGCGATTGCCGCAGCCTGGTGATCCACCCTGCGAGCACGACGCACTTCCGCATGAGCGACGAGGCGCTGGCGGCGGGCGGAATCACGCAAGGGACGATCCGCCTGTCGATCGGGCTAGAAGACGCGGACGATTTGATCGACGACCTGAAACGCGCCTTAAAGATTGCAGAAAAGGCAGGTGCATTATGAAGATCGATGTCAAAGGACACAGCACCTACAGCTACACCGGCGGCAAGCCGTTCGACGCGGACAAGCCGACCGTCATCTTCATTCACGGCGTGCTCAACGACCACAGCGTCTGGATTCTGCAGACGCGCTTTCTCGCGCACCACGGCTGGAACGTGCTGGCGATCGACCTGCCGGGCCACTGCCGCAGCGCCGGCACGCCGCCAGCCAGCGTCGAGGACGCGGCCGACTTCATTCTCGCGCTGATGGATGCTGCGGGATTGCAACAGGCAGCGCTGGTCGGCCACAGCTTTGGCTCGCTGATCGCACTGGAGACCGCCGCGCGCGCGCCAAAGCGCGTGAGCCACCTGATCCTGGTCGGCTGCGCCTACCCGATGAAGGTCTCACCCGTGCTGCTGGAGAACTCGGTGACCAAGCCGATGATGGCGATCGATCTGGTCAACACCTTCTCGCACTCGACGCTGGCGCCACCGCCCTCGACACTGGGGCCCGGCACCTGGCTGTATGGCGGCTCGCGCGCGCTGATGAAGCGCGTGCTCGCGAGCAACACCAAAGACAACGTGTTCCACATCGGCTTCAAGGCCTGCAACGACTACCGCAACGGCGAAGCCGCCATGGCCCTGGTAACGGCGCCAACGCTGTTCCTGCTAGGACGGCAAGACCAGATGACGCCGCTAAAGGGCGCGCAGGCGCTGATCGACAAGGCCACCCACGCTAAGGTCGTGCAGCTCGAGGTCGGCCACCAGCTGATGACCGAAGACCCGGACGGCGTGCTGTTTGCCATCCGCGATTTCCTGACAAGCTGAAACCGTGAATTTCAAAATGAAGAAACTCGATGCCAACGCCACTGGCGTGTACCTGATCGCCGTAACGCCGTTCTGTGACGACGGCTCGCTCGACCTCGCCAGCACCGACCGCATGGTCGATTTCTACCTCGGCTGCGGCGTAACCGGGCTGACCATCCTGGGTATCATGGGTGAGGCCAACAAGCTGACGGCCGAAGAGTCGCGCATCTTTGTCGAGCAGGTTCTGGCGCGTGTGGCCGGGCGCGTGCCGGTGGTGGTCGGCGCTTCCGCCAGCGGCTTTGCGCCGATGCGCGAGCTCACGCAGAGCGTGATGGAACTCGGCGCTGCCGGCGTCATGGTGGCGCCGGCACCGACCGTGCGCAGCGACGACCAGATCGCCAGTTATTTCGAGATGGTCAGCGAGACGCTCGGCCCGGACGTGCCCTGGGTGCTGCAGGACCACCCGGTCTCGACCGGCGTGCAGATGTCGATCGGCGTGATCCTGCGCATCATCAAGAATGCCGCCAATTGCGTCATGCTCAAGCACGAGGACTGCCCCGGTCTGGCCAAGCTGTCCGCCATGCGCGCCGCCAGTGAGCGCGGCGAGGTGCGGCGCGTTTCCATCCTGACCGGCAATGGCGGCGGCCTGTTCCTGCCCGAAGAACTCGCGCGCGGCGCCGACGGTGCCATGACCGGCTTTGCCTATCCCGAGATGATGGTCGAGGTGTGTCGCGCCTTTGCAGCCGGTGACCGGGAACGGGGGCACGACATCTTTGATGCCTACCTGCCGCTGGCGCGCTACGAGCAGCAGGCCGGCATCGGGCTGGCGGTGCGCAAGCACATCATGGCTGAGCGCGGCGTCATCGCCAGTGCCGCCATCCGCAAACCCGGGCCCAAGCTGTCCGCCGCCGACATCGCCGACATCGCCCTTCTCACCGCGCGCCAGAAGCAGCGGCTGGCGCAGCTCGGCTGAATCAGAGGACGTCGTCGAGCGTCAGCGCGGTCCAGCCGCCCTTGGTCCAAAGCTTTTCAAGCGCCGCATCGCGTCCCAGCAGTAGATGCTGCAAAAGCGGCGCCAACGGCGTCGTGACCGGGTCTGCCAGCAGTACGTAGCGCGATTCATCGGGGGAGTCGCTGTCGCTGAGTTGCTGCACCCAGTCCAGCGCGGCCAGGGTCTCCAGCACCGGCTCCAGTTGCAGTGCATCGACGCGCAGCGCGGCAACCAGTTCGGCCATGCGCAGGCCGTGCGTCGCTGTTGCGCGCGCCAGGCGCAATTGCTGCAAGGTCTCCAGCGCCAACTGGAACGCCCAGCCCGGCGCATCACCCCGGCGCAGGGTCGTCGCGAGCAGACTGGGCAGATAGGCCGCAATCACCGCACCCCAGAGCACGATGACCCAGGCGGTGTAGATCCAGATCAACAGGATCGGCACAGTAGCGAAGGCGCCGTACATCAGCGAGTAGCTCGGCACCTTGCTAAGGTACAGGGTCAGCAGTTTTTTCGCCACTTCGAGGCCGGCCGATACGAACAGGCCGCCGGCCCAGGCGTGCGACCATTTCACCTGGACATTGGGCACGTAGTGGTAGAGCGCGGCCATGCCGCCGGCCATCAGGAAGAACTGCAGTGCATCGAGCAACAGGGCGATGCCGCCCGGCATCCCGCCAACGACGCCCTTCGACGCCGAAATCGCGTAGGACATCATGGTCAGGCTCATGCCCAGCAGCAGCGGCCCGACAGTCAGCGTGGCCCAGTACACCAGCAGGCGCTGGCCAAAGGGACGGTGTGTGCGCACGCGCCAGATGCTGTTAAGTGTGTGGTCGATCGTGAACACCAGCGCCAGCGCCGTCACCAGCAGCAGCGCGACACCGGCGCCCCCGAGCTTGCTGGCCTGGCCGGCAAACTGGGTCAGGTAGCCCATCACCTGGCGCGCGATGTTGTCGGGAATCAAGCTCTCGAGCAGCCATTTCTGCAGCACGACCTGAAACTGCGCGAACATGGGAAAGACCGTGAAGATCGCCAGCGCGACCGTCGCGAACGGCACCAGCGCCATGGTGGTTGTGAAGGTCAGGCTGCTGGCACTCAGGCCCAGGTGGTCCTCTCGGAAGCGATCGCGCAGCGTCAGGGCCGTGCTTTTCCAGGGGAAAACGGAAAGTTCAGCGAACAGAGTTTCAAGACGCTCGATCCACTTTAGGAAGGGTGTTGGGCGCTGTGGGGATGTCGGGCTCATGGCCGCTATGATGCCATTCCCATGCACACCGATCCAAAACACCCCTCCCCCCTGGTTGCCGCAAGCCGCGTTCTGGCAGTCGGCAGCCTGCTAGGGCTGATCGTGCTGAGCCTGCTCTGGGAGCTGTGGCTGGCACCGCTGCGCCCGGGCGGAACCTGGCTGGCGCTCAAGGCCTTGCCGCTGTGTGTCCCGCTTGCCGGCCTGCTGAAGAACCGGATGTATACCTACCGCTGGGTCAGCCTGATGGTCTGGCTCTATTTCACCGAGGGCGTGGTGCGCGCTTACAGCGATCCGGCGCCGGGCAACTGGTTCGCGCTGGTCGAAACGCTGCTGTGCCTGAGCCTGTTCACCGCCTGTGCCCTGCACGTTCGCCTGCGCCTGACGAGCCCGAAGGAATCCATTTGATGCAGACCCTGCTGGAAGATCTTTGCGCCATCGTTGGCAGCGCCCATGTGCTCGCCGACGGCGACCTCAGCGCCTGGGAGCAGGACTGGCGCAAACGCGAGCGCGGGCGCGCCCTGGCTGTGCTGAGGCCGGGCTCGACCGACGAAGTGGCCCGTGTCGTCAAGACCTGCGCCGCCTATGCCGAGAGCCATCCTGATGCCGGCCTGAGCCTTGTGCCCCAGGGCGGCAACACCGGTCTGGCGGTCGGCAGCACTCCGGACCCATCCGGGCGCCAGATCGTGCTGAGCCTGCAGCGCCTGCACGCTGTGCGCAGCCTCGATGCCAGCAACCTGACGATGACGGTGGAGGCAGGCTGCATCCTGCAAAGCCTGCAGCAGGTGGCGCAAGCCGCGCAGCTGCTGTTTCCGCTGAGCATGGCGTCCGAAGGCAGTTGCACCATCGGCGGCAACCTGGGATGCAATGCCGGTGGCACGCAGGTGCTGCGCTACGGCAACACACGCGATCTGTGCCTCGGGCTCGAAGTAGTGACGGCGCAGGGCGAGGTCTGGAACGGCCTTTCAGGTTTGCGCAAGGACAACACCGGCTACGACTTGCGCGACCTGTACATCGGCTCCGAAGGCACGCTGGGCATCATCACCGCCGCCACGCTCAAGCTCTATCCGCAGCCGAGCGCGCGCCTGACGGCCTGGGCCGCCGTGCCCTCGGTGGAGCACGCGATTGCCCTGCTCGCTCTGGCGCAGCGGCAACTGGGCGCCGACCTGACAGGATTCGAACTCATGGGCCAGTTTGCGCTCGGCCTGGTGGCCAAACACTTCCCGCAACTGCGCGTCCCTTTGTACCAGGAGACGCCGTTTTGCGTCCTGCTGGAGAACTCGGACCATGTCTCCGAATCGCATGCCCGGACACAATTCGAACACCTACTGGAATTGGCGTTCGAGCAGGGCTGCATCAGCGATGCGGTGGTGGCGGAAAACCTCGCGCAGGCAAGCCAGCTCTGGCACATCCGCGAGAGCATTCCGCTGGCGCAGCCGCTCGAAGGCCTCAACATCAAGCACGACATCTCGATACCCATCTCCAGCATGAGCGAATTCGTGTCCAACACCGACGCGCTGCTGCAGCAGGCGATTCCCGGCGTGCGCATGGTCAACTTCGGTCACCTCGGCGACGGCAACCTGCACTACAACGTGCAGGCACCACCCGACATGGATCCGGCCCATTTCCTACGCGCGCACGAGAAGCAGGTCAACACCGTGGTCTTCGATTCCGTGGCGCGCTTCAAGGGCTCGATCTCGGCCGAGCACGGCGTCGGCGGCCTCAAGGTAGCGCAGCTGGAGCACTACAAATCCCCAGTCGCGCTGGACCTGATGCGCACCATCAAGCGCGCGCTCGATCCGCACAATCTCATGAATCCCGGGCGGGTGCTGCGGCTGTCGTAAGAAAAAGCAAAGGGCCGATGGCGGGCTCTGCCGTTTCAACACCTATTTCATGCGCATGCTATATTGCGCATAAACAATGCATATCGTCGAAGGCCTATCCCATGCACAAGCACGCCGACACGCAAAAGCGCCCAGTCAACCTGTCAATCAACGCCCATACGCTGGATCAGGCCAAGAAGTTGGGCATGAATCTGTCAAAAACGGTTGATGCCTTTTTGCAAGAGGAGGTCAAACGCCGCTACTGGCAGGCCTGGAACGAGCGCAACAAGGATGCCATCGAAGCCTACAACGAGCGCGTTCGCAAGCATGGGCTCCCGCTTGCGAAGCACCGTGCCTTCGGCAAGAGCCTCGGCGACGGACGGGAGGAAAGCTGAATGGCGCGCTTTGATGTCTACACCAACCCGGATGTGGATGAGAGGAAACTCATTCCGTTTTTCCTCGATGTGCAAAACGATCACGTCCAGGGCCTGCAAACCCGGATCGTGGTACCGCTGTGGCGCTCCGGAATGCTGCCGATCCGGGCCGAGAACCTGAACCCGGAATTCAAGATTGCCGGCCAATTGGTGGTCATGGATACGCCGTCGCTGGGCGCTGCACCTGTCAGCGCACTGCGTCGCAGCGTGCACAATGTCTCAGCGCAGCAACTGATCATTCAGGACGCGCTTGACACACTTTTTGGCAGCTATTGATCGCCCCTATGACACAGCACCCGATTCGCTCCCAATACGAAGATTTCCTGCGCCATGTGGACTCGCACGGCGTATTCAAGCCGGATCGCACCGGCACCGGCACCAAGAGCGTGTTCGGCTACCAGATGCGCTTTGACCTGAGCGAAGGCTTTCCGCTGGTGACGACCAAGAAGGTGCATCTGCGCTCCATCGTCCAGGAACTACTGTGGTTTCTGACCGGTTCGAGCAACAACAACTGGCTCAAGGAACGCGGCGTCTCGATCTGGGACGAGTGGGCGCGTCCGGACGGCGATCTCGGTCCGGTCTACGGCGTGCAGTGGCGCAGCTGGCCGACACCCGACGGCGGCCACATCGACCAGATCGCCGAAGTCATCAAGACCCTGAAGACGAATCCGGACTCGCGCCGGATCATCGTGAGCGCCTGGAACGTGGCCGATCTGAACAAGATGGCGCTGATGCCCTGCCACGCCTTCTTCCAGTTCTACGTCGCGCCCTCCGCCACACCTGGCGCAAAGGCCAAGCTGAGCTGCCAGCTTTACCAGCGCAGCGCCGACATCTTCCTCGGCGTACCCTTCAACATCGCGAGCTACGCGCTGCTCACGCACATGCTGGCGCAGCAGTGCGACCTGGACGTGGGCGACTTCATCTGGACCGGCGGCGACTGCCACATCTACAGCAACCACCACGAGCAGGTCGCGCTGCAACTGGCGCGCGCACCCTACGCGTATCCGACGCTCCAGATCAAGCGCCGCCCATCGACGCTGTTCGACTATGAATTTGAAGACTTCGAGATCGTCGGCTACCAGTGCCATCCGGCCATCAAGGCACCGGTGGCGGTGTGATAAAACGCAGTCAGCTGATGGCGCTAGTGGCGCTCACCCTGATGTGGGGCGTCAACTGGCCGATGATGAAGCTCTCGCTGCGCGAGCTCACGCCGTTGTACTTTCGCGCCATCACGATGAGTTGCGGCGCGCTCTGGCTCTACCTGTTTTACTTCGCGCGCGGCATGCGCATGCTGCCGCGCGGCAGGGAGTGGCGCTCAGTCGTGCGACTGGGTCTGCCCAACATGCTGGGCTGGCACACGGTCTCCATCCTAGGTGTCAAGGAACTGGCGTCCGGGCGCGCTGCCATCCTGGGCTTCACGATGCCAATCTGGACAGTATTGATCAGCGCGCTGTTCCTCGGGGAGCGGCTGACGCGCCGCGTCGCCTTTGCCGCCGTATCGGTCGCCATCGCCATCGCACTGCTGAGTTCGGTGGAGTTCACCGCCATCACCGGGCATCCGATCGGCATTCTCTGGATGGAGATGGCGGCCCTGCTCTGGGCAATCGGCACGCTGATGATGCGCCGAGCCCACCTGACACTGCCAGTAGAAGCACTGACGGTCTGGATGATGGTGCTTTCCAGTGCCTGCCTCTGGATCCTTGCCTGGGCCAGCGAGAGCGCGCCGGACTGGCAGTTCTCCAATCGCCTGTGGGCCGGTCTGATCTACGGTATCTTCATCAACTACGGCTTTGCCCAGATCATCTGGACCGTGCTGGCGCGCAATCTGCCGCCGGCCACCAGCGCCATGAGCGTGATGGCGGTGCCGATGGTCGGCACGCTGAGCGCGACGCTGATCGTCGGCGAATGGCCGCACTGGCAGGATTTTGCCGCCCTCGTCTTCGTTGCTGCGGCGATCGCGGCGGTGCTGCTGCCGAGCCGAAAGGTGACAGGAAACGCATGAAACTGCATCTGATCTTCGCGCGCGCCGCCAACGGCGTCATAGGCATCAAAAACACCCTGCCCTGGCATCTGCCGGAAGACATGGCCCACTTCAAGCGACTGACTATGGGCTGCCCCGTGATCATGGGGCGCAAGACCTGGGATTCGTTGCCGGCGCGCTTTCGCCCGCTGCCCGGTCGCCTCAACATCGTCGTGACACGCCAGGGCGACTGGCAGGCCGAGGGTGCCCGGCGCGCCGATTCGATGGCACAGGCCTGCGCCCTGTGCCCGCCGGACAGTGATGCCTGGGTCATCGGCGGCGCCGAAATCTACACCCAGGCCTTGCCGCTGGCCATCACGGCCGTGGTAACCGAGATCGACGCCGATTACGAAGGCGACGCTTATGCGCCACAATTCGGGCCGCAGTGGCTGGAGGTTGCGCGCGAGCGCCACGTCTCGGCCACCGGTTTGGGTTTCAGTTTTGTCACCTATCAAAACAAACAAGGAGTTTGAAATGTCTGAAGATGGATTTCACGTGCACGGTCCGCACGACCACGAGATTGAGCACGCGCAACAGGGCGGCCACGGCGGCGAACAGGGGGGCATGATCAACCAGATCGCCATGTTCACCGCCATCATCGCCACCGTCGGTGCCATATTCGGCTACATGGGTGGCGCCACACAGGCCAATGCGGGCTTATATAAGAACAACGCCGCCATCAAGAAGACGGAAGCCTCGAACCAGTGGAATTACTTCCAGTCCAAGAGCACCAAGCAGTCCCTGGCCGAACTGGCACGCGATCTCTCCAGCGCCGACACCAAGGCCAAGTACCAGGACAAGGTGGACCGCTACGAGAAGGAGAAGAACGAGATCAAGGCCGTGGCCGACAAGCTCGAAGCTGAAGCCACGCAGTGGGACGAACAGAGCGATGAGCAGATGCACCAGCACCACCGCTGGGCCCAGTCCACGACCGTGTTGCAGGTCTCGATCGCCTTGGCCGCGATTGCCCTGCTGACGCGCAAGAAATGGCTGGAAGTCGCGATGTTCGGCGCCGGCGCCATCGGCATCGTGGTTGGCGCGCTGGCCGCATTCCACCTCTGACTCGCGCGATGCTGGGTCAACGCCTGCGGCACTGGCTGCATGGCTTACTGGCGCTGCTGTGCGCGCCGATGGCCTTGGCGCAGGCATTGTGGGGTCCGCTGCAGCCCGGCATGACCGAGGACGAACTCAGGGCCGTGCTGCCGCAGGCCGTCAAGCTCAAGCGCGCAATGAACCTGCCCGGCGGCGTGCGTGGCATGTGGCACCTGCCTGACACGCCCTTGGCTGGTGGACGGTTTGATTCGGTTTTCTATTTCAGATCCGGGCGGCTGTGGGAAGTGGCACAGACGCTCAACGCCGAACAGGCGAATTGCGATCTGTCTGCGACCTTTGGCGCGCTGCTGTCAGGTCTGTCGGCACGCTACGGTCCGCCACGCACGGCACAGGACGCCGACACACCGGGCACAACAACCGAAACCGGATACTGGAGCCAGGCCGGCATCGACATCGCCGTCCTGCATAGCCGCGCGCCGAACCGCTGCCTGATCCGGATCAGCTACAAGCCGCAGTTGCTTGCGGATGCAAGCGAGCTTTGAACGCGGCCTGCCGGTCGCCTCAAGAGACATTAAGCCGCCGTTAAGGGTACGCGACTAGATTTCGCCCAGGTGCTCAAACACCCGCACTGCATCCCTCCTAAGACGGTGCTAAGCCCCGGCCTAATCCGCCGAGGTTTTCATTTGCGAATCAGAACAGGCCCGAGGCAATGTTGATCGTCAACGCAACCAGGGTCGTATTGAAGAAGAACGCCAGCACGCAGTGCACCATGCCGGTACGACGCATCTTGCGGCTGGTGAAGCTGACGTCCGCCGTCTGACCGGAGGTGCCGATGACGCTGGCGAAGTACAGGAAATCACCGTAATCGGGCGGGTGGCCACCGGGAAAATCAAGGCCGCCGTGCTCGCCGTGCACTTCGGTCACGTAGTAGTCATGGGCATAGTGCAGGGCAAACATGACTTGGGTGAAGGCCCAGGACGTGACGATGGTGAGCGCGGCCAGCGCGATATGGGCATAGCGGATGCTGCCGTGCATGTCCTTGACCACGGCGAGTTGCGCCACGATGGCGCCGATGCACATGATGGCCGCCGCGATCACCAGCACCAGCACGGCAATGCGACCTTCATCCTGCTGCAACGCGCGCGTTCTCATGCGCTCGTGCGTGGACCAAAACATGAGCCGCCCTGCCAGCACCAGATACACTCCGGCCCCGACATTCCAGCCGATGATGACGCGCGTCATCGTGCGCTGCGCCAGCGAATCCGGCAATAGGAATGCCGTCAGCACGCCGATGACAAGACAGATCAGCAGGCGCGGGCGCGCCATGACCAGACGGATCAGCCACGGCTTAGATTGGTAGGGGTGAACAGGTGTTGTGGTCATGGTGTCTCCAGGGATATCACTTGTGGTTTCGGCCGGTCAGACGCGCCGTCGCGCCGCACAGCATAGCGGACCCGCCGATCTTGCATTTGCCAGGCGGTCCGGCACGGCAACAATCTTTACCGGGCATTCACCGAATTTGCACCCATTTCGTCGGTGCCGGTATCATCATTCATGCACGAACATTTCACGCAAGGGAAGATCATGAACAAGCTGCTTCTGTTGTCTGCAAGCCTGCTCGCCAGCGGCCTGTGCCTGGCGCAGGAAGTCGGGCATGTCATTTCTGCAAGCCCCATCGTTCAACAGGTTGCCGTGCCGCGACAGGTTTGTAACAACGACCAGGGCTGCACTACGCAGACCTTCTATGAAAATCGTCCGGTCGCCTACACCGTGATCTACGAATTCGCCGGCAAACAGTACACGGTGCAAATGCCAAACGATCCCGGCCCCAGCGTGCAACTGCAAGTCACGCCGCTGGCCGCTGGCTCGTCGTCGGCGCCGCCTTCAACCGTGACCTACGCAGCGCCCCTTTATGGCGCACCGGCCTACGTGGTGACAGCGCCGCCACCGGTCTATTACGACTACGGCGGCTACACCACCTACTACACCGCTCCGAACTACCTGCCGCTGGCTGCGTTCCTCGGGCTGGGCTTCGTGATCGGCAGTCACAGCTACGGTCACGGCCACGGGCATTGGCGCTGAAGTTGGCGCACTCGCGCGGGCTGGCCAGGCTTGGGGCGGAACGGCGCTGCGGCCGGCTTGATTAAGCGTTGGCTGCGCTGGCCTCGGCGCGAGGCTTGCCTTCAAGCGCCCTTGTCACATCGCGCCGATCCAGACCGTACATGTCCGCGAATTCCTCCACGGTCTTGCCGCTGGCCACGAAGGCCGTGCGCAAGGCTTCCTGGCGCGCCAAGGTCTGATCGAGTTCGGCAAAGGCATCTTCCAGCGCCGCTGTTGAGTCAGTGTCACGCGTCTGCACCCGGGCCAGATAGTCTTGGCGCGTGAGACCGGAGGCCTCGAACGCTGCCAGCAACTGAGCGCGCAGTTTTGGCCGCAGGTCTTGTGCGGCGCGTGCCTGACGCCGGCGGAACAATTCCAGAATCGCCCAGTAAACGTGCTCGGGCGCCACCGCTTCCACCGGGGCACCCTGCAGGTCGTGGCGCGGCTTGCCGGAGGCAACGCATTGCAGATAGCGCGTCGAACGCGTATGCACGCCCAGGGCCGCCTTCAACGCGTCGCGCGAGAAATGCTCGGGGTGCGACGCCAGCAGTTCCTGAAAGATGCCCAGCTTGAGCGGCAGGAACTCGGCGCCGAACAGGTTGGGATAGAGCTCAAACAGCTTTTCCAGCACCGACTGCACGGGCGGCGTACGGTCGCGCTTGCTGGCCACCACGTCTGGCGCCGGCGCCTCAGCCTCTGCCGCAGCCACAGACACGACCGCAGCGGCGGCCTTCACGGTGTCGATTTCCGTCTCGGTCGTCATCACGAATCCAGGCCGATGAATTGCGCCAGCGTCGGCGTGTCCATGGACCCCTCACGGCTCACGGTCTGGCCGGTCTTGATGTTCTTGGCCACCACAAACGGAACGCCCTCTGCGCCGAAACTGGTCAGCAACTGGCTGTTGGCGGCGATGCTCTTCTCGATCTCCGGCGTAATGCTGCTGGAAGCCGATATGCCGCCCTTGCCGGCCAGCAGCGAGGCTTCATGCTCGCGCATCAGCGCCGCCGGATCGGCCGCCGTCAGCAAGGCCGCGCCTTGCGCCACACTGATCGGGCTGCCCATGCGCACCGGAATCCAGACGAACTTGACCTTGTTCTGCAAGGCGGTCGACGCCTCCCACAAGCGGCCGCAATGCGGGCACTGGGTGTCGAAAAACACGTAGACCACGTTGGCGCTCATCAAGGCACCGACCGTGAAGCCCTTGGCCTGCGCCACTACCGTTGGGATCGCAATTTCCTGCCTGCCGGCAGCGGCCGCCTGCGAGGCATCCTGCGGCGAGCAAGCGCCCAGCAGCAGCAACGACAACAACGATGAAGAAAACAAATGACGGAATTTCAAGGGACACCTCTTTGCACTAAGCGCTGGCCGAAGGAATAATCGGCCACTAGCAGGGCCCGCATCTTACCGTGGACGGGCGACCAGCGCGGCGGCACGCCGCAGCGACCATGCCAGGGTGCCGCCGCGCTGGCATACTCGGGGGCAGTGAACGATGCAAACACCTCCCCGCAAGCCCCGGAATCGAACGGCCGCGCCGACCTGCATGCCCTGACCCTGGCGTGCCGCGCTGCAGCCGGGCATTTCGATGAACTTCGCGGCGCGGCAGACCCCGACGGCGCGCTGACCGAAGCCTGGCAGCAATTCTTCGACAACCTGGCCGACAAGGGCGCGTCCGAACTGAACCAGCGCGCCGTCAACCTGGCGCGCCAGATCCGCGACAACGGGGTCACCTACAACGTCTACGCCGACGAGGGTGGGCCGCAGCGGCCCTGGTCGCTCGACCTGTTCCCGCTGCTAATCGAGCCTGAAAACTGGCAGCAGATTGAAGCCGGCCTGCTGCAACGCGTGCGCCTGCTGGAACGGGTCATGGCCGATGTCTACGGGCCACAGGAACTGCTGCAGCAGGGCTGGCTGCCGCCGGCGCTGGTGCAGGGCCACCCGGGTTACCTGCGCGCGATGCACGGTGTCAAGCCGGTTGGCGGCACTCACCTGCACATCGCGGCCTTCGATCTGGCGCGAGGGCCCGATGGCAACTGGTGGGTCGTCGGCCAGCGCTGCCAGGCACCTTCCGGCTTTGGCTACCTGCTGGAAAACCGGATCGCGATCTCGCGCCAGTTCGCGCAGGCCTTCCAGACCCTGCCGGTGCAGCGCCTGGCGCCGACCTACCGCGCGCTCATGGACAGCATGAAGAAGATGAGCCCGGAGGGCGCCTACCAGCACCTGGCCCTGCTCACCCCGGGACCGTATAACGAAACCTATTTCGAGCACGCCTACCTGGCGCGCTACCTGGGCCTGACCCTAGTCGAAGGTTGCGACCTGCTGGTGCGCGACGAACACCTTTACCTCAAGACCCTCAAGGGCCTGGTGCCGGTACACGGCCTGCTCAAACGGGTCGACGACGAGTACCTCGATCCGCTCGAGTTGCGGGCCGACTCCACGCTGGGCGTGCCGGGCCTGCTGCAGGCGATCCGCGCCGGCAATGTGCTGGTGGCCAATGCACCGGGCTCGGCTTTTCTGGAGTCGCCCGCGCTGCTCGGCTTTCTGCCAGCGCTGGCGCGCCATTTGCTTGGTGAAGAACTGATGCTGCCGGCCCTGCCAACTTGGTGGTGCGGCGAACGCTCGGCCATGGAAGAGGCCCTGCCGCAACTGCGCGACAGCGCCATCAAGGCGACCTACCCCGGCTCGCCGCTGCTACCCGGTCTGGATGGCGTGTTGGGGCGAACCATGTCGGCGCGGGAAATCGACGAGTGGGCCGGTCGCATCGCACTGCAAAGCGATGACTACACGGTTCAGGGCAGCGTGCCGCTGTCGCAGATGCCGACGTGGCAGCCGAGCAGCACCGATGCCGGCGCCGGCGAGATGCTGGCACGCTCGGTGATGCTGCGCGTCTTTGTCGTATCCGATGGCCCGCGATCCTGGCGCGTGCTGCCCGGCGGACTGGCCCGCATCGCCGGCGCGACCAGCGAGACCGCCTCGATGCAGAGCGGCGGCAGCAGTGCCGACGTCTGGGCGCTCACAAACGGCGCCATCGACGAGACGAGCCTGCTGCAGTCGCAGTTGACGCCGGCCGTGCTGACGCAGCGCACACGGCTGGTGACAAGCCGTGCCGCGGAAAATCTTTACTGGCTGGGCCGCTACGCCGAACGCGCCGAGAACGCCATCCGGCTGGCGCGCCTGACGCTCGAATGCCTCAATGGCGAAGAGCAGTCATCGCCTCCCCTGCTCGACTGGCTCGGCAAGATGGCACTGGCCAACACCCTGGTGCTGCCGGGCGTGCCTTCGCCGACACAGGCGCGCCGCGTCTTCGAGCGTTCGCTGATCGCCAACCTGGGCAGCAGTGACGGTGCGACCAGCGTCGGCTATTACCTGCGCGCACTGCGCATGACCGGCTCGGTGGTGCGCGAGCGCCTGTCGCAGGAGCATTGGCGCGTAATGGTGCGAGCCGAGGAAGAGTTGTTCGCGCGCTGCGGCGAACACGCAGCCGAGGGCGACTATTCATCGCTCAAGGCCCTGCTGGTGCTCAAGAACACGAGCGACCACATGGCCGCCGTCACCGGCGCGCAGACCGATCGCATGACGCGCGATGACGGCTGGCGGCTGCTAAGTATCGGCCGCCATATCGAGCGCTTGGGCTTTCTGTCGGCCTCGCTGCTGGGCGGTTTCCAGAGCGGCTCGGTGCATACCGCGGGCGGCTTCGAGGCCATGCTCACGCTGTTCGACTGCACCATCACCTTTCACGCCCAGTACCAGCAGAGCCGAGACCTAGCGGCGCTGATCGATCTACTGGTGCTGGACCGCGAGAACCCGCGCTCGCTGGCCTGGGTCGCGCACACCCTGCGCGGCCGTCTGGCCAAGCTGGCTGGCGCCGCGCCCGACGAGTTGGGCAACCTGTCCTTGCGCGTGCCCGACCCGCTCACCTGGAATCTGGCGCACTTGTGCGAAACGCAGCCGCTGGTCAGCGACCCGACGCAGGAAGGGGAATGCCATTTCGCCCTCAACGACCTGCTGTTGCAGTGCACGGCAGCGGCCTTCCACCTGTCCAATGAGGTCAGCAGCACCTATTTCACGCACTCCGGCGAGACCAATCAGAGCATGGGGGCCTGATGCGACTGCAGATCACGCACCAGACCCGTTACGACTATGCGCCGGCCGTGGAGACAGCCCAGCACATGGCGTATCTGCAGCCAGTCGGCAACCGGCACCAGCGCCTGCTGAGCCACGTGCTCAACATCAGCCCGACACCGGCACAGATGACCCAGACGCTCGACGTCTTTGGCAATCCGCGCTGCTTCTTCGCCTTGCAGACGCCGCACACCATGCTCGATGTGGTGGCGAACAGCGTCGTGGCGACCTGGACGCGCAGCCTGCCACCAAGCAGCCTGCCCTGGGAGCAGGTGCGAGAGCAGTTCCGCTACCGCTCCAGCGGGCCGTTCGACAGCGCCACCGAATTTGTGTTTGCCTCTCCCTTTGTGCCGCGCCAGGCCGAGTTTGCCGCCTATGCCCGGCCCAGTTTTGCGCCGGGTCTGAGCGTGCTGGCTGTCGCGCAGGACCTGATGCAGCGCATCCACACCGATTTTGCCTATGAAAGCGAGAGCACGCAGATCAACACGCCGGCGCTGCAGGCGCTGGCCCAGCGCAAGGGCGTGTGCCAGGACTTCGCCCACATCATGATCGCCTGCCTGCGCACGATGGGCATCGCGGCGCGCTATGTCAGCGGCTATCTGCTGACGCAGCCTGCACCCGGCGCGGTAAAGCTGCGCGGCAGCGACGCCTCGCACGCTTGGGTCGCCGTCTATGCCCCTGATCTGCCGCCGGGGGAGCGCTGGTGCGATTTCGACCCGACCAACAACCGCGCCGGCTGGCACGCACCGGGCGAAGACTACGTGACGCTGGCCACCGGGCGCGACTTTTCCGACGTCTCGCCGCTGCGCGGCGTGATCCACGGCGGCGCGAGCCACACGCTAACGGTCGGCGTGACGGTGGAGCAGGCCGCGCCGGACGCCGCCAGCGACGCACGGCCCGCCATGCAGCAGCAGAGCCAACGCCAAGGTCCGTTGCCCGCCGGCAGTTCGTCACAATCACAATCGCAATCGCAGGGCCCGGGCCGAAACGGCTAGGCGCCACACCCATTCCAACCCATCGTCCGAAGGAAACACCATGAGCATCTACGCCAAGCTGAAAGCACTCGACATCACCCTGCCACCGGTCGCCATTCCGGCTGCTGCCTATGTGCCCTTTGTGCAAACCGGCAAGCTGGTTTTCCTGAGCGGCCACATCGCGAAGAAGGACGGTAAGCCCTGGGTCGGGCAACTGGGCAAGAACATGACGACGGCCGAGGGCAAGGCCGCGGCGCGCGCGATCGCCATCGACCTGATGGGCACGCTGCATGTCGCCGCCGGCGACCTCAACCGCGTCAAGCGCATTGTCAAAGTCATGTCGCTGGTCAACTCAACCGGCGAGTTCACCGAGCAGCATCTGGTGACCAATGGCGCGAGCGAGTTGCTCGGCGAAGTGTTTGGCAACGCCGGCGCGCACGCCCGCAGCGCCTTCGGCGTGGCCCAGATTCCGCTGGGTGCCTGCGTTGAAATCGAGCTGATCGCCGAACTGGCCTGAGGCGAACGGGGCGTTCAAGAAAGCATGGCCCCGGCCGATGGCGGGGCGGTTCAGGCCGGAACCCAGCGCGCGCCGACTGGCTGGCCGACCGCCCCCGAGTAATTCCAGCCCCAGCACCAGGCCGAAGCATCGCTCGCGATGCCGCAGGTGGCCGCACCACCTGCGTCAAGCGCGCGAAACACCAGTGCGCCGCTGACGCGCACCGGCGCCGCCCTGGCGACCGTCGTGCCGTCGCCAAGCTGACCCCCTAGGTTCTCGCCCCAGCACCAGGCACCACCGTCCGCTGCGACACCACAGGCATGCGAGGTGCCAGAACTCAGCTGTACGAATTTCGGCCCTGACACCGGCTGCGGCGCGACGCTGAAGGCGTTGGGGTCGCCGACACCGAGCACCGATCCGCTGCCCCAGCACCAAGCCGTGCCGTCCGCCTCGCGCGCGCAGGCATGCATAGCGCCCACGCCGATCCCTTCAAATGCGCGATCACCGCCGACAGCCACCGGGCTCGTCGAACTGCCGGAGAAGGCACTCCCGAGCACCGGGTACGACACCGTCAGCCAGCACCACGCGCGACCTGCGACGTCGAGCGCACAGGCATGCAGATCGCCCAGCGCGATCTGCTTGAGCGCGAGCCCGGGCACGATCTGGTGCAGAGTGGACGGCGACCCCGCGCTCCAGCACCACGCGCTGCCGTCGGCCTTGACGCCACAGGCATCACCGCCGAAAGTGCCGACATCGATCTGCACGAAGCGGTCGGTGCTGGCGCCCACCGGCCTTGGTACGGGCTGCGGTGCCAGATCGTTGACCCCGCCCCAGCACCAGGCGCGCCCGTCCACGGCCAGCGCGCAAGTCGTGAAGCGGCCGCCATCGATGGAAGCCAACGCCGGCGTGCCGCCCACCGGTAGTGGGACAGAAGAACAGGGGAACATTTCGTCGTCGCCACAGGCTGCGCGCGACGCAGAGGCAAGCTGTCCGGCGTCGTTGAGCCCCCAGCACCAAGCCTGGCCTGCCGGCGTGAGCATGCAACTGTGCCCGTCGCCCTGGCCGATGCGGTCGAAGTCAGGAACACCCGTCAGCCGCGCGGGAGCCGGCACGTCGTAGGCCGCGCGCACCACCTCGCCACCCCCGCCGCAGGCGGCTGCGACAAGACCGGCCATCAAAGCAAGCAGAGTTGCACGAATGGCGGGCGCGATGGACTGAAAGAACAGACGCGAGATGAGAAGTTGGGCATAAATCAGGTACATCACAACGATCCCTTCGAGGCAAGCTCATGGGCAGGAAATCCGTCAATCAGTCTTTGGCACAGCTGAAGTCCGTGCCCGTATGTTCGTGAAGTTCCGCTTGCGCGGTCTGCCGGGCGACAAGAACCGGATAAAAGCCTCGTCCAAATAGCGCAGGGTCCACATCGAAGCGAACGAATATATCGTCGCCCGCAGTCATCTCGACCTCCAGCTTGTCCTTGAAATAGGCAAGCATGACTTTGTGCTTGCCCGGCGCGACGTCAATGGTGTTCGCCGTGCCGGGACGCAGTGCCCCGTAGATCGCGTTGTCCACCACGATGTCGGGTGGCAGACCCATTCCTTTCGGTGCCGTTCGGTAGATCCAAATTCTGCCTTTGCCCGCTGCCAGCTTGGGTACGCACCAGAATGACGGGTCGCGCTCCTTCGCTGATGCTGCAGGCTGCTGTTGGTCGACGGCACAAGCCGACAGAATCAGCATAGGCAATAAACAGGTCGAGGCTCGGTATCGCATGGCTTTTCATTCTCCGCTCAAATCCATGTTGGTCAAGGAGCTCTCACGCCATGACTCAGCTTGAGCTCGGAAAAAAGAACATCCGCTTGATTATTCTCAAAGGGAAAAGGAAGCGCACCGACGCCCCCTTCTTGCCTGTCCGGCGACCATCAACCGTCTTGGGAAGGTATGCCTGAGTCGCCCTCGGCAAGCCTTGATTGGCATGCCGATTCAAGCGTCGTCCAGGCTGCCGTGAAGTCGAAATCTTCGATCTGCTCGGCGAGCCGGCCAAACGCTTCGGGAAACGCTGAGCGCAGCAGTTCAGCATTCGCCGCAAACAGATCGCTCGCGGCGAAATTGTCCTGCGCCAGCAGCACAGCTAGCTCGCCAGTTAGGGCTTCGAGCTTGGCCGCATCGACTGCCACAGGCGCACCGTCAACTTTCCGCAGTGGCAGCTTCGTTTCCAGCTGGCTGATCAAGGCTGCGAGCTCCCTGGCAAATTCCTTGAGTCGCTGCTCGACCAGCGCGCGCGTCTGACGCTCCCGGATCGTGCGTTCCAGTTCCGTGGCCGCGTCCTGCAGGACGCGAGCGCCCAGGGTGCCAGCAACCCCTTTGACGGTGTGCGCCAGACGCTCGGCGTCAGCCCAGTCGCCATCGAGCGCGCTGCCAATTTCGTCAGCCGCAGTCTTGTGCTTTTTGACAAACTGTTGCAGTAGCGAAACATAGGTCGATGTCTTGCCCAACAGTCGGCGCAGACCGGCGCGGACATCGAGCCCTTCGATGTCCATGGGCAACTCAAGCGCATCGGTTGCAGTTTCCCGCGCTGGCGCTGCCGGGAGCACCGGGCCGAGATGGTGCCACACATCGCTACGCGCCATGTTCGGTTTGATCCAGCGCAAAAGCATCGACCAAAGCTGATCGGGCTCGATCGGCTTGGCGATGAAATCATTCATGCCGGCCTGCAGGCAGCGCTCGCGGTCCTGCTGCATCGCGTTGGCGGTCATCGCGATGATCGGCAGATCCTTGTGCTGCGTCAATTTGCGTATCTCCAGCGTGGCGGTCACGCCATCCATGACCGGCATTTGCATGTCCATGAAGACCAGATCGTAGTGCGAAGCCTGAACCATCCGGAGCGCAATATCGCCGTCTTGCGCTACATCGACGATCATGCCGGCCCCGCTCAGCAACTCTTTGGCCACTTCCTGGTTCAGTTCATTGTCTTCGACGACCAGAATGCGTGCGCCGCTGATTGCAGCGGCCAATTCGGCCTCCCCGGTCCGCGCCGGCGCCGGCTGGGCCGCCTCATTGCGTTCGCCGCCCAGCAGTTGCATGGCGGTGTCAAACAGCAGCGAGCGCGTCACCGGCTTGATCAGGTAGCTCTCGATGCCGGCGGCGCTGGCTTGGCTCATCAGTTCCTCACGCCCGTAGGCGCTGACCATGACCAAGTGCGGCGGGGCCGGCAGGCCGAGCGCGCGGATTTTGCGCGCCGCCTCGATCCCGTCCATGCCCGGCATCTGCCAGTCCAGGAAGACGATGGCGTAGGGTTTGCCGGCAGAGGCGGATTGCGAGATGGATTCAAGGGCCTGCGCGCCCGATGCCGCCTCCTCGACCACGAAGCTCATCAAGGTCAGCAGGTCGCGCAGCACCATGCGCGCGGTTTCGTTGTCGTCGACCACCAGCACGCGCAAGCCGCGCAGGTCCGGGCGCGGCAACAGTGGCGCTGATCGCGCTACGCCGATGCCAAGGCGTGCCGTAAACCAGAACGTGCTGCCACTTCCCAACTCGCTGTCCAGACCGACTTCGCCGCCCATCAACTCGGCAAGCCGCTTGGAGATCACCAGACCGAGTCCGGTGCCGCCGAACTTGCGCGTAGTCGAGTTGTCGGCCTGCTGGAAACTTTGAAACAGCCGCGCCTGTTGCTCCGGGCTCAGGCCTAGGCCGGTGTCGCGCACGGCGAAGGAAAGCAGAACATTGCTGCTGCTGCGTTCCTTGAGCCGGACGATGATGTCGACTTCGCCCTGCTGCGTGAACTTGACTGCGTTGGAGCCGAAATTGAGTAGGATCTGCTGCAACCGCAGCGCGTCGCCGATCAGACTGCGCGGCACATCGGGGGCGATGTCGATCGTCAGTTCCAGGCCTTTTTCCCCGGTCTTCTCGGCCAGCAGGGTGGCGACATCGGTGGCGACCTTGTCAAGATCGAAATCAGCATGTTCCAGGCTGAGCTTGCCGGCCTCGACCTTAGAGAAATCGAGGATGTCGTTGATGATCCCCAGCAGGTGCTGGCCGGCAGCCTGGATCTTGGCCAGATAGTCACGCTGGCGCGGTGTGAGTTCGGTTCGGAGCAGCAGGTGCGACATGCCGATCACCGCGTTCATCGGGGTGCGGATCTCGTGGCTCATATTGGCCAGGAAACTCGACTTCAACTGCGCCGTCTCCTCCGCGAGCGTCTTGGCTCGACGCAACTGCTCGAGGGTGGCGCGTTCCGCGGTGATGTCGTCAACCACGCAGACCGTGCCCTTGGACCGGTCTGCCGGATCGACCGCCGTACCGGTCATCCGCGCCCAAAAACGGCTGCCATCCCTGCGCACCAGTTCCTGATCGCGGCAATGAACTTCTCCACGCCAGATCTGTTCGTAACTTGCGCCGCCGCCTGCAATGTGGCCGGCCTCGTCGGCGTACCAGATCGTGGTCGACTTGCCGACCATCTCTCCGATCGGCCAGCCGAACAACTCGTGCATCCTGCGGTTGCAGCGCGTGAAAACCCGATCCGTGATGAGTGCGATGCCGCAACTGGCATTATCGAAAATGGCCTGCTGTTCCGCGTTGGCGCTGCGAAGCGATCGGGTCATGCTGGCCAGCTCGGCGGTCCGCTTTTCCACCCGCCGTTCAAGATCCTGTCGATACTCGGCCAGCTCGCGCTCGGCGTTCTTCTGCTGCGTGATATCGGTCCACACCACGTGCAGCACATCCTTGTTGTCGTGGCGTATCGCCGTCAGGACTACCTGGGCAATGAAATGCTCGCCGTTGGCGCGCAGGTGTTCCCATTCGAAGGCATTGCTGCCGGTCGCAAGGGCCGTGTCGATGACCTCGATCACCTTCTCGCTGGAAAGCCGCCCGTCGGGTTGGCGAGGCGGTGAAATATCGATCGGTGTCAGGCCGATGAACTGATCGAGGTGATCGATGCCCAACATCTCCAGCGACGCTTTGTTGGCAGCGACAAAGCGGCCGTCCTCAACCAGGGTGATTGCCTGCCGGGTCTCCTCGAACAGTTTGCGGAAACGCTCCTCACTATCGCGCAGCGACGCTTCCGCCTCGTGCAGGCTGGTGATGTCGATGGCGACACCATCCCAGACAATGCTGCCGTCCGCTTCCCTGTGCGGCTGCGAATTGACATGCAGCCAGAGCTTTTGCGCACGCGGCAGGTTGTACAGCAGCACATCGGAATAGGCGCTCATGTCCTGTGCGCTACTCGCTTCCGCCTTCACGTATGCCTGCATCGATTCCGGCGCGATGTTTGCAAACAGCACCGATGCGTCAGCCATGACCTGAGCGGGCTGCAGGCCGAGCAGCTTTTCGACTCCGTTGCTGATGTAAGAGAAACGCGACTGTCCATCGGGCATCCGCTGATAGCGATAGACGAAGCCATTGGGCAGGTTGTCGCCCAGCGATTGAATTTGCGCGTTGACCTTGAGCTTTTCGGCGTCGGTCTCAAGCGCCTGCAGTGCGCGCTGCTGCTGCAACAGCTTCCAGAACGCGAACATGGCCGCGAGCAGCACAGCGAGCATGATGGTGGCGATCCACCGGAACGCCTGCCACATCGGTGCGAGCACCTCGGCGCGATCGATCCGCACCACGAGTCGCCAATCCGTTCCTTTGACGGGGCGGTAGCCGGACAGCACGTCGACGCCACGGTAATCGATGCTGCGGATGGTGCCGGGTTGATCGGATTGAACCGCGATCGCAGCGGGCAGAGAAGGCGTGTTCAGCGGGTGCTTGTATTTCAGGGCCGCGTCCTTGACTTGACGCAAATCGCTGAGGGCGACCACAAAATCTCCGTCCCTGCGAACCAGGGAAACCTCGGCGCTGGCGCTGCGGGTCGGCCATGTGCTGACCAACGGGTAAAGAAAGGTTTTCGGATCGACGCGCAGCACGATGGCTGCGATCGGGGCCTGTTGCGGCTGGCCCTCGGGAACGATCGGCACGATCCAGTCCATTTGGACATTGCCTTGTTCATCCAGGTACAGGTCCGTCGAAATCACCCGATCCTGATCCATTGCGTTGAGATAGGTCGCGTGCACAGCCGCGGGCATGTCGGTGTCAGTGCCGCTGTTGAGCAATAGATTCCCGGCCCTGTCCAGCAGCAGAATGCTACTGTAGGAAAACGACTCGCGCATGACGTCGAGCCGATCCAGCAAGAAGTTGCGCGACTCCGTGTTTACCCGGTCCTTGCTGAATCGCTGAATGATGGGCACCAGGCCCTTTGATGCATGCAGGGTCGCGGCATCGCCAGAGCGCTCCTGGAGCCAATTTTCGATCTGTTCGGCCTTGAGCCTGGCGATGCTCTCCAGATTGCTGTACTCCCGCTCTTCAAGCTGCCGGCCTTGCAGAACGATAAAGCTCACGCCGACGATGGTTGCCAACAGCAGGAAAGAGATGGCCAGGAGCGTGAGCCGGAGGAACATGGCAGAACCGGGGGCACGGTCGTCTGTGCCGGTTCGCCGGGGCGGCGCGGAATCTGACTGGCTCGCTTCCATCACTCGGCGCCGCTCCTTTTGACTTCCTCGACTGGTGCTGCATTGTGCCATCTCCGGCATGCCGCGTGCACGCATTTGCTCGTCTCCGGACGTTCGAAAAACCGGCGCTCAGGCGATCGGCCTGCACGCTGCGCGCAGGATCAGACTGCTTCTATCAGCTGGTCACGCACCGCCGCCAGTTGCGCAGTCGTGACGCGCTGCGGCGCAATCTCTGCGAGCGGCACGAGCACAAAGGCGCGCTTCAGCATGCGTGGATGGGGAACGGTCAGCGCCTCGCTGCTGATGCGGGCGTCGCCGTAGAGTAGCAGGTCCAGGTCCAGGCTGCGCGGGGCATTACGGTAGGGACGCATGCGCCCGGCTTCGTGTTCGATGCGCTGCAGTGCACTCAGCAGAGCCGGTGCCGTCAGTGCGGTCTCGATCTCGACCACCGCATTGATGTAGTCGGGACCGTTGCAATCGATCGGCGCCGTGCGGTACAGCGCGGACTGCCGGACCAGCCGGACCCCTTTGATGGTGCCGACACGTTCCATGGCATCGATCACGGCCGTCTGCGGATCACCGAGATTGGCGCCGAGTGCGACGAAAGCGGTGACGTCGGCTCGCATGCCAAAGTGCCGGATCAGACGCCAGCGTCAGGCGCTGCGCCACCCTCCGGACGCGGACCACCGGAACGGCGGCGGCGACGGCGCTTGCGTGGTGCCTGGCCGTCATCGGACGGTGGCGCGTCGGCGGTCTGCTCAGCACGTTCAGTCGCTGACTCGCTGGCAGCGCGCGGCGTATCTGGCGGCGCATCGCTTGGCGCCGGCGCGCGGCGCACACGTGGCGCACGCGGCTTCTGCGCCTGCTCGGCGCGCACCTCGTCGACCATGTCCTGGCGCAGGTTGTCGTCGGCCAGGCTGAATTCTTGCCACCAGTCCGCCAGCACCTCGTCGATTTCGCCGGCATCGGCGCGCAATCGCATGAAGTCGAACGCGGCGCGAAAGCGCGGCTGCTCCACCAGGCCGAACGGCGTACTGCCGACGCGCTTCTCGAAGCGAGGCTGCAGCATCCAGATCTCGCGCATGTCGGCGGCCAACTTGCCGCGCCCCGACACATCGCCGATGCGGGCGTTGAAGACGTCGTCGATCGCCTCCTGCAGCGCCGGGTGCGAATGCTGCCCGCGCGCCACACGCTGCGCCCAGCCATCGCGCACGTCAGCCCAAAGCACGCAGGCCAGCAGGAAGCTCGGCGCCACCGGCTTGTGTTCGCCCACGCGCCGGTCGGTGTCGAGCAAAGCGGCCTTGACGAAGCTCTGCTCGGCGCGCTCGACCACCACGTCTAGCAACGGGTAAATGCCGCGCGCCATGCCCAGCGCCTTGAGCTGCGCGATCGAGGCCAGCGCGTGGCCGGTCTGCAGCAGCTTGAGCATCTCGTCAAAGAGGCGGCTCTGCGGCACATCGGCCAGCAGTTCCTGCGATTTCACCAGCGGCGCGGCGGTCTTGGCTTCGAGCTGGAAGCCGAGGTTGTTGAGCTTGGCCGCGAAGCGCACGGCTCGGATGATGCGCACTGGGTCTTCTCGGTAGCGCGTGGCCGGGTCGCCGATCATGCGGATGACGCGCTTCTTGGCGTCGCGGATGCCGTTGTGGTAATCGACCACGATCTGCGCCTCGGGATCGTAATACATGGCGTTGATCGTGAAGTCGCGCCGCACGGCGTCTTCTTCCTGCGGGCCCCAGACGTTGTCGCGCAGCACGCGCCCGGTCGAATCCACCGCGTGCTTCATGCCGGCGAGTTCGCTCTTGCTGGTCTTCTCGTTGCCGGCGACCTGCTCGGCCGCCGCGTTGTCCATGTAGGCGCGAAAGGTCGAGACCTCGATCACCTCGTTCTCGCGCCCGCGCCCGTACACCACGTGCACGATGCGAAAGCGCCGCCCGATGATGAAGGCGCGCCTAAACAATCCCTTGACCTGCTCGGGCGTGGCGTTGGTCGCCACGTCAAAGTCTTTAGGGCGCAATCCAACCATCAGGTCACGCACCGCGCCACCGACGATGTAAGCCTCGAAGCCAGCCGACTTTAGCGTGCGCACGACACTGAGCGCGCGCTCGTCGACCAGCGAGGGATCAATGCCGTGCTCGGCGATGCCGACTTCCTCGCGCTTGCCAAATTGCGCCCTCTTGCCCTTGGCCGTCGAGGACGATTTGCCGAGCAGCTTTTCAATAAATTTCTTAATCATTTCAATCTGAAATCAAATGGAACAGACCCGGTGCGACAACGCAATCCAGGGTGTCATGGCGAGCCCGCAGGCCGTGGCGATCCATGCATGGACTGCCGCGCCGCTGCGCTCCGCGCAGTGACGGGATGATGAGATCCTGCCGTCAGAGCACACAAGGGCCACCTAAAACAGCTCAAGTATGCGCCATCCGCGCGTCAGTGCGATCGCGCGCAAGGCCTGGTCCGGGTTGGTGGCGACCGGGTGTGTCACTTTCTCCATCAAGGCCAGATCGTTGATGGAATCGGTGTAGAACGTGCTCTGCACATCCGTCCAGCCAAGTTGGCGCTCAGTCAACCACTGCTCGACCCTGGTCACCTTGCCCTCGCGCGCCGACGGCACGCCCCGGATCTCGCCGGAGATCCAGCCCTGTGCGTCACGTTCGAGTTCGACGGCGATTAGATCGCTGACACCGAACGCCTGCGCAATCGGCCGTGTCACGAACTCATTGGTGGCGGTGACGATGACCACCGCGTCACCCGCCTCCTGATGCCCGCGCACCAGGGAGAGGGCCTGCGCAGTGATGGCGGGCTGCACGACCGTCTGCATGAACAGGTTGTGCGCCGTGTGCGCCGCCAGCGCGCCCTCGCGCCGCACCGCCTCGGTGGCAAAGCGCACGTAATCGTGGATGTCGAGCGTGCCGGCCTTGTAATGGGCGAAGAACTCATCGTTGCGACGGCCGAAATCGATCGGATCGGTCCACCCGATGGTGGTGGTAAAGACGCCCCAGGCGTAATCGGAGTCAATCGGCAACAGCGTGTGATCGAGGTCAAACAGGGTCAGCTTCATACATTCAGGACTCTGCCATCATGGACTTGATGAGGGGAATGGTGATGCCGCGCTTGGTCTGCAACGCGTAGCCGTCGATTAGGTCCAGCAGTTCCATCAGGCTGCCCAGATCCCGGCTGAAGCGGGTCAGCATGAAGTCCATCACCTCGTCGCCCAGAAAAAGCCCGCGCGCATCGGCCGCCTGGCGCAGCACGGCGCGGCGCTCGGTTTCGCTCAGGACCTGTAATTCGAACACATGGCCCCAGCCCAGGCGCGTGCGCAAATCGTCGCGCAGCTTCAGCTCAGACGGCGGCAGGCTGCCCGCCGCCAGCACGCCGCGCTGAAAGGTCTGGGCATTGACGAACCAGTTGAAGGCCGCGTGCTGCTGTGCTGCGGTGTACAAATGCACGTCGTCCATCAACACAGCGGCCCAGTGCTCGTCGAACGCCGCCGGCTCGGGCAGGCTGGCGTCGAACCAGCCGACTGTGGCGCCCTGTTCGCGCAGGCTGGCCTGGACCGCCTTGAGCAGATGCGTCTTGCCGCTGCCCTCGCTACCCCACAGGTAGGTCGGAACCGGCGAGCGTGTGCTGGCGTTGGCCTTGTTCCCGAGCCACAGCTCCAGGTGCTCGAGCGCCGCCGCGTTCGGACCGGCGAAGAAGCTCTTCAACGTCGGTCCGGTGGCCAGGCCAATGTCCAGGGCAATCTGCTTCATGTCATCCGAGATACAGCTTGCTGGCGCGGTAGCCGGCTTGGGCGCGCCGTATCGCCACCAGCAGCACTGCGCTGGCTGGCAGCGCGATCAGCACGCCCAGAAAACCCAGCAATTGCCCGAACGCGAGCAGGGCAAAGATGACCGCCAGCGGATGCAGGCCGACGCGTTTGCCGACCAGGCGCGGCGTAAGGTAAAAGCCTTCGAGCAACTGGCCCAGCCCGTAGACCACGGCCACCATGAGCAAGGCCTTGCCGGCGCCACCGGCGACAGCGAATTCCAGCAGGCCGGCCAACAGCGCAAGGATCAAACCTAGGCCAAATCCGACGTAAGGCACAAAGACCGCCAGCCCAGTGAAAATGCCGATCGGCAGTGCCAAATCGAGCCCGAACAGGGCCAGACCGGCGCTGTAGTAGACCGCCAGCACCCCCATAACCAGTAGTTGGCCGCGCAGGTACTGGCCGAGCACGAGATCGGCTTCCTTGGTGAAACTGTCATAGGTGGCGCGGCCTCGCGGCGGTACCAGGGCCACCACAAAGGCCACGAAGCGGTGCCAGTCCATCAGCAGATAGAAAAGCACGACCGGAACCAGCACCGCATTGCTGAAGACGGCGAACGCCACGCTTCCGCCCAGGCGCAGCGAACTCATCACCGAAGCCAGTGTGTCTTCGGCATTGGCCGTGAGGTACTTCAGGATGAAAGCCTTGAGGCTGGCGACATCGAGCGAGACGCTCAGACCAAACTGCGCCAGGAACGGCTTGAGCCAAGCGTTGGCCTGATCGAGCAGCACCGGCACCTGGTCGCGCATCTGCGGCAATTCCTTGGCCAGGATCGGCACGATCAGCAAGGCAATGCCGAGCACCAGAACGACAAACACCAGTTCCACCAACGCCACCGACAGCACGCGTGGCAAATGTTTGCCCCCGGCCCGGTCGAGCCGGTCCACCAGGGGTGTCAGCGCATACGCGAGCGTGGCCGCCACGACAAAAGGGGTCAGCACGGGTGCCAGCAACCACAGCAAGACACCGGTGCCGCTGGCAATCAGGCCCCAGGCCAGCGCTCGTCTTTGTGTGGTGTTCAATTGCATGCAAATCGCCAGTTCAAGCCTGTAAAACCCAGTTTCGGCCATGCGCCCTTCGTGTTGGGTCCCGGTCGCCTTAAAATCTGGACAAATTCTATCGGTCTCTGTCGCGCCAAACTGCCCGGCGCACTAATCCACGCACTGTACATGACAACCAGCAACACCCTGCCCCCGCTTTCCTACAAAAACGCCGGCGTCGACATCGACGCCGGTGACGCCCTGGTCGAGCGCATCAAGCCGCTGGCGCGCAAGACGGCGCGCGAAGGTGTGCTGGCCGGCATCGGCGGCTTCGGCGCGCTGTTCGAAGTGCCCAAGCGCTACAAGGAACCGGTGCTGGTCAGCGGCACCGACGGCGTCGGCACCAAGCTCAAGCTAGCTTTCGAGTGGAACATGCACGACACGGTCGGCATCGACCTAGTCGCGATGAGCGTCAACGACGTGCTGGTGCAAGGCGCCGAGCCCTTGTTCTTTCTCGACTACTTCGCCTGCGGCAAGCTCGACGTCGACACCGCCGCGGCGGTGGTGGGCGGCATCGCCACCGGCTGCGAGCAGTCAGGCTGCGCGCTGATCGGCGGCGAAACGGCCGAGATGCCGGGCATGTACCCGGCCGGCGAATATGACCTGGCCGGCTTTTGCGTCGGCGCCGTCGAGAAGTCAAAGATCCTGACCGGCGCTGATGTGAAGGCCGGCGACGTCGTGCTCGGACTCGGCTCCAGCGGCGTACATTCCAACGGTTTCAGCCTGGTGCGCAAGTGCATCGAGCGTGCCGGCGCGAGCGCCCCGGCCGCGCTGGACGGACAGCCGTTTCGCCAGGCCATCATGGCGCCGACCCGGCTCTACGTGAAGAACGTGCTCGCCGCGCTGGCGGTGCACCCGATCAAGGCGCTGGCCCACATCACCGGTGGCGGCCTGCTGGAGAACATCCCGCGCGTCCTGCCTGAAGGCACGGCCGCCCATCTGGTCAAGGGCAGCTGGCCGAAGTCAGAACTGTTTGCCTGGCTTCAAGCCACGGCCGGCATCGACGACATCGAGATGAACCGAACCTTCAACAACGGCATCGGCATGGTGCTGGTGATCGCTGCGGCCGACGCCGAATCCTGCGCCGCCACGCTGCGCGCAGCTGGCGAACAGGTCTACCGCATCGGCGCCATCGCTGAGCGCGGTGCTGATGCCGCCGTGCTGGTGCGCTGAGGCCCTACTTGCCTGCGATTTCGCGTTGCAGTTCCAGGTAACGCGGCAGACGCGCGCCACCAAGCGCCACCGCCCTGGCGATCGCCTGCGCCGCCGCATCGCGTTGACCGGCATCGAATAGCACCTGCGCCAGGTTGTTCCAGGCATCGGCAAAATCCGTATGCTGCGCCACCGCCGCTCGGTAGGCGGCAATTGCCGTGTCTCGCTGACCCAGCGTATAGGCCGTATTGCCGGCACCGAGCAGTGCTAAGCGGTCCTGCGGCCACTGCTGCAAGGCCGCGGCATACGCCTTCTGCGCTGCCACCGGATCAACGCGCTCCAGCGCCGCTGCCGCATCCACAAAGGTTGCGGCCTGCGCCGTCTCCGGCAGTTGTCCCGGCGCCAGGGCCAGCATGGCCCAGTAGTCACCGCGCGCCCAGGTCCGCTCGAAGGTGAACAGCGACATTTCCATCCGCTCGGTGCGCCCGGAGTGCAGCACCAGCACATTGCGCTCGCGATCGAACCCGATCACCACGGCGTAATGCCACATCGGGTACCACGCAAACGCCAGGTTCTGCAGCACCAGCACCGGATGACCGGCCGCAACTTCACGCATCAGATCTTCCACGCGTGGCCGTAGGGGGTAGGGCAGCAAGCCGTGGCGCCGGCTCGCGGCCATCAATTCAATCGAGAGCGAGCCCTCGCGACCCGGCAGGTAGACCTGCTCCGACAGCGCCTCGGGCGAAAGTGCAACGCCGGCCACACCGGCCACCATGGCCAGCGCCGCGGGCCCGCACTGGTGGTCTTCCTGCGGATAGAAAGGCACCTGCTTAAGTTCCACCCGCCTCGCCAGGCCTGATGGCCACTGCGTATCCAGCGCGGCGATCTGCGGCGTGGCGCAACCGCCGAGCAAGAGCGTGGCAGCAACAAAAATCCCCGCCAGGGCGGGGATTTCGAGGCTGGAAAGCCGTTTGATCATCGAACCGATCGTGTGAACGGAAAGACCTTGGTCAGGCCCATGATGTCGGTGACCAGCAAGACGATGAACACTGTGAACAGGATGCCCAGCACATCGCCGCCGGCCGGGGCTTGGTCGATGCGGCCGGCCAGTTGCGCCACTTCCACATCCGACATAGCCTTGACGCGCTCGCTGGCGGCCTGCGGGCTGACACCCTGCGACTGCACGGCCTGACGCACGTCCTCACGCGCCAGGAAGGCACTGACCTTGTCGCGATTGGAGGCAGCGGCACCGACCGAGCTGACTTCATCGGTTGTCACCATGCCGGCCTGAGCCGCCATGGGGAAACCGGCGAACGTGATGCAGACGATCAGGCAGGACGAAATGATTTGTTTGAAGTTCTTCATCATTACTCTCAGTGCGATAAAGGGAACAACCCCGTTTTTCGGGGCTGCACGAACGGACAACTATAGGGAGTGAACGGGCACCGCGTCAACGCTTCTTATTCCAATTTGCAATAGAAACTGTAATAATATAGCCATGATTTTAAGGAGCAATCATGGCAAGACCTGCAAGTGGATCGGAACACATTGATGCAGC
>Ga0214252_1000125_pt1 | contig 42441 bp, 47 predicted proteins | sample TroBogypolimnion_47_FD_153090 | JGI IMG/M metagenome (GOLD analysis project Ga0214252, IMG submission 153090) | Freshwater microbial communities from Trout Bog Lake, WI - 13JUL2009 hypolimnion | ecosystem: Environmental > Aquatic > Freshwater > Lake > Hypolimnion/Profundal zone | place: Trout...
TTTTCCAGAATGACGCCTCCTCCTCCATTTCGTTGGCGACAAGGACGATCTCCCCATGATGATGAGAATCCTTCCTTCGGCTGACTAGGAGTAGGCTCTGCAGGTGGTGGATCAGGACAAAGACCATGAAATAAATGAAGAGGGGCTCCCATTTGTGGTAAAAGTGGAAGATCCAGACGTTGAGCATGCCGCTCCAGAGAATGCTGAGGGAGTTGACGCAAAACTCAATGGTGGTGGACGTGAAGAGGTGCCTGGGGTATAGCATGAGGACCAGCAGGGACGCGGTGAAGGCAAAGGTGGTGCTCAGCTCATGATTGCAGTACATCTGCATGGTCTGGAGGAGATGGCTCGAGCACGAGTACATGAGCACGCCAAGACACACATCAATATGTCTGGCGCAGGGGCCAGACACCCGTCGTGGTTGGAGGACATAGTGCACACAGACGATGATGCACATGTAGAAGAAGCTGAGGGCAATGTCCGCCTTGTGGATCCTCCCAAACACATAATTTTCCACGAGGAGGACCACGCCCCTGGAGATCACCGACTCTGTGAAGGAGGACACGTACTGGTACGGGACCCTCTCCTGCAGCCATGGCGCGCACAGCGGGTAGGAGAGGACGGCAAAGTAGAGAAAGTGGATCTGGCGGCGCTGCTGAAGGCTCCGGATGATGGCGGAGGTGCAGAAGACGACGACGTAGGGCACGATTTGATCCCACCGTTGGGTGAACCTGGGCCCCAGGCATTTCATGAATTGCGCCACGGCGGCGCACAGCATGGCGCAGAACAGGAGGTAAAAGGCGATGGTGGGCAGGATCAGGTAGGCCGTCTGCGTCTCCATGGGCAAAACGGCCCTGTGGGTGATGAGCTTGGAGAAGAGGATGATGAGCGTCGTCTGGAGGCACTCGTTGGTGGGTAGGGGCAGGAGCACGAGGGCGAGGACGAGCATGCTAAACGCTGCGCTGCCCTGGTTGACCAGCAGGTGCTGCGCCAGCTTGTCCGCGGTGGTGTAGCTGACCGAGACGATGGCCCGTTGAAAGAGGCAGTCGAGGATCTGCTGCAGGGGGTTCATCCATACAAAAAATGGAGCCCGCTTTTGTAATGACAGTGGTGCTAGGAAATACATATAAGTAGGCTGGGTAAACGGTAAAGCATCATCACCATCGTATATCATCATGAGCAAGCAGCTGATAGGCCTGATGAGCGGTGGCGGCGGCACGGCACCAGGCGGCCCCGGCGGCGAGACGCCGCAAAACAAGGGCGCCACGCGCAATCTTTTGGTGCACATCACAGGCAACAGGGCCTCGTGGGAGCACATGGGCATCCATGGCGCGCTGTGGCGGATCAACTCGGAAAAGGCGTGGCAGATCTTCAACTACGATGTGGATGCGTCCTCCTCATGCACGCACACCGAGCATGCGCTCCAGGAGCGGATCGGGCGCTCCCTCATCAAGAGGATCACCGTGGTGGAAAGCCACACCAATATCGACGAGGTGGTGGGCGTGAGCATTGATGGGCTTCCCCCCAAGGAGTTTACGGGCAATGGGGATGGGGCCTCCTTTTTTCTGCTGGGGAGCGGCAAGCTCAACCAGCCGCAGGAGATCTTCAACTTGTCGGGCAACACGGAGCTGGGCATGGCATGGATGAAACAGTACCCCAAGTACACGCACGCGAACCTTGATATTGAAGGCGTGATGTTTCTGACAGGGGCCTCCTACTACTTTGTGCACGAGGGGCATCCGGCCATCCACATGCTCAAGGTAAACCAGGATCAGTTGGGTGTACAGATACGGGAGGAGACATTAGTCAATGGGTCGTGGTATAAGGTGGATACTGAGGCCTTCCTGTTTTGCGTCAAAACCCTCCGCGAAAACATTCTGCAGAATGCCCCCTCCACCTTTGACCTGTCCACACTCACAGTAAGGATCAATAAGCCCGACGGGCAGCGCTGGCTGCAGCTTCCCCCCCAGGTCATTGAGGGCCTGGCCCCAGAGGGCATCACCACCAACGATGCCGAGGTGCAGGAGGCCAAGATCATGCGCATCCAAAAGTACCTGGATAAGCCACTCTTTGTCACCCTTAGACTCGCCATCGAATACACGCTGCCAGACCTCCTTCCCCAGCAGCCTACCCCTAGCAATAGCAATAATAACGGCAGCAGCAGCAGCAGCATCGCAGGAGCTGCCTCCAATAGCAAAAAGTAAAAAGGCGCCCTAGCCACGCTTTAGCCAGTGGCGGAGCCGCTGCTGGCCTTCAGATTGCCACACAAGGCGTTGTTGAAAAAAATACATAGCAAAAGGCACAAGCGATGTACTCGAAAGCCTAATGCTAACCATAGATATATATTATTTCGTTGGGAGTAAGACCGAGAATGGCGTCATTGGTTACAGGGGCGCAGCCACAGGCGCTGCTGACCACGCAGGCGGCCCCGCGGGGGACGGCCCACGAGGTCATTTCCAGTCACAGCACCAGCAACACAGGGACACTAGGGGACCTAGAGTCGTTCTGGGGGCCTGTGGCCAGGGAAATCCGGGACGATGCCGATCGGTTCCAAAAGATCAGCAGGAGACACCTCACCAACATGCCCATCCCGCTGCAAGGGCAGCAAATGTACATCCAGGATCGAATCGACGGCCTGATCACGGATGCCACCTCGAGCCCCTTTACCACCCTCATCCTCCCGTACATGTATCATGCGGCGCCTGACCAGAAAATCAAATGGCGCGTGTTTTCCTTCGACGAGGGCATGGCAAGCAGGGTGCCCTACGAGGCGGCCGCGCGCACGCTGACGCAATCCCAGGAGAAGATGAGCTCGTACATGACCCGGCACGGTCTCTCGATCACAATGGAGCACAACTTCATGGCCACGGAGCAGGGGAGGCAGAACATGTACTATCAGATGCAGCAGGTGGTGGGCAGCATCCAGAAGACAAACGACCTCCAGGTGCACATCGCCCTGATTCGCGCCAGGAGCTACTTTCGAAAGGTGAGGGAGCGCTACTACCGCGACACCCACAGCCTGGAGGACGAGATCCGCGACTATGTCAACACCTTTGGCTTTTTGCAAAAGAATGTCAATGGGCTCGACATTCTGATCGAGGACGCCAAGCAGCTGCTGAGGGGCTGGGGGGCCTCGGAGCCCAACTTCCTCCTCATCAACTCCAGGCTCACCTTTCAGCTGCAGATGAACCCCGAGCGCACCTCGTACGTGACCCAGGGGGTGGACGGCCAACGGCGGCTCCAGGACGGCCCCGATATCAAGAGCTACAGGGGCATCCGCATCATTCATTCCCACAGCTTCCCCATCCAGGTCCGCTCTCTGAAATCTGAGTCTGAAACCCCTTTCTCAAGTTTAGTTCTCTGCAACGGCAGGACGGAGAGGCGCCCAGGGACCTCTTGCGCAGGCGCGTGCGGGTATGCGAGTTCTACCTCCTGCCCAACTGCACCAACGGGCTGGTCGCGGACGCCTCCTCCACGGAGAGCGGGGTGGCGAACGGAGTCCAGGTCCCAAATCGCTTTTTCCCGTTTCGAGGCGCGTGTGGTCTGATGCTGCACCACTACTGCAGGTGCAGCTGAGCAATCTCCAGCGCCTCATGCCTGGCGAGAGGGATCCAGCGCAGCAGCAGCAGCAGCCTGCTCTCGGCGAGCCCCCTGCGGCCACGGCCGTCAACGTGCCTGCGGATGCGGTGGGCTCCGTGCGGCTCTACGACGAAAGCAGCGACTCCTTTGTGGTCCTTCGATACGATAAGATCCTGGATCAGTGCCGCAAGTTTATCATGCGGGCCAACAATTTGGCAAGACGAAGACCCGTGGACGACCCGCTCGCCAGCATCACCATCCCAGAGCAGATTGGCTCTGTCCTGCTCCTGCGCCCCAACATCGAGCACTACATGCTGGGGATGATCATGGGCAAGGGAGGAAGCGTGGACGACCTCGGGGCCACACTCTGGGGCCAGACTGAGCTAAGCTGCTTTGACGATGGGCAGCATGGCGTCTGGGGCATGTGAGCCTCCCCCTTTTTTTTTTCTAGGCCCATTCGATGGATAACGGAGGCGCGCGCAGGTCGTACAAGTACCATGCGTCCGCCCTGGTCTTCAACGAGCGCAATTTGCATCGGATATGGGACATCGCGTACGATGGTATGTCTACCACATAAGCTGTATTTCTACAGACCACTGATTATGTGGCAGGGTACTGCGGAGGGAAGGACTGCAGCGTGCTGGATTGGGGTTCGGACTCGGATGTGGCCCGCTTCATCAAGGCGGACAGCAACCTCAACACCCCCTACTCGGGCCCTAGCATCATTGTGGTCCCCTTCCCCACCCAAGTGCACACGCTGCCCTCGCCGCTGCCCATTGCCAATTTCGTCAACTCGGCCCTGGCCAACAACGCGCACGGCCTGGCCACGTCGGACCTGTTTGTGGAGGACATGCACGGCCTGCTCCTGCGGGTCGCGGAAAAGATTGGCGAGGAGCACGTCCACGGCATCAAAAACGTGGTGAGCGTGCTCTACGACCTCCTCCATCTGCACAGGAACAGCGCAGCCGCCAAGTGCGCGTGCCTCGCGACGATGGAGAACGAGGCCACCCTGATTCGCCTGGGGTATGGCGGGACCTACAACTACAAATTGGACACGGACCACAACGGGTGGGTGGAGATTTTCGGATGCGGGCACCACGGGCCTGATTTTGTGGGCAAGGCGTCCGAGAGGGCAGGCAAGGGCATGAAGATCAGCGGCACGCCCATGATGACGCGCCTGGTCTGAGCGTATGCTGAATAAAAGACTATTTCAAGCGGGGCTGGCTGTGGCCAAGGGATGCAGCTTTATTTGCACAGCGACGAGAGCTCGCTCATAGACTGGGGGGGTCAGGACGAGAATGACATGGGGGATCCCATACTCGAGATCCACTGCCTGACCCACGCCAATGATCCTGCCACCCCCCAGCGCCTTGCCGAGAAGGAGGGGCAGCTTGTGCTCTATAAACTAAACGTTTGCGGTAGTCCGAGAAAGGTGGTCCTCTTCCTTCTCCTCCTCGCTGGCTATGCTGGCTGCCTGCTCTCCCTGGCGTGTATCGCCATGGATTTTCTTTGCCATGGGGATGGCGAGTGCCGCCTCTACATGTCCCCCCTAACCTACTTGGGCACACTGCTCTTGGCAGTGGTCTGCTTGGTGCGCTCCAATGCGAGGAACCGGATCTTGCTCGAAATCAAGAACCAAATTGTATTCTGGGTGCCTCGAGGGGCCCAAGCGAGGGATACCTTTTTTCAGCTGGACACGGACAGATCGTCCAAAAACTACCACGACCCCCCCTGCCCCATCTCCCTTTTGAGCTGCAAGCGCAACGCCTCCAGCTACGTCCGCATCGCGTGCTTCACCCTGCCGCAGGAGCGCTCCGAGACCCATTTGCCCATCACCTGCGACGCCATCGACATGCTGCGCCACGAAAACGATTTCGAGGCCGTGTTCCGGTCCTATCATGCCAGGCGGTTTGAAACCCATCACGGGATCCTGGTCATCAAGCACCCGGCGACGGACCCGGCGCAGCACGAACGGTTTCTGGTCTTCTTGTTGAGAAGCGGCTTCTCTGTGCTCTGCAACGCCCCGGGGTGCTGCACCATGGTGGCCATGAAGCGCATGCATGGCAACTCGGAGATCTGGGCCATGGATGAGATCTGCATTCAGGGGTCCCACATCGCCCTCAAGCTCACTTCTTCCGCCGCTTCCTCTCCATTATAGCGCTCTTCTTATTATAGCGCCGCTTTCGCTTGCTATCCAGCGCTTGGGCGATGGCGGGCATGATGTTGCCCTGAATAAAGTCATAGAGGAACGGAAGGAACTGGGCCGTGTCCTGCGTCTCCAGCATCGCGCATGTGGCGGTGATGAGCCGGTGAAGCATGTCCCTCTCGAGCGCCCTCGTCATGAGGATCTGGCGCTTTGTGCTGGATTTCTCAGGATACACCTTGGCCATCTCCGTTCTCAGCGCCAGGGCACAGTACTGCATGACCACCCCCATGTCCAACTTGACGGCCTTGCATGGCGTAATGGGCAATTGCGGGTCATCTGGCACCATGCAGACCTCGTAAAACCCCCTCACAGCATCCAAACCCAGCATCCCAATATCATCCGCAGGACCACACCCTATATGGCCCCCCTTTCCCAAAAAATGGCCCTAATGAGCTTGCGTGGGTAAATGCACGACCCGCGTGATTGTGTTCAAGTCTTCGAAATAGCGCGGAAGGACCAGCGGGTCGGAACAGGTGATCCTGATCCGCTGAAGATCCTCGGCGCGCAGACGCCCTGTGTTGATCCTCTGCGTGATGATGTAGAGGAGATCCAGGCACATGCTTTCCATGTACTGAATGTAGTCCAGGTCTGTGAGGACGGGGATGAATGCGGGATTCCCGAAACAGGCACTAAAGTTTTGAATATCCAAATGGGAGTGGCCGTCGTCCATGACCTCCCAGGCGTAATCTTTCCCCTCTTGTGGCTTGTGCTCGTGCTTGAAGCGCTCGTGCTGGACAAGGAGCCCTGTGCTGTGCTGTGAGGGGCTAGGGGTGTTGGGACTCTTCATGGGGTCCACCTGGGGTCAGTTGAGATTTGGACATATATAGAGTGTTTGTTGTAGTTATGGAGTGCTGTGCTTGGGGTGGAGGATGCATGATAGTGGTGATTCTGCGCAGGTCATCTAAAACATGAATTGGCGCCCTGCTGTCTGAACAACCTATAGTCAACCTTTCAATATTTCCAGCATGCATCTGACCTGATTTCATCCTCTGTGTGATGATAAAAAGGAGATCAAGGCACATGCTTTCCAAATACTGAATATAGTCCATATTTTCATGAATAAGGCCGCAATCACCAAAACATGCATTAAAATCTTTGATATCCAAATGATGAGCTCCTGACTCAACGGTCCAAGCATAATCTGTTCCTGCGCGTGGCATGGACTTATGATTGAGCAGGACATGCTGCGTAAGAAGCCCAGTGCGGCGTTGCAAGGAGTCCAGTAGGCCATTCCACATTTCAGGTGAAAACATCTTGGGGGAGCCACCATGCGACTCACTTAAATACTTTCTTGCACAGCTCCTTCTAGTTTTTGGAGACTCTGAATACTAGTTACTATGAATGGGTCTGTGGGGATTGAGCTCAGAAGCAAGTTCTTCCTTATAGCTTGCAATCCCCAGAATATTTGCTGCCTTTTGGCATCATGAGATATAGCCTCTTTTTCCAAGTATATTTGGTGCATGCTATGAAAGTCATGGAGAATATCGCCAAATGCCTCTTCCCCACGAAAATCTGCACTGCTTATCCTCAAATGGGGCAGATCCTCCATAGAGAGGTGTCCTAACCTGATTCCCTCAGTAATGATGTAGAGGAGGCTTAGGCTCATATTTTCGAGAAATTCCAAATACAGGTTCGTATGTGACTTGGGAGGGGGGTGCCCAAAGCATCCTTCCAAGCTGATTATGACCAGCTCTCTTGGAGGACGCCACCAGTAATCCGACATTTCTTGTGGTTTATGCCTGGTGTGGGCGGCATGCTGCCTGAGAAAGCCCGTCAGGCGCTCCAAAGACTGCAGGAGGATGTCGAAGACCATTTCGAAACATATGTACATGGGGGTTTATATATCAGCATGGGCTATGAAAACGAGACATGTCCGTGCGCCGTGCTGAGATCCATGGAGCAGGCCTTTGTCGCATGGTTGTCATCATCGACGAATTTGGCGTTGGCCATGAGCAGCGCCACTAGCGGGGTGAGGGTTTGATCGTTGGAGGCCCAGATCGCCTTGGCCTTCAAGTCCAGCAAAAACACGCTGCTGCAGCATATCAGCCACGCGAACTTGTCCTTGAGCTGAGCCCCTGCTGCGGCTGGATCTTGGCCTTGTTTGGGCCTCACAAACTCGTCAATGGTCTGGCTGCGCAATGATGCGGGGTCATTCTCATGGTCAGGGCAGAGGAAAGGGATGCGCGGATCATCGTCATAAAACACCAGGACGTCTGGGAAGAGCTGGTTGATCAGGGGCAGCGTGTTGATGGCGCTGAAGAGGATCTCCTTGAGGGGCAGCTGCGGCTGCCTGGCGAATTTCGGGTTGTGAAAGTAGACCACCTGTGGTTCGAGCGAATGAGCGTATTTCCAAGCTCGGGAAGAGGAGCTTGCCTGTGAGATGTGGTTGTACATGCCCGCGAAATTGGTCCTGTAGACCAGGCGCATCCCGGGAGCAAGGTGCACCATCTGCTGCAGCTCATCGAAAAAGTCCATGGACGACTCGATGTGGTGGCTTTTGAGCATGTCCTGGACTCGCTTGCTGTCCACGTCCTCTACTGGCGCCACCTGCACCCTCGTGATGATTTCGAGGGCCCTGCGCGCTGGGCTCTGAGCGCTGCATCAGTCCCAAAACGAACAGAAACGGACCTGAAAAGGATAAAAAACACACAGATCATCTGCCGAAGGTACTTGCGCGTGACAATAAAGTGTTCATCCGGAATCGTGGTGATGTACTGCTGATCATCCAGCACCGAATCCGATTCCGAAAAGGCGTGCTGTGCGATGCTGCCAAGCCTGCCCATGAGGCCTTTGAGGGCTCGATTCACATTGGGAAGCTCGCTGTGGCTGAGGACGCACCCCCAGGAGAGCTGAAGGCACTCCACCTGGGTGGTCAGCTCTCGCAGGGTGTAGGCGGCCACCGGCTTCCTGTACAGATGGACCAGTGGCACGGAGGGCAGCAGACCGCTGATTGTCATCTGTGGGCTATCATCCAGAGCCTCAAAGAAGGAGAGCAGCAGTCCCAGCATGTGCATCTGGTTCATGTCGCCGCATGCTTCCTCCACAGGGGCGATGCAGTCGGTGCCCCAGAGCCATTCGTGCCATAGCTCCGCGTAATTGGCTGGCTTGGCCTTGTTCTTCAGCAGTGCCTCAGCGTACAGCTCGGCCAACATCCTTTATTTTATGGGAGCACGGGGGACGTATATAGCGACTCATTTTCGTGCGCAATCGTACCTATCTTGGAGGGGTAGCTGTTGATCACCCGGAGGTCGCCCTGGCCCTCGTTCCCGGCGACGTGGACCTCCTCTTGGTTCATTCGGACCACCTTGTAGGGCGGGAGCTTGAGCTCGAGAAAAATGAGCTCCATGAACTTGACAATGTTGCGCAGGAGCTTCTGCGAGATGCGCTTGCATGTACTGTAGATGGAGAGCTCCATATTGGGGCACGCAAACATCATGGCGGCCGCAAACATGGACACGGAGATGGTCTTGCCGAAGCGCCTGGGCGTGCTCACCTGCGCCAGCCTCAGGCAACGGCAAGCAGGCAACAGGATAGATCTCGGAAGCCAAAAACGCACCAGGATTTCTTGCGGGGTAGAGTCCCACGAATTGATCTCCAGGATACGGCTATGCGCCCTGTACAGCCTTCAGTCTCCCAATAAGTGAAACGACAGCAAAAAACGGACCTCTCAAAGCAGCCGGGGCCATCCCGCTTGAAGAAGACGCGGGTGCAGCTCTTGAGGTACTCCTCGTGAAACAGGCGCTGGTGGAAGGAGCGGTTCCATCCCCTCCTTTTTCCATATGTCGTCATATGGACGAAAAAAAGGCAAAAAGGTGGATGATGGGATAGAACCTATCGAGCGCCTCCAGCGCATGCCGACACATTTGCATGCGCTTGAACCCGTTCATGTTTTCCGCCACGGCATAGCCCTGCATGTGGCGCTGAATGGCGGTGTGCATCGTGGTGCTCTGCGCCGAGGAGGCACTGGACTCCTGCTCCTCCCTGTGTGCGTCCATGGACTTGAACAGATTGTGGAAAAAGATCTCCTTCATAGGATACCTATGTGCAGGCTGTTATTATATAGACCTGTCTTACTACGGCATGGCCTCCATCACAGATGGTACAGGTACCAGAACGAAAGCACAAGGCACAGGAAGAGAATCCCTGAGAACTTGGAGACCAAACTCTCCGTTAGCCCAGTCCTTCTCTCATCCTCCTCTTGGACAAGGACGTGAAACATTTGCACGCACGCGCGGACAGTCCCCTACCTATATAACCATTTCAATTGGCTCCTTTGCCGCCCATATGCTGCTGTTTGGCGAGGCGGAACGCCTCCAGCACATCCAAATCCTGGATCCCCGACGGCGGGGGCGGAGGGGGGGAGGCCGTCATCGTCCCCCCAAGTTGAAGCCCTCGAAAGACTTGAACCCCGCCCAAAATGACCCAAAAGACTACGGACCACGGCCAGGAGGCCAGGAGGACGGGGCCGTACTTGCAGAAAAAGAGCCGCTCGTTCTCCTGCTGAAACAGGGGCCTGAAGAGGTACGCATCCACGAGGCTCAGCGACGTGTAGCACCCGGTTCTCGCAAAGAAGGACAGGCTGTGGGTGGTCTGTGCCGCAATCGTCACGTTCACGAGGCCCATGGCCTGCTGCGGATTGCCCGAGGGCTGTAGGTCGAGGTAGATGAAGGCCATGACAAAGCACAGCGTGAAAAAGTGTATACAGTAGTGGGGAATATGATACTGCGCGAGGAGGAGGTGCACGGTGGTGCAGAGGGTCCAAAAGGCAAGGATGCCCTGGCACGGCTGCGTGCACGGCCGGAGCAGGGACATGACCATGACCAAAAGCGTGGCGCCAAACACGTCCAACGAGATGGCCGTGGTGTCGATGAAGAGCATGCCCGGCAGCACCAGGTACATGTGATCCACGTAGAGGATGAAGGAGAAGAGCGCGACGGACACGATGGTCGTCTTCCATTGCATCAGCAGGATGATGGGCGCAATGGTCGAATAGGCCATGGCCTTGATGCAGAGCACGACCGCGGGAATGTAGCTCTCGGCGAGCCTCAGGTCCGGCTTGGTCCTGCATTCGGCTTTTTCATGATGATGGTGTACTATTATGCCGCTGACACTCATCCTCACATTGTCCCTGGTGACAGCCGTTCGATACGGCGTATATATATCACGAATTCCGTCCTTTCGACCCAACACCGTATGCTCCTTAATCTAGCCTAAGGGATGCTCAAGGCGTTTTGGCTGAACCTTTCGGCGCTCCTGGGTCAGACCAACGAGTGCATGCTGCTGCGGCGCAGGCGCGTGGCGTCCCTGGAGGAGGTGATTGCCGATCTCTACACGTACCACGAGCAAATGACCCAAAAATGTGCCGAGCTGGAGGCCAGGATCAAAAAGTGCAGCCAGTGCGCCCTGCTCCACAAGCAAAAGGCCCTCATGGAGACCTCGCCCCTGGCCAAGGAGCGTGAGCTCAGTAAGGCCAAGATGCACCTCAAGGACAGGCATCGTCTGCAGCAGCACCAGGACAGGACCAGGCGCTTCATGCACCTCATTCGGCAGAAGATCGACAACATCACCTCCTCGCAAATGGACAATCTCATGGTGGAGGCCATGCGGCAGTACAACATGACCGCCAAGCGGATGGGACTCCCCGACAAGAGCAAGGAAATCGACACGCTGGGGAAGGAGATTCAGGAGCGCTTCGATGAGGTGAATGAGCTGCAGGGCTTGCTGAGCGAGGCCTCCAACCCGCTCCAAAACAGCAATTTTAACGAGGAGGAGGAGGATCAGGAGCTGCTCCTGGAACTGGAGGCCCTAATGGCGGGAGATACTACGCCTCCTGCAGCTACTGCTGCTATTTCTAGTAGGAGCGCTGTGCCATTGGCAGAGCCCATGGAGCCGGCCCTGGACCGGCGTGACCAGGAGGGGCAAAAGGAGGCCCTTTTAGCCTGAATGTGAGATATCAAGGCTAGAGGGAAGCAGACGTATTATTATGAGCCTGTGCTACTACGACATCCTGGAAAAAATGATCCTCGACATCGAAAAGTGGAAAAAGGACCCTCAGATGAGCAAGGCGGACGTCATTGACGCCACACGGGAAAGGGTTGTAATTCTCATGCGGCATGTGCAGACCACCCCCATGATAGGGTCCGCATACGCCTTTCCGGGCGATATCGACCTCTCCGCCGTCCTCAGTCTCTACGACGCCTAGTAGCCAAAGTACTTGCGGATCGCCACCTCCATCAGCTCGCGATCATCCTCGGTATAGCACCCCGCCGCCGTGCCATGGACCTCGTGGTACGCCTGGGCCACCTGCAGGCAGATGGTGGGCAGCTCGCCCCTCTTCATGTGCCGGTTGTAGCCCATGGCGCGAACCACTTGCGCCACGGTGATGATGGGCGGCACCATGCACGCCACGAGGTAGGCCTTGGCCTCTTGCTTGAGCTGCGCATCGCTCGCCAGCCATTGCGGGTCGATTGCATCCATCATTTCCTTCCACTCCTTGAAGGCAGCGATGCGCCCCTCGAGCCCGCCGCAGCATGTGCACATATGCCCTTGTAGCAGTAGTAGCAGGGTGGTGGTATATGAGGAGGCGAAAGGATCAAATCCCTTCCCCACAGCGCATGTTGAAATAAATCCATGAGGGCGGAGACGCGCCTCCCCAAATCGCCGTGGTCAGAATAGAATTGCATCTCTTTGTTTTGGCTTTTGCAGACGGCAAATATATTCTGAAAATATTTCCAAGAATAGATTTTAGAACCAAGAATAGATTTAAGAAAAAAACAATTCCGAGAATAGACTCGGCTCCTCTTTATTACATATTCTGCGGGTGAATCCCCTGAACATCATGGACATCTCAGTAGAGGATTCCGTGGACTATCTTCTTTTCTTGGAGAAATCGCCCACAACGGAGCGACTGAATGGGGGGCCCCCCAATACCCCAGAGGACCTAAAACAGTATGAGGCAAGGTGGTATGGCTTTCTATCGTTGAGCGGCCTGCTGGGATCCATGTTTCGCAACATGACGGAGCTGGCCAAGGCCGTCAAGTACCTAGACAGCTACTGGCAAACGGAGGATCCCTACTTTGCCCACTCCAAGGATGCAGGAGAGATACCCATCGCGTGCGCCATGCTTGCAGGGAAGCTGGAGGGGAGCGAGTTTCCATTGGAGGTTTATGTCCGCTTGTTTCCCGGGACAACGGGCAAAAACTTAAAGTATGCGGAGCGCCTGGTCCTCCAGGTGATTGAATGGAGGCTCCAGGTGACGACTGCCTCGGGCCTTGTCGAGACGGTGCTTGAATGCGGCCTTGGATCGACCCTCCCGCCTTTCCGCTATCGCAAGATGGAGAGACAACTGCTGCTTGTGATGGAGCACAAGAGGGCCTTTGCGAGGTTCCCCGAGTCGATCATCGCGGCGGCTATTCTACAGCCCATGAGGGACCTGGCGGGGGCACAAAGGCTCTATGCAAGGCTATGGGGGCAGCAGGAGGCGATCGAGCAATGCCTGGCGTGCCTTCGCAGCGTGGAGTACTGGAGCAGCAAGCCGTCCTACTACCTCTCAATTCATCGAGTCCTAGCCTAGCCTAGCTAGGCCTTGGAGGAAACAGCGCCATCCAGATTCTCCTCACCGAAAAGCAAGCCCTGTGGGTCCACCTTGTACAGGCTCATGATCTGGCCTATGATTTTCAGATAGAGCTCGGCATTGCTCTTGTCGATGGTGCAGAGGTCCCCGTCCTTGACCACGATGCTGTTTTGGAGAATGCCGGCGAGCTCGAGGAGCTGCCTCAGCATCACTGCCATCCGGACTTTGGGGTGCAGCATGTGGGCTTGGATGTGCGTAAAGACATCCTCCCTCTTTGCATGGCTCGCGCTGGGCTCCTTCAATAACAAAAAGTCGGAAACCTGCAGTGAGATGCAGTTGATTTCCATGAAGCCGATGTTTTTGATGATAAAGTCATTTAATTGCTTCCCTAGGAGGTTGCCCTGGTAGGAGCAAAGCCAGCACATATAACCACACAGCAAAAGTAGGAGTGATATATAGGAGTTTCCAAGGGTATGGTCCGGCGCACAATACCAGCAGTATGATCCACCATCAGCCCTTTGACTTGCTGGATTTGAGGATACGGGTGCCCCCACAGCTCGCGCAGCGCCTGACCGTGACGCCCTCCCCTCCGCCTCCACCTCCGCCCCCGGATCCCACTGCGGTGGTGGTGGTGGTGGACACGCCCAAGGCATGGCTCGTCGTGCGGCGGTTCATGCCGCTCATGGCATGTGCCCTGTCACTGAGCCCCCTGTTTTTCGCGCGCGAGGAGTACAGCGCATGCACGTACCTCCTCCTGGCGCCGCTGACGGTCCCCATCCTGATTGGATTCAACCTTTCGCATAGAAATCGACAATGGCTCTCGTGCACCCTGGCCTTTCTCAGCATCGTGTTGGGCAACCTGGCCGCTGTGCTCTACTGCTCCTCACTGTCGTTTTTCGGACACGGCGGTGTTTTGCGGCTGTGGCTGGTCTCTGCTGCCATGGGGACCTCGGCCGTCCAGCTGCTGCTCCTGATCAGCAAGTCCAATGTGATCCTGGTCATGATCAGCACGGCCTCCGCCGTCATTGTGTGCTGCCTGGTGCTGATCGCCCCCATGCTGCCCTCCTTGACCATGGCGTACAGGTGCTACCAGAGCACTTCCGTGGGCCTGGTGTGGCTCATGGTGCACGCCATCACGACGGCCAACCATACAGACCATGATACGCAGTGCCAAGACGGGGGATGGGTTTAGCGGTATGCTGATAACCTGCTCCTGTGGCGATGAAGAGTATATAAATCCATGGAAAAAATGGGGGTCATCACATATATATGGATCACTCAAATCATGCCCTGATATGGTTGTGGGATAAGGGCAGAACAGGGATCATACTGCTCGCAATCGTAGTAGGGGTAGTCTTGATAGAGCCCTTCATAGTCACAACAACACTGTACCATTGAGGGGTCATTTGCCATGATGGTAGGGCTCACGCTGCTGCTGGTACTACTCCCATCATCATCTTCACTACCAGTATTATTATTATTACCATCACCATCACTTTCACTGCCTAAGTACGAGTAAAATGGGAACTCATCATCCGCCTCGCTGCTGCAGCTACTACTACTACTATTATTCTTGTCGCCCTGTACTCCATTCACTTCCTCTTGTATTCCACTTGCTTGACCATGATCCTCCGCATGTAGAGCCTGCGCCTGACCCGCATCCATAGCTAAGAGAGGGCAATCAAAGAGAGAATCACCCGTACTATGGTTATTACCCTTGGTGCTATCTGTATGGAGGAGAGGGCAATCAAATACACGTTGGCACATACCACTACTAGGACTCGTATGGCCGCTATTAATAGTCGAGGAGGCTAGCAGTGTGCTTTTGGCGGTTGAAGTCAATCGCTTCATCAGGTTGCAGGCTGTGCGCATCCGAGGATCCCTCCATATGAAGGGTCCTTTAAATGTTTGCTTTATAACCTTGTATCTTTGGGTGAGGGCGGCTTTGTCGGCCTGAAACTTTTCTGCATCTATGGTGGAGGAGGGGGGGATCTCTATGGTTTGGGTTTTGAGTACATCCCAGATGGACACCTCCTTAGTTCCCGCCAACACCATCCTCTCCCCTGCATTCAACAAATCATACCCTTCCTTCACCAGCATATCAGAGAGGGCCTGTAGGGTATACATTACGGGCATGCGTTGAGGCCAGTTCTCCTTTGGATTTTGCTTAGCAGTGAGGATCTGCCGTAGCTCCTCCAGCTTTTTCGCTCTGGGAGGCCTGGAGCGGAGCTGTGCGACCTTGCGCTGCAAGAAGGCCTGGAGGCATGTGTCCTCTGCTGCCGCCTCGCTGAACTTGGTTTCGATGCTGCTGGGGGTGTCGTATTCGGATCGATGGTGATCGTTGAGCTGTATTCTTCCCACAGGGAAGCGGGGGACGAGGACATTCATCACGGAGGCGGCCTCATCCTCGCCCCGCCAATCCACAGGATATATATCCCCTCTTTGAGAGAGCCCGAATTGGCATTCCATGGGGTTGCACAGCCATTGGATATCTTTAGGGACTCCCTGTAAAAAGTAGAGGGTGCATGAACCGTTGCTCGCATCGCTGCTTGCTGTCATGCTCTGCCATGTCACTGCGATCACGGCGTCCTTCTTGCTCACTTGGGAACTATGCAGCAGAGGGTAGGTGGCGTAGATGTACCACGGGTCCTTTCGGATGGGTTTTTCCTTGGAGGAGTGATGCAGCACCGTGTGGAGGGGAACGAGGCTCGAGAGCCCTAGGATGTGCTCCCCCGCGGTCTTAAGCCTATCCCCCTCCAGGCTCTCCACCCGGTTGTACACGAGAAGCTTGGAGCGGTCGTTGCTCTGGATGGCGGTGAGCAGCCCCCAGAGCCTCGGGTTCCTAGAGTGCGTAAACCCCAGCCCCACGACCCCGCAGTTGATGTCTGGCCCACTCACCTTCAACTTTCGCTGATGAAGGGAGCGCTTGAATTCATACTTGGCCGACGGATCTTTGATGATGAGCCCCTCCCCCTTCACGCGGATCATGTAGGTCATCTTCTCCATCACATCCTCTGCGTTTTGCACCGACCACGACTCGGTAATCACCTTGGTATGCTTGAGCCTTTGCAGCGACGGCATCTTTTTGAGCTTGTCCAGCCTCTCGCTGTAGGGTAAATTCGCAATGGATCTGCCCTTGAGCATGACCAGGTCGAATACAACAAACAGGAGCCTGCCTGCCTCTTGCGGTAGCTCCTTCACCTTGAGTCTCTGCTTGTCCGACGCCCCCAACCCATCCCATCCAGAGAGCGCATGCGCGTTGGGCGCAAAGGTGGGAAGGTCGCTCTCATCGTCGTCGAGCGGGTTGTATCCGTACCTAGAGCTGTTCACGAGCGACACAATCCCCTGCCTCTGCTGCTGCTCCTGCGACGGCTGCTGCTGCTGCTGCTGCGCCAACAGATTCGCCAGCTTCGTGCCATCCTGCTTGACAGATGAGTCGTACCTCCATTTGTTGCTGCACCAAGGTAGAGGGACCCCATCCTTGTCCACTGCTATGATTTCCCCGTCCAGTATGCACGGCTGATCTTCCTGGACCCTGTGTTCCAGCTCCTGTGCCACATCTCCATAGAGCATATGCACGGGACGCCCCTTCTTGGTAAACAGCTTCACCACAGGCTTCCCCTGCGCATCCTTGTACATGTGCGCCTGCATGCGGTCCCCGTCCATCTTCCTCTGCGCAATGAGCCCGCCTGCCTTCTTGACCACCACCACCTCCTCCTCCTCCGTCACAACGCGCACCAGGATAGGCACAGAGCCCAGAGTGAGGGCCATGGGCTGCGCCCTAGGGATGATCAGCGACTCCAGCACCCCCTCCTCTTTCCTCTTCTTCTTCGTCTTGGTCTCCTTCTTGCCCTTCGCCTGGGGGGGATCATCCATCACAACGGATGCATCATCCACCAGCTCGACCACGTCGCCCTTCAGCAACGTCTTGTCGCGCAGCAGCAAGGAATAGCTCCCCTGCTCAGCGCCCGCTGCGGTGTAGAGCATGTAGTGGATGAGGTACCCCCACGCCGCCTCCTCGCGTATGAGGTCCTTGCTGCGCCGGATCTCCCGCAGGATGAGCATGTGCTTGCGCCGGTCGCCGCTGGTCCCCTCGATGGCAGCCGAGTTCTCCAGGCTCACGAAGCGGTTCCGCATCGCAGACGTGGACGCCTTGAGGGGCACATACCACGTGCCCGACGAGTGGATGACGAGCTTGCCGTACTTGGGGGTGAGATAGCGCTGCACGGTATCCTCCTTGGAGAAGAGCCATTTGACGAGATAGGGCGAGCTCGTAGCGTGACAGGTCATGGGCGTGAAGGGCACCCCGCACACGAGGGAGGGCAGCTCCTGCTGCTGCTGAACGAGGGAGACGGCCAAGCGGGGCAGATCCCGCTGCACACGAAGGAAATTCTCCCAGTAGGGCCCCAGGCTGCTCATGACCGTCATGGTCCCCACGCCCATGGGCAGGGTCCGCAGCAGCATCTTGACAAAGACCTTGCACTCCAGGTAGCTGAAGGAGGGGAGCACCTCCACCAGCGCCTCTGCCACCGTGTCGATATGATGCTGGCCCCCCGCAATGCCCACCGAGATCTTATGCCTCTCCTTGTAGATGTTAGTGAGCTTCTGACAAAAGCCCACCACCTGCAGCAACGACAGCGGGGGGCGCGAGGAGGCCGTGGACGAGAAGCACTTGCCCTGGGCCATGGCGATGGCGGTCTCCGGCTGGCTCACCATGTGCTTTCCCACCTCGAGGGGCTTGGGCTCCTTGATCCAGCTGTGCAGCTGCGCGGCCGCCGACTTGCCCGACAGCCCCCCGCACTTTTCCATGGCCTTGGCGAAGCTCTTCAGGATGCCCGACGTCTTGAACCCATACACGGAGGAGATGTCCACTTCCGGGAGCAGGACCCGCAGCAGCGCGTAGATTTCCAGCGCGGGGTTGTCGTGCCTCGATTGGATGGCCCTGTCCACCAACGCGACGACAAGGTTTCTCTGCTGCCTGCGCTGCCCCTGCTTGGCCGACTCGAGCGCCTCCGCCACCTCCCGAAACAGGAGCCCGCCCCCGCCCTGCTGCTGGGACGCAAGGAGCTCCATCTCCATCTGCTGTGCCAGGGCGCTGCTGCCGCTGCTGCCGTTCACATGGTATGCAGACAGCATCTGGCCCTTTTGACAGGTGTGGTATATATATCCTTTCTCGTCTCACTCGATGAAGCATATGCCAAAAAACTGTTTTGTGGAGATCCTTCTGTTCCTCCAGGCCCTGTGCGCGTGCACCCTCATCACCTCCTCCGTCTACTCTGCGTCCTTTTACTCCGTTTTCCACAACTCAAGCTTTATGCCGTATGTCAGCGTTTCCGCCTTTGTGCTCTCCTACATTCTCTTGCGCGCCTGCCTCCGCACCCAGGGTCTCCTCCTATGCCTCCTGCTCAACACCCTTGGTGTGAGCATGATGGGCTGTCAAATCGCCGTGTGGCTCTGCGCCACGGACGACACCGACACATTCAAGCGAGGCAAGCTGGCCATCGCCTTGGGGTGCATGAGCCTCTTAGTCTCCTTCATCACAATTCAATTTGTGTGGCTACACTACTACTGGCAGCAAAATGAAGGGGCGGTAAACACCATCGTTATGCGCATCATCACACAGAGCACAGTCATTGTCTGCTTTATTTTTGGCGCCTCCATCGTCGTCATCGACGATAGGGTATGGGAATGGAGGTACGCGTACGCCATCCTCTTCACCGTCCTCATCTCCGCCTACTTGAACGGCTTTACCGCCTTTTTTCATCTTCAAAACAACAAGAACAACGCATCGGCCGCCACAGTCTGTGCCGAAATCATACTGCAGCCCATCCTCTTCATCGAAGATTGGCTGGTTGTAGTAGTAAGTCAGGGCTCCAAGTAGATCCTCTTCAGCTTGCGGATGGCCTCTTGCTTCCTTGCGTCGTCCCACATCAACTTGTCCGTGGTGTGCGACCTAAAAGGCATCATGTCCTGCCTCCTCCAAGTCTCAATATACAATTTTCCAAAAAAAAAAAAATTAAAATGCCATATGACCTTGGTCATGATCCACGCAAAGTATGCCTCGGCTGTCTTAAAGGGAGAGGCCTTGCATTGCTCGTTGAGGTTCCACACCTTTCCACTGGGCCTGTCGATGATATCCTTGCTCTTCCCTGCGATGAGGTGCCACTGAGTCCGCTCAATAATAACGTGTTGATCAATCATGAGGGGATGGCCCAGCATGAGCTCCTGCATGAAGAGCTCCACATCCTCATAACTGCGCCCAAACATGAGCCGGAGGAGGAAAAACTGCCTGCCTGTAGTCTCTTCAAAACACCAGTAGACCGAATTGGGAAGCAGGTAAAAGAGGTTCTCAGGCTCAAACACATTTCCCGAATTCGAGGTTGTGAAGAAAAACAGAGCAATGGCACTTCTGCTCTTTGGCATTTGGTTTGTGATTTTCACACTCAATTTCTGACGTTTTATTGGCTTGGAAATTTCTATTTCAGGTAAAACGAAAAAAGCAAAATATTTTTAATTTTTAATTTTAGATTTTTTTTTGGCAAGGCTAAGGCTCGAGAATGGCAATGGCGCCGCCCATGAGCGTCAACGACACCGTGTACTTTTGCACGAGGCCCAAGCCATCCATGAGCACGACAGAGTTTTGGGCGCTCAGCAGCCCGAAACGCGAACTTGTGATCAGGGCCAAATAGATCACCTGGTACACCATGATCAAGGATGACGCGGCTATGGCCCACGGGCGCTGCTGCATAGCGGCTGCACGTTGCAGAAGGGAAATCTGTTCGATCAGGTATGCCACAGCACAGAGCCACGCGCTGATGAGGAGCACGGCGCTGGCTTGCATGTCGGCCTGGTCATGCGCTATGCTCTGCACTGCCTTTTTGTGATTATGGAATTCGATGCAAAGAATAAAGAGATGCATGAAGAGGGAGGTGAAAAAAATCCAATTGGTATCCATAACATCCGTCAGCCCGCACGCGGAGGCTGAGGCTACCGACAGGAGGGGCGTGGTCAACGCAAATTCCAAAAAACGTTTGGGAATGTAGTGATGCTTGGCATGATCCGCATAGTGCGACGAGGGGTGGAACGAAATGTAAAGAAGGCAAAAGAGGAGCAGCAACTCTGCCAGCAGCAGATTGTTGCCAGGAATCTTCCACGTATTTTGTATGAAGAGGAAACACCCTGCGCCTCACCGCATTCCCGTCAGCCTGTAAACGCCAAAAACCTTAGTCTCGAATTACCTGCAAAAATGAATTGAACGACAAGCGAGATCCGCTTAATGGTCTTTTGCAGATTATTGCTGTGATGCGGGCTGACAGGCTCTACCGCGTCCTCTTGCCTTACGTATCCCATGTAAAACGCAGTCGAGATCAGCTGCGCAACGAGCAGGAGGAAGGGGACGCTGACCCCGGCGAAAAGCCCGTCCATGCTAGCCAGAACCCTTCGCTCGTATTCGGGAGCCTGCCCTACGAGGTTGCACAGGGATGTGGGCCCTTCGTGCGTATAGAACAGATACTCCTCGGCAAAGGGGCAGCTAGCAGCCTTCTTGGCAGCGGCTGTGCCGCCCCTGCACTCCATGCAGTCCTCCTCCCCCACCTCACAGGGGACAGCCGTCACAGACCAAGTCTCAAGATGGGCGAGTGCCAGGTCCGACTGCCTCCCTCGCTCATAAAACACACACACCAGGACCGTCAGCAACAGAAGCAGAACGGTTTGCAAGACCGCTTGCGGTACGCCGGATATGACGGGCTTCATCCCCCCCAAGACCTACAATAGGCATATATATACATGGATAGCAACATGATAGCACTTGACTTATTGCCATATGCTGCAGGAAATGAAGGGGCTATTTGCCTATTTCATCATGATGATGGCGGGGGGTGGCGCTGTGGCAAGCATGCTCTTCCAAGAAATTGAAACCTTAAGAAAGAGGCTTGATACCATAGAAGTGACCACAACCACTGCTCATCGCGATTTGCATCTGAGGCTGGATCAAATGAAGGTGCTTGCAAAGCGGAATCTAGAACTTATTTTCAAAGAACAGTTTCAGAAACATGCCAAATTGAAACCTGGTCATCATGCACATATTAAACCATGAGGAACAGGGCAGGGCCCATCGTTTTTATTTTTTCTTGGAAGACAGGGCCTGCTTGGCAAAGGCTTTCAGAAGAGGGCTTTCCTCCTTGCTCTTGCGCTTTTTATCCGAGATATCCATCTCCTTCTGCACCTTCAGATGGCTCATCTGTGCCACCTCAGCGTCATTTCGAATGATCTTGCCCGACTTCTTGTTCTTCTTGACAGGAGGGGGTGTCATGGGAGCAGCCTTTGTAAAAAAAGCCTTCATGATGGGGGCTTCTCTGCGCTCCTTGTCTCGCAATTCCTTATCCTGCCCACCAAAAGACAACCTCACTTGCATTGAACTAGGAAGCAGAACAGATGGAGAGACCTCAGTGGTGAGCCTCCCCTCCAACATATCCGACCACAGCATTCGCTCCGACTCCCTCTTGACTTGCGCGTTGAAAATGGAGGAGGCAAACTTTTCCTTGTGCTTTAGATGATCTTTGCTGCTTTTCTGGTTGCTGCTCGTCGTTGCGCTCTGCAAGAAAACCTTGTTGTTCTCAACCCCCCATACAACAACAACAGAAAAGAGTGATACCTCGGCCCCAAGCTGCATCCTCTGTTCAATAATGGGAAGGAAAATCCCGTCCACCGCCTTGCGAAGCGCCGCCAGATAGAAATGCCGATCCACAAGCATCCCTGGTCCACAGTGACTGAAGGGCTCTGCTTTGGCTGTGATCTGGCGCTCTGCATTCATGGTGATAATATACTTGACCCGTTCGCCGAGGACCGGAGCGCTTCCTGGATCCTGCGCCCGCGTCAGTCTTGGTGGATGCGTTGGGGGCAAGAATGACAGACCTTGACGCGCATCTTCCACGCCACAGAGACATGCGGCAGCTTCTGTACAATCTTCCACGGTATTTTGACTCCAGCGCGAAGGGCCTCATCCAGCTCGTTTTCAGTGAGGGGATGCGTTCCGTCCGCATAGGGGCTCTCAATTTGCCTCCGAATTTCAGAAAGCTCCGCAGACGTCATTGGCTGAGAGCAGTCCTGGATGCTCTTCCTCAAAACCTTTTGGATGGCATACTCCTCCAGCCCAACCTTATTCTGAGCTTCCCTCATCAGCCCCTCAGCAAAACAGCATCCAAACGACAAAACACTCACCATCATAACCTCCCTGACCTTGTTTCTCACCATGAGGGCGCCTTCCTCCACATTGGCCGTCTTGGCAAGGTGTTCGGCCAGTTTCAGAACCAGATTGCGAATCAGGGGCGAACCATCCCTCCGCACGCATTCGATGCCCTTAATGTCGACTTTCGGGGCATCCGTGGCCTTTTCATACTTGTTGCCAATATAACGCTTCTTCTTCATCAGCAAAAGGTTCTCATATACCTTTTCAAACTCGATGCTCTTGGGCCGCTTCATCCGGCTGTTCACCAACTCCGCAAACCGCTTCGCCTCCTCCATGGTCTCTGCAATCGTCAAGGGCTCCCGCCCCCGCTTGTTGGGAATCCGGATGAACACCGAGTCCGTGTCCCCGCACACCACCTCCCCATTCTCCTCGTACCCATTCTCCATGGTGAAATAGCCCTCCGCGAGCCGCTTCACCTCCTCAATGTCCTTTCTCCCCAAGCCCGTCGTCGTCTCGGCAATCGGACGCAAAGGGATATGGGCGTTGGCGCATCCCAGGGCGCCATAGAACCCATTGCACACCAGCTTGCAGCTCATCTCGCGCGCCTTGAGGACCATCTTCTTCATAGGGTCCGTCTCTGCCGCAAAGGCGCCCTTGGCAATCTTCCGTTGCGCAAGCATCTTTTCCAGGATGCAGGGAATGACGCCCTTCCTGCCCCTCCTCCCCCCTTTCAGCAATCACCTTATGGTATATAGAAAGAGAAGGGAGACCTGTCTTCCTCAGAGACGAAGCGATGCCCTTGGAAATGGAGGGGCCTGTGCTTCATGTGCCTATCCTCTGCCTTGTCCACGCAAAAGGTGCTGTAGCAAAGGTTTTCAGCGATAATTTGGGAAGGGTACATGGCGGAAAAGTCAAGCACCACAACACGATCCCAAAAGCCTCGTTTCACCGACAGCACCGTGGCCCCCATGAACTTGCCCTGATTATGCCTCAAGGGGGAATCCGAAGGGATATGGGGAAGCAGAAAGCCCTTCAGGCGAGCCTCGCGCATGAGGAGGCTTGTAAAGCGGATCAGAATCCCACGATTCAAAACCCATTCCACAGGAAGCCCCGTCACACGTGCCCGCTCCACTGCATTGGATGGAATGCTGAGCGACTTCATCAACTCCAGCGGCAGCTCTGCATCCTTGAGACAATAGATTCCAAGCTCTTTCCGGCCAAGGGGGCCTGCAGCATCATATATTATTTGGCAGTCATTCTTCCTCTGCCAACAACAACAACAACAAAAAGAAAGGGGCAACAAGAACCGCTATGCCACTTGGGCGAAATTTCCGTAAAATGAAGATCCTCCTTGGCCATGCCCTCCCCCTTCAAAAACACCTTGCACACAGCATCCAGCTTGTACTCGTCCAGCTTGAAGTTGTTAAGCATCCATAAGTAGACATCCAGGACCCCGCGTCCAGCGCAGGAGACACGATTGCACTTTCGTTTTCCCACCTGCCCATTCTCCATGTCAAAGAGCAAAACTGGGGGAACTGCTATAAGAAAATACCTGAGCGGACTGAAAATACAGCTCCTTCACCTTCAAGCCCACATGCTCTACCCTTGTCATCATGGCAAACTGCTTTTCAATGCCGAGTGCCACCGACCGCTTTTGGAGGTACTCCATGTCGAAATTGCAAATGTTGTACCCCGTCAGAAAATCCGGGTCAAAACCTAAAACACAGTCGCGGAATGCCAGAAGCAGGCTCTCCTCCTTCTCAAACGAAAAGACATCGGCGTCGGGAATAGGGCTGCACTCCTTGAAGCTGAGAAGGACAGGCCGTTTCCTCGGCTCAAATTGAATCGAAATCTGGATGACGGGGTCCACCATTGGATCAGGGAATACGCCGCGCCGTCCTGCCGCCTCCAAATCGAAGGAGAGGATTCGTAGAGGCCCAAGATCCGATTTCTCCTCCAGGCTCAACACTCGCAACTGATCCATATGACACTCGCGCACCTGAAGTGCTCGTCACATCAACATCATGCATAGTATACCGAAGAATCAAACATACTACCTGAAGATCGCAGAACCGCTGCTGCTCACACGAAATGGAGGAAGAAGGGAGGGCGACCCTGCACCATTGGCAGCCATGCAGCTCCTTGTCTACCATAAACTGCAGGATCGGGTCCAGATTGGAGTTGAAGGTGGGCGTCTTCCTGGCCCCGGCCACCACCTCTGGAATCCCTCCTGCACTTATGTGGATCGAGTGGCCCTCCTTCATGAAGGTGTCTTCATTGATGCGGTAGCCCCCTTCCCAGCACTCTCGGAGCGGCTTCATGAATCGCGGGGATATCACCCTCTGCTTCAAAAACAACTGCCCCGCCTTCGTCGGCCTAAACCCCATGATATCCGTCCCCACCACAAGCTCCATCGACACAATGGGCATGTGAAAGGGTTCAGTGTACAGCAGCTTCTGCAATACCTTGTCTCCCTCCAGGACGGAAGCGAGCGCTTCACGCATGGCCAAGCACACGCACTCGTGATTCGCAGGCGAATCGATCCAACCTTCCGGCGCCTCCACATACATGGAAGGGTACCACCCATGCAGGGTCAGATGAAGGCTCCTGCCGTCCGCACATCGCCCAAAGAGCACGACACACGTCCCGTGCGTCTTGTCTTGCTGTACCTGGATATCGATCACCATAAAATCCACAAAGCCTTCCTCCTCCCTCTCCAAGTCCAAGTCCCTCAACGCCTTCACAAAGGCATGGTCCATCACCACAGCACTCGTACAAGCCACTGCCTCCTCCACTTCCTCCATTCCATACCCCTCCTCCATCTCATCATGATTCTCAGCCCCCTCGCTACCGCATTGGCTGCTGCCGCTACTGCCGGGTCTTCGGGAGAACGCCTCTTCCTCCTCCATCCCCAAAATCCGAAACTTTTCAGGGATATTTATGGGCATCGGAAGTTCTATTTCCGGGAATATTTAAAACCCATTTCAAAAAAAAAAATAATAAAATAACAAAAAAAAATCGTAAAAAGAAAAAAATGGAGGAGACGTTCAGGGGAAGGTAAGCCTAAGCCATCTTACTACAAGTCCAAGCCTGTTTTGCCTCCCTAAGGGTGCCAAGCATATATCATGTCCCTTCAGCCTCATTGGAAGCAGCATGCTCTTCTGTGGATGTATCAATCCTCCCCCCGTCACCGATCCAGAGTACAGCGGCGTGTATTTCAGCGTCAACGATGACATGACGGCGCATGCCGCCAAGCTAGGAGGCACCCCGCTCTTGGTGGAGCACTGCACGCAGCAGGTGGGCACCATCCTTTCTGCATGGACAGGACCGAATGGCAGCATGTATGCTCTGGCGGAGATCGACGTCAAGAAACCAGGCGGCGCTGTCGCTGCTGAATATGTCAAGAAGAGGAAATTGAACGAGCTATCCGTTGGATACACGCAGAAAATGTCCTACAACTTCAAGCCCCTCTCCAAGGTCATTCGCGAGGTGTCGCTGGTGAAAAAGGGGGCTAGACCAGGATGCATCATCTCCACCATAGACGCATAGGGTAATATAAAGGACGTGATGCGCATAGGATGGATATGTCAAACGGTAAGATCATTTTTAAGTCTGCCCTCATCGTGGCAGCCACTATCATCTTCATCTACTTGTATTCGCTTATCCATGTGCCAAACCACGAAAATAATGACAGGAGTAGAAAGCATGATCCAATCGATATGACCACAGTTTACTACCTGTTTGCGTCCTTTCTTTTATTACTCATGGGCCTACCCATATTAAGATGAGGGGCATGTATATAAGTCGGTAGTAGCATCAGGATCCATTCGATGAAACGTGCACTATTCAAGGTGGATCAGGAAAAGGTTGTGCAATTACACACGTCAACCACTACAGAAAAGCCTCCTCAATCCAAGGACGAGAACCAAGCGCCTGCGAGAGCAAAAAGGCCCAGAAGCCGCAGCCGCAGTCACAGCCGCAGCCACAGCCGTAGCAGCAGCAGCAGCAGCAGCAGCAGCAGCAGCAGCAGCAGCAGCTTGGATACTAAAAAGGGGCCCGAAAAACCGAAAGCCCATGCCAAGGAGGAGCAGGCAGGTAAAGAGCCAGAAATAGCAAACAAGGAAAAGAAGGCAGCAGAAGATGCTGGTGCACACGTACGCTTCAGCTTGGACGACCAATCGATGCAGGACATGAAATCTGAGATCCAGGCTTTGCAAAGGAGCCTTGACACCATCCAGCACGATAATGAGAAGCGAGACGGCAAGTATAAGGCGTTTGTGAAACGCGTGGATCAAAAACTCAAGGAAAAGATCAAAAACGTCGAAGAATTCTCTGATCAACTGAAAGGGCAATTGGCCAAGGAGCACCAGGACCTGCTGCATGTCATTGACAGCATGGAGAGAAAATTAGAGGGGCGCATGCACTCGCATGCCCATGATATGCAAAAGGCCAAAGAAGAATTTTTAAAGACATTGACCCAAAAGCAAGAGGATGATGAGGACCAGATCGAGGAAATGGAGTCACTGCGCATGGAACTCCAATCCGCCATGGTGGGGGGTCGCGGCCGATCCACCGCCAGAAAGTCTATTGCATCCTCGTCCAATACTGACGCACCACCATCTCCACAAGATAGTGATGATCAGGAGAGCTCTTCTCCCAAGCCAAATGCGAAAAAGAAAGCGCCCCCCTCCTCCCAAACCCGTAGTAAGGAGAAGCCTGAAAGTAAGCCGTCATCAAAAATAGACCAGCCTGAGGAGGAGGTACCCCCGTTGACTGGCAAGAGAACCAGTAGCCGAAAACCCAGCAAAGACAGCAGAGCTAGCAGCCAAAGCCAAAGCCGAAGCACGAGTAGGGCAAGAGGCAGCAGCAGGAGCCAAAGCCGAAGCAAGAGTAGGGCAAGAGGCAGCAGCCGAAGCCAAAGCCGAAGCAAAAAGTCACAGAGCCAAACCAAAAAGACACAGGACAGTAGTGCCCAGAGCCAAAGCCAAAAGGCACCTATCAAAAGCCAGCGAAGCAAAAAGGCACAGGACAGTAGCCAAAGCCGAAGCCGAAGCAGAAGCCGAAGCCGAAGCCAAAGCCAAATCCGAAGCAAAAAAACACAGGACATCAGCCAGAGCTCAACCGCTCAAACGCCACAGGACAACAAGCGAGGCAGAAGCCGAAGCCAGAGCAAGAAAACACAGGACATCAGCCAGAGCTCAACCGGTCAAAAGCCACAGGACAACAGCCGAAGCAGAAGCCGAAGCCGAAGCCAGAGCCAAAGCCGAAGCAAGAGCCGGAGCCAGAGCCGAAGCAAAAAGACACAGAACAGCAGCCAAAAAACCCCAAGTCAAAAGACACAGAACACCAACAACCAAAAGAGCCAAAGCAAAACGACTCGGAGCAGCAGCCAAGGTAAAAGGAGCAATAGCAAGAGCCGAGGCAAATCGCCGCGGAGTCAAAGCCAAAGCAAGGAGAGAGCAGCACCGAGTAAAGAGGCAGCTGCGCCAGGCGCGAGGACTCGGAGCGCCTCTGTGGAAAGGCCAAAGGCGACTGGCCGGGCTCTGTTTTCAAGAGCCGATTCGGATGAAAAAGCAAAACGGGACGCTGAAATCGAGCGATTCGAACAAGAGGTGTGCGCATGGGGGTGGGACGAGGAAGAGAGGGACGAAGAGCCCTCCCTCACACTCATCATGCAACATTATCATGAGATGCTTCAATGCGCCATTCACGATCTCAGGCTCAACAAGATGCAATCCCATGCCGAACTCGAGGCCAGCATCCGTGACTTGGTGGAGATTGCACCGCTTGACTACCCTACCCAGGACCAAATCCCGGTCTTGGAAGAGCGGCAGGCTGTTTTCCTCAAGCTCATCACGTGCTTCTACCAAACCATCTGCGTCATCTCCATGGAAACCAATCGCGCGCCCGAAGAGGTGTATGGTGACCAGGAACTGCTCCTCTCCGCTCTTCACCGCGTTCATGCCATGCACTGATATTTAAACTTAGGTTTATGATGATCATGATGCATCTGCTAGTACATCCCCTTCCTCTTGAGTAAGATGATGATAGGCCTGCTTGTTGTGCATTTCGATCTGAGTCGCCATTTGTTTCCAATACTCTGTGGGCTCCGTCTGCGGTTTATTGGTATTGAACGTGGCTAACGAGTCATATTCCATAAGGGTATCTGAAAAGGTGCGCTTCATACAGCTGCACCTGCACCGCTGCCGTACTTAAATACAAATCACCAACGTAAATAGTCGATGGGGCGTCGTCTCCTCCTCCCCTTGCTCCTCCTCCACATGACCAGCTGCACCGACATTCGCATTTGCGATACCACCAACGCGGCGCTGGCCTCGCCCCCTCCTGCCTATACGGAGTACATCCGATCCTTGTTTCGCCTTGGACTGAGCGTCGAGTCCCTGACCATGCCTGATAATTGCAATCAGTATAGCACCCTGAACACTTTCGCCAACGAAATTGCAGGCGCGTTTGGGCTCCAAGCAAACTCAGATGCAGGGGGGAATTATGCCAACTGCAACAACATCTACAACAACATTCAAAACGCAGCCAAGGGCGTCGGGCTAACGGTACACTGGCCTCCAACTCTGCCCACCACATACCAAGACTACAGCAACCCGCCTCCGTCCTACACCTCCCAGGTCATCAATCTCATCTACGACCCGACGATCCGGCACGACTTTGTGGCCAAAACCCTCCGAACCACTGCTTGGACCTCTGTGTACCTCCAGCGTCCCAGTCAATACGACAATGATAATGAGGTGCTTCTCAGCCATCAGATTTCAAAACAACCTCCTAAAGCATGTCTGGCAGGTGCACCCCCTGTACCAGCTTCCACAAGCCCTTTTCAATCAGCCCATCCAGTTTTCACAGGTATTATGCTTGGCCCCAAGATGGTAGAATGAACTAATATGTGACCTTCCCACGGCAGCAAGGGTTCCTTGGGTTCGAGGACTACATTGTATTCCCCAAGGCCATCCAGTCCAAGCTCGTGCAGGTGGGGGGAATGGGCCTATGGGGGGTGCTCACCACAGGGTGTAGGCCTCCCATCTTTACCATCTCCGTCAACTGGAAGGCCATGGTCACCGGTTTATGCCAACAGCCGTACATCTACATCACGTCGATCGTGGAGGACACTGCCTTTGACTGCATGATGCAGTTTACGGCCAACGAGCTGCGCACCCTCGGACAGCCCTCCTCCCCCGCTCTGCTTCAGGGCCTCTTGTACGCCATGTCGCCAGCCCTCGCAGGAGGCAGGATCCTCAATTCCGTGTCGCATACCCAGACCATCATGGACTGCATTTTCCCCTCGAATACGTACCAGTTTTCCACGTGGGGCAAGTGGAGTTCAGCGTCCCCTGGCATTTGCTCGCCGTGCCTGGCACAGCAGTTTTCAATCACAAGCTCGACGCCCATCTCCAGACCCTGCAACCAAAGCGCCGGGGAGTTTGCAGACTGCTGCTTCACGTGCAGGGACGGGTACACCATCCTCACATTCACGTCCGCCACCACCCACACGCAGCAGCAGCAGTGCCTGAAAAACTGCGCTCCAGGCTACACCTTTGACAATCCCACCTACACGCAGCCCAATTGTGTCCCGTGCCCTGTGGGCACGTTTACGGATGGCAAGGGCATATGCAAGCCGTGCACCAGCCTGGGGTTTACCTCCAACGCCGTGGTGATGCCCTCCTCAAGGCAGGGCTGTGTCGAGTGCGGGGGCAGGGCCAAGGCGGTGGCGAATCAATGCGTGCCGTGCCCGTCGCAGTTCTTTTTGCCCCCAGGAGGCCTTGTCTGCCGTCCCTGCGACCCGGGCTATGTGCTCAAGACCGCCGCCTCCGAAGAGTGCACCCCTTGCCCCGTGGGCTTCTTCGCTGATGTGTCCAATCGCTGCTTGCAGTGCCCCCTCAACACGTTCAAGAGGCTGCAGGGCGCAGGGAGCTGCCAGCCGTGCCCCTCTGGCATGCAGTCCGTCCTCAATCGGAGCGTCTGTGTCCCATGCACGGACATCGACCACGCGCTGGCCCCGTGGGCCATCTACAAGCCCAATATCTCGGGCTGCGGCGCCATGTGCAATCAGTCCGTCTCGTACGCTGCGGGGACCAACCCCTACACCGCGGGCGGATGCAGGCCTTGCTCGCTGCTCCCCGTCCCTATAGGTCATGCCTTGCTTCCTTCCCCCCACACAGTTCTACTGCTGTGACGCATAGACTCGGCAGGCATGTACCGCAGCCCGCTCAACTGCGCTGTCTTTCTGCACTGCCTCAACATCCCTGCCTCAGACCTCCTGAGCTACACGGCGAGCGGCAACGCGAGCGGCATATGCCCCTGGGCCTGCGCTCCTGGCTACTCGATTGTTCAGGCTAGTTTAGCCTTTTGAAAGAAAGCGAATGATGATCCGCACTGACGCACAGCGAGCAGAATACCTGTGCTCCATGCAACGCAAAGGGTTTCAACGCCACGCTCCACGTCTACACATCAGGGTGCACCTACGCGTGCATACCTGCCCTTTTCTACAGGTCAGTGCTTCTATGCCCTAGCAGCTGAACGAATCATTGTGATATATGTGGTAAGGCGACAGGGGCCCCTCCAACGCGGATCTGACGTGCAATCAGCGGTGCATCAATCTGGAGCAGGTACCCACCCTCAAGCCAAGAGCCAGAGACTACTATTACTTCTCCCCAAACAACGGCTCGCGCCTCTTCACGCTGTCCCCAAGCACCAACACGTATGTCCTGGGCCGCTGCGGGTCCAACCTCACGAATCCAAGCTCCGAGCTTGCCATCGTTCGCCACGTAGGACTCTATGGCTTCCCCTCCTCCACTTCCACTGGATGCGGCAACTACATGCTCAATCCAGGCGAGGACTGCGACGACGGAAATAAGGTCTCGGGCGACGGCTGCAGCTCCGCGTGCCTCATTGAGCGCACAGGCTATTGGGATTGCGACATCCTGGGCGAGCCCTGCCTGCCCCAATGCGGATGGCCCTTGTCGGTGCTGATGGAGGGCCTGCTTCAATTTCCTGTGCCCCCTCCGTACAGCCAGCCCTGGTGCGCCCGCATCACCTACACCGACTTTCTGCAGGTTTTAGCGTGCGCCCTGCAAGTGCTGTCCGATCCTCAGCATGACATCGTAGCCCCCGCTCCCCAGCCTGGGCACAATCTCCTCCTTTCTCAAAGCCACAAATCCATCTCCAATGGCATGCATCAACTCAAGGAGGTGGTGCCTCCTGTCCACAGGATGCACTGCCTCCCACCCCGCGTTCAGGCTGGCCACGATGGCTTCATGCAAACACCCAAAGAGCCCAGGCATCTTGTTGTAGAAAAAACTTCCCTCAGCACATAGCTCGGATAAGGCGTGTAGTTGATGCCCTAAATTCATCCATGTAGGATCATCCATGAAATCTGCTGTCTGCAGCCTCTCCACAGCATCCTCTGCATGCCCTTTGAAGATCCCGTACGCATATCCATAAAGACCTGCTGGGTGCAGGCCCTTGAGCTCTGCCATCACATTCTCTAATGCCTCAATCATCCCTTTTAATGCCTTAAAGTCTGCTTAAATACCCTTCGACTGACTATGAATACTCGCATGAAAGGTACCCCTCCTACTCCGAGGCGCCTGGATGCAGAACAACCTGATCTCGTGCGACTGCATCTCCAACCCCTACCAAACCTTGCCCTACGAGCAGTGCAACTATGTGAATAGGGGGTGCAGGCAGTGCCCTGCAGGGCAGTACCAGGACGACCTCTACTCTCGCTGCACCGCCTGCGGGTCGGCCTGCCCCCTCGGCTTTCGCGCGTTTAACATCACGCTGGACGCCAATAATTTGCCTGTCAAGGCCAAGTACAGGCTCTCCAGCCTCAATCTGTGTGGCCCGAGCATCTCCACATCCCAGGCCCTCACCTTTGCCGATCCAGTGTACGATCCCTTCTCCTACGGAATGGATCAGCTCAAGATCGGTTGCGTGCCGTGCGAGTGCGGGGCCTACAACAATCCGCAGCAGGTTCTTTTTGCTTTTCGCGTATGCTGCAGCTGCCTGACATTATGATGAGGAGCAGGTGGTCTTCACCCTGCCAGGCTGCCACTGGATCTGCAGACGCGATCCTACAAACCAGAGCGAGCCCGACTATTACTGCAAGGTGCCGCTGATGAATGGAACCTGCGATCAGCAGTGCATCGACTGCCAGCACAGCCTCAACAGCCTCATTGCCCCTCCCACCTTTGGCTACTACATCCAGCCCTGCCAGGATGGCATAGGCCATGCCTATGCGCCCTGTGACCCCCCTCCGGATCCCAACGCCGTCTTTACAGGCAACAGCCCCAGCATCGGCGATAGCAAGGGATGCCCGTGGGATTGCAAGAAGCCGGGATTTCAGCTGCTCAGGGGGTCCTGCGTCGCTTGCTTCCGCACAGGCACCTGCGCCCCAGGCGAAGTCCTCCAGCCCTGTGGCCTGCAATTTTACTGCGCTCCATGCACCCTCGTCAAGGATCCCCACCTACTGCAGCCCATGCAGGTCTTTGCCTTTTTTCTCCTTGCTGGGTCATTCCTAAACCCTCTGGAAAACAGGTGTGGTACAGCACCGACACCTTTCTCGACTGCGTCCCGGGCTGCGAGGAGGGCTACGCCTTCTCCCTACTCCAAAACGACGACGGCGGCATCTGTCACCAGTGCTCTCAGCCAGACTGCGCTCTCGATGAGGAGAGGGTCCTCTGCACGCGCCACAATGACACGTACTGCAGACCATGCCCCACCCTCCCCTTTCAGAACCATCAGGAGTTTTACAGCCCGGGGCTCTGCCTTACCCGCTGCGCACAGGGCTACGCCCAGACGGATAGGACGTGCCAACTGTGCTCCCAACAGGTATGCGGGCCAGGGCTGCAGCTCAGCTCCGATTGCTACTCCCCTGCGGACAGGGAACGCCTGCCCTCGTGCATCCCGTGTCCCCCTCTTGCGCTTGGCGCCATGTTTCTTCAGGGATGCCAAACCACCTGCATCAGCGGATGGATGTACGTCAGCGACTCCAACCGCACATGTGTGCCGTGCGACATCTCCGGCTGCCCCTTGGGGTACCAGGGCTTCTGCGCCGGGGGCGAGCTGCAATGCACCCTGTGCCAGTGGCCTCTCGACCGGTCCAAGACCCTCGCTGGACCCGGAAACTGCACCGTGGTCTGTGCCCCCAACTACGCCCCGAGATTCGACCATCCCTCGCCGCTCGTCTGTGTTCTTCTTGTGGAGACACCCCAGTCCGTCCTCCCGGGCCCTCCTCCTCCTGGCCCTGCCGTGGCCGTTGTGGCCTGGGGGGTCGACCTCTCCAATTCCAATGCGAGCATGCAGAGCGGTTTTCCTACGCGCACAGTGCCCCATACATAGTACATGACATGGACTATATATAAATCACCGGGGCCCATCATTGTCAAGTGAAGATATACATGGATTCTCCTGGCTTAGAGATATCAGCCCTCGAGACCAAGCTCAAGGCCCTCTATCTAAAACGCCATAAGCAGCAGCGGTTGCCCTCCACCCCGCTCTTGAAAAGGATCAATAGGGAGCTCGCGATGCATCACAACGACGAAAATTACGAGATGGAGTACATTCGAAAACGATTTGATTATCGATGCCCTGTAGAGACTCTGCCCCTGCCCCGGGGCAAGGCCTGTCATCTGCAATACAAAAGCAACGTGGAGCGCCTCCACGCCTCCATGCAGTCGCTCTTGGCAGAGGTGGATACGAAGCGCCAGGAACTGCTCCAAGCACTGAAAGAATCGGACAAAACGGAAGGGGTGCAGGACGTCATCCTCTCTGAACTCAACGCTACCTTGGACAAGTACCATCAGGTTCAGGCCGAGCTCTACCACTTTCTCGAGAAAACGGAGCCCATTGACGTGGAGGCGTTTCATGCGCGTTTGGGGCCCCTTTTGCAAGAAAAGCTGAGGATCATGCGGGAATCGCGCATGGCCCAGATTCAGACCTTGCAGGAGGCCAAGGCCAACGGCGTTTCATCCGAGGCCAGCACAATACAAGTATATATAGACGCTGGACAATGACGATGATGGGACTATGAGGCCAGAAACGTGTCGAGGGACAGGGAGGGCGTTTACGCGTATCACTGTGCATGCAAGCAACCAGGACGTTCTATCCGCCGAAACAGACCTATGGACGGATCCAAGAATTCCCGACATGCTCCGCCAGTACAGCGACAGTGCGCTTGTGGAGGAGGCGCCGATCTTTTTGAGCCTGGGCGATATTCACCTCGGAAAGAAGCTGGGGGAGGGCACCTACGGCAAAACCTACACGTGCACCCTCCTCCAACAGACCACGAATGTCGTGGTGAAGATGCCCCTGGCGCAGGAGCTCCAAGACAACTCCATTGCAAAGAAGGCGGTGCCCGAGATGGAAAAGGTGGTGGAAAACTATAACCAGGAGTTTACGAATTTCGAGCGTATGATGGAGCCCGTCCTGTTCACCACCTATACGCGCCAAGGCGAACACTGGGTGACGCTCAAGACCGACAGCGTCGCCGAAAATCACCAAGAGTACTTTGCCCTCCAGCAGGAAATGCTCAAGATCCAAGGGCACCCGGGGTACAAGCACATGCACCGACTCTTGCATTTTCAAATTGCGGAGGGCACAGTGCCCCTGATTTTCAGCGAGCCGTGCGACGAGACGCTGCAGGGACTGCTGAGGCAGCTTTATCTCGCGAGCAGCCCCTTCTTGCGCCTCAAAGAGTACAAGCTTTGGTGGACCATTGCGCGCCAGCTGACGAGCGCCATGGAGTTTATGCTTGTCGAGCGGCGCTTTGTGAACGTGGATATTAAGCCCATGAATGTGCTCTACTGTGCCCAGGACAATCGTTTTGTGCTTGCCGACTATGGCATGTGCCTCCCCAGCGAGGAGCCCTCCTCCACCTTTGCAAACCAGACGGATCTGGGGACCCATTTTTACAACCCCAAGACGCTCGGCCAATTGCAGAACGCAGGGGACCTCGCCATCTTTCAGTTTGCCGCTTGCATGCTGTGCATCGTGGATTACAGCCAAACGCCTCGCCCCCAATGCATCGAGTTGATCGGCACGCACATTCACACTTCACGGAGTGATTCAGAGGAAGAGTATGACCACATTCATACCGCCTCGCGGTGGGTTCATGACGGCACGCTCCCCATCACCCCACTCATCGCGTCCGTGCCTGCCCTTGCCCCTCTTGCCGCCATTTTGAAGCCTGGAAATGAGGCCCTGATCCGCCCGTCGTTTTCGGACTTCCAGAAGCAGCTCAGCCAAGTTCAAGAATGAGGGTGTTCCCTGAACCGTCGTGGTTTATTAAAGCTGCTGTGTGCCATTGTTTTCTGAGGCATGACGTCAAGAGGCCTCTTTTTTGTATGCCTAGCGCAGCTCTTTGTTCTGCAGCACCAGCAGCAGGCCGTGAACGAGGTCATTATGCTCACGCCCCCCGGCATGAACTACTTTCCTGAGCAATGGTTGGCTGGCGTGCGCCTGGCGGAGGGAGGGGTTGTGTACATCTCCAATCGAATCGAGCTCGCCGTTGTGAATAATGATATCTACACGTTTCAGAGCAACAACCTCTACTACTATGACATGACGGTGTCGGTGTTTTTGACGTACCTCATCCCAGGGCACACGCCACAGACCGTGGTGGCGGTAGAGGACCAGGTATGGGTCACCACGGACAATTGCGTGCTCGCCTTGAACCTGTCCGCTGCCGCTCACATCGTCCTAGGCAATTGCTATGAGCCCAACATGATGAGGGACGGGCCGCCCTTGTTTGCACGCTTTACCCAGATTCAGGCCATTGTGGGCATACCCGCGCTGCGCTTGACGCTGGTGCTGGACGCGGGCACGCGGCTCTGCCAACTCCAGCGAGAGGGGTGGGTCAGCTCCCAGCTCCTGCCTAGAACCGCACAGGCCTTGGCCGCAGACTCTGACCCACAGGAGCAAATATGGTGGGCGCTGGCATGGGAAGACGGAGTCTCGTTTGGGCTATGGCCAGCCTTGGCATCCACCAACGCCACATGGCAGGCGGGGCGCTCGTTTCGATCCCTCGCGTTTGTATTCAACGCGGCGCTTCCCGGCGTGGCGTACCTCTATACCGTGGAATCCAAGGCCGTCCAGCGCCTCATGCTCAACGCGACTTCTGTACTCCAAAGCACGACACTCTTCTCGGCGGCGGGAGGAGCCGACCTGACAGCCATCAGCCTGGACATACCGTACGGGGTCTATGTCCTGGACTCAGCGAAAACGGGATTTTCGAGGATCAAGAACCTGGGATGCCTATGCCCGCCGGGCTACGCCGTCCTGGACGTCGAGACGGACCATTGCCAGCCAGCGCCCATGGGCGGGTATGTGGATGTCATGGGCAACTTCATTCCTTGCCCCCCCGGAACCTATGGTGTATTCGCACAGGCGACTGCCGAGGAAGCGTGCACGCCGTGCCCCCCTCACACCATCAGTGCCGAGCCGCAGAGCGCTTTTTGCATGCCATGTGCGCCAGGCCAGGTGCAGAATCCAGAGCGGACCGCGTGCGTGACCTGGTGCCCCAACGGGACTGTGGCATCGAACGGGGGATGTGTCCCCATGTGCCCCAAGGCGGGGTACACCTTTTCCTCGGCCAAACAAGGGTGTGTGCCATGCCCCCCCAATACCAGCCGCTCCGTGACTGACGAGGACTGCAGGCCCTGTGCTGTGGGAACATTCTCCGAGCAGGGTTCCGCCACATGCCTGCCCATCTGCTCTGCTGGCACGTATTTGCCAGACAACGGGGCCTCGTGCGTGCCGTGGGCACAGGAATTGAGCGTCTTTACCATTGCAGTGCTCGGGGTGCATCCCGTGGATATGGCCGTGGCGGACAATGGCACAGTGTACGTGGCCGCGTTCCAGGTGCTGATTTTGGTGGACAGGAGCGGGAGCTCTACACAGATTTTCCTGCCTGAATTTGGCATGGTCAGAAGTCTGGCCTTGAGCTGGGATCAGCGCGTCCTGTACGCCGCCGTGAATCAGGATCACGTCATGTGCCTCAGCTCCCTGCCCATGATGCTCACCAAAAGCTCATGGGTGCTTCTCCCTGGCTCCATCACGGTAGGGCTTCGTCTTACCTCCTCGTTTGCAGTCGTAGTATGGGATGCTGCGACCAATGCCATCTTTCAGGTCAAGAAGAAGGACGGCAGCGTTCGTCAATGGCTTCAAGGGCGACCAGACGCCATGATTATGGCCATGCACTCCTTGCCTACGTCGGACCTCGTGTGGGTGATGCTGCAGGACCCCGTTCGCGGGAACCAGAGCATCCTCCAGCTGCAGCCCACTTCCGTCGCTGTGGTGTATCAGACCCTCAAAGAGTCAGCATGGAATCCCTACATGACGACCCTGTGGAATCAAAACAGCAGCCTCGTGCTGTCCAGCGAGAACATGCTGCTCATTCCACAGCAGGGGGTGGTGGGCCAGCCGAACGGCACGGGACGCGTGGACAGCAGCACTCGCCAGACCGCGCGCTTCACACAGCCAGGGCCCATGGTCCAGGCCCCAAATCCCAACATGCTACTTGTGGCCGATCAGACCTCGCTGCGCGTGGTATGGTGGGGGAATATGCGGTGCGCGTCCAGCTTTTTTGATGATGGCCAACACTGTGCCGCTTGCCCCGTGGGCCTCTCGTCCATGCCCGGGGCCCAGTCCTGCACCCCATGCACCGAGGGGCAGTACAACGATGCGGTAACGGGGGCGTGCGTGCCGTGCCCAAGGATCCGCTGGTGGCCTGCGGAGCGATCCGCATGCTCCGAATTCATCGACACCATGGTGGCCGCGGATGCCGTGGGGTTGAGCTGGCAGGATATCGTGAGTGAGGCGGCAGGTGGGGTGGCAATGGGCACCAGGGATTATGTGAGCCTTCAGACCCTCATTTTGCCACTCACCAAGGACGCTGTGCTGCTCAACACGGCTGCCCAGAGCCGATTCTGGTCCCGCCTGCAAAGAGTGACGCCGCCCCCCTTCATGTTCAACTCGTTGATGCAGAGCCGCCTGCCCGTGTTACTGCCCGGCTTTTGGGTGGAGTGCAGCCAGTACGTGCTGCAGTCGGAGACGTGTGTGTGCGACTTGCCCGCGGGCGGCATTGTCCTGGGCAATACCGACATGACGCAATTATGGAACCGGGCGCGCGCGGATGCGTCATTGGTGGACTACAGCACGCTGCAGATTCAGATCCCACCGGATCCAGACCTGTATGTGGGGGGGCAAACGGAGGCCATCTACTTTGTGAATATGTCGGTGTCCTTGACCTCTCTCTTCGTGTCGAGAACCGACGCAGGGGGTGGGACAGACGACGACAATCCAAGCGTCTTTTTCTTGAAGACCGTGAGCGAGCCCATAAGCATCGCTGTGCCGCCCCCGACCGTGCCCACGCCCAGCGAAAGCTCGTTCTCGGCCTGTGTGGCGGGCTGGCCGGCCACCTACCTATGCCCCCCGGGATTCGTATGGGTGCCCTCCGTCTTTGTGTGCATGCCGTGCAAGGCAGGCTACTACTTTGACTCCCCCGAGCAGCATTGCAAGCCTTGTTCCGTGGGCAGCTACAACCCGTCTCTGGGCAGCACAGCGTGCCTTGCATGTGACCTGGCCCGTATCACGGGCGCGAGCCGGTGCAACTCGTCGTCGTCATCGTCGTCCGTACAGCCGTCCTTGACGTGCGGTCCAGGCAATGAGGTGCGAGGGGGACGGTGCCTCCCGTGCCTCCCAGGCTTCGCCAGCAGCATGGGTCAGGGTGTCGTATGCTCAGCATGCCCCCCAGGGAAGTACGCCAACGCGGCGGGGCGGACCGCCTGCTCGCCATGCACACGGCCACTCGTCAGCGCGCAATGGGCGAGCAGCGGATGCATGGCATGCACGGCGGGGTATGTGGCCTCTGCCCAGGGCGATGCGTGCCAGGCATGCATCGCGGGGCAGCAGTACTTTTTCAACACGAGGCCCTATCCGTCCTGCGTGAACAAGACCGTCCTGAAATGCGGAAGCGGCTACTACCTGCAGGACGGAGGGCCCATGTCGGACAATGTTTGCGTGGCGTGCGCGCCCTGCGCAGAGGGCCAGGTCATGCTGCCCTTTGACGCGAATCCGTGCTCGTACAAGGAGACCAGCGTCCTCGGCCCACCGTACCGTTGCGTGCCCGTCATGTCTGTGGCGGGACAGTTTAGCAGCCTGTCGCTCCTCCTCCAGTCGTCCACCTTTACAGTGCAGTATACACCGTGCCAGGGGCTGCCTCCTTTTGCCTGGTGGTCCGTGGGGCCTGAGCCCTCCATGTGCTTCTTCCAGTGCCTCTACGCCATCGCTGGCCCCATCGCGAGGCAGTACCTCTTCTACTATGGGATGGAAAAGCCAGACGCCGTGACGCAACACATGCTCGGGAGGCTACCCAGCAACGTATTTCCACTGGACTACCCCGGGCTGGGCGTCGGGCTCATGCTCATGGCGCAAAAGGTCCTTTTCTTTGGCTCTTTTTGCCTCGTTCACAGACCATGACCTTGGCTGACAGGTATGCATGCCCTGCCCTACGACCCAATGCGGATGGGGGGTCTGGCGGCCCATTCTCAACGGTGGCTGCGGCCCTCCCATGTGCCAGATCCAAACGACGTGCCAAATCATGGAGGCAGGACCCGTGGTGTACGAGGCGGATGGGTGCACGCAGCCCTGCAGCCACCCCCCGAATTCCCATTTGACAGGTGTAGCGCCTGTAGGCATGGGGGATGCGTGCCCCTGGGAATGCGACTTTGCCTATTTCCTAAGCCAGAAAGTGGTGGATGCGGATCAAAACGAGACGGCCTCCATTTGCCTACCCTGTGGACCCGAAGCATGCATTCCAGGACTGGAGGAGTACCATGCCACCCTGTGCACGCCCAAAGGCAATCGATCCGCCTTTTGCCTTCCATGCCCGCTTCCCTCGCTCTATTCCAGGCGGGTCGACGGGACAGCGGGGCAGTGCCAGTACGAGTGTCTGCCCAACATCAGCTACCGATCCTCCGTAGACCAGCAATGCAAGCCATGCATCACGGCCTTCTGCCCCCCTGGCTTCCGCCGAGTGTGCGCTGAAAATGCGTGCGTGCCGTGCCCCCCGCTCTACACGTCATCGGTGGTGCTGATGCCCTCGGATAACTACACTTGCCAGGCATCCTGCAAGAGCGGGTACCTCTCGCTGAGCAACACCAACGACGTGGCGACCATTGCCTGTGTGCCCTGCGCCCAGAGACCCGCTCTGCCGTGCCCCTCCATAAGCGACTGCCCCCCTGGCTATTCCTACATGCCCTCGCCGCTGGACTTTTGCCAAAAGAACCCATCTGTCTACGACTGCGGGCTCGGCATGTACCCCTCGCCATCCGTGTGCGTGGAATGCCCTCGCCCGCTCCCGGGGCGCATCCCCATCCTTCCCTCGCAGGCTGATACGATCCACCTTGACAGCTTAGTATGCCCGAGCGTGTGCCCTCCGCAGTACGCTGGTGCCACCGTGTGCATTCAGTGCAGCACCCTCAACACGCAGGGTTTCAGCTTCTATGCCCTGTGGAACGCCAGCAACGGGACGCGATGGTGGCCCCCCGCCCAGGACGCGCTGATGCCCCACCTACCACCGAGGCCAGCCACAGGCACGGAGCGGCGCGCGGGGATCTGCTGGCCATGCCCCCAGGGCTGGATAACCCTGGACAGCGACCTGGACCTGTGCCTTACGGTCTCCACGTTTTCCCAGGTGGTGGTGCCCACCATTGTGTCGCCCAACGTGGTCCTGTCCCAGGACAGCAGGCTGCCCGTATCTCGCTCTGTCCCCAGAACCATTACGGGGCGACGCCTGCTTCTCAGCCCTTTTTCCCAAATGAGGTTTCTGTGCCCCGTTTTTTCGAGCGCTTCTGGTGGGTCCTGCTCCTGCAATCCTGGCTTCCGCTACACCCGTGCTACTGGAACCTGTGCACCCGTCCCTCTTACGGGAGCTACCAGCAAGGTGATGCGCGTGCGCGCTGGGCCAGATGGCACCTCGCTTGTGCTGTTCTCTGAAGAAGCCAGACACAAGCGCTCTGGTTTGAGGACTAGAAGATCCCTACTTCTACTTCCAGACCACCACTGTGGCCCAGGCAGCCAGCCAGAGCCGAGCGGATGCGCCCCCTGCCCTCTCGGCACCTACTCGCCCTATCATGGCATGGGGCCCTGCCTGCCATGCCCCACCAACAGCACTACGAGCAGGGAGGGCAGCGTCACGGCAGCGGAATGCGTCGTTCCGCGTGTTGCTGACAGCGTGTTTCTTTGAGGGCCGTCAAGTATATAAACATATGGTAGGAATCGGAAAAAGCTGTCATGAATGATGCTATTTTGATGCAGTGGTATCTGCTAATGAAACGTCGTTTAGGCAAAGAGATTGATAAGAAACTGGAATATATAAACGCCCTGAGGCGATGGGACGCGAATGCATTTGAAATTGAAAAAATACTGTTGCAATATGCTCCACCTGAGATGCATGAAAACCTCTCAAAACATTTTATTGTTAACAGGGAGCTCAGAGACCAAGTTATGGGCCAGATAGTACAAACAGCCACTTTATGTTGCACTGCTAAGACTCGCGGAGAGCAAATACCTCTGGAGGAACAGTTATCTACATTATGTCAGACATATATAAATCATACCCAAGGGCATTATGTTGGATCAGAGACTCTAATGCCTTACTACAATCAAGCTCTTCATCAACCTACAGTAATAACGAGCATTCACGCACACCGTCGATAATGGTGCAATCCTGGGCTTCCTCGAAATAAATGTCCTCCAAGGAAACATCATTGCAGATCAACAGCCACTTGTTGGGCTTGCGCTGGCTCCTTTGCACGGTGCAGTGCATCTTGGAGGCCGGCAGCCTGGGAGTCGTAGGCGGGGGCGTGG